>ENA-OQEB01000197-OQEB01000197.1-human-gut-metagenome-genome-assembly--contig:-NODE-197-length-25448-cov-1.778484_pt1 | contig 25448 bp, 29 predicted proteins | sample MGYA00242787_ERZ504619 | MGnify/ENA primary metagenome ERZ504619 (study PRJEB26092, sample SAMD00036317) | human gut metagenome | host: Homo sapiens | study: EMG produced TPA metagenomics assembly of... | reverse complement strand
AGAAAGAACGAAATTGGACCAAATAAACAGAATCATGCTTTTGAAACGAATTTAACAAGCTCTCCACCGAAAACCGGTTATAAATATCTTTTTCATAAAATCTTTCCGGGAAAGCAACTTTTTTGATATAAATAAGGGAGCCAAAAATTTCTCTTCCTAGGCCGATCATAAATATAATCTTGCCAATGCGCATCCACAACTTTTATATTTGATAAAATCGGAGCTAAGTCTAATAAAGAATGAAAGTCAGCCCCCATCCCCAATCTTTAAACCAAATGACATGAAGCCGGATCCCATACATTTGACAAAATGATATAGCTGATGATATTGCATAAAATCGATTCGCAACCCCCCGATCGAACTAAGACTAAAACTTTCATCTTACTCATATTATTCATAAACTCTTATTATAAACGTTCCACTCTAATTTCGAACAAAAAAAAGAAAATCCTTACCAATATTGTTTCAATGGATAATATTTTCTCAAAAGTTTCCCCTCGATCTCTTTTAGCCCAAATCGGATAATATCCCATAAAGAACCAAGTGTATGACCATATATGAGTTATTGGATATATCTGTGCCTTATTCAATTTCATCAAAATTGAAAAAACACTTTGATCATGCCTATTCTCCTTAAAATCCAAAGCATTAGGAGTGGATGAAGGGGAGTCATCTATCAAATTTCTATTTCCATCATCACTTTTTTCCAACATTCTACAACCTTTTGAGTATGATCATCTTTTCTTAGAAAAAAAGTGGTAGCATGTATTTGTCCGCTATTATAAATATCATCATCTTCTTGTATACCAAAGTATGAGAAAATATCACCTTTTGTATATTGTCTCTCTAATGAACCTTTGCGAGCGCCAAATACCAAAAATCCCGAAGGATGTTTTTTTACCTCTTTTATATATGCAAGAAACATATTCTTCCCCACCTCATTTATATGACAACCAGCATCTGTGTAAAGCAAAATATCGCCATATTCCATTTGTTGTAAGCATTGAAGTAAAATCTGGGGTTTCCAAATCCAATATCCAAACCCTCGCACTTCCTGTTTTAATAGATCCGCAGCTCTTGCCGGAAAAAGGCAGATAGATTTTTTTCCTACTACATTCGACACGATAAAACCAACCTGTCTCCTCAGCCTGACTCTCAAACGAGATAAAGAAGACAAATAACTGGAATTACCAAATGAGCATAAAAATATCCGATCCATACTAATCTTACTTATCTAATATAGTTTTTTCACCCCACAAGCTCCTGATATATTTCCATTTGCCATACAAAAATAATGGAAGAAAATAAGCTCGCACTTTATTCATAATACTTTTTGTATTCCCTCTTAACTCAGACCGGCAGACATAAGTGATCCACCCCGCTCTAAAAATGCTAGAATCCTACCCGACGAAAGATACAACGCATATTGATAAACTAAAGGCTCCTCCATACTTAAATAAGGAAGCATTAGCCGGTATCGATCAGATATCTCCAAACGGTTTCTTTTACCCAACGATAAAAACCCATCCAGATAGCCTCTAAACCCTCCTTTCACATTTTGCAACAAATTAGAGCTAGCATGAGGATGGCGTCTAAAATATGTTAAATTCTCGACCTTATGTAAAAGACTGCGTTTAGATCTCGCTACTAAAGCCAACGCAAAATCATATACAAATTTCTCCCGCACCTCTTTAGGTGTTATTTGGATCAGCTCTTTCCGCATGAGGCAATCATGTCCCAATACACCATACTGCAAAGAAATGAATCGTAATCCCGTAAGAACAAACTCTTCTTTCCTCGCCGCAACATAAGAGGGAATCTTATCGAAGAAACTCACAGAATCCGCATAAACCATCAGATAATTTCCTATACAACCAACCAAGACCTCTATCTTGGTATCTACCCAAATATCATCTTGATCCGAAATCGCAATATAATCACCTGTTACTTTTTCGAAAGCCTTCCAAAAATTTCGATTGAAGCCCAGATTATTCTTGTTTCGATAAAATCTAATAAAAGGATATTTTTCCTTATATTCCTCGATTATTAAAGGTGTCGCATCTGTGCTACAATCATCCTGTATCAATAATTCATGGATAGGATAAGTCTGAGATACGATAGATTCCAGCTGTTCACGGATATATTTCTCACCATTATAGGTACATAATACGACAGAAACTCGTTTCAAACTCATCTTTTCCATAAGAACCCTATGCATTCTTTAAAAATTACAGACTTCACACCCCACATAATTCCAATGTATAAAATCGCAGACACAATAATCTTCAAAGCAAACCGTATATAAATATTCCCCGAGAAGAAAGAGACCCACCAAGCGCAGCTCAAAACTGAGAGAGTGATAAGAAAATAAGGCAATATGTCTCTTATTACATGATATAATCTAACACCTATCAAATGGCTCGCAAAACAATGCCACACAAGCAGCCAGCAAAGGTAAGCGAGCACATAAGCCGCAACCATCCATAAAATTCCATAAGGCAACATCATTATCAGCAACAATATCTGGAGTATGCCAAATATTACGTTAGCATACAAATAAATATTAGATTTCCCATGACTGATCACGATATTTTTATAAAGCTCGCATATCGGGGAAAAAGCTCCCCAAACGCACAGTAATTGCAAAATAGGAACACAAGGCGCCCACTTTTCCGTAACCGTAATCAGGATCAATTCATTTGCGACCAACGCCATGCCAAACATCAATGGAAAAGATATAAAAGCCGTAAAACGGATCATCTTTCTTAAAACCTGTACTTGCCTCTCCTTCTCGTAAGAGACTTGAGCAAATACCGGCTGGGCTACTCCTGATATCATTCCCGTGATAAAACTCCCCCCCATATTCATCCATTTATAGCCTTGGGAATAATAACCGACTTGCTGAACCGTATAGAACTTACCCAATAGAATAGAGAATATATTCGTAGACATCTGGCTAAACAGATTTGTCAATAACAACCTTGCACTAAACGGGAACATCTCCCTCAAAGGCTGAAGGTTAAAAGAGAAAGTTGGCCTCCAAGGTGAATAATACCACCTAAGAAAAGTGCCTAAACCGATATAAAGTACTCCTTGAATAGCAATCCCCCAATAAGCCATACCATTCAACGCCATGATCAGTGCAGCCGTGTTGGATAATAACAACGCATAGATATCAATCTTTGCCCTTTCCTTGACCATCAAGTTTTTAAACAAATAAGCGGCTTGAGCTGTTCCAAAACAACCAAACAAAAAACTTAAAAATACGATACGGGATACCCACAACAAATCCGGCTGATCAAAAAAACGGCAATCAAAGGCGCCGAGAAAAACAAAATCACATAAAGGCCAATCCCTACTACTATATTAAACCAAAATACCGAGTTATAATCCTCATGCTTAATATCCAACTTATTTGTCAAGGCCGCCGAGAAGCCGCTTTCTTGAAGAGCATTCGCAAAACCCGTAAAAATAGTTAGCATCCCGACCATCCCATAATCTCCCGGCGATAATATGCGAGACAAAAAGATACCAAACAGCAATGCGAGTATCTGCTGCACCCCATTGCTCACCCCTCCCAGAAGAGCCCTTTCGCTGTCTTATCTTTTAGTGATTGTTCTGCCATTTGATATTTACGGTAAAAGTGCCACAAAGATAAACATTTACTCTTGGGTAACGGGCAAAACCCGGAAGCTTTTCATACTTTATGTATAAAATAACAAATAGTACGTATGGAAATATGAATTAGTATCAATAGAAAACACCAATTAGTATCAATAGAATCCGGATTTCTAATTGATATTAATTAAAAAGTCTCGCACCTACTAGATATAATAAACTAATAATCAAAAATATACAAAACAGGCCCATTCTAATATAGCTTATTGTACATTTTTACATTTTACTAGTCTTGCGAACTAAAGGATGCGAAACAGGCACTCGTAGACTAATAGGCACATACACGGACATTGACAGACATAAACCAACACAGACCGATTTGCCTCATACGGCTTGCGATACCTTTGTCATGCTTTCGAAAACAAGGTAATTCATTTAATCATCTTTTAAAATTTAGAAATTATGGCAGTAAAGTACAGATTGATCGAGAGAAAGAACTTGGGTAACGACAAGACAGAAACACCCAAGAAACAGTATGCGCAAGTGATCTATGGAGATCTTGTAGAGTTCGAGACTTTCCTCGAGGAAGTGGCAGATGGAAGTGGAGTAGCTCCGCCCAAGTCAAGGCGGTACTCGACCGTATCAATATCGTGTTGAAACGAAATCTCGCGCAAGGGCGCAGGGTGAATGTAGGCGAATTGGGCAATTTCCGTTTTGGGGTAGGCTCTACGGGAACCCCTACCACCGAGGAATTTACCACCAGCTTGATCAAAGAACCTAAAGTTGTCTTTAGCCCCGGAAAGGCCTTGAGAATAGCTAAGAAACTCACTAATTTCGAGAAAAGGAAGCTCTCCGAACCGCAAAGCGGGGTAGCCAAGACAGCGAAAGCCCTGACGAGATCTAAAATCTCAATCTCTATTCGCAGTGGATTTATGCTTTCAATACGTAAATCCACCGTATTGTTTCCAATATAAAACAAATCATCCCATTTATTTCGTCATACAAAATAAAATAGCTTATTTTTGTTTTACATACAAAACAAAAAGCAAGCGGATGTGTTTCTATATCTTAAACGTATGATGATTATCACTCGAGACGAGAAACGAACCATCCAAGTCCAAGAGAGAACGATCGAGGTAGTCCCTATCTGGGAATGGATTCTCACGCCTTCCCCGCATAAATCCTCCGTATAATATCCACCACCTTCATACCTTCCAAGACGTTGGTCGTTATGATCTCGCCGGGGGCGCCGGAAAGGACATTGACCACGTTACGGATCACGAAGTTGTGGTTTTGAGCGGAGCCTTTGTAAGGGCCATAATCATTGCCGGGTTGGTAGGGGCCAATTCCGGCATCTCATAATCCTTGATATGGCAATATTCTACCTCATTCATATATTGACCGCCGATTTTCACGCTGCCATTCTCGGCCACGATCAGCATGCTACTTTCCAGATTCTTGTCCCATACCGCCGTAGAGTAGCTCAAACTGCCCATTCCACCGTTCACGAAATTAAAATTCACGAAACCGGAATCCTCAAAGGCGGTCAGTTTCTCGTGGTTGAAGTCGGCGAAACGGGTCTGGATATTACAGATATCCCCGAATAACCAGTACATAATGTCGATGAAATGGGAGAATTGGGTGAATAAGGTACCACCATCCAAGGCAGCGTCGCCATGCCATCCTCCAGGTTTATAGTAGCGTTCATCACGGTTCCAGTAGCAATTCAGCTGCACCATATAAATCTGGCCTAATTTTCCGGACTCAACCATCTCCTTGATCCAGACCGAAGGCGGGGAATATCGGTTTTGCATTACGCAAAATACCTGCTTACGGAATCTCAACGAGATATAAACCACTTTCTCGCATCCGCCAAGGTCAAGGCCATAGGCTTTTCTATGACCACATGATGTCCGCTCTCTATCGCTTGGATCGCCATCTCGCATGTAAGCCGTTAGGTGTACAAATATTCACCACATCTATATCCAATCCCAAACGGAATAGTTCATCTATATCCCGGGCGAAAGGGACCGCATAAGCTCGATCCCCAGCTCCTCTTTCGGACGGATATCACATAAAGCGACCAACTCCGCTCCTTCATCCCGGGTAATCATCTCGGCATGACGCTTACCTATATGACCACAGCCGATCACGGCGAAACGTATCTTCTTATTCATAAAACACTCTTTATAGATTCTATAATATAGGCCTGCTCCTCTTCTGTCATCTCCGTATGAATCGGCAAGGATAATACGGATCGGCTCAAGCGAGAAGCGACATTCAAATCCCCGGAAATCCGGCATCGACCCCTCATCACCTCTTGCTCCTGCAAAGGCAATGGATAATAAATCATAGAAGGAATGCCTCGTTCTTTTAACGCAGCTTGTACTTGATCCCTCTTTTCTACAGCTAGCTGTACCGTATATTGATGATAAACATGCGATGAAAAGGCTGATTTTAGTGGTTTGCGTACAGCATCCAATCCGGAAAAGGCAGCATCGTATCTAGCAGCCACTTTACAACGAGCGGCGGCAAATTCATCCAAATACCGAAGCTTAACATCTAAGACAGCGGCCTGCAAGGTATCCAAACGGGAGTTGCAGCCCACCAAAGCATGATGATATTTTACCTTTTGCCCATGATTGGCGATCATTCGCAGTCGTTCGGCCAATCGTGCGTCGGAAGTAAACATCGCCCCACCATCACCATAACAAGCCAACGGTTTCGAAGGGAAGAAGGAGGTCGTTCCTATAGAGGCGATCGTACAGGCTTTCTTCACCGTTCCATCCGAGAAAGTATAATTAGCACCGATGGACTGGGCATTATCCTCGATCACATATAGATTATGACGCTGGCGATACGCAAGATCGGTTCCATATCACAACACTGGCCAAAAAGATGAACTGCGATAATAGCTCTCGTCTTTTCAGACAAGGCATCTTCTATCTTTTCCGGGTCTATATTGAATGTACCGGGATCTACATCCACTAATACCGGCACTAGGCCAAGAGCCAAAGCGACCTCAGCCGCGGCGATATACGTAAAAGCAGGAACGATCACCTCATCGCCCGGATGTAAGTCTAATGCCATCAAGGAGATTTGCAAAGCATCCGTACCGTTGCCGCACGGGATCGCATAAGGAATACCTAAATAATCTGATAAATGGTTACAAAATCCCTTCACCTGAGGGCCATTGATAAAGGCACAAGCATCTATCACCGTTTGCATGGCGGGATTGATCTCGCTACGCAAACGTTCATACTGCCTCCGCAGATCTACCATCTGTATCTGTTTCTCTAGCATCTTATCCATTCAAAAAATAGGGCTATCCCGTCGTTAAAACGAAATAGCCCCCTCATTATTGCGTTTATCTTATTATTTCACCTCGCTACCCGGTTTCACCTCTTTCTCCGGGGTGATAACGGCCAGCTTTCCATCGAAATTCTCGGCGGAGAGAATCATGCCCTCGGAAACAATACCTTTCAGCTTACGGGGAGCTAAGTTAGCGATGAAGCAAACTTGCTTGCCTACCAATTCCTCGGGTTTATAATGCTGGGCGATACCCGACACGATCGTGCGTTTCTCCAGGCCATCGTCGATACGGAACTGAAGCAGCTTATCCGCTTTCGGAACCTTCACACATTCCAGAACCGTACCCACACGGATATCCAGTTTCATGAAATCATCGAACTCGATATTCTCACGGATCGGTTTCGCCTTATAATTCGCTTCCTCATTCGCTTTCTTCGTATCCAATAATTTCTGTACTTGGGCCTCGATCACGCTATCCTCTATCTTCTCGAACAACAACTCTGCCTTGCCCAATTGATGACCGGCCTCCAATAGATCCGTAGCACCTAGGCGATTCCATCCCAACGGCTCTACATTCAGCATCTTATTCAGTTTCTCCATGCTAAACGGCAAGAACGGCTCAAAAGCGATCGCAGATTAGCCGTAATCTGCAAAGCGATGTTCATGATCGTAGCGACACGAGGCATATCCGTCTTCGCCAACTTCCAAGGCTCCATATCAGCGAGATACTTATTTCCGATACGGGCCAGGTTCATCGCCTCTTTCTGAGCGTCACGGAAGTGGTAGGTATCCAACAGGCGTTCCACGTTCTCTTTCACATCTGCGAAATCCTTCAAGGTCTGGCGATCATAATCTGTCAACTCGCCAGCCGCCGGCACCTTACCCTCGAAATACTTATCCGTAAGGACTAACGCACGGTTCACGAAGTTCCCTAAGATAGCGACCAACTCATTATTATTACGAGCCTGAAAATCTTTCCATGTGAAATCATTATCCTTTGTCTCCGGCGCGTTGGCCGTCAAGACATAGCGCAACACGTCTTGCTTGCCCGGCATATCCACCAGATACTCGTTCAACCAAACCGCCCAGTTGCGGGAAGTAGAGATCTTGTCACCCTCCAAGTTCAAGAACTCGTTGGCGGGGACATTCTCCGGCAAGTTATAAGAACCTTCCGCTTTCAGCATGGAAGGGAACACGATACAATGGAACACGATATTATCTTTACCGATGAAATGGACCATTTTAGTCTCCGGATCCTTCCACCAAGTCTCCCAGCTATCCGGCAGCAACTCTTTCGTATTAGAGATATAACCGATCGGAGCGTCGAACCAGACATACAGCACCTTTCCTTCCGCCCCTTCCACGGGAACAGGGATACCCCAATCCAAATCACGACTCACCGCACGGGGTTGCAGTCCATATCCAGCCAGCTCTTACACTGCCCATATACATTAGGTTTCCATTCCTTATGATCCTCCAAGATCCATTTACGCAAGAACGGCTCCCACTTGTCTAAAGGCAGATACCAATGCTTCGTCTCACGCATCACCGGCTTGCTGCCACTGATAGCGGATTTCGGATCGATCAAATCGTCGGGCTAAGAGACGTACCGCAAGCCTCGCACTGATCGCCATACGCCTTCTCGTTTCCACAATGCGGACAAGTACCCGTGATATAACGGTCGGCCAAGAATTGCTTCGCCTCCTCATCGTAGTATTGCTCGCTTGTTTTCTCGATGAATTCACCTTTATCATACAATGTACGGAAAAAATCCGAGGCCATCTGATGATGCGTAGCGGAAGTAGTACGAGAATAGATATCAAACGTGATACCGAACTCCTCGAACGATTTCTTGATAATACCGTGGTAACGATCCACCACATCCTGCGGCGTGATCCCCTCCTTCTTCGCTCTCAACGTGATGGGTACCCCCATGTTCGTCCGAACCACCAATCATCAACACTTCCTCCCCCTTCAAACGAAGGTAACGGGCATAAATATCAGCAGGCACATATACCCCGGCCAAATGGCCGATATGCACCGGTCCGTTCGCATACGGCAACGCGTAGTAATCAGCGTTCTCTTAAAATGTTTTTCCATACCTTGTGTTCTCTTTTTGAGGGGCAAAGGTACGGAATAATTTGGTTAGATAAAAAAGATTGGAATATCATTCAAGGATGGATATATTCCTCTTTCGATCGCATAGTATATATTGCCGATCAAGACATAATAGAATAATCAACAAATGTCTCATGTCTTGTCCTTTACATTAGAGATTAATAACTTCCCATGTCTTACAAACTTTTCCTGCCGCTATATACACCACATACGCTCGCATGCGGTAAGCGGGGAATTGCCGATTGATATCAGCGGCATATCTTCTCACCTGATCGGCATCTTCGGGACGAACGACCTTCAAGGCCTCTACATGGTAGCGTCTTTCGCCTTGAAATACTTGAACTCCACCACCCGGCAATCGTTGTGGAAGGCGGTGCCCGATATGCCCGTCAATACCAGATCCGCACGGCCGCTTGGCAAGTTCTGCTCCACGGCGAAGGTATAGCAGTTGCTCAAGTAACGACTCAGTACCTCGTAGAAAGAGCAACGAATAAAGTTCTCGTTGATCTTGTCGAATACTTGCGCCGGGAACTGGCCGAGATATTCCTTGAAATAATTTTCCACAAGCGGCTCCAGCTTCCGATGATCCATAAACAGGCGATAAGCGGGAACAAAACAGCGAGCGTCATCGCTAATCTGATTCAACTCGTTGTAATAATTCATGTAGATGCTCTGAGCGGTCAAGTTGGGAAGCACCATCACATAATTATCTTTCAACGTTGTCATGCCAAGTAATATAGACTGAGGGGATAAAATCCGGATCGAAGAACTTCTGCTTATTGAACTTACTCCTAAGATCCGGTTGAGAGTAGATCAACTCGCCATCGATCACCAAGGCATCCAGCATCTCTTTCGCATTCTCCAAGGTGATGGTAAGGCGGCGGATCCAATTCACGTCCGTTCGAAGGTTCTCGTCCACCATCTCATCGGGGACACCACCGGACAGCTCGGCGAAGTTCTTGAAAAAATAAGTCAATATAGTGGAATTAAATAACGGATGCGCGTTGGGCAGAAAGCGATAGCCATCATAGTTGTTTACGATAAGCGTCCACAGCTCGTCGAAACGATCCTCATTATTGCCATATTTACGAATAACATAGCGCAGGTATTCGGCAGCCTCCTCATGATTGAAACCCAACATCTCCGTGAAGTCAGGCTTCAAGGTAAGAATTTCGGCGATATTATAGCCGCTCGTCAAGTCATCCATCGTAACAGGCAGCACACCCGTACAAAAGCAAGTACGGATACTTCCCTCGCCGATACCCGCCTTGATAGCTTGAAGAAGGTACGCAAGAAGCTCTCGCCAGTGGTGACAGACTCGTAAAGCGGGTCCTTATAGGCCGTGAGCAATTGGTTGGTGAAATTATCGTACTCATCAATAAGGATATAAACCTTGGGCAAGCCGCGCATACGGACATAAGCCAACGCCTCCTCCAGCATCTTGGTGGCATTACCTCTCACTGAGAACTTAAAATCACCGAAAAGATCACGGTTATGCTCTACCATGATCTCCACGGGGGAACAATTCAGATCATTAAAATTCTGCTCTAACCCGTCCATCGTGCTATCCATCACCATCTTCGAGAAGTCGTAGCGGATAATCATGTATTGGTTATGCTCCGGCGTAGGATTGGTCCCGATCCAAGTCCCCCCAAAAAGTTCCTCAAAGCGATGAGACTTACTGCGATCGTAGTAATGGGCGAGCATAGAGACCAACAAGCTCTTACCAAAACGCCGCGGACGCAGAAACACCGGAGCCTTATACCGCTCCAAATAAGGGATAAACCGAGTTTTATCCACATAATAAAAGCCACGTTCGCGTATTTCAGCGAAATCAGCCACGGCATAGGGAATGGTTATCTGAGGTATCATAAGATCTTCCTTTCTTTTTGATGTATACTGACAAACTTAGATAAAAATCTCCAATTCTTATACCTGTTCGCTAAGAAATCTTCTTTTATCAAGAAAAGGTAAGGAATAATTTGCGAATAACGGTTGGGACACGAGGGATGGAAATTGTCCATATGCTTTAATACATATTTGCACCTAGGTGCATTGGCCAACGAAACTAAGATACTTGGCCAACACACTTAGTTTCGTTGAACGATACAGTTAAGATACTTTTTAATCCAAAAGGGGAGAAAAGTAACTGGATATGTTTTTGGATTTGCCTTTAAAGAGAGAGACTGTATATTTTAATGTACGCACGTACGTTTTATATTATATGTAAAGAACGACACCCCCCTTGTTTATAGCTTGTGAAGTGAATAACTAGCGGCTACCCCCAGTGGTAAGCTAACGGCTTGGGAAGCCGTTAGTTATTCATTTCATAAGCCATATTTAGCATTAACAATCAACCCTTTAGTCGCATAGCCATAAGAGATTTCATATATAGTTCCTGCCACTGGTGATTTGATCGTCTTTGAATTCGTTTTATTTTCACCATCGTTATTTGTGACACTTAAAATGTAAGTTACTTCACTCGAGGGGAAATAAGCGGTTTCTCCATTGGATATTTCTACGGATCGGTTTCCGAATTGTACGGTAAAATGATAATCCTTAAAGCGATCACTAAAACCTTCCGGGAGTTTTAAGGAAACACCGATATTCACCATCGGGACTTCTACATTCAGATAGTTTATTTTACCAGCGTCTATCTTAAAATTCTTTTCAGCATAAAAGGCTGCTCCACCAGTTTCTGTATCTACAATTGGGCATGTCTTTATACGCTAGGTTATAGGTTTTCAGCAGATAGCTTCCGGCAGGCAAATCCAGCTTAGCAGGCACTTTTCCCGGTTCATATTGTTGCCCGCTCATTAATTGACCGTTTTGCCAAATCTCCACATATAGATCATTCTGAACTGCCCGAGTAGAAACAGTATTGACATTTCTGTTTGAACAGAAAGATTTTCCAATATTAAAGTTCCTTTGCCTTCTGAAATATCAAAGGCTTCATCTTTTGCAACTTGCCAAAAGGATGAGAGTTAATAGAATATAAACGATATGTTTCATTCTTCTTTATCTTTATTTGTCATAAACAAGGGAAATATCATCAATATAAAGCTCGCTACCATAATGTTCATCAGCTCCATTCCCCCTAACTTTAGCTTTTACAACATTAGTATGTTTAGATCCAGATTTCAATGTTAAAGTCAACTTAGTAGCAACTACATTCTCTACCATATAATTAATTGGTATTTCATATAATTGATATTCAGTCTTACTAACAACATTTGTAGCCTCATATAAAATAACATCTTGATCTTGATCTTCATTTTCTATTTTTAGTTCTATTACCCCTACATCATCTCCTTCTGGAATATAACGATAATAAAATTTCACTTTTGTTGGACGTACTTGAAAATCTCCAGAATAAGACAGTATCCCTATTGTATGAGTTCCCGTAATAGAACCATTCATACCTAGAAATGAACCTACATTTGTATTTGCTACACCATGCCCTATAGTTCTAATCAAAGCAGCATAATTACCATTATACTTATTTTCAGAACGCTTAACAGCAGATGCAGAGCAAAAGGATTCTCCTCTATAATTTGTGGTTTCCAGATTATTAGTAATCCATTGAAGACTTAAATCTTGAGAAAACGGGAACCACAAATTTTTATGATCACTCTGATCTTCCTCATGCCACTCCTCCATCCCAGAATTCGGCAACTGCACCGGATTCTCTAGCTCCACATCAATAGCATCCGTCATAACCACATCACGATAAACCGCTCTCACTTGATATGATCTATTTTGGGGATGTTCATTGAATAACACTTTCATATCTTGAATGTCTTTCCAAGTATCATCACCTCCGGACTTTTCTTTATACTGATATTTCAACTTAGACTTGATAACCTCCGGATCTCCTGTAGTAACGGTCAGTTCATCAATCGTAAACTCTTTCGTCCAGATATTTCCGGGTTGAACAGATACTGCCATTTCCGGCTTATTACACCTCAACGTATAAACGGCTTGGGTTTTCTTGCCCTTTAATCTCCTCACTACTCCAGCGATTATTCGCTCTCACATCTACTTCAATCTTATTTTCTACTGTCGTACCCGCATCTGTTCGCAACTTAGCGACAATGGAAGTCAAATCTAAAGAGGCTTTATCTACACCAATCTCAGGCAATACAATGCCTAACACATTTTCCATTTCCGCTTTATCTGCCGGAACAGATAAAAGATAGTCCTTATCATTCAAGCTTGAAAATTGCGGATCACCAAAGTAAATTTCAGCTTCAAGTCTTGCAGTGCTGAAGCCGTATTTAAATTCAATATTGCCGTTTTAGTCTCTGTCTCAGCAAAGGAAAGTATATTATTCTCAAATCCTTCCGCCTCAACTTTCGGCTTAGGCAACCAATCCATCGGGATATCGCTCGTTATTGTCTCCTTTTTAATTTCAACTTTAGCGACATCCAACAATAAATCATCCGATAACTTCAATGTCAGTTTAACATGATGTCCGGCTTTCAATACCGAAGGCAAATCCTTATGTTTTAACTCCTCGGAAAAATCCTTACCGCTCACCTTTGTTCCCTCAAAATAAAAGGCAACCTGTTTCTCTGCTTGAAAATAGGCACTTTTCTTACTATCAGAAGTCAATTTACAAGAGGACTTCCCAACAACTACTTTCACCCAATAAGAAGAGAAGATTTTCTTCAACTCCGTATCAGTGGGGAAAGAGGCAGAAGCCAACGCATTGGCCACCTTGCAACTCAAGGTAATTTTCTTCTGCTCGCCCTCCTTAATCACCACATTAGTAGTGTCGCCTAAATAATAGGGCGCATCCAACGCTAAAACCGGATTATCTCCATAGGAAGCAGATATCGTATAAGTACCGGCCGAAGCAGGTATCGTCTGGCTGGTATAATTACCATCAAACAACGGAGAGGAATCCCCGTTCTTCACGACCTTAAGCTTAAACTGATCCGCTAGTGGCTTTCCCAATTCCGCTGGCGTACTTTTCGTCTCAATGGCAACACCCATATCCTGCAAGGATACCTGAAAGCCGGCGGTTTTATCCATTATTTCTTCCTCCTGACAGGCCACCATGAGAAATAATGAGAATATACAACAACAAAATTTATCAATCTGCTTCATCATATTATTTAGTCGTATATAAGTTCGAAATCATCTACATACAATATGCTACCGTCACCTCCGGTAAAATAATCGCCATATTTACTGGCACTTGCCACTACGATAAGATACATATCATTGGGCTTCTCCAGCGTCTTATATTCCAAATCGATCGTAAATTCTTTCCATGTTCCATTCGTTGAGACACACTCTTTGAGAGGAAGCTCACCATAAGCTATAATATTATTATCCGTCTTAAATTGGATAAACGTCTCAGCTTGGTATTATCCACCGTATAAGACTCTTTAGCCAATGCGATATAAATCGAGCAAACATCCATATCTCCTTTTGAAAGCGTCCCCGCAGGCTGATTATCTCCTATATGAGTTACCGCAACCGGAGCGTATTGGAAAAAGCCATGCAATGCGAACGGGCGCGAAGCGAACGACCTTCCGAATTTGATCTTCGCACCATTCATTCCAACCAAACTGCCAAAAGATCCGGTATACAGGCTCGCAGCGGCAAATTTCACCTTAAACTGCGATTTCAACTCGGCAGATTTTCCACCCGGCGTATGCACAACCGTTGAATTTCCTTGAGTCGGGTTGATATTGACCACAGCCCCCAATCCAGTTGTCGTACCCGGATTGCTCGTATCCCAAAATGAATGACCCGCCTCACCGGCATACCATGTTTTCCCATCTTGATGCCACAGATCGAAATTACCATTATATAATGGTGTGGCAGTCTCTGTCGTGAAGGTAGACTCGCCCAACACGCTTCCCGAGGCATCCACCAGTCGGCATTGATAAGCGTGGCGGGCTGCAATCCCTCGATCTTCGCAGAGACCTTCGAACCGTCTGCCTTCGCAGAGACCTTGTTCCAAGAAGTCTCTCCCTGTTTCACATACTCAAACGAACAATTAGCCTCCGTTGCTTTCCCCTCCACAAACGCATACTTGCTCCAGGCATTCACGGAAAGGTCTCCGGCTGAAGGCTGCGAGCCTCCCTCCTCATCGGTCAGACGGACATATACCGTCCATATTGTCCCCTTATTGGGCTCGCTCCAGGGATACTGAACCAAAAACTTCTGTGGAGAGGTGAAATCTTTCACGGTAGTAGGATTTGGCGTCACCTCGCCATAGGCTCCACCCAAAGCCAAAGAGGTTATAGAGATATTCTTCAGGTTCTCTCCTTTCCCTACATAAATAATCACTCGATTATCCAGTTCGTCAATAGAATAGTCTATCATACCCTTGGCCTCGACCTTCCGGTCTATGATTTGCTTCACCTTTACTTGCCATACATAATCTTGATAGGTTTTTATAGTAAAATTGACCGGTTTGGTAAAATCGACCCTCGTATTGGATGACATAGGAATACTATCCAATGAGGCGAATCCGGCAAACGGGAATTTATTAGGATTAGCACAGAGAGCCGAATCAACAAAACCTGCGCATCCCTTGGATTCACCACCAAACGAGTAAAGTTTCAATCTAGAAATATCAACAGAATCATTTACATACAGTAATATGGTCTTTGCCGAAGCATCAATTAATGCTGCATCATCCGAAGAGCCTTCAGCCGGACGCTGTCCCTCCACACGAATGTCCGTGATACCCGCATTGACGATCGGATAGGGTATATCATTCTCTATCGCACAGGAAGCCAGCACGAAGAAAACAAAAAGGCAAAAGCGACAGGTCGCTTTATATATATCGTTGATTATTCGCATATCCAATTACAAATAGAAAGTCATACCTATGTTAATGGAAAAAAGATTGATCTTGAAATTACCGGACGATGTACGGCTCGAACCCTGCTCCACTTGGTTGGTCGTCTGGTCGATCCATTTGAAATCGAAACCCATCACGCCGACCGACACCTCCACGGCGCTCCAATCGGTGATAAAGGCGGCCAGTCCGGGGGCGAAACCAATCTGTAGGTTCTGTACCTTCTGGTAAGTACCATCATAATTAGCCCCCGAGCCTGTGGAATTCTTGCCCGTACCGTAGCCATAGGTCACACGAGCCTCGTTGAAGAGACCGAATATCTTGCTCTTCCCAATCGGGATATAGGTACGCAGGAAACCGGATGTCTCATATTTATGCTCCAGATAATAGAGGTCCTTGAACGAGATGGTAATGTCGCCCAAATTGGCATCCACATTCCCTAGATCCAAATAGTTCCTACGGTAAGCGAAGCGAACACCGGCCGAGATATTATCCCGGAAGAAATAGCCCACGTACGGACTTATCGCAAAATTATAGCCATTCCCTTCCAAATCCTTTATAACAAGAAAGTTCAAGTTGCTCTCGTCATGCTCGGAATACGATACGGCACCTCCGGCCATCCATGTTCCTTTCGGGATGAACACAGCCTCCTGTACCTCTCGGTCGATGCGCTTAATGGCGCGTTTACCGCGTTGTGCATTTACGGTACCGGTCACTATTGCTAATAACAGCAATAAGGTAAATAGTTTTCTACTCATTCAAATAATTCGCTCTATTGTTATTGCCATTTTCTAGTTCTATCCTTTATATTGCCACAAAGATATTTAAAATCTACTTAGCAAGGAAGATATCCTTACTTGCCAAATAGATTTATAGTAAAAACTTATTGTTCCCTACATAGACTTTCAGCCTATGGTTTATTTCCACATTGTAGCTCGTCATCGTAAATGAGTGAAAAATCATCGAGATACATTATGCTGCCATCGCCTCCGGTGAAATAGTCGCCATACTTGCTGGACGAGCAGACCACAATGATATGGGTCGGTTTCTCCGTCAGATTCTTATATTTCAAGAGGATATTGAACTCCTTCCATTGTCCGTTGGTACTTACGCATTCCGACACAGGCACCTCACCATAGGCGATAATGTTCGCATCATTCTCAAAATCGATCGCAGTTTCTGCCATTTTGGTATTATCTATAGTATATTGCTTTTTAGACATCGCTATATAAATAGAACAAACATCAGGATCTCCTTTTTCAACAACTGCGTCAGCCGGAAGATTATCCCCTACATGAGTTACATTTACCGGAGCGTATTGGAACCAGCCTTTAATGCTGTTGGACGAGAAGCGAACGGCTGACCAAAATTGATCTTAGCACCATTCATACCAACCAGCCCACCAAAAGATCCGGTATACAGGCTCGCCGCTGCGAATTTCACCTTAAACTGGGATTTCAACTCCGCAGATTTTCCGCCCGATGTATGCACAACCGCTGAACTACCTTGGGTAGGATTGATATTCACTATGGCTCCCAACCCCGTTGTCGTACCCGGGTTACTCGTATCCCAGAATGATTTACCGGATTCCCCAGCATACCATGTCTTTCCATTCTGATACCATAAATCAAAATTAGCATTATATAATGCGATAGCCGCCTCCGTAGTAAACTCTACGATTTTCGCTTGCCACCTCTTCCGTATCCTTATAGATAAAACGGTATTGATATTTTGTTGCAGGAGTCAAGCCCGTAATCCTTACCGAATAGGTATCGTTTTCACCTACGGTCAGATACGCAACCGGAGTCCAAGCCTCGTCTGTTGCCAGTTTATATTCCATCGCCAACTTGCTTTGATCCAAGACACCTGCCTTTGAAAGCACCTTCCCCTCCAAGTAAGCAAATGAACTCCAAGCGTTCGCCGCACTTGCCGATAGAGTTGTCTTAGCGGTCAGAGGCACACCTATGGTGAAATTATAGGTCTTGATTGTTCCGTCCAAAGTAATATCAATACTGGTAGAACCATTTGGCGAGTCAGCCACTTTATACATCAAGCGAACATTATCTCGAGCTTTTACCGCACGAACGGTATCTTTCTTAGAATGTAGTGTACCCTTTTGATTCGTTACGCTCGTTGAGATAATCAACGACTTCTCGGGAACTGGGAAATAGGCCTTTGCTGTCTCGTTCTTACCTAACTCAAAGGTAAGGCGGGTTCCAGTTTGGTCTGCCGAATCAGCCACAACAATGGTCGCAGACTTAAAGCTTTTCTTGAACAGCTCGTCAAATTCAACAGTCACCAAGACATTCGCCAATGTACAGATAACTTCGGCCGTCACATCCTTTCCTGCCATAACCTCTACCTCAGCTGATCCCACATAATAGGGCTTATCAAACTCGGCAGCTTTACCATCGAAGCCATTTGAAGAGGCTTTCACCACGTATTTACCCGTAGGCAAGGAAAATCGCTCTCCATCCCACGCCGTATAGTCATCCGTTTCCTTAACAACACCTCCTTGATCATTCAAGATTTGTACCGCCAACTGTTTGGGATTATAAACAACCTCCTCACTTCCCGCTTTGGTGGCTGTGGAATTATTGGTCGTTATATCCATACTTAAATAACCGGTATTTTTCATGGATGTATCATCCTCGGCCTGGCAAGCGACCAAACCTAATACCAACACAAAAAATAAAAGTGTATATATTGTCTTCATATTATTCAGCCACTTTTACACTTAATTTATCTTTTACGACTTTACCATCATTATCTTCCACCGTAATATTAAATACGTGTCCTTCTGGATCTGTTGTAACACCTCCACCAGTACTTGGATCTAGCAACAAACTAAAAAAGGCATGTACCGGAAATTCATAGCTCTTTTCTCCACCAACAGGTAAAGTTACACCCATTGACGTCAACGTCTCTCCTAAAGCTTCATTTCCTATCAATTTAAACTCTTCACCAAATAGATCTTTAACTATTGACGCAAAAAGCTCATTTCCTCCCTTTATCGCGACAGTGATATTTTTCAAGCCGGCAGGAGTTGATATAATAACATTTGCATTTTTTTGTTCATCAGCGGGCAACGTATAAAGAGCTTGCGGTATCGTGATTGTCGGATCATCACCCGTCACCGGTGGTGTCGGAGGTTCAGGATTCTCTTCGCCACTATCACCTTCCACTTCTATATCAATATTCTCATTTGTCTCTTGGTTAAAACCGTTAACCGTGATGGTGATACCGGTTTTATTGAGATCCACTTCTTTTCCGGGAGCCAACGAGATCGCCAAACCATCTCCTCCTACAAAATAGGGGCTGTCGCTTTCTACAAAATCAGCACTTTCCTTCTTCGTTAATGTCTGATTTATAATAACTTCTTCACTCGTTTCCTTCACTATAGCTGTTCCCGACACATAAATCTTATCTGTCTCAGCAGCCATTTTCCAATAAATCGGAGTTGGGTTTGGATTTTCTTGCGTATAAATATCTGAATGACCGCACTTGTCATCCACCGTAATAGACCATTTGCTATAATAGTTTATAAACTCGGAGGTAAAATCCATCGCAATTTTGACATTCTGGATCTTACATTTCACCGTAGCGGTTTTTTCCACACTAGGCATTATCTCTGCTTTTTCTACACCTCCATAATAAGGATCGTACATCTTTTCGGCAAACTCTCCCGGCGAATGCGCCTCTATCTCATAATTTCCTTTCGGCAACTCAATCACACCATTCGCATTTTCTTCTTTAAACTTAGCAAACGACTCATAGTTTTTAGTAAGATCAAAATCCATCGCCTTGATCACGAGCGGAAAATCTTCTTTCTGATCAGTTGCTCCTTTCGTTGCTAAAGAAGCAGAGGAACCTGCGCTCACGTCAAGTGTCAAATAGCCAGTTTCCTTTGGGATCTCTTTCCCGAAAATCTCCTCTTTCATCTCACACGACATCAAGCCGGAAAACAAAACCGTGCTCAACATCCATATATTGATCGCTTTCATATTCTAATCTCTTATTATTACTGTTATATATATTTATACCCAATCCCCCGGAATAACGATATCTACCGGATGATCAACCGTAGTCTCCTCAATTGTAATCGAAATTCCTAAATTGCCATTGTTGACTACTGGTTTCAAAGTAAGTTTCAAAGCATCCGCTGGACTTAACGTATAGGTCTTAACCGTCCCTTCTGCTTTTACATTCTCTTTCTTAGTCAAGCTTACCGTAACCTGGACCTTTTCCTGATTACCTACCTTAAAATACATCGGACCGACTGTCGCCTTTGCCCAAACAAAAGAAGAGGGTTTCTGCGCCTCTGTCTCAATCTTCAAGGAATAGTCGGAGAAATACTCATCCATCTTCGGATCGAACACAACATTAATTCGAGCTGAGCTGGGCTTACATATTACAGGAGCTGTCACCTCCTTTCCCTCCTTCACTTCAAAAGCAGCTTCGCCAGAAAAATACAACACATCGGAAGAAACCGGTTTATCTTCACCCGTAAAGGCTTTCAACACATAGTTACCAACATTCAAAGAATATTTCTCTTCCAAATTCTTATACAAATCATTAATAATAAGATTCTCCTCTTGCCCGGATTTAAACACTTGCACAGTATAATTGTTCACATCCTTATACTCACTCTCATCCACGGCTTTTGTTTGAAAACCGACCTCCGGTGCCAGATCTATTTTCACGAAACCTTTGCCCTTCGGAATATCCAAATTATCCACTTCAGAGCTACAGCTACCCAACATCAAACAACAGCCCAGTAAGCAGGCCATTCCCATAGATGTAAAATTCTTTTTCCTCATATAAATGCTTTTTTCAATTACTTCAATTCGTATAGATCCATTCGATCCCAATTCGGATGCAAAAGAATATATTTCACAAAGATCCTACAAGGTCTATTTGTCTTATTACCTATTCCTTTTTTTAGATTCCACACCTCACCCCTACACATACAGAGCCATTTATAAAGAGTGACCATATCCTATTTTTACAACCCATTGTTCCTTTTATTAGAAACCGTGCCTAAACAGAATGCGCTCAGACAAGAGCCGCCCCTAGAGAAAGCAAGATTACAAGATTAGTACGCTTCGATGGAAGAAAAAAGGATTTGACAAATGGCAATTTGTAATCTCAACCTCTTGAGTATCGATTATTTCGGGGCAAAGTACTACTTACTTCCAATTCATAAGAGAAAATTAGCAATTATTTGATGATAGCCATATATCAAAAAAGCGACATTTTGTTCTAGCAAAAATAATTCATCGTAATTCATATTATGGGGAGTGAGAGAGGGAAAAAACAGTCTTACAATAGGGTTATAACAGTATAAGAATGCCTATTCACGACTACTTACACCCTATTCACGACTACTCACGATGCCCAACGGCAGTATAGGCATTGCCCAATGCTGCCTATTGCATACATATTCGCCGTCTAACGTGTACCGAAAACGTTACTTTTTAACATAAAAGGCACTTATCTTCCTGATTCTTTCGCTATTTTGATAGGTCAAGGAAATATCCCTGTCACAATATACATCCAAATTCAATCAAAACGAAACAGAAAAGATAATTCTAATGGCAACTACTTCCCTCGACAAGAAACCATACCAGTCCAGCCCAAACACCCAAGCGACTCCGAAAAGCCTCCGGAATACCGCAAGTTTCAGACGCTCGTATAATTTTCCTTCCACAAGACACGGCAAATCTTTAAAAATGCCTATTTTTGTCAAACGTTCCCGATAAGTGAATAATTAAACAAACATGGAAAATGACATTCCCAAAATAGACCTGCCTCAAGATTGGGTGATCGGGAAGCTCTCGATCGAAGATATAGGCCTGCTGAATCTGTATGCGAATTACCCATGCCGATTGAAAGCGGGGATTTTCGTGCTATGCCTAGGAGGAGAGATCGAGGCATCCATCAACTTAACGCAACTCAAGGTAGAACCCGGAAGCTTCATCACCATCATGCCCGGATCAATCCTGCAGATCCATAGGGCAGACGGGGACCTACAGATCTATTTCATGGGATTCTCATCTGATTTCCTCAGCCAAGCGAACTCCAGCAAAGCTGTCATAGACATGCACTATATCGTGAAAGACAATCCGGTGTATAAGCTAAAAGAGAAAGCCCAGCCTCTTATGAAAGATTATTTTGAGTTATTACTCAAAACATACGAGTTTTACGCCACGAAAATAAATCGCGGGATTACCAACCATTTGTTTACCGGTATGCTGATGGGGATCAGCAGCATGTATAAAGACCAGACGGAAGACCTGTCAATGCTCTCTAAAGCAGAGCTAATCAGTAAGAATTTCACTCAACTAGTAATGCAAAACTATACCATGCAACGATCCTTGCATGGTATGCCAAGCGGCTTGGCATCACGCAAGCACACCTAAGTACGATCGTCAAACAAAGTACGGGAAAAACTTGCATAGAGATTATCACCTCGATGGTTATCATGGACGCAAAGGCACAACTAAAATCGACGAACCTTACCATCCACGATATCGCCTATACACTGAATTTCACTAATATGTCCTTCTTCGGAAAGTATTTTAAACGCCATGTAGGTATGAGTCCGCAAGAATACCGCAATTCCTAAACAACCCTAAAAAAGTAAGCTAGCTTACTTTTAAAGCACTTCCGGCCGGGTGTCTTTTCCTGAAATCACTGGTTCTTCTTTAATTTAGCTGAAGAGCTAGTTGAACAGTAAAACTCGTTTACCGAACAAGATTGGTATACAGCACGTTAAGTCATCCACAAAAGACTTCCCAAGTGATTAGTTATTCACTTCCCAAGCCGTAAGCTGACCACTAGGTATAGCCGTCAGTTGTTCACTCGACAAGCCGTCAGTTATTCACTTCAACAGCCATAAATAGCGCGATTTCCAACTAATATAAAGATAGTTTTCCAGCTTAGTAACTGCACTATTTTTGCATGTCTCATTTTCAAACCGCACTATTATGGTTATTTCTAAGTGCCCTCTCACATCCCCCAATTCTCCCTATCCAAACTCCTATACTGTATCGCCTCCGCCAAATGCCGGACTTCGATATGTTCCGAATTATCCAAGTCGGCTATCGTGCGGGAGACTTTCAGGATACGGTCATAGGCACGGGCGGAGAGGCAGAGACGTTGCATGGCGGTTTTGAGGATGGAGAGGCCGGAAGCGTCGGGAACGGCGTACTGATGGAGTAGCTGGAGTTCATCTGGGCATTACAATAAATACCCTCATAAGCGGCAAAACGCCTTTCCTGGATCGCACGGGCTTTTATGACCCGCTCACGGATAGCGATACTAGACTCTGAGGGCTGTTGCTCGGAAATCTTCTCGAAAGGGACAGGGACAATCTCTATCTGGATATCGATACGATCGAGTAATGGGCCGGAAATGCGGTTCATATATTTCTGGACGGCTCCGGGAGAACAGAGACAAGGACGGTCCGGATGGTTGTAGTAGCCGCAGGGACAAGGATTCATGGAGGCCACAAGCATAAAGCCGGCCGGATATTCCACCGTGAAACGGGCACGGGAGATATTGATCACTCGATCTTCCAATGGTTGCCGCATGACTTCCAAGACACTCCTGTTAAATTCCGGCAACTCATCCAAAAAAAGGACACCATTATGAGCCAAGCTGATCTCTCCCGGCTGCGGGAAAGTGCCACCTCCTACCATGGCGACATTAGAGATCGTATGATGGGGAGAGCGAAAAGGACGTTGTACCATCAAGAGGCGCCACCTCCTATCTTACCGGCTACGGAATGGATTTTAGTTGTTTCCAAGGACTCATGCAAGGTAAAAGGGGGCAAGATCGTGGGGAGACGTTTCGCCAACATCGACTTGCCACTTCCGGGAGGACCTACCATGATCAGATTATGTCCGCCGGCTGCGGCCACCTCCATCGCACGCTTCACGTTCTCTTGTCCCCGGACATCGGAGAAATCGCAATCAAACAATTGCTGGCGGTCGTAAAACTCCTTACGGGTATCAATAACCGTAGGCCGCAATGTAGGTTTCCCCTCCATAAACTCCAGCACCTCTTTGATATTCGAAGCTCCATACACTTCCAGATCGTTCACCACCGCAGCCTCACAAACGTTTTGCTTGGGTAAGATAAAGCCTTAAAGCCTTCTTCCTAGCCTTGATAGCGATAGCAATGCCCCTTTTATCGGTTGGACTCCCATCCATAGAAAGTTCGCCCATCAATACGAATTTGGATAAGTTGGATGAATCTATCTGCTCTGCCGCCGCCAGAATACCGATCGCCAAAGGCAGATCATAAGAAGACCCTTCCTTACGGATATCTGCGGGGGCCATATTAATAACGATACGATTACGGGGGAATTTATAACCACATACTTGAAGAGCCGAGATAATGCGTTCATGGCTCTCACGAACAGCCACGTCCGGAAGACCGACTAAAAAGAATTGGATACCTTTGGAACAGTTCACTTCTACGGTAACGACCGTAGCGGAAATCCCCTGCACGGCAGCGGCATAAGATTTTACTAACATAGTTAAGAATTTTGAGTTACTAATTACAAATTAAAACCGGAACCTCCTGTTTTCAATCGCTCAGTCTTCGAACAAGTTCTCCAGTGTTTGCTTGATCTCGATTCCATTCTCTGTTTTCATCAAGATCTTATGATCCTCATCTATCAAGAAACAGCGTGGCAATACGCTTACGTTATACAGATCTATCAACATAGCCGCTTGTCCGGCCGAATCCGTTACCAGATTCCACGCTATACTATCCTTCTTCAGTACATCCCGGACATTATCCGGATTATCGTCCAAGCTAACCAAAAGAATATCCAACTGATCTTTCGGATATTTCATCGCTACCTTATCCAGATATAGATCCTCTGTCTGGCACATATCACACCAAGGAGCGGTAAACGTCAGCAATAAATATTTCTGCGGGAAAGAGTCCAAACTTACCGTATTCCCATAAATATTCCTTACGGAGAAATCTGGGGCTTCCGCACCCAAAGCCGTACGTTTCGCACGGGCGCTATATTGCTCCAGCTCCTTCACCAGATAAAAGTCTTTCAACCTTGGATTCAATAACGCCAACAACTCATCAATTTTACGAGTATCATCGGGATCTGAGAAAAAAGATTGAATCAAGACAACGGATGCCTCTTCATTCGGGTTCTCTTTCACGTACCGGATCGCTTCCTCGCTCAATTGCATATTAACATTCGCCAAACGAGCGGCGATATCCGTCTCCTCGATCGTATCGTTCAAATCCTTGCTATTTAAAGAATTTGATAAATTTGTCAATTCCGTCAATAAAGGAGCGATTTTTTTCTTAAAAGCGGTCAACTTATCATTTGTCCGTCCCCCCTTTACCTGCAATAGCATGGAGAGTTAGCGTCGCCCGTGATTTTTACGGTTTCTCCCGGTTCCAGATAAGCCGTAACCCAATGCTCTTTATCCGCAAAGAAGATAGTCACACAATGGAAACCCGCTTCATTTTGATCGATCTGGAACTGCCCGGGTTTCGTACAAGCCACGGTATCAACCACTTTATAATTATCCTTCTC
>ENA-OQEB01000196-OQEB01000196.1-human-gut-metagenome-genome-assembly--contig:-NODE-196-length-25604-cov-4.550575_pt1 | contig 25604 bp, 31 predicted proteins | sample MGYA00242787_ERZ504619 | MGnify/ENA primary metagenome ERZ504619 (study PRJEB26092, sample SAMD00036317) | human gut metagenome | host: Homo sapiens | study: EMG produced TPA metagenomics assembly of... | reverse complement strand
TGATGGCGATGTCTTGCGATTGCAACGCACGCACGTCGATGATTATCTCGCCGTTGTTCACGGTTACGCCTTGCTCGCACACGCGTTGCGCCACATCGTCAAGATATGCGCGATCGTCTTCGGCAAGCCTCGCTCCAAGCGCAAGTTTCGACACGACGTCGCTTCCCGCGAATGATGCAAGATATGGCATGAGATCGTGCCGGATTCGGGATCGCAGCGGATAGTTCGCGGGAAGAGGCTCATTTCCACCCGAATCTCCCACATCCGGCCCATTTGTGGGATCGTCCCACCAGGCAAGCCGCAGATCCTCGCAGATGCCGGTGGTTTCTTCGCGGGTCACATTCAGCCATGGGCGTAGAAAACGCACCCCGTCTCGTATGAAGGAACCGTTCATACCGCAAACCGCATCGAGGCCCGAGGAACGCAACAAACCGATGATCACGGTTTCCGCCTGATCGTTTTTCGTATGAGCCAGAAGCACGGCCGAAGCGTCGGAGCATGCGTCGACAATCGCATGATAGCGTGCTTCACGCGCCGCTGCCTCAACACCGATGCCGCGGGAGTCGGGTACGTCAATCGCACGAACACGAACTGGGTCAAGACCCAACGCAACGCAACGATCGGCGTTGCCCGCGCAACACCGGCAGAGCCTTGCTGCAACTGGTGGTCGATGATAATCGCCCCGCATCGCAATCCCAATGAAGCGCACGTTTTCGCAGCAACCGCAGCCAACGCCATCGAATCGCGCCCACCGGAACAGGCCACCATAATCAGCGGAGCGTCCACATCGGGCGCGTGCTCGCCATGACGGGCGAAACGGGCATCCTGCAATCCCAAACCGGCCGATTCCAACGCGGCGCGCAGTTCGCCGATTCCCTTGCGCAAACGTGACGAATACACCATGGCGTCACAACTTCGGTAGTGCTGCCACAAATGTGTCGATAGCGGATTTCGCGGCTTCGAAATCATCAGGATCGTTGACGATCACGGCAAAACTCAACGCACCGCCATTATGGCGCGACACATTGCCGGTCATGGAAGTCACATCTCCCAAACTGCCGGTTTTGGCACGGATAAGACCAGCTTCGTCAGCATCGTTCAAACGATTCGCAGCAGTGCCCACAAATCCTACAATCGACAGCCCCTCAGCGGCGGCGGAACCGGATCCGCGCGTCAGATTACGCTGCTGCACGTCAAGCAGGGTATGCGCGGTGAGTTTGGAATCCTCAGCCAGCCCCGAGCAGTTAATCATGGTGAGCCTTCGGCGGAAATCCCCCGCTGAGCCAGTACCTGTTCAACCGACTGCACCGCTCCGGCCGGTGAATTGTCGGCGTTAAGGTGCAAAGCCAGCAGTCTGCCGAATTCCTCGGCCAGCGAATTGTCGGAATGCCGAAGCATGAACGCCATGATCTCGTTCAGCGATGCGGAGCTCACCGTCGCAATGGGGCTGGTCCCGTCGGGAACGGCTCCCTGTTCCACGGAACCGTTCACCGCAATGCCCCGCTCAGTCAGGCGTTGCGCGAACACCAGCGCGGCCTCGCGAGCCGGCTGCGTGCTCAAAACGGGATATGTGCTGAACGTATCGGGATCCGTAGGATTAGCACCGTTCCAGTTTCGCCCGCCATCCACGGCCATGGATGCGGTCGGCGCGTAGTACACGTGGTCCGGATCGAGTTCGGCGATGCCGTTGGGCCAACGGTCGTTGCCGAACAGGGAATCATCGTAGACGAGCGTCACGGAAGTGATGCCCCGCTGCCGCAACGCTTGGGCCGTGTTTGCCGCAAGCGTTCCCAGCCCGGCACGCCCATTGATGTGCGCCGAATCAGATTCGCCGACGCCGAGCAGCATGTCGCCGTTGCCTTTGAGCACCAATCGCGAAGTGCCATCTTCGCGCTGCTCCAAATAGGTCTGCGTCTCCAACGTCGACCCCATGTCGAGCGTGGCCGCAGCCGCATACGCCGTCAGCGTTTTCATGGTGGACGCCGGCGTATACGGCGTGTCGAGATTCTGCTCGGCCACCACATTGCCAGCCGCGTCGGCGATGGCGATGGCGTATTCACCGCCAAAATCGGAGGCAGCCGTCTCAAACTGGCTGATCAGAGCCTTTGCTGCAACGGCATCCACGGTTTTCGAAGCGTCAAGCCCTCCGACCATCGTCGCGGCCGCAACGGCATTGCCCGGCGTTTTGGCCGTGGCATGCTCGACTTCCTGCAATGTGAGAACACCCGGCAACTTGTCGAAAATGTCGGCCACGACATAGCCGACGCACAACACTGTGGTGAGCGACACGGAAAGCGCCACCGTGATGTATCGACGGCGTTTCACATGCCGGTATTCAGCCGAATCATCCATGGAACAACAACACTCCAGTCATAAGCGGAAATCGAAATGAAAACGAAAAGGCAGGAAACGCGCAAGCCAGCGAACGAACGTCATCCCTTATGCTCGATCGGCTTCCATTCGGACTTGGCGAACATCGCCTGGAACGAGATCGGCACATAACTGAACATGTAGATCGGGAAGCTCAGCACATACGCGAACAGCTCCTTGTTGGTGGCGCCAATCTGATCGCGTTCCACAATAATCGTCAACGCGGCCAACGCCATCATGCCGATCACCGACGTCACAATGCCGGACGTCCAACCGGTCAACGAGCTCAACTGGCTCTGCCATGTCACGAATCCGCAGGTCGCGAACAACAGTCCCAGCAGAACGCGCACAATACCGATCACCGTGAACGGACACAACAACAGCGTGAAATCAACGGCGGAAAAATCGCGTTCCCTGATGGCGCGTTTGACCAAAGCCGGCCCGTAATAACGGAACACTTGCAGGAAGCCCTTGCTCCAACGCAAACGCTGACGCCAGCTCTGCGCGAAGGTGACAGGCTGCTCGTCATACAGAATCGCGGTACCGCAGTAGCCGATGCGGTCGCCGTGCAGCAAGGAATCCATGGTGAATTCCAAATCCTCGGTCAAAAGGTGGAATTTCCAACCATTATTGCGGCGCATGATCTCCTGCGAGAACATGAAGCCCGTACCCCCTACATGACAGCTGTTGCCGAGCCACATGCGCGAGGCCGACAGGAATCGAGATTCACGGATGAACCACAATGCAGAACCGGAAGAGACCCAATTGTCAGACAAATTCACGGAATTGCGGTAGCTGGTGAGAATCTTGAATCCCGACTGGAACGCCTTGTTCATCTCTTCGACGTAATGCTTGTCGAGCTTGTTGTCGGCGTCGAACACGAAGAACGCATCGTACGGGTCGGATGCACCGGAATCGTTCATCTGATCGAGCAGATACGTCAGCGCGTAGCCTTTGCCCACAAGCTCCTTGTTGAAGCGTTCGATCACATGGCAGCCATATTGCGCGCCACTTCGGCGGTATTGTCGGTGCAATTGTCGGCGACAAGCCAAATGTCGACCAGTTCGGTCGGGTAGGTCTGCGTTTGGATGCAGGTAATGAGGTTGCCGATGACGTTCGCCTCGTTTCGTGCGGAAATCAGCACCGCGTAACGCTTGTCCATCGGCGCGTCGGGAAATTTGATCGGCTTGGTGAACAGGGAGATGAGAATGCACACCGCCTGATAGACCACCCCTGCGCCACCGACGATGACCAGCAGAATGTCAAGTACGCTCAGCAGTACCATTAACGCCACCTACTTCTTGGATTGTCATCCGCGTTTTTCGTACTTCCTTCAGCTTCCCGCGACTCGCCGTTCTTCCGTTCATTGCCGGATTCCGGATTTTCGTTGGATTCCTGAGATGTGTTTTCACTCTCAAGACCCTGCAATGGCTTGCGTTCCGTTTTGTCCAACACGTGCTTCGGGATGGCGACGGTTTCGTCCGATTCCAGCGATTCCTCGGAACGGGTGATATTGTACGCCTGCTCCTGCAACTGCCGCACTTCGTCGGGAATAGCACATGCGCACTGGATCCCTGCACCGCGCGAGGCATATTGTGCAGATGCTCGCTGAGTACTTCGGCACCTTCCACCAGCTTCGACTTCTTTTCAGGCACCGGATCGTCCATCAGCGGGGAATCGACCAGCTCGTACCGCTTTGTATAGGTGCGGAAGATCGTCTGCACGGACGCGACCACCGGCAATGCGAGGAACGCGCCCAACGCGCCGAACAGCGAGGTGAACGCCAGCACCGCGAGGAACGCCACGGCATCGTTCACATCCATGGTGCGCTGGGAGATCTTCGGCGCGAAAATCAGATTCTCGATCTGCTGATACACGCAGATAAACACCAGCACCGCCACGGCCTGCCACAATCCGCAGCTACCCCATGCGAACAGCACTGGCAACGCGCCGCCGATATACGTACCCAACATAGGAATGAACTGCGAAACCACACCGCAGAACAGCGCCAACGGTACCAATAGGGCACGTGCAGCAGCATCAGACAGATTCCTGTGAAGAACGCGTTCAGCAACGCGAGAATGGCGCGGGAGAACAGGAACGACGAGATCTGGCTCTGGCTCACCGTCCATACGAACAGGAATCGCCGCTGAGCCGCCGGAGCCATCCACTGGCATGCGGCACGACGCAGTTTCGGACCAGCCGCTGAAATGTAATACGTGGTCATGATTATCGTCATGAGGTTAATCAGGAACGAAAACAATCCCGACACCGTATTCAGCGCGGTACCCGCGAAATCAGTGACCCACGACGTTTGAATGTTCTTCAGAATCTCATTGCCGAGATTATTGATCTCAGGAAGCTGGAAATTCGCGTATTGACTGGCGAACTGGCACATCTGCTCATACAGGTCGGGCAGACCGTTCACCAAGGCGATCATCTGCTGCACGAACAGGTTGCCGAACAGTGTGAACAGCACGCCGAGCATCACGGCCAGCATCAGCAGCGAGAACAGCGACGCGAACGAACGTTTCCAGCCATGCTTGACCAGCGGCACCACCACCGGCTCCACCGCGAGCGCGATGAACAGCGAGACGATGATGTCGATCACCAGGTATTCGATTTTGCCCCAGCTGCGCCAGCAGAAAGTAAACCCCACAATGGCTATGGCGATGTATAGCAGCGCACGCCCCAGCCATTCCGGTGGTTTTCGGGGATCTCCTTTGGCTGGAAACAGGGTGCCGAGGTCCCATGCTGTTCGCTGGTGTTCGCACCGTTTTCGCTCTGCGTATTGTTCATTCGCTGTTCGCTGTCGCTCATGGCTCCCTATTGTAGCGATAGGCGTCGTGTACAGGCTGAGCTATTGTGGTAGTTATGCTGAACGTTTCAATTGTCATCCCCGCTTGGAATGAAGAGGAGCGTATCAACGATTGCCTGTTGAATGCCACTAGGCAGACCGTGATGCCCCATGAAGTGATCGTTGTCGACAATCGTTCCACCGATTCGACGGTGGCCATGGTGGAGCAGTTCATCAAAGACCACCCGGAAGCACCCGTCCGTCTGCTGCATCAGGATGAGGAGCAGGGGCTGATTCCGACGCGCGATTATGGTTTGAACCACGCCACCGGCGACATTCTGGGCCGTTTCGACGCCGATTGCATGATTCGCCCGGATTGGGTCGAAGTGGTGTCCGGCATTTTCACTGAGGATCCGGAGGCCATGGGTGCCACTGGTCCGGTGATGTATTACGATCTGCCGAGCCGCCATTTTGGTTTGCGTGGGGATAATTCCACGCGCAAGCGCATTTACAAGGCCGATGGCGGCCAGCCGTTGCTGTTTGGCTCGAATATGGCGGTCCGCGCTTCAGCTTGGCGCGAAATTTCTGACGAAGTGTGCCGAGACAAGGCCGATGTGATGCATGAGGATATCGATATTTCGCTGCATCTGCTGGGCAAGGATCTGAAAACCGTGTACTGCCCGCGCATGATCGCAGGCATCAGCGCCCGCCGTATGGACACGTCGCTCACGTCGTTCAACAATTACATGCGTCGCTTCAAGAACACGTTCGACGCGCATCCACAGCATTCACGCAAGCATAAGCCGGAGATTCTGCTCACCGCGCTGTATCCGGTGATGCATCTGCTGTATCCGGTATGGCAGAAGGTGCTTGACACCGCCGATATCAATCCTGCGGAGGCGGCGTGGATCAACGAGCAGATGGAATTGGCCGAGCAGGAAGGCCGCGAATGGTACGATGACACTCCCACCGATGAGGAGTGGAGCGAAAAGCACGAGTAATTCCAATACTTGCGATTGATAATCACGGATTATTGTTTACATTATTTCGATTAATCCGTAATTTATGTGCAGATATAAAAATCGTGGTGCGAATGCTTTGTGAAGTTTCGCACCACGATTTTTAATGCTTTCAGCGATGTTCTCTCACAATCGGGTTTCACTGCAGATTCGCTGCATGCGATTGCCGATTCGTGAGAGTTTTCGCATTACATCAGGCTCTTGTAGATGGCGAGGATGTCTTCTTCGGTGGCCTGACGCGGGTTGCCCGGGGTGCACACGTCGTTGAAGGCGTCGTGGGCCAGTGCTTCCAGATCGGCTTCGGTTGCGCCGACTTCGGAGATGGTGGTCGGGTTCTTCAGGTCGACGGTGAGTTTGCGCACGGCCTGGACGGCTTCTTCGCGAACCGTCTCGAGATCGCCGGTGTAGGCATCTTCGACACCGAAGCGTCGGCGATGTCACGATACTTCTCGCCGGTGAAGTCCTTGTTGTATTCCATGACCGGTGCCAGCAGAATGCCGTTGGCAACGCCGTGGGCAACGCCGAGGCGGCCGCCCAGCGGGTGGGCCATGCCATGCACCAGACCGAGGCCGACGTTGGAGTAGGCCATGCCGGTGATGTAGGAGGCGTAGGCCATCTGCTCGCCTGCAGGAACGTCGCCGTCAGCGCTCTTGGCAAGGTTCTTGGCAATCATGCGGATGGTCTGCATGCTCAGGCAGTCGGACAGGCTCCAGCGCCCGGAGTGATGTAGCCTTCAATGGCGTGGGTCAGGGCGTCAAGACCGGTGGCGACCTTGAGGCCGCGTGGCATGGAGTCGGTCAGATCAGGATCGACGAAGGCGACGATCGGAATGTCGTGCGGGTCGACGGCCACGAACTTACGCTTGTTGGCGGTATCGGTGACCACATAGTTGATGGTGGTTTCCGAAGCGGTGCCTGCGGTGGTCGGCACGCCGAAGATCGGCACGGACGGGTTCTTGGTGTCGGCAACGCTTCCAGGGAGAGCACATCGGCAAACTCCGGGTTGGCGGTGATGATGCCGATGCCCTTGCAGGTGTCTTGCGGGGAGCCGCCGCCCAGACCGATCAGGAAATCAGCACCGGATGCGGCGAACTTGGCAACGCCATCCTGAATGCATTCGACCGGCGGGTTCGGCTTGACGTTGTCGAAGACCTCGTACGGCATGCCTGCCTCATCAAGCACATCGGTGACCTTCTTGACGGTGCCGGTTTCCAGCAGTACCGGATCGGTGACGATGAACGCCTTGGTGAAGCCATGGGACTTGGCAACGCCCGGGATCTCCTTGATGGCGCCGCGACCGAAGTATGCAGTCTGGTTGAAAATCATGCGATAGACCATAGATGTCTCCTTTAAGCGACTGTGCTTGTTCGCCGTGTCATAGCAACCGTTGCCATGACCGACGATTCTCATCATAGACCCCATTTTGCGATTCGGCTGGAAATCGACACAACCTTTTCTGTGAGCGCTCTCACAAAATATGCGAACGCATCACACAAAAACGCATAAAACCAGACAATACGGCTTATGACTCGAATAATTCCAGCTCGACCTGCGGCAGATCATCCTTGGAGAACACCCACATGGTCTCGTCTTTGGAACGTCGATCGGCGAAAATCGTAAGCAGGAACTTCTCTCCGTCGTTTCGCGTGTACCCGTACTGCAACACGCCGACCGACTCGACGCGGGCATGAATGAAGTCGTAATCCATAAGCAGGGAGAAACTGTCTTTGCAGAACGGCGCCACCAATCGTTCGCAATAGTCATGCAGCGCGCTTTTGAACGAACCGTCATGCGCGTCAAGCATCTTCTGGAAATAGTCGGGCACCATGATCGCACGCTGTGAGTCAGTACGCAGATTCACCATGCATGCGATTGAATAGCGTCCGTTCAAATGCCGCAGCAACGATTCCATATCCTGATTACGCACCAGAATGTCCTCAAGTTTTTTGTTGAGCCCGCGCAGCTGGCGTTTGCTGCCGCCTCGCACGTAGTATTCCTTCTTTTCGCGGCGCATCTCGTTTTCGGCCTGTTCGATGATTTTCGGCAGATCGGAAGTCGACTCGCTCGACGCTACGCCCACTGATATCTCGCAGCCTTGCGTATGCAAGCGCTCACGCATGTAGTTCAGCTGCTTGCGTGTCTGCGCTTCCGTATGCGCGGAACTGATTATCACGAATTCGTCGCCGCCGATGCGATACAACCGGTCATCGCCGAAGAACGCGCGCGCCGCGTCCGCGAACTCACACAACATGCGGTTGCCCTGCTTATGCCCGAGATGGTTGTTCACCTCGTGCAGGCCGATCATATCCGCATACACGCACACCACCGCCCCGATGTCGGCGCTCCGCAGCTGCTCCACATCGCTGTCGTATGCATTGCGGTTGAGCAATCCCGTCAAGGAGTCCTGCCGATAGATTTCCTTCATGTTCTTGGCGATTAGGTCGAGCGACAGGTCGAATCCGATCAGCACCACGGCCCACGGATTGGCCTCACTGCAATCAGGGGGTACCAGCATACCGAATGCGATCACGCTGGTTTTCGCCTCGACCTCGCTTCTAAAATACGTGAATTCCGATTTTTTCTTACTGAATAGTTGGTCGCGCAAATCAGACAATCGCGTGTGTTTCAGGAATTCTCCGGCATCATCTGGATGAATAATCCGTTTTGAAACCAATGCATGGCAGTAATCATGAAAATCATCCGCATACACGTCCGGAAGTTTCGGATCGCGTTTGATGGTGCGATATTCTCCCGTGATGAGATTCAGTCGGGACAGTTCCGCAACGCCCTTGTTAAGGATTTCAAAAATATGCGCCGACAATGACGACGATTCGAGCATGCTGCGGCCGTTCGTCGACATGCGGTAGTCGCGATGCATCAGATCTTTGGAGATATTCCAGAAATGCTGGTCATCCGGGCGGTGTTCCAGCAAATCCTCCATCTTTCCCACAGTGAGCGGACGGTAGAAATAATATCCTTGGATGTACATGCATCCCAGCTCACGCACTTGCTCACCTGTTCGGCGGTCTGCGCACCCTCCGCAATGATCGACAGTCTCAGCTGGTAGGCCATGTCGATCACGGATTCGATGATTTTCAAACCTTTCGCCGCATTGTCAGCATTCAGGTCAACGAATTTCATGTCGAGTTTGATGGCATCGACGTTGATGTCCTTCAACATGTTGAGTGACGAATACGCCGACCCAAAATCGTCCATCAGCACGGCAATGCCTCGCGCATGCAGGTCCCGAATGGTCTCTTCGACCACATCCATGTTATGTGCGATCGCACTTTCTGTGATCTCCACCTGCAGCAGGCGAGCATCGATGCTGAACCGATCGAGCAGGTCGCCAAGCACTCGCGCCACATCGATCGCCTCGATATCCGTCATCGACACGTTGACGGACACCGGCACCAGATTGCGTCCCTCCCCATCCCAACGCGACAGCATTTCACACACGGAACGCCAGATGAACAAATCGAACCGCGTGACCATTGACTCACGTTCAAGCAGAGGAATGAATTCGCCGGGAGACACCAAGCCATATTCCGGATGATTCCAACGCACCAACGCCTCCGCACCCACGATTGCGCCGGTTTCAGCATTGCATTTGGGTTGCAGGTAGAAGCAGAATTCGTTGTTGTCAAACGCCTGGTTGATGTCGTCAAGAGAGAATCTGGGTACGATTTCGTCGTTGCTGGGCGCCCTGCCCGTGGATTCCAGCCGCGCGCTGCGGCAACATCGAATTGATTACCCATGATACTCACCGTTGTACTGTATCAGCGTCACGTCTTCGCCACCCTCAATGGCGCGAACGCGTTCCGCGAACGTCATGTCCTTATCATCACAGAATACTTCAACCGCCATTTCCGTGCGTTCGCCACGCATGGTTTTGGACTTTACGAAGAATTTGGTGCGTCCGAACGCGCGCGTGATCTCATCTCCCACTACATCGCCCACATAGTGGATCACCGCAATGTACACGCGCCCCTTGTCTTGACGCGAGTAGAACAGAGCCAGCATGCCGATCATCACCAATCCGGCAACAATCACCAGCACATACATGCCGGCGCCCGCCGCAATACCAGACGTGATCGCCCAGAACAAATACAACAGATCCATCGGATCCTTGACCGCGGTACGGTAGCGCACAATCGATAATGCACCGACCATACCAAGCGAAATCACAATATTCGTACTGATGGCCAGCGTGACCATGCAGGTGAGCACGCACATGCCCACCAACATAACGGCAAAACTGCGCGAATACACCACACCCGTGTAGAAACGGCGGTACACGCAGTAAATGACGATGCCGACGATCAACGCCACCAGCAACGCCAGCGCCATTTTGGGCACATTGTATTGGCCGAAGGATTTCAGCACCGACTTTTTGATCATGTCATTGACACTCATATGGTTTCTTTCTCTCCTGCTTCCTTGATTCGTAACGTTTGTTTTTGCTGGAATGCCAGTCAACATGCCAGCCGATTACAGGCTTGGCTTTACAGGCTTGGCACGCTCCAGCCTTCCTGCCAGTAGTCGAATCCCCGCAAATACGAGGCTTTGTCGTAGCAGAGCACGTATTTCGAAGCCGATGTCAACTCCTGCGCCTTGCCGGGCAGCAGATCACGCACCACTTGCGGCAGGAACTCGGTGAATTTGACCTCCATCACCAGCTTGCCCGGCTCAAGCACGGGCAGTACCGGCAGTGTGGAGTCGAAAACATCGAATCCGCCGACCGCCGCACGCACGTTCATATCGAAGGTGATGCGTACGGTTCCGGCGTCAAGAATCCACGGTTCGCGCTCATAATCGACGATCACGCGAGGGCGCATCACATTGCACATGCATTCCACATAAAACTCGCGGCACAACTGATACTCGCTGTCACGCAGAAATTCGTAATCGCCGGCAAGAATACGGTCGAACTGCTCGTGCGTGAGCGGTGCATCCTCCTTGTAGATCCAACTGTCGCTTTTGCGTTTGCGTTCCAGTTTGATCACACGATCGCTGTAATCGTAGATGCGAATACGGTATTTCCTACGCAGCAGCACACCGTCGACTTTTTCCTGATATGCGGTGTTCCAATAATCGTCGAAATACAGGCTGCGAATCATATAGCCGCCGTTTTTCGCATGCTTGTCGAGGCCAAGCAGCGGCGCCATACGCACGTTCAAGTCGGCTTTTTGCGCGTATGAGATCAGATATTTGAGCTCATGACGGAACCGTTCCTTGGCTGTGCGCGGTGGAACGGATAATTCCTCGCCGACGCGATGTTTGATACGTTGCAGCAGCGACGTTCCGCGATTGCCACCATCACTGCACATTGGCATCCTCACAATGCTGCCGTCGGCTTTCACATAGAAACACTTGGTGCCGTAGATCTTGTTGCCGTCGGTGACGTAGTAGTCAAACGCGTCCTGCGTCTCGCCTGATGCATTGCGCACGCTCACCTTGATGAAGTACTGGCCTTCACCAGGCATATCCATCACGGCTTCCGGCAATACGAGGTCGCTCTGTGTGAACACCACGTCTTTGCTTCGTAATCCTTGGCCACGGTAACGGTATAGCGCAGATCCTCATCGTTGAAATCATAGGAGACATCCCAGCTGAGTTTGAGCTTGCCGTTGGTAGGAGTCGGCTTGCGATATAGAACGGCATGGGCTTATTGAACCCGGTTCGGTACGTCTGGTAGTTCTGTTCGATTTCACTATGCAATTGGTTTGCCACCGTGTCGTATTGGCTTGACGTCAGAGGCTCATGCATGGAGTCGGGCATCTTCCGCACGTATGGTTCAACGATGGAACGGTACCGCCGCACCATGGAATTGATGCGATCGGCGCTCATATACTTGTATTCGTCTTTCACGGCCTTGCCGAGCGCGGTTCGGAACGACTTGGTTTGCAGACAACGTCGGAACAGTATGTTGCCCCAATAGTTGCTGACACCGTTCTCCCAGCTTTGGCCCTCGGAACGTTGCCTGATCTCGTATTCCTTGCGCATGAGCATACCATCGTTATCCCAGTCGAGCAGGTAAAACGTATCCGAATTCGTGGGACTATACAGGTACATATTGCGGCTTTGCGTATCGATATTGCCGGTCAGCAATTGGAATGCCATCCAATATGCGAGATTTTCGGTATCGAAATATTTGCCGAGGATTTCGCTCATCGGCACTGAATAATCATTGAGATCGTTCAGCATGGCGATCAGTTTGGTATGGTCGTTGTCGCCTTTGATTTCCAGTTTTTCTTCGAATTTCGCTTGATCGTAGTCAGGATCATCGGCGAGTTTGATCACGTCTTCGTCTCGATAGAATTCGAAATAATTGACTTTGTACAGCTGTCCGTTTTTATCGAGTCCGTGCACCTGCAATGCGGTTTTGTTGAGCTGTTCGACTTGCGTGTACAGACCGTAATCGTCGAAGGAATCCGATCCGCTGGTCTCGTCTTTCACGTACAAGTGCACGAATTGCGTGCGCAGTCCCATCATCTGGTCGATGCCTTTGATGAGATCGTACGCCATTTTGTTACGGAAACGCAGACCTTCGCCCATATGCTTGTTCAATGCGATGGTACGCTGCCCACGCCACTTGCCTTTGCCGCTTTTCAACTCGATCTTGTAGTTCTTCTGCTCGTTTTTACTCGATGACTGGCCACGTATCTGCACGGTGGCGTTCGGCGCGCTTTCACCAAAACCAAGCTCCCCGGAAACCGGTCCTTGTTCGTCGCCGACCTGCAGCAAACCATTGACCTTGTAGCGGTCAACGCCCATGGCCGCATAGTCATCAACGGAATACTGGTTGATTTCGCTCCAGCTATGGTCGGTGCCTTCCGACGAATTACCGCGCGATACCGTCAAATACATGGTTTCGACACCGCTGTCGTCATACACCTTGTATAACGATTCGTTGTCGCGCAAGTGTGCGCCGTCGATGCTTTGTTCAGCGCTTTTCTTGACTTGCTCATGCGTCTGTGACGAATCCGATGATTGCGATTGTTCATTATCGTTGGGTGATGAAGTCGCACATCCGGCGCAGGAAAGCACCGTCAGCATTGCCGTCAATGCCGCTATTTGCTTGACAAGCGTGGTAATGGCTTTTGTGTTGCGTCGGTTCCACCATGTCATGATTTACGATTCCTCCCGATTATGACATCCGTTTCTGCAATATTCGCCTTGTCAGAAGACCGTGCATGCCCTGAGCGATGCAATGATTGGTCGACCCGCTGTTCGCCATGTTCAAGCAGTATGCCCAGTTCGGTGAAACGTCCACGTTTCGTTTGCGCCACAATCGGCTGTTGCCCCAGCACTCGGTATGGCAGATTGTCGGTGTATGAGGCGAGCCGGAATGTCGCATATATGGCGAACAGCGATGCCCCCATCAGAAAACCGAAACCGAACAGCGACGTAGTGAAGAACTGTCCGATTACTGTGAACACAACCGTCGAACCCGCAAACAATGTCGACGCCGTCAATGCACCGGAATAATCGGTAAAATACAGCAGAATCAGCATCACGGTGTTGCCGACCGCATAAAGGGCATACCCCACGCAGAGCACACGGAAATATCCGTGCATCACATCGCTGAATCCTAAAGGAAGCGCGTTCAGCACTGTTTTTTCCAATGAAATCACGCAGCGGTCACCAACAATTGCTTCAACGCCGTGTAATGCAATTCTCGATTGAGCACAGCCAACATTTCGTTTTCGGCAACGGTAATGTCTTTGACCGTGCCTCCATCATTCAACAGACTGTAATACGACCGATATGTTGGGTAGAAATTGACCTCCACCGACACCACAAAATTCACCGTGGTGATCAGAATCGTCAAAAACGCCAGCATGGCGGGCACATCGTAATATGCGCGCCATAAAACAGGCCCTTCACCTTGATGCCGAGCGGACCGCACCATGTGATCACCAAATGGGCGAACAGGCCGATGGTGGTCAGCAATCCGGTCAACGCCAACGGCAGAAACTGATCGACCCACTGCAAAAACAGCCACGGATGCTTACGACTTTGCGGAAAATAACGATGCAACAAGAGCACATCCCACACCAGCATCACACCATAGCCAAGCACCACCGCAAACAACAGCGACTCCACAGGAGGGCAGGCCAACGCAAGCAACACGCATGACGTAACGAACGCCACCAACACCGCAGCCACGAAAGAATACAGAATGCTTTTGTAATCCTTGATGGCCGTCAAATAGCTCATCGCATTCCAGTTGACGATCATTTCAAGAAACAGCCACAAACACAACGCGCCCTGCATCAACGTGGCACCGGAAAACAGCAGGAAAACCGTATACAACACCGCGCCCACCACCAGCATGATGCCAGTAGACCCCCAGAACGACGGCAGAATCATCTTCTCATCGTGATCAAACAACATATCCGCCAGAAAACGGGTGACCGGCATCGACAGAAAACTCGTCAACACCAACGAGGCAAGCAGCGTGTAGGTGATCATGCATACGAGCAGATCGCGGTCGGGGCGGCCCACCTGCCACCAGCTGCTCACGATCAGCACGCCGAACTGCAGGAGTACACCCAACAGCATCGGGCCGGCGCAAATCACGCCGGCATAGCCGTAGGCTCGCAGCATCGCCATCAAGCCTCTACGGTGGAACAGTTTCTTCAGTTCAAATCCAATACCGGCCATATCAGCGCTCCAATCCGAACTGATTCAATCCGAACTGATCCGCGGTATCGCTATACAGCTTGCGATAATCGTCAAGCATGCGCTCATGCCGGTAATAGGCGTTCACACGGTTACGGCCAATCTGCCCCATGGTCTCACGCAGCGTGCGACTGGAACACATGCGTTCCATGGCTCGGCTCAGGCCCTCGCGGTACATCGGGGGCACGTAGAAGCCTGCCGTGCCGAAATCGTCGCCTTCCTCGCCTTCCAAAAGCTCACGGCAGCAGCCGACGTCAGTGGTCACGCAGGGGCGTGCGGCTGCGAACGATTCCAGCACCGACAGCGGCTGGCCTTCGGAAATGCTGGTCAACACGGTGAAATCAAGCTTGCGCATGTATTCGACCACGTTCACACGGCCGGTAAACTCAAGATTGCGCACACCCAACTGTTCCACAAGCTCATAGCATTCGTCGGCATACTCCTGATCGTCAACACCGCCGAGAATATGCAAGCGCACATTGTCAACGCGAGAGGAAAGCTCATGGAACGCGTGAATCAGGGTTTTCACATCTTTGATGGGCGCCATGCGCACCACCGCGCCGATATCAACCCAACCGTCGTCGGGTTTGAAAGGAATATCGCAGAAACGTTCGTATTGAATGCCATTGGGAATCACCTGGCAGGCATCGGCGGGCGCACCCATGCCAATTTGGATAAGACGGGCACGACCGAACAAGCTGGTGATGCGCCACGCACGATGGTAGATCTGTTCCGAAAGCATGTAGAAGAAGCGGATCCAACGCGGCCGGAACGCCGGCAGCACCCATTCGGCGGAAATGATTTCCTCTTCGCGTTCACGCGTATAAATGCCATGTTCCGTAAGCAATACCGGTGCATGGTTGATACCCCCCCCCAAACAAGCCAACAATCCGCCATATCCAGTGGAAATCGCATGGTAGATCTGCGCTTCCGGCACTTCGCAGCCCATCAAGTACAACACCGGCAGCAACATGGAGCGCACGGTATGGAAAGCGTCGGCGTAGGCCGCATACGGATATTCTTCCATGCAGATTTGCGTAAACAAGTCGATGAATTCACGGCTTTGCAGGAACGACAGCGGATGCACGCCTCTGGTGTGGAACAGGTTGAACAGCACATCCCAATCCGGGCTGCCAAGATTCACCAGTTCGCGCAATGACCGCAATTCCTCTTCGGTGAACGACACTTGCGCTCGTTCACCGCTCAGACGCAAGGCGTCGTCGAGGAACACCTCATGCACTTCCACCACATTGTCGGGCAGGTCATATACGAATTTGCCGCGGTCTTCGGCTTTGGCGCCGATCACCCACAATACGAACTCGTGCTCTTTCATCGCTTCGATATAACTGTGCATCCACGTGGACACTCCACCATGCACGTACGGGTAGCATCCTTCCAAAACCAGGCAGATTCTCATGCCTCTCCCCCAGTCTTGCGTTCGATATGAACCGTGGCGTTCGTGGCTTTGAGCAGATACAAGTTGCCGGTCAGCTTGGTGAGGCTTCCGCCACGAACCCTGCCAGGCGTGCCATTGTTGGCACGGAACATGAGCCACCCTTGATCAGTGAGGTTGCCAAGTTTCAGATCCCAACCATCGTCGGACGTTCCATCGAAACGGTCAATCCCGAAAAACGTTGGATGGCTGCGGCACATTCCGTGCCTGTCCGCATACGAATGGACGGTGCCGACGATTCCAGCCAGTCAAGATAGTTTTCCAATCCCTGGTAGTACTTCTTCCATCCTTCTTTCGCTCCACGATCTTCATCAAGCAAATCGTCGGGATGCATGAAGTGCGTGCTCACATAGTGCATGTTCAGTTCGGAAACCGCGGCAAGACGCATGTACATGTCACCCACCATGCCGCCGGACACGATACGTGGAGCCTCCACCACGCCATCGGCCGCAACACCGAACTCCTGCACGTACGTCAAGGAACTGTCGGAAGGCATATACGTACTGGCGATGGCGCGAATCTGCGACATATCCTCGCCTATGATCTTCCGTCCTTCTTGGGAGAGGATATTCGACGGCGGCACGTATACCGACGATGTTGCGGCAGGCAATACGTCTTTCTGGAATGCGATCAGTTCGTTCAACGAATCGACGATGGCTTTGCGATTCGGCCACTGCACATACGCGTATTCCTTACCGTAATCCGTATTCGGCAACACCAACGGCTGATGGTTGTACCGTGATATCCGATTTCGCCGTTTTGCCGAAGCAGCAATCCTCCGTAATACTCGAATTGTGCGCCGTCCGTCTGCCGTACCGGATCATCCTTGGTGTCATCGCCGTAATTCTCAATCATCACACCGGTGAAACGAATACCGTACCGTTCCGCAAGACGCACCAAATCCGGCCACCATACTTGAGAATAGAATTCAGCAATACTCATGTTGTAGTCACGTTTGATGTATTTGCCATTGCCGGACGGTACCGGAGAGGGAAAATCATCCAAGTAGAACGCCGCGCTGTTGATCACCGGATAGGCCGTGGCAGAACCGAGCAGCTGAACGCCGAAGCGTAAAATCCTCGAAGCACCTTGCCGTAAATACCGATATTGCACACCACCGCCGAACCTGAATTCACGAACGTGCTCCAAATCAACGGTGTGCGCCCATTACTGCTGACGGCCTTGACCTGTGCGCGATCATTCAATGCGACACTCAGCGACGATTCAAACGGATCGCTGAATGTGTATGTCTGGCCGCCGCCCAACATGAAATCCTTGGAGGGTGTAATGCCCTTAGTCACCACATATTCGTATGCGGACGATTCAATGCCGATCTGCGGGCCGATCACATCCAAATAGCCGGTTTTTCGGGAGTCATGGCAAACATGACTCCTCCGCCTTTTTTGGCCCATTGCATGATTTGCAGCACATGCTCGCCCAGACGGTCGAGATTAGGCATGGCCACCACTATGGTGCTGTAGTGAGTCAACGCTGGAAATTCAGCGTTTTCGTCAGCCACGTCAACCGTAGTGGTGGGGACTTTCATATCAAGCAGGATCTGGTCGAGCATGGCTTCGGCATCGCTGACGCCTCCTGCGAACTGTCGACCACCAACAGATTCGTAGCTTTTTCGCCAGCGATGGCATTGGCTGCAGGAATGGCTTTGTTTCGATCCAAATACGTGATGTCGAACCGCGTGGCACCGTAATGCACGCCCAAGCTTTCCACCAGCAACACCAATGCGATGGCCATGAACACGGCCCACACTTTGACCAAACCTTGCCAGCGGAATCGTTTCCACTTGGCCAACACGTCTGACAGGAATCCTCTGATCATGCGCGTTCAGCCTCCTTGGTTCCGGTCCAGAACCGCAGCACACGTCTTCCTTGGCCACCGAGATAAATATGCTTGCTTTCGATCTGCTGAACAGTGTGGCGCAACGCATCGCCATCATTGCGTGCGGCATCGAGTCGTAGACGCATCAGCCATACATCGCCTTGATCCGGCCACTGTTCCATAGCGCCGTCAATGGTGTGCGCGGCATCATCAAAGAGTCCAAGATCGATTTGCATTTGCGCAAGACGGCACGCAACGTAATAATCGCCATGTTGGCGAAGTCGTTCCTGCAATACTTCGGCATATCGCTGCTTCTGCAACTGCAATGCGTATCCTTGCGCAATACCGGAATTGATATATCGTTCCAGCGCATCGCAATAGCGTTCCAACATCGTTTCGGAATTTCGATGCTGCAGATAATCGTTGCGGCAGCGCTGCAATGCAAGATCTTCCTTGGCACTGATCTGTGCCAAGGCGGTAGCCGCGTAATGCACGACCTCCACATCCTCATTCAGTCGGGCCTGCGACAGCACATCGATATAATGGCTGGGATTGTCGTTGAGAATGGACATCACCAGACTGCGACGCTGACTCGAATCGTTGACGATCAACGCCTCTTCCAGCGGCACGGTATTGACGAAATCGGCTCGTTCCTCAACCAGAATGCTTCGACGTTCCTCATCGTCCACGCGCATCTGTTCGAGATCTGGAGCCGTATGCTCGCCCGTACGAATCAGCGTACGCACATGCAGCAAGAGCACGCATAACGGCCCCCACAGCGGCACCAACAGCATAAAAGGAAGCAGACGCCCTTCCACACGAAGCACGCCAAAACGAGACAATACGCACATCAGCACGCATACCAGCACATGTATGACGATAAGCAGCATCGTCACTACCGTTGTGTTCATGCCGTGCCGCCTTCGTGCGATTCGGCGGCCACTTGTTCCGAAGCCTCATCCAGCAGCGCGTCTTCCTCTTGCCCGGAAACGCGTGTCACATGCAATCCAGCTTGGGCCAAACGCTTGTTGATGATAGGCAGCTCATGCTTGCCGGCCTGGTTCATCAACACATACACGTTGCCGTCTTGCAGTACACCCGCCTCGTCCGTCTGACGAATGGCCCCCATGAGACGGCTGCCATTGTCTTGCCAAGCATCATCCACACGCAGCAGCAGGTGATCGCCCATATGGTCGTGCTTGAGTTCGTTGGCGGCAAGCACTTTGGGCAGAAACGCCCGAGTGTTCAGGAATTCGGTGCCCGGCACCAGCATCGCCTGACGCGCCACATTCTCATAGTCGAACGCACGCACCATCGCGGATTCCACCAAGCCGCACATGATGGTGAACAGGTTCTGGAAGTACAGATTCATTTGGTCGGGCTGCGCTTTGGCAAGCACAATCACCACGGCCAGCTTGCCATCGGTATGCACGCCTGCCGCATACATCGGAAGGTCCGGTTCGAGATTGCGGTTTACCCACAATCCACCATGATCCAAAGCTGTAATAATGTTGGCATAATTCTCAAGCAGCGCCGACTTGCTGAACAGGGATTCGGTTTGCGGACTCGCAGCCATCAAACGCGCGAATCGACCGCCGCTGTCAATGCGGTAAACACCGAAACTATCGCCGCCCAATGTGTCTTGCATAATGCGAATGGTCGTGTGATACAGCTTTTGCGGCTGCACTTCGTCCAATTCACGTGTCATCGCATACATTTTGCCGAAACTGTCACGCCTGCCGATAATCTGCCCGCGCAGCATACGACGATCATCGAGCACATCGTGGTACAGGTCACGCAGGAACGCAAGTCGTTCACGCAGCAAACTGTTTTCGTCACGCATGAATCGCAGGTTTTCGCGATTACGCAGCTGCACATACCCGCATACCGCGCCGGCAACGAAATACACCACAAACGCAAGCCAGTTCGACGTGTCGTAAAACAGCGGAGCGAATGAAGCGCCCTTCGATGCATACGACAACGCCATGCCGACACATGCGAGCACGGCCGCGAACACGCCTGCGTTCAGTCCGTGCATCGTGCCGACGATCACCACGAAAAACAGGCGCAAATCCACGGTTCCCAACTGGCTGTTGCCTTGTACCGCGGTGCGAAGCAGTTCTTCCAATATGAACGCGATGAAGATTTCGATTGCGATCCATGGTTTTGAATGGTTGCGTAGAAAATCCCAGACCGGGTGCTTCTTGGATTGTTCCTGAGCACGCGCTTCTTTCCAGCGCTGAAGCACAGGGGGAAGATCCTGTTTGAGCGAATATCGCGGCGACCAGCCATAGCGCAATCGCAGCACATGATCGTCTGCTGGGTAATGTTGGGGTCTGTCTTCGCCAAAAGTCACCGATAATCCGGGAAATGCCGCGCTGATCGCATCAGCCAAATCACCGTATGTGAAGTCGAACACGTTGGGCACATGGAAGATTTCGCTTTCGGCGGTCCAATCGTCGAACATGCGGTAGATCAGTTCGGCAAGATCGTCGGCGCAGAGAAAGCATGTCTGTTGCTGTTTGCGTTCGCAGAATGAGATCGACCTGCCGATGCCTGTTCGAACAGTCTGCCGAAATATGCGGTTGCTCCATTGCGCTCGGGTGCATACAAGTATGGACAGCGAATGATTTTCGCTTCCAGACGGTAGGTGCGCGCGTAATACAGGCAGAGTTCTTCCGACGCTCGAGACATCAGACTTTTGCTGGTATCACGTACGTCGGCGTTTTCCGGATAGGTGAATTCGGATTCCGGTCCGCATACCATCAGCATTTGCGTGGATCTGTTACGTATGGCGTGCAGCAATCTGCGAAGATATCCGAGATCGCCGTCACGCTCACTTCGCGGGGTGAGGCCTTCGGAAAAGAATACGATGCGATCGAATTCGTATGTGGTAAGAGTTTCGGCAAGGGTGTTGGCGTCAGACATGTTGACGATTCTGAGACGGTCATTGCCGTCTACGGTGCCTTCTCGTTCCGCTATCACCACATGGTCTCGGGGAAAGGAATGCTGAATCCACTGCTTGGTAATGAAGTCGGTGTTGCCGACCAGAAGCACTTCCATGCCGCCACCCCAGCGAATACTCTTAACGGGGTTACGGCATAACTCTGCCCACAAACCCCCATTGTTACTGCCTTACGGTGTTCCAGTGTAGCCAAATAGCAGACAGACTCCCCCTCTAACGGAGGTTTTCTTAGTCATTTCTCAGTAACTCGCAAGTCAACATGACTTGCGTCGACCATTTTAGGGGGCTTACCCGCAATGCGAGCGCGTATTCAACCAACAGCCGGCATCAGTGGCTTGGCGCTAGACATACGGCCGCAATCGTCATACGTGTGGGCAAAAACAAAAAAACCTCGGATGTTTCCGAGGTTTCAAAGCCATGGTGGCTCCGAGCGGCATCGATCCGCTGACCTAACGATTTTCAGTCGTTCGCTCTACCAACTGAGCTACAGAGCCATGAACAGGAACCTGTTCGAGCGACCCCGGCCGGACTTGAACCGGTGACCTCCGCCGTGACAGGGCGGCGCTCTAACCAACTGAGCTACGGGGCCATTGCCACCTTGTTACCAAGGCAAGTACCCCCTGAGAGAGTCGAACTCTCGTTGTCAGATTGAAAGTCTGGTGTCCTAACCGTTAGACGAAGGGGGCGCTTTCAGCGTTTCCGCTTGACAACTCGCTTAACTATACGCGAATCCTCAGAACATGCAAATCTCGGCGTGTCGCAGCGTCGCAAAATCGCCATCAACCCGTTGCCAAAGTGCTGAAAATCGTTGAAATCAAGCCATTTCAGCACTTCAACAACAGACCAACCGGCACTATACGCAGCGATAGGTGAAGTCATGAATCACACGACCGGCAGCAAGTCCTTTTTTCTCAAAATTCGTGAGAATTCGTCCGGAAAAACGCTCGGATTCGGTGAAATCGGCGTGTCGCAGACCGGCCGCTTCGTCGGCATTTCCCTTGCCAACATGCTCGACCGGCAAACTCACCGTAAGCATGCCGTCATTATGGAATCCTTCAAGACCATCCATCACCTCATGCACATGCAATGCATAGTCTTCGATGTCGGTGGCGATACGCCACACTCCCCCATCCCGCAACGTGCGATGAATCTCGCCGGCAAGCTCCGGCTGCACGATACGACGCTTGTGGTGGCGCATCTTGGGCCACGGATCAGGGAAGAAGGTCCATACTTCAGCGATCGATCCATCCGCCGCGGCTTTGAAGAGCTCAGGAGCGTTGACCTGCGCGATGCGCAGATTGGTCAGGCCCTGCTTGCCTGCGAGCAGCATGGTATGCGCCACGCCCGGATCATAGACCTCAAGCGCCAGGAAGTTCATATCGGGGTGTTCAGCAGCGGCCGCAACAACGTTTTCCCCCTGGCCGGTACCGATTTCCACAATCAGAGGATTGACATTGCCCCACACATCCGCGATATACGCCCGATCGAACACCAGATCGCCTCGCACATCAAGCGACCCCTCGCCCGCGTTGATTTTCAGCAGATACGTATCTGCATAGGCATCCCATGCACGCTGCAAGCGTGCGTCGAGCCTGGCGGAACGACGCACGAAGGACAACACCTTGCGCCCATACAAGGCAGGACGCTGGCCAGCATCAGCCCGTTGTTCATCTTGCGTTTTTGACATGCTTTGTTCGTTTTCGCCGTTAACTTGATTTTCAGTCGGCGTGTTCACATCTTCTTGCATACCCTAATTTATAGAGGAAACGCAGGAAAGGGTCGATTATGTGCGTTCCTGTTCATGTGTTATACTCAAATTGTTCAAAAGGTAACAAACTAGAGCAAAAGTGAACAACGTTCGTTGGACGTTTGTTTTTCGAACCAAAACGCTTTAACGCTCATTTTGGAGGAAAGGACAGAACATGACAGTTCTCGTCACTGGTGGGTGCGGCTACATCGGCGCTCACGTCGTCCACGCTCTTCACCAGGCCGGCGAACAGGTCGTCGTCGTTGACGATCTGAGCTACGGCAAGCCAACCCGCATCGAAGGCTCCCGCCTGTACGGCATGGATATCGCCGCACCGGGTGCCGGCGAACGCCTCGCCGAAATCATGAAGGCCGAAGGCGTCGAATCCGTCATCCACTTCGCAGCCCGCAAGCAGGTCGGCGAATCCGTTGAGAAGCCGCTGTGGTACTACCAGCAGAACATCAACGGCATGCTCAACGTGCTCATCGGCATGCGCGACTCCGGCGCCAAGAAGCTCGTCTTCTCCTCTTCCGCAGCCACCTACGGCGTTCCGCCGGTCGACGTGGTTCCGGAAGACGTCGTTCCGATGCTGCCGATCAACCCGTACGGCCAGACCAAGCTGTTCGGCGAGTGGATGGCACGCGCCTGCGAAGAGCCGTACGGCATTCGCTTCTGCGGCCTGCGCTATTTCAACGTGGCCGGCTGCGGCCCGGTCGAGCTTGAGGATCCGGCAATCCTGAACCTCATCCCGATGCTGTTCGACCGTCTGAAGAAGGGCAAGGCCCCTGCGATCTTCGGCGACGACTACCCGACTCCGGATGGCACCTGCGTGCGCGACTACATCCACGTCTCCGATCTGGCCGACGCCACATCGCCGCCCTGAAGTATCTGGACCGCGATGAACGCAAGTACGACGCTTCAACGTCGGCACCGGCGAAGGCACCTCCGTGCGTCAGATCGTCGATGAGGTCAAGAAGGTCACCGGCCTGCCGTTCGAAGAGACCGTCATGGCCCGTCGCGCAGGCGATCCGCCGCACCTGATCGGCTCACCGAAGCGCATCAACGAAGAGATGGGCTGGCACGCACAGTACAACGTCGAAGACATCGTGAAGTCCGCTTGGGATGCATGGCAGGCCAATCCGGAACACCACATCGACGTCGAGACCTGGAAACAGACCGACTGATTCCACCAGCAATTCGTAGTGTCGTGAGCGACAACACGGCACCGCAACGGTAACGGCCGGTCGCATATGAGAAGTTTTCCCCTCATATGACGGCCGTTGCTTTTCTTCCCTACTACTGCCGCAGTTTAAGCAAATACTTTCTTTCAGCAATTCATACGAATATTCATCGATGACACGCCGAAATTTGCACGATAGCGACTTTGCCGTAATATATCTATCTGTTGCCAGTCGCAAGGCTGAAACAACGGCCCCGTAGCTCAGTTGGTTAGAGCGCCGCCCTGTCACGGCGGAGGTCACCGGTTCAAGTCCGGCCGGGGTCGCTTTTTTATTTTTCATTTCTATTTTTCTCTGATTTACATCAATTGCGCAATATTACTTTTGCAATCTCTTGCGATTTCTTAAGATCTTTCGAAATCATTGAAATCATACGGATACAAGAAAGCCCGGCTCTTGCGAACCGGGCTTTTCGACGGAAAAATCGTATGCAATCGTCAGAGCTGCCGCTCAACCCAATCAACGATGAACGGGGCCACTTCCTCAATCTGTCAATCGCCACTTCGAATTCGCGGGCGCCGCCATACCAAGGATCGACCAAATCAATCTCACTTTCGTAGCCTGCGACAGGCTTGGCAAGATTCGGATCGAAACTACGGTACATATGCACGTTCTCACGCTTGGCCTGCGGCAGCTGACGCAGTAGCGCACGCATATGCGAAGCGGTCATCGGCAGAAACAGGTCGGTACGCTCGATCTCATCGCGGGTGATGCGATGGGCGAAATGATGTGCCGGCAGCTCATATCCACGCTCACGGAGCACCTTGACGGCACGACGATCGATCGGATTGCCATACTCTTCGTCGCTCACGCCACTGGACTCGACGTTGACCTTGTCGGCAAGGCCACGACGCTCGAATTCAGTGCGCAGAATGATTTCGGCCATGGGAGAACGGCAGATATTACCGGTACACACGGTCATCACGGTATACATACGGTTACTCCTCGCGATTCTTCGCATACGTCATGAAACGGAATCCGGCGATATCTCCGGAACCCTTCCGCGTGTTCTGCCACACGCCCTCTTCAAGCACCTTCCAAGCGCCGGATTCCACCAGTCCTTTGACGTCAGGCGCATAGGTGTCGGCATCGACGTGCATGCTGATCTGCGTCACGTACGCCTTGTCCGCAAGCGGCATCGCCTCGTGGAACAGCTGGCCGCCACCGATGATCCAGATTTCGCTGCGGTCGAGACCATCATCCGGAATGGCTTCCTGACGGGCCAGATCAAGCGCATCGTCCAAACTGTCGACCACGGTCGCTCCCGGCGCAGTGTAAGCCGGATCACGCGAAACCACGATATTGTCGCGATTCGGCAGCGGACGATACTTCGGGCTCAGGGACTCCCACTCTTACGCCCCATAATGACCGGATGCGAGACGGTAAGCTCCTTGAAACGCCTCATATCCTCGGGCAGATGCCAATGGCATGCCACCCTCGAATCCGATGGCGCCGTCATGACCTTCCTTGTCCACAGGCCTGCGCCCAAATC
>ENA-OQEB01000195-OQEB01000195.1-human-gut-metagenome-genome-assembly--contig:-NODE-195-length-25624-cov-2.203083_pt1 | contig 25624 bp, 31 predicted proteins | sample MGYA00242787_ERZ504619 | MGnify/ENA primary metagenome ERZ504619 (study PRJEB26092, sample SAMD00036317) | human gut metagenome | host: Homo sapiens | study: EMG produced TPA metagenomics assembly of... | reverse complement strand
ATCCCGTCATAATATGTAATGATGAACGATGAAGGGAGGCACCACAGTGAACAACTTTTTTCAATAACAACTGTCTTTTGATTCTCATTATCATCATTATCTTACTCTCTGATAATGACAACGGTTGCGGTTGCAACAGAACAGGCTGCTGCTAAAAAGGGCTGCTGATAAAAGAAAAGGCTGTCATCAATAGATGACAGCCGATTTTTTGTTTGTGTTATTCGATTGTAATAGTTTTAATTGCTTTGGTCGGGCAAGCCTCAACGCATTTTCCGCAATTGGTACATTTGGAAACGTCAACCGAAGCAACGTTGTTTTCGACCGTAACAGCCTGTGATTCGCAGACCTTAACGCATTTCATACAGCCGATACAGCCGACGTCGCAAGCCTTACGGGTAAGTGCGCCCTTGTCCTGATTTCTGCAAGTAACCGTAGCAAAGGACTTGTGCAACGGCATAAGCTCGATAAGATTTTTCGGGCAAACCGACATACATTTTTTACAAGCCTTACAGAGCATCGGGTCAACCCTTGCAACACCGTCACAGATTTTAAGAGCGCCGTATTCACATTCCTTCACGCAGTCGCCGAAGCCGATACAACCGTATATACAATCCTTCGGTCCGCCGAAAAGCTGAGAAGCCAATTTACAGCTCTGCACGCCTGCATATTCAAGCTTGTTGCCGTTGTGCGAGGATGTGCCGTTACATCTTACAAACGCCGCCATAGGCTCAACGCTCTCCGCTTTAACACCTAAGACCTCTGCAATTCCCTTTGCAGCCTCCGAGCCGCCGGGAGCACAAAGATTTGTCTTGGTGGTTTCGCCCTTTGAAAGAGCCGAAGCGTAGCCGTCGCAGCCTGAAAAGCCGCAAGCACCGCAGTTTGCACCCGGTAAGCACTCTCTGATTTGTTCAGCCTTTTCGTCTTTGGGTACAGCCATAACGACCGACGCAATCGAAAGACCTATGCCTGCTATAAGACCGATAGCGCAGACAAGTATAACCGCCGAAATAATTCCGTTCATAACTCTACCCCCTTAACCGAACATATTCTCGACAAGTCCCGTAAAGCCGAGGAACGAGAGAGATGTGAGGCTTGCCGATATAAGTGTTATCGGAAGTCCCTGCAGGAATTTCGGAACGTCGCAGCTTTCAAGCTTTGAACGAACTCCTGCAAACATAACCATCGCAACCATAAAGCCGAGACCTGCACCGAGGGTGTTTATCATAGCGTGCGAGAACGAATAACCGTTGTCGATATTGAGTATCGTAACGCCCAAAACCGCACAGTTTGTTGTGATAAGCGGAAGATAAATTCCGAGCGAGCTGTAAAGAGCCGGAATATACTTTTTAAGCACGATTTCAACAAGCTGAACAAGTGCCGCAATAACCAAGATAAACACGATAGTCTGGAGATAACCGAGACCGTGATTGTCAAGGAAAGTATTAAGCGGATATGTTACAGCCGAAGAAAGAAGCATTACGAAAATAACCGCAAGGCTCATTCCGACAGCCGTGTTAAGCTTCTTCGATACGCCCAAGAACGGACAGATACCGAGGAACTTTGAAAGAATGTAGTTGTTTGTAAGAATTGCCGTTAAAAGGATTGAGAAAAATATTTTCATTATTTTTCAACCTCCTTTTCTCCGCATTTTTCGCCTGCCGCAAGCTTTTCACAGCTTGAAGCCATCAGACAAGCCTTACAGCCGCCGAGTGTTGCCTTTTTGCCGCCGCCTGCCTCTGCAAGCTTGTTAGCGCAAGCCATTACAAGACCGAAAACGAAGAAGCCGCCGGGAGCCAATACAAATATAGTCATAGGCGGTATGCTTTCGGGGAGAATTGCATGACCGTAAAGTGAGCCTGAACCGAGGAGCTCTCTGATAGTGCCCATAATTGCAAGCGCACAGGTAAAGCCGACGCCCATTCCCAAGCCGTCGAGAGCCGAAGCCACAACGGAGTTCTTACCTGCAAATGCCTCTGCTCTGCCGAGGATGATGCAGTTTACGACGATAAGCGGAAGATAAACGCCGAGCTGTTCGTCAAGTGATGGCAAAAATGCCTTTACAAGCATCTGAACGATTGTAACGAAGCCTGCGATAATTACGATATAGCAAGGAATTCTGACCTTTTGCGGAATTACCTTACGAAGTGCCGAAATAACAATATTTGAGCATACGAGGACTATCATAGCTGAAATTCCCATACCGATAGCACTCTCAAGCGAGGTTGTTGTCGCAAGGGTCGGGCAAGTACCGAGTACAAGTCTCAAAACGGGGTTTTCCTTGATGATACCCTTTGTAAACTCATGTCCGAGTGATTTCTTATCAGCCATTTGCCTCACCTCCTGCCGTTTTGTACAAATCCAAAGCCGTATTTACCGCCGAGGTAACTGCTTTAGAGGTTATTGTCGCACCTGTCAAAGCCTGAATTTCATTGTCTGACGGTGTACCTGTCTTGATAACGGAAATTTCCGAATTTTTGTCCTTATACTGATTTAAGAACTTATCGTTTTTAGCGTTCATACCGAGTCCTGCCGTCTCGCTTATCGAGAGAACGGTAACACCCTTAACGCTTCCGTCGTTGCCTATGCCGACCATAATATCAATGTCTCCGCCGTAGCCCTTAGCCGAGGTCAGGAACACATAGCCGATTTTTTCCTCGGACTGGGAAAGTCCCTCATAATATGTGTACTGTACGCCGTCCTTTTCAACCGTCTTTTCGTCCGAAAAGCTTTCGGCGTCGCTCAATACTACTTTTTTAGCCTCGTTCTGTCTCTCAGCGGCAAGCTCGTCGATTTTCGGAGCTGTTACCATATTTGTAACAGCCAAAAGAGCCGTAACAACAAGGCAGATTATAAAGAGTGAAACGGCAGGAACTAAAATTTCTTTTGCGTTTAGCTTTTTCATTTTGCCGCCTCCTCTTTTTTAGTCTTCTCTTTAATGAAGCCGAACGCTTTTGTGCCGTAAAGTTATCAATGTGAGGAACAAGAATGTTCATAAGAATAATCGAGAACGATACACCTCGGGGAGTGAGCCGAAAATTCTGATAAGCGAGGTTATGATACCGCAGCCGATTGCGAAAATTACCTTGCCTCTGAAATTTATCGGCGAGGTGGTGTAGTCGGTAGCCATAAACACAGCACCGAGCAAGAGTCCGCCTGCCATAAGCTGATAGAGAACGAACGGAACGCTGCCCTTGCCTACGATAAGCATAATAACGGCAACGGTGCCGATATAGAAAAGCGGAATTGTCGGTGAGATAACCTTTCTGATAAACAGATAAAGCGCACCTAAAATAATAGCCGCCGCACAGGTTTCGCCGAGGCAGCCGCCACGAACACCGAAGAACATTTTTGCAAGCTCGGGAAGCTCGGGGCTGTTCAAGGTCTGTGCGATACCATCTGAATTATACTTGCCTGCAAACTGTGCCAACGGAGTTGCCGTTGTAACTGCGTCAAGTGTTTTAATTCTCCACGCAAACGGAGCAACATAGTTGTTTACATAGGTCGGGAATGAGGTCATAAGAACAATTCTGCCGACTAATGCGGGGTTTACAAAGTTCTGACCTATACCGCCGAAGAACTGTTTAACAACGATTATCGCAACTGCGTCGCCGATAATAACCATCCAAAGCGGAATTGTCGAGGGCAGGTTGAACGCAAGCAAAATGCCCGTTACAACTGCCGAAAGGTCGCCTATTGTATTTTCTCTTTTCATAGCCTTACGGCTTAAAAACTCAAACAAAACGCAGAATACCACGCTCGTCAAGGTTACAAGAAGCGCTCTGAAACCGAAAAGCACTACCGACAGCACAAGTGCCGGCATAAGCGCAATAACAACGTCGAGCATTATTCCTCTTGTTGTGTCAACGGTTCGTCTGTGCGGCGAAGCGCTGACAGTCAGTTTTCTCTCCTCGCTCATTTCTGCGCCCCCTCTCTGATGATTGCTTTCGCATTTCTCATATACTGAACAAGCGGTCTGCCTGCGGGACACGAATAAGCGCATGAACCGCATTCCATACAAACCATTGCACCGTATTTTTGAAGTGCGTCAATATCCTTTACCTTTGCAAAGCGTTCGATTTTTGTCGGCATAAGGCTCAAAGGACAAGCCTTTGCACATCTGCCGCAGGAAATACAATCCGTTTCGGGTTTGATGCTGACATCCTTTTTGCCGAGCACAAGAATTGCGTTATTGCTCTTTAATACGGGTGTGTGGGTGTCGATAATCGAAGTACCCATCATAGGACCGCCTGCAATGATTTTTACGGGATCCTCTTTATATCCGCCGCAACGGCTTATTATGTAATCGATTTCCGTGCCGACGGGAACTCTTATGTTCTGAGCTCTAAAATCGCCGAGCCGTCAACCGTCATTGACCTTGAAACAAGCGGTTTGCCTGTTTTGCAGTATCTTGACAAAAATGCCGCCGAAGCCACATTCATTACAACACAGCCTACGTCTGCCGGAAGCTTTCCGGGCGGTACCTTTCTGCCTGTTGCCGAGAGAACCATCATTTTCTCCGCACCCTGCGGATACTTTGACTTCAAGGTCATAACCTTGATTTCGTCGTTTTCATCCTCTTTCTCGGCTATTCTTTCAAGCACCTTAATAGCCTCTTTTTTGTTGTCCTCGACCGCTATAATACATTTCTTAAAGCCGAGCATTTCCTTTACAAGATGAACGCCGTTGAAAACGTCCCATGAGTTATCGAGGCACTCACGGTAGTCAACCGTGATAAACGGCTCGCACTCGGCAGCGTTAATTATAAGCGTGTCAATTCCTGCGTCTGGCTTAAAGCCTAACTTGACGTGTGTCGGGAAGCCCGCACCGCCGAGACCTACAAGTCCCGAAGCCCTTACAGCCTTCAAGAAGTCCTCTCTTGTGTCAATATTCGGCACCTCAAGACCCTCATAAAGAGCGTTTTCGCCGTCATTTTCGATAATTACCGCCTGAGTTTTCATACCCGTTGCGGTTCTTATCTCCTTTACAGCGGTTACCTTGCCCGAAACAGATGAATGTATAGGCGCAGAAACAAATTTGTCCGTGTCTCCTATGAGCTGACCTACCTTTACCGTGTCGCCGACCTTGACAACAGGCGTACAGGGTGCGCCGATATGCTGACTCATCGGAAGCGTAACAAAATCAGGTGCTTCAATTCGTCTTACAGGCATATCCTTGGTGTTCTTGTCATGTGAGACCTTCACTCCGCCCCGTACTTTTTTTACGGGTTTAATGATTTCAGAGTGCATTTATTTTCCCCCTTTTCGAGTGATAGTTTCGGTTACCCTTTCGAGAGCAGGCATAACCGCCCTCAAAACAGTTCCCGTTACAGCACCTGTTACGGTGCCGCTTATAAGCAACACGGGCGCATATCCCAATACGGATAAATTGCCCGCAGTTATAATCGCAACAATCAGCTGACCGAAATTATGCACAAGAGCGCAGATAATTCCGATTGCCATATATCCTGTTTTCTTTGAAAGCTTAAAAAGCAAATACATTGTAACGGTGCTGAGTATTCCGCCGCAAAGGCTCATAAAAAAAGCCGTTACCCCTCGGGTTATGCCTGCAAACAACGCCTTTATAAAGTAATTGCAAGTGCGCTCACAATTCCCATTGACGAAGCCGCAAACATGGTGGCAATATTTGAAAAGCCCATTTTTGCCCCCGGCGGCATAAAAGCCACAGTCGGAATAAGCCCCTCAAGATACGAGAGCGTCAGCGCAACCGCCGACAGCACCCCGAACAATGCAATTTTATAGGTATTATTTTTCATATCAATAGGTCACGGCGTCAAAGCTTGTCTTTTCCCCTTTTACCGAAAGCACGGTTTTATTCGGCAGACAAGCCGAAACGTCGCCCGAATTTTTGAGCTTTCCGCTTTTAATACAGGTCTTATCCTTGCAATCGCTTTCGAGGAAATAAGCCTCGCCGTTTTCAATTTTTATTTTAATGCTGTTATCGAGTGTAATTTCATCGTCAACCGACAGTTTACCGTGATACACGGTGTCGCCGTCGATTGTTACCGTAACATATTTTTCGCCGCCGTTTATGATTTTCGGAATAAGCACCGAAAGCAAAATCAGCACGCCGATTGCCGCAAACAGTATCAAGTCACGGTGGGAAATGAGCTTTCTTTTCATATCATTCCACCGTAAAATCCTTGTCGGTCAGGGTAAACAAGTCCTGAAGTCCGTCCGAAACGCTGACCGTTTTATCGGAATACACAAACACAGCCTCCGCATTGTATTTCTGCAAAATCGGATACGAAGCCGCTTCGCCCAAAACAAAGCAAACCGTTGACAGAGCGTCGCTTTCAAGCCCCGAATGAGCAACCACCGTGACAGAGCAAAGTCCGTTATCGGCAGGCTTTCCCGTTGTGAGATTCAAAAGATGATGATAGGTAACGCCGTCCTTTTCAAAGGTCTTTTCATAGCTTCCCGAGGTCGAAACAAAGCAGGAGCTAAGCTTGAGCGTTGCAAAGGTGTCGTTGACCTCGCCGAACGGATTACGAATACCTATTGTGAAGTTATCCTTGCCCGACGGCTTACCGTAAAGAGCAAGACTTCCGCCGAGAGACACAATCGCACCCTTTATTTCCTCATGCGAGAGAAGAAGGTCAACCGCCTTGTCGCAAGCCGCACCCTTGCCGACCGCACCGAGATTTAATATCTGACCTTGCTTTGCTTTTAAGGTAAGTGTGCCCCTGTCAAGCTCAAGCGTAGAGTCGTCGCAAAGAGGGATAGCCGATTTGATTTCCCCGTCGCTCGGAACATTGAAATTGTCCGTATCAAAGCCCCAAAGCTCGGTCAATGCACCCGAGGTTACGGCAGCCTTTTTGCCCGACAGAGAAAAAAGCTCTTTCGTGCTTTCCACGACGTCAAAAAGCTCACGGCTGACTTTTACGCCGCTTGCAAGGCTTTGATTTGCCGAATAAAGCTCGGCTGACTTGTCATTTTTTGAAATGACCTTGTCGAAGCGTGAAATTTCGGCTGTGATTTCATTACACACATCTTGACCCGCCTGCGAATTTTTACAATAGGTCTTAACGCTTACAACGCTGCCCATAGCAAAGAAGGAAGCCTCCTGCACCTTGCCCGAACAAGAAGAAAAAGCGAATGTAATTGAAAAAGGATAAGGAAAACGGCAATTTTCTTTATCTTCATACTTACACCCACTTTTCGACATTAATTATTATATTACATTATTATATTATAATTTTAGCCAATGTTCAAGAATTGTTATATAAATAACAATATTATATAAACTATTGTGTATTATATATGTTTTGTGCTAAAATCTATATGAGGTGAGATTATGTTTTCCGATTACTATATGCCGTCAGAGTTTTTTCGGGCAAAGACGCAATTTTCAGAAACAAGGACGTTTTCACGAAATACGGCACGAGGTGTCTTATCGTATGCGGTAAAGGCTCATCCGTCGCAAGCGGCGCTCTTGAGGACTTAAAGACCGCTTTGGACGAGGCTTCGGTTGAATATACGATATTCGACGGCATAACCCAAAATCCGCTTACAACCGACTGTCAAAACGCAGGTCAGGTGGCAAGGGATTTCGGCGTTGAATATATCATAGGCGTCGGCGGAGGCAGTCAGCTTGACGCATCAAAGGCAATAGCCGTCTATGCCTCGAACAAATTTTTATCGGCAGACGATATATATACGGGAGACTCTATGCTTCCTCCCCTGCCCGTAATTTTGGTGGGCACGACCTCGGGTACGGGAAGTGAGGTAACCGGCGTTTCGGTGCTTACAAACGAAAGCGGAAGAAAAAAGAGCGTAAGCGGCGAAAACTACTATGCTAAGGTTTCCTTTGCAGACCCGAAGTACACCTATTCTATGCCTATGAGCGTTACAATTTCGACGGCAATCGACGCTTTTTGCCACGCAGTCGAAAGCCTTTTATCCAATAAATCGGGCGAACAGTCGAAGATGTATTCGAAGCGTGCTATCCCGTCAATTTGGAATTCGCTTATAAAAATGGCTGAAACGAACGAGCTTCCCGACAAGGACACAAGAGATGAGCTGTACGCCTGCTCGCTTTTTGCGGGACTTGCGATAAATTCCACAGGCACCTGCTATCCGCACACCCTCGGCTACACGCTTACGGAGGATTACGGCTTGCCGCACGGACTTGCCTGCGCCGCATTTTTACCGTCCTTTGTAAAGCGTGCGCTTGAATATAAAAACGCAGAGGCTACGGAGTTCCTTTCAATGATAAATATGAATTATCTTGAATTTGAACGCACGGTTTTCTCGATTGTCAAAACAGACAATATTTCAATGACAGACGGGCAAATCAAAGCCTATTGCGAGCGTTGGGAAAACGTCAAGAACTTTATAAATTCCCCCGGCGGATTTACCGTAACGGACGCAGCAAGCGTTCTTTTCAGAGCTGTTTTTGAAAAACTGAATTTTACATAAAAACTCCCCCGATTACGAATTATTATCGCAGTCGGGGGTAATTTTTTTGTTCTGTTTTATAATCAGTTTTTAGCTTCAACGGGCATTTTGTTCTTTGTAACGCTTTTGATTACAAACATTACAGCGACTGTAATGACAGCCATTACGGGAAGAACAACATACCACTTCTGAACGAAGCCTGCAAGGATATAGCCGACAAATGAAATTACGGCAACTGTTATCGAATAAGGGATCTGCGTTGAAACGTGGTTGAGGTGCTGACACTGTGCGCCTGCCGAGGACATAATCGTTGTATCCGAAATCGGAGAGCAATGGTCGCCGCAAACAGAGCCTGCAAGGCAAGCCGACATACCGATAATGCCTATCTCGCTGCCGACGGGGAAAATTGCGATAACAATCGGAATGAGTATGCCGAAGGTCCCCCAAGATGTGCCTGTCGCAAAGGAAATTGCAACCGCAACAAGGAAGATGATCGCAGGGAGAAATTTGTCGAGTGCCCCTGCGGATTCAAGCGCTGTCCTTACGAAAACGTCAGACTCAAGAAGTCCTGTCATATTTTTAAGAGTTGTAGCAAGTGTCAAAATGAGAATCGGAGGTACCATTGCGATAAAGCCCTTAGGAATGCAATCGAAAGCCTCTTTTGCGGGAACAAGACGTCTTGCGATAAAGTATGCGATGGTTACGACAAGTGCGATAATTCCGCCCCACGGAAGTCCCTCTGTTGCATCAGTGTTTGAGAATGCACTTACAAAGCTCTCTCCGTCGAGAATTCCGCCCTTATATACAAGTGCGAATACGCATACAACGATAAGCACGATAATCGGGAAGATAAGGTCAATTACCTTGCCCTTTGAGGTAGCAGGCTCCTCGTCCTCGCCGACCTTTTCGCCGTATGTGAACAAATCGCCTTTATTCATAGCGTTGTACTCGTGAAGCTTCATCGGGCCGTAGTCAAATTTCATTGCCGAAAGCGAGATGATGAACACAAATGTAAGAAGCGAATAAAGGTTATAGGGAATTGCGCTGCAAAACAGTGAAATACCGCTTGTGCTCGGGAGCATAAGAAGAAACTGCGGCAGCCCAAGAAGAAATCGGTGCTATCATACAAATCGGTGCGGCGGTCGAATCGATAAGATAAGCAAGCTTTGCCCTTGAAACATTATGCTTATCCGTAACAGGTCTCATAACTGCGCCGACTGTAAGGCAGTTGAAATAGTCGTCGATAAAAATCAAAACGCCGAGAAGGAAGGTTGCCATCATTGCGCCGAAGCGTGATTTAATGTGCTTTGAAGCCCATGTGCCGAAAGCCGCCGAGCCGCCTGCACGGTTGATAAGAGCAACCATTACGCCGAGGAGCACAAGGAAGATGAATATACCTGCCTGCGATCTTACAGCCTCAATAAAGCCGTCGTTGATTATTGCGTCCATTGTGGAAAGTCCGCCGAACGAGGTTGACAGAAGTCCGCCCACAACTATACCTATAAACAATGAGGAATAAACCTCTTTTGTTATGAGTGCAAGCGCAATGGCGATAACCGGCGGAAGAAGCGACCACAATGTGCCCGTTGCCGAGGTTATCGAGCCTGTGAATGACGCCGCAAGCATAAATGCCGCAACGACAAGCACAAGAAGAATTTTCGGAAGTGCTTTTTTGAATTTCATTTTTACCTCTCCTTAACATAAAAAAAGTACGGTGCAGAAAAGCCCGTACTGAATTAAATCATAACAAAAGTACGATAGCTCTCCACTCGCCGTGACAGTCCGCAGGATATTTTCCTACGACCCAACAGGATAAAATCGGAACCTCTTATCCTGTTTCGGCAGCTTTACCTTTTGCGTGCGTCGTTCCTGACGAATTACCACGCTACTTATCAAAGCTGCGCCTCTATCTGCATAATAAGATAGCATAAAATGCGTACATTGTCAATAATTGTCATTTTTTTTCACATAAAACGGATAAAATAAAAATTTTTTTGATGTCCGTACATACCGATAATGCGTGCTTTTGAGCGTTCGGACACAATATTTAGTAAAAAAATCTGAATAATGCTATTGAAAATCTATATATAGTGTGATATAATTACTCAATTCGCAAAATACGGACATTTCGGTTAGGAATACAGACTAAATTTCGAAGGAGTGGGATGGATGAAAGTATTAAAGCGTAACGGTGCTGAGGTTTCTTTTGATATTGATAAAATCGCCGCAGCCATAACAAAAGCCAACGAGAGCGTTAACGAGGACGAGCGTATGACGGCGACCCAGATTGAGAGGATTGCCGAAAGCGTTGAGTTTTCCTGCGTTAAAATGAACCGTTCTCCGTCGGTCGAGGAAATTCAGGACTTGGTTGAGTATCAGATTATGGCTCACGGTGCGTATGAGGTTGCAAAGAGCTATATCACATACCGCTACACCCGTAGCCTTGTCAGACAGTCAAATACTACGGACGAGAAAATCATGAGCCTTATCGAGTGCAATAACGAGGAGGCAAAGCAGGAGAATTCGAACAAAAACCCGATTGTCAACTCTACGCAGAGAGACTATATGGCAGGCGAGGTTTCAAAGGACCTTACGGAGCGTATTCTTTTGCCGCAGGAAATTGTTGACGCTCACAATCAGGGTATTCTTCATTTCCACGATGCCGACTATTTTGCACAGCATATGCACAACTGCGACCTTGTAAACCTTGAGGATATGCTTCAAAACGGCACTGTTATCACAGGTACTCTTATCGAACGTCCCCACAGCTTTTCAACCGCTTGTAATATCGCAACGCAGATTATCGCACAGGTTGCTTCTAACCAGTACGGCGGTCAGTCGATAACGCTTGCTCATTTAGCTCCGTTCGTTGACGTAAGCGTCAGAAATTCCGCAAAATCGTTGAAAACGAAATGGCTGCTCTCAATATAGATGTAAGTGAGGAAAAATTGAGCGAGCTTGTTGAACTCAGAGTTAAGGACGAAATCAAGCGTGGCGTTCAGACAATTCAGTATCAGGTCGTTACACTTCTCACAACAAACGGACAAGCTCCGTTCATCACGGTATTTATGTATCTTAACGAGGCAAAGAACGAGCGTGAAAAGGCTGACCTTGCGCTTATTATCGAGGAAATGCTCAAGCAGAGAATTGACGGCGTTAAGAATGAAAAGGGCGTTTATGTAACACCTGCATTCCCGAAGCTTATCTATGCTCTCGAAGAGGATAATATCACAGAGGACTCAAAATATTGGTATCTTACTCAGCTTGCGGCTAAATGCACCGCAAAGAGAATGGTGCCCGACTATATCTCGGAAAAGAAAATGCTTGAATTAAAGGGCGATGTTTATACCTGCATGGGATGCAGAAGCTTCTTGACTCCCGACAGATTTACCGACAAGGGTATCGGAAATATCGCAAACGCAGGCAACTATGAGCCCGGCAAGCACAAGTATTACGGCAGATTTAATCAGGGCGTTGTTACGATAAACCTCCCCGACGTTGCACTTTCTTCGGGCGGTAACACGGAGAAATTCTGGTCAATATTTGAAGAAAGACTTGAGCTTTGCCACAGAGCGCTTCGTTGCAGACACGAGAGACTTCTCGGCACGCCGTCGGACGTTGCTCCTATCCTTTGGCAGTACGGCGCATTGGCACGTCTTAAAAAGGGCGAGACAATCGACAAGCTCCTTTTCAACGGATATTCCACAATTTCGCTCGGCTATGCAGGTCTTTATGAGTGCGTTAAGTATATGACGGGCAAGAGCCATACAGATCCCGAGGCTACACCGTTTGCCCTCGCCGTTATGCAGAAGATGAACGACAAGTGCGCAGAGTGAAGAAGGACGAAAATATCGACTACTCGCTTTACGGCACTCCGCTTGAGTCAACGACCTACAAATTCGCAAAATGCCTTCAGCGCCGTTTCGGTATAATCCCCGGCATTACGGACAAGGGTTATATCACAAACAGCTATCACGTTCACGTTTCGGAGAACATTTCCGCTTTCGACAAGCTCAAATTCGAATCACAGTTCCAACAGCTTTCTCCCGGCGGTGCGATAAGCTATGTTGAGGTTCCAGATATGCAGGACAATATCGATGCTGTTCTCTCTGTTATGAAGTTCATTTACGACAACATTATTTATGCAGAGCTTAACACAAAGAGCGACTACTGTCAGGAATGCGGTTGGGACGGAGAAATCGAGATTGTCGAGGAAGAGGGCAAGCTCATTTGGAGATGTCCGAACTGCGGCAACACCGATCAGGATAAAATGAACGTTGCAAGACGTACCTGCGGCTATATCGGCACACAGTTCTGGAATCAGGGCAGAACGCAGGAAATCCGTGACAGGGTGCTTCACTTATAAGAGGGAGTATCTATGCATTACAGTACAATTAAAGATTGTGATATTGCAAACGGAATAGGCGTTCGCATTACGCTTTTCGTTTCGGGTTGTACAAATCATTGTAAGAACTGCTTTCAGCCGCAGACTTGGATTTTGACTTCGGAGAGCCTTTTACCGAAGAGACCGAGGAAAAGCTCCTTGAAATGCTCAAACCCGACTATATAAACGGTTTAACTCTTTTGGGCGGAGAGCCTATGGAGCCGCAAAACCAAAGAGCGCTTGTGCCGTTCTTGAAAAAGGTACGCAAGGCTTATCCGAACAAGAACGTTTGGTGCTTTACGGGCTTTACCTATGAAATCCTCAAAACCGACGGTTCCCACCCGAGATGCGAGGTTACGGACGAAATGTTATCGCTTATCGACGTGCTTGTTGACGGAAGATATGTTGACGAATTAAAGGACTTGACCCTGCAATTCCGAGGCTCGTCAAATCAGCGTCTTATCGATATGGTCAAGACCCGTGAGAACGGCAAGGTTACGCTTCTTCCGAACAATGACCGCACGCTTGCAAAGAAATAATAAACGCAAAATTAAACACGCCATACACCTTTCTACAAGGAATATGGCGTGTTTTTTGTTTGTAATAAATATCAGTTTGAATACTTTGTTTCGCAGTAAATGCAACGGTATTCCTTTTTGTCGGGGTCTGAGAGCTTGAAAATGTGATCTATCTCCTGCTCAACCGAGGTTATGCAACGGGGGTTTTTGCAGAAAATAACGTTTGTAAGCTTTTCGGGGAGCGCAATGCTTTTCTTTTCGACAAGCACACCGTTTCTTATAATATCAACGGTTGCGCTCGGGTCAACAAATCCGATAACATCAAAATCAAGCTCAATATCTGCGTCAATTTTGATTATATCCTTTTTGCCCATTTTTTTACTCGGTACATTTTTAATAAGTGCAACCGAAGCGTCAAGGCTGCCAAGATTTAACAGTTTGTAAAGCTGCATTGCCCTGCCCGCTTCAATGTGGTCGATTACCACGCCGTTTTGAATAGCTCTATATTCATATCGTGCCTGCCTCCTTCAAAAGCTTGAGTATCAATGCCATACGCATATACTTTCCGTTCAAAACCTGCTTGAAATAGCACGCTCTCGGGTCGTCGTCGATTGCAACGCTTATTTCATTTACTCTCGGCAACGGTGCATAATCGTAAGGTCCTTTTTTGCATTTTCGAGCTTGTCGGGAGTGAGGATATAGCTGTCCTTTAAGCGAAGATAATCCTCCTCGTTGAAAAACCTCTCCCTTTGAACTCTTGTCATATAGAGAATGTCAAGCTCGGGCATTACGCTTTCAAGGTCGGTTGTCTGAACATAAGGTATGTTCTTATTCTTTATCGAATCACGCTTAACATAGCTCGGAAGTTTAAGTTCTTCGGGGGAAATAAGCACAAACTTAATTCCGCTGTATCTTGAAAGAGCGTTTATAAGCGAATGAACCGTTCTGCCGAATTTAAGGTCGCCGCAAAGTCCGACGGTCAAATCGTTGAACCTGCCCTTTTCACGGTAAATCGTAAGCAAATCCGCAAGGGTTTGAGTCGGGTGGCAATGACCGCCGTCGCCTGCGTTTATGACGGGAATAGAAGCCGCCTTTGCCGCAACATACGCCGCACCCTCTTTCGGATGTCTCATTGCGATTATGTCCGCATAGCAGCTGACAACCTTTGCGGTATCGGACACGCTCTCGCCCTTCGAAGCCGAGGACGAAGCCGCATCGGTCATTGAAATTACGTTACCGCCCAGCTCATACATAGCCGCTTCAAAGCTCATTCTCGTCCTTGTTGACGGCTCAAAGAAAAGAGTGGCAAGCTTTTTACCTTTACAGATGTTTTCATACTTTTTCGGATTAGCGATTATATCCAAAGCCGTTTTCACAAGCTCGTCCAATTCCTCAGTTGAAAGCTCAATTATATCAATGATGCTTCTCATTGTTTACCATAGCCTTTCTGCCATCTCAAAATTATTTTGTCATAAATTTTGAGAGCATTATAATCTAATTATTATGCTCCTATCCAGCTTTCATCCGAAGGATTGTTTCTGAATGAGATAAGCTTTTTAATATCTTCGGGCTTAATGTAACCCTCCTGTGCCGCAACCTCTGCGATATGGTCGAAGTCGGTAAGAGAAACATTTTTAACGTCTGCCTCTTTAAGTCTGTCAAGACCTTTCTGCATACCGTAAGTGAAGATTGAAACAACACCCAATACCTCTGCGCCTGCCTCACGAAGAACATTTACAACTTCGATAACACTGCCGCCTGTTGAAATAAGGTCCTCGACAACAACAACCTTCTGACCCTTTTCAAGTCTGCCCTCAATCTGATTCTGTCTGCCGTGGTCCTTTGCGCCCGAGCGAACATAACCCATAGGCATATCAAGAAGATGAGCCGTGATAGCCGCATGAGCGATACCTGCGGTCGAAGTACCCATAAGCACCTCAGCCTCGGGATAATATTCCTTTACAAGCTCAGCCAAGCCCTTTTCGACGTCTGAGCGTACCTCGGGAGCTGTCAGAGTAAGTCTGTTATCGCAGTAAACGGGGCTTTTAATTCCGCTTGCCCATGTAAACGGCTCTTCGGGGCGAAAGAAAACCGCCTTAATTTTAAGTAAATCCTTAGCAATAAGTTCTTTGAGTTCCATTTCGTTCTCCTTAATCAACAAATTCTTTTATACAACGCTCGTAAGCGGCAACGGGGTCGTCAGCCGCTGTAATCGGTCTGCCGACAACAATGTAATCGGAGCCGATTTCCTTTGCCTGTGCAGGCGTCATAACACGCTTTTGGTCGCCTATATCTCCGTCTGCGAAGCGAACGCCAGGTGTAACGGTCAAGAAGTCCTTACCGCATACCTCGTGTACCTTTTGCGCTTCAAGCGGAGAGCAAACAACGCCGTCAAGTCCTGCGATTTTCGCATTGTGTGCGTAGTGCATAACAACCTTGTCAATCGGCTCATGAATGAGCAAATCGTTCTCCATAGCCTCCTGATCGGTTGAGGTAAGCTGAGTAACGGCAATCAAAAGCGGTCTTGTGCCGTCTTCTCTTGTAAGTCCCTCAAGAGCGGCCTCCATCATTCTGACAGTACCGCCTGCGTGAAGATTGCAAATATCGACGTCAAGGCGTGAGAGAACAGCCATTGACTTTTTAACTGTGTTGGGAATATCGTGAAGCTTCAAATCGAGGAAAATTTTGTGTCCTCTCTTTTTAATTTCCTTAACAATCTGCGGTCCCTCTGCATAGAAAAGCTCCATACCGATTTTAACAAAGGGCTTACGCTCGGTAAACAGGTCAAGAAATTCATAAGTCTTTTCAGCACTTGCAAAGTCGCAAGCAACAATTACATCCTTACCCATTATTCAACAACTCCTATTATATCACTGATATTATTTATTCTGTACTTATCAAGCACCGACGGAAGTTCGTCGATTATATCACGGCAAGCATAGGGGTTTACAAGGTTTTGTGCGCCGATTTCAACCGCCGTTGCGCCTGCCATCATCATTTCAACCACGTCCTCGGCAGAGCTTACGCCGCCCATTCCGACAACGGGAATTTTTACTGCATGAGATACCTGATACACCATTCTCACAGCCACGGGGAATATGCAGAGCCTGAAAATCCGCCCATTTTGTTCTTGATAACAGGCTGTCTTTTATTCAAATCAATCCTCATTCCGAGCATTGTATTGATAAGACTTATTCCGTCTGCGCCCGCTTCCTCGCAAGCCTTTGCAATCGCAACTATATCCGTTACATTGGGCGAAAGCTTAACGATAACAGGCTTTTTGGTAACATTTTTTACCGCCCTTGTAACCTCTGCCGCAGCGTTCGGGTCTGTGCCAAAGCTCATACCGCCACCGTGAACGTTCGGACAACTGACATTGACCTCAAGCCAGCCGACCTGCTCCTCTTTATCGAGTTTTTCGCAGGTGTAGGCGTAATCGTCAACCGAAAATCCGCTGACATTTGCCATAACAGGCTTGTTAAAGCACTTTTTAAGCTTCGGGAGCTCGGTTGAAATGACCTTTTCGACACCGGGATTTTGAAGTCCGACGGCATTTATCATACCCGAGGGACATTCCGCAATTCTCGGGGTGGGATTTCCGAAGCGAGCGTCCTTTGTTGTGCCCTTGAACGAAAATGTGCCGAGCAATTTATATCGTAAAGCTCCGCAAATTCATATCCGAAACCGAATGTGCCCGAAGCAGGAATTACGGGATTGTCAAGCTCGATACCGCAAAGGTTTACACTTAATCTTCCCATAAAATCTCCTCCTTTTCAAGCACAGGGCCGTCCTTGCAAATTCGCTTATAGCCTGTGATTGTCTTACAACTGCAACCCATACAAGCACCGAAGCCGCAGCCCATTCGCTCCTCAAAGCTGAACTGACCCGAGGTGTTCGAGGTCTTATACACGGCTTTGAGCATCGGCTCGGGACCGCAGCAATAGAAATATGTGTAGTCTTTATCCATTGCATTTGTAACAAAGCCTTTTACGCCGTAACTTCCGTCAACCGTTGTTACAGTAACATCACAGCCGAGAGCCTTAAACTCGTTCTCGTAAAAGACTTCACTCTTTGTGTTAAAGCCCAATACGACAGACACCCTTTTGCCCTGCTCTATGAGTTTTTTAGCAAGCAAATACATAGGCGGTACACCAACTCCGCCGCCGATAAGCAACGGAGAGCTTCCGCTTTTTTCAAGGTCGTAGCCGTTGCCGAGACCTGTAAGAACGTCCAAAACAGCGCCGTTTTCAAGCTCTTTCATAGCCTGTGTGCCCTTGCCGACAACCTTGTATATTATTGTAAGGGTATCGCCGTCCTTGTCGCAAACCGAGATTGGACGACGAAGAAAAAGGCCGTCTAATTTTATGTTGACAAACTGACCCGATGCGGTAATGTCCGAGCAATCGCCGCAAAGCGTCATTTTATATACATTTTCGGTAAGCGGAATATTTTCCTTTACCGTCAATAAAACCTGTTTCATCTTATCTCCTTAAGCGTCGATAGTTGAAATTGTAAGCGTTGTTTCCTCAAGTACGTCGAGAAGTACACGGACGGTATCAAGCGAGGTAAACATTGTTACGTTGTTTTCGGTAGCACAGCGGCGAATTTCAACGCCGTCGTCATAATGATTGCCCGAAAGTATAGCTCTTGTGTTGATAACATAGCTTACATAGCCTGCACGAATAGAGTCGAGAATTTCTTCGCTTCCCTCGGAAATCTTACCTCTTACTCTTGTGCGGATACCGTTCTTTTTCAAGACCTCTGCCGTACCGCTTGTAGCCTCAATGTTGAAACCCATATTGTAAAATCTGCGAATAAGCGGAATTGCCTCCTGCTTATCCTCATCCGCAAGCGTTACAAGCACCGTACCGTAATTTTGAAGGTTCATACCCGAAGCCGTCAAAGCCTTGAACATTGCACGGTGAAGCTTATCGTCATAGCCGATAGCCTCTCCCGTTGATTTCATTTCGGGCGAAAGGTAAGCGTCAAGTCCCTTAATCTTATTGAATGAGAACACGGGAACTTTTACATAATGACGCTTTTTCTCCTCGGGATAAAGCTCGAAAATTCCCTGCTCCTTTAAGCTCTTGCCGAGGATAACCTCTGTTGCAATATCGGCAAGTGAATAGCCTGTTGCTTTTGAAAGGAACGGAACTGTTCTTGATGAACGGGGGTTTACCTCGATTATATAAACATTGTCCTGCGGGTCAACGATAAACTGAATGTTGTAAAGACCGATTATGCCTATTCCGAGACCGAGCTTCTTTGCATACTGTAAGATTATGCCCTTTACCTTATCGGAAATTGAGAAGGTCGGATAAACGCTTATCGAGTCGCCCGAGTGAACGCCTGTTCTCTCAACCAATTCCATAATGCCGGGTACAAATACGTTTATGCCGTCGCAAATTGCGTCAACCTCAACCTCTTTACCCTGAATGTATTTGTCAACAAGAACGGGCTTATCCTCGTCGATTTCAACGGCTGTTTTAAGGTAGTGCTTCAAGTCCTCGTCCTTTGAAACTATCTGCATAGCACGTCCGCCGAGAACGAATGAGGGGCGAACAAGTACGGGATAACCGATTTCGTTTGCCGCTTTAAGACCGTCCTCGATATTTGTAACTGCCTTACCCTTAGGCTGAGGAATGTCAAGGTCTTTAAGGATTTTTTCAAAGCTGTCTCTGTTCTCCGCCTTTTCAATAGCCTCGCAGTCCGTGCCGATAATCTTAACGCCTCTGTCCATAAGCGGTTGAGCAAGGTTGATTGCAGTCTGACCGCCGAGCGAAGCGATTACACCCTCGGGCTTTTCAAAGTCGATTATAGCCATAACATCTTCGGGGGTAAGCGGCTCAAAATAGAGCTTGTCCGCTGTGGTGTAGTCGGTCGATACTGTTTCGGGGTTGTTGTTGATGATGATTGCCTCATAGCCTGCACGCTTGATTGTCTGCACAGCGTGAACGGTCGAATAGTCAAACTCACGCCCTGACCGATACGGATAGGACCTGCGCCGAGAACGATTATTTTCTTTTTATCGGTAAGTCTTGAAGCGTTCTCGCCCGTGTATGATGAGTAGAGATATGCTATGTACTTACCTGTGTGGAGGGTATCAACCATTTTGAATACGGGAATGATACCGTTCGCCTTTCTTGTGTTATAAACCTCGATTTCAGGCATATTCCAAATCTTTGAAATGTACTTGTCGGAAATACCCATAACCTTTGCTGCCTTGAGAGCCTCAACAGAGCCGACGTTCTCTTTGAGCTTGTTTCCATCTCAACAATTCTCTTGTAGCTTTCAAGGAAAAGCTCAGTTACCTTTGTAAGCTCGTGGATTTTTTCTATTGAAGTACCTCTGCGGATAAGCTCAAATATTGCGTAAACATTGTCGTCCTTGAACTCCTGAACATAGCTCATAAGCTCTTCGTCGGTGTAGCTGTCAAATTTAGCAAGGTGGAAGTGGCAAACGCCCGTTTCAAGTGAACGGACTGACTTGAGCAAGCACTCCTCAAGCGTTGAGCCGATACCCATAACCTCGCCCGTCGCTTTCATCTGCGTACCGAGTGTATTCGGTGCGTCAACGAACTTGTCGAACGGGAAGCGGGGGAATTTTGCAACGATATAGTCAAGGCTCGGCTCGATAGCCGCCGTACCGCCTGCCACGGGAATATCCTCAAGTGCCATACCCATAGCTATTTTTGCCGTAACTCTTGCTATCGGGTAACCGCTTGCCTTTGAAGCAAGTGCCGAGGAACGTGAAACTCTCGGGTTTACCTCGATAAGGAAGTATTCGCTTGACTCGGGATTGAGTGCGAACTGAACGTTGCAGCCGCCCTCGATTTTAAGCTCACGAATGATTTTTATTGCGCTGTCGTTGAGCATTTTAAGGTCGTGGTCATTAAGTGAAAGAATGGGAGCTACAACGATTGAGTCGCCTGTGTGAACACCTACGGGATCGATGTTTTCCATACCGCAAATTGTGATTGCGTGGTCGTTTGAGTCTCTCATTACCTCAAATTCGATTTCCTTATAGCCCTTAACGCTCTTTTCGATAAGAACCTGATGAACGGGAGAGAGCTTGAATGCGTTTACGCCGATTTCAACAAGCTCTTCCTCATTATTCGCAAAGCCGCCGCCTGTTCCGCCCAATGTAAAAGCAGGGCGCAAAACAACGGGATAGCCAATATCGACAGCCGCCTTCTTAGCTTCTTCAAGATTGTAGGTTATCTCCGACGGAATAACAGGCTCGCCGATTGACTCGCACATTTCCTTGAAAAGCTCTCTGTCCTCTGCTCTTTCGATACTGTCGCTCGAAGTTCCGAGAAGCTTTGTTCCGCACTCCTTGAGGATACCTTTCTTTTCAAGCTGCATTGCAAGGTTAAGACCCGTCTGTCCGCCGATACCCGGAACGATTGCGTCGGGTCGCTCGTAACGGAGAATTTTTGCGATATATTCAAGCGTCAAAGGCTCCATATATACCTTATCTGCGATTGTTGTGTCGGTCATTATTGTAGCAGGGTTTGAGTTACAAAGAATTACCTCATAGCCCTCCTCTTTCAACGCAAGGCAAGCCTGTGTGCCTGCATAGTCGAACTCGGCAGCCTGACCGATTACGATAGGACCTGAGCCGATAATCAATACTTTTTTAATGTCTGTTCTTTTTGCCATAATTTTTTCCTCCGATTTTATATGTTAAAACTTCTTATATGCTGTTTTGCCGTTGCAAACCGTCAGTTCGCACTCGCCGAAAACCTCTTCGCCCTCAAACGGGGTAGCCTTTCCCATTGAGAGAAAATCCGACGGATTTATAACGGTTTTTTTATCTAAATCCCACACGGTAAAGCTGTTGTCGTATTCAAGTCCGAAACGCTTTCTCGGATTGACCGCCAAAAGCTCAACAAGTTTTTCAAGTGAGATTATATTCTTTTTAACAAGGTGCGTGTAGAGAAGCTGGAAAGCCGTTTCAATTCCGACAATTCCGAAAGCACTCTTTTCAAGTCCTCTCGACTTCTCCTCTTGACTGTGCGGTGCGTGGTCGGTTGCTATCATATCAATAGTGCCGTCCAATACACCCTCGATAAGCGCCTGCCTATCCTCTTTCGAGCGAAGCGGCGGATTCATCTTGAAACGTCCGTCCTCTTTCAAGTCCCCGTCCGTAAGTATTAAATAATGCGGCCCCGTTTCGCAGGTTACATCAATCCCCTGCGCCTTTGCCTGCCGTATCAGCTCCACGCTCTCCTTACAGGAAATGTGGCAAACATGATAAGCACAGCCCGTCTGCCTGCAAAGCTCAAGGTCTCTCTTAATAGGCTTCCACTCGCTCTCGGAGCAAATTCCCCTGTGCGAATGCTCGCTTGCGTAAACGCCGTCGTGAATATAACCGCCGTGAAGAAGCGAATTATCCTCACAATGAGCGACGATAATTTTACCGAGTGCCTTTGCCCTTAGCATAGCCTCTTTCATCATTTCCTCCGACTGAACACCTCTGCCGTCGTCAGAAAAAGCGATTACGTCCTTTGCCATACCCTCCATATCGGAAAGCTCTTCGCCGTTTTGACCGACGGTAATTGCTCCGTACGGCAAAACATTTATAACAGCGTCCCTTTTGATTATGTCAAGCTGCTCCTTCAAGTGCTCTGCAGAATCGGGTACAGGCTTCAAATTCGGCATTGAAAAGACCGTTGTATAACCGCCGTGAGCCGATGCCTGCGTACCTGATTTTATCGTCTCTTTATAAGAAAAGCCCGGCTGACGCAAATGCACATGCACATCGCAAAAGCCGGGAAAAATCATATATTGAGAAGAATTATAAACACTTGCTCCAAATTCGGAAAATGCGCCTAAAACCTTTCCTTTGTGAACTGAGGAAACGATGTCAAGGTACATATCTGAGCATTTATAATGTTGTTCATATAGTCCTCCGATAATAATAAAAGCCTTGCTTTTCGGCAAGGCTTATCTGCATAAACAAGCGACGCAATATCCCTGCGCCTTATTCATATACATATAACAAATCTTGCCGATCTCTCTGTATCGAATTAAAGATTTACTTTTAGATATTATACCATTGAACAGCACCGATGTCAACAAAATAATAAGCGGTTTAGCTCAAAAAATCGAACTAAACCGCCTGTTGATTTAAGCTTTAATTATTTGAAGTACTTAACAGCCGCCTCAAACATTTTAATATCGTAATTTCCGGGTACATTTTTGTAAAGACCCGAGCCGATACGCTCGCTGTGTCCCATCTTGCCGAATACTCTGCCGTCGGGAGAAGTGATACCCTCGATAGCGAACATTGAATCGTTTGGATTGAACTGAACGTCGTTTGTAGCATTGCCCGAAAGGTCAACATACTGCGTTGCGATTTGTCCGTTCTCGGCAAGCTTTCTGATAAGCTCCTCGCTCGCCAAGAATCTGCCCTCACCGTGTGAAATCGGAACATTGTAAACCTCGCCGACATCAGTAAGCGAAAGCCACGGAGATTTATTTGACGCAATCCTTGTTCTTACAATCTTCGACTGATGTCTTGCGATAGTATTAAAGGTAAGCGTCGGGCAATTCTCGTCCGTGTCGATAATCTTTCCGTACGTACAAGACCCAATTTAATAAGAGCCTGGAAGCCGTTGCAGATACCGCACATAAGGCCGTCTCTGTTTTCAAGAAGGTCGGTAACGCCCTCTTTGACAGCCGCATTTCTGAAGAAAGCAGTTATAAACTTACCGCTTCCGTCAGGCTCGTCGCCGCCCGAGAAGCCGCCGGGGATAAATACCATCTGTGCGGTCTTGAGCTTTGTTGCAAATTCCTCAACGCTCGACTGAATTGCAGAGGAGGTAAGGTTTTTGATAACTATGATTTCAGGCTCTGCACCTGCATCGCTTACAGCTTTTGCACTGTCAAACTCACAGTTTGTGCCCGGGAATGCAGGGATAAGAACTTTCGGTCTTGCGCACTTAACAGCGGGTGCGGGATAGCTCTCCGCCTTGTAGGAGAAGCTCTCAACCGTCTTTGCCTCGTCCGTGATGTTGCAGGAATATACCTTTTCAAGCTTATCCTCATAGAGCTTGTCAAGCTTTTCAGCCGAAACGCTCTCCGCACCGTAAACGAAGTTAGTAGCTTCCGTTATCTCGCCGACAACTTCCATACCGTCTGCGTTTTCAACTTCAAGAATGAACGAAGCATAGTTGTAGCCGAATATATCGTCAAGTGAAAGCTCCGAATTGAACTTAAAGCCGAAGCCGTTACCCATTGCCGATTTAAGCACCGCCTCAGCGATACCGCCAAGACCGAGTGTGTAGCAGGAAACTGCTTTACCGCTTCTCAAAAGCTCTGTTACCTTGTCGAACGCTTCAAGCAAGGCGGAGGTTTTCGGAAGTCCGTTTTCGTCAAGCTCTGTTCTTATAATAACAACCTTGTTGCCTGCCTTCTTAAACTCGGGCGAAACAATGTCCTTTGTCTTTTCCGTTGTAACAGCGAACGAAACGAGTGTGGGCGGAACGTCCAAATCCTCGAACGAGCACTCATTGAGTCCTTGCCGCCGATTGAGCCTATCGAAAGCTCCTTTGAGCCTCAAAAGCACCGAGCAATGCCGCAAGAGGCTTGCCCCAACGCTTACCGTCCTGACCGGGTTTCTCAAAATACTCTTGGAATGTGAGGTACACATCCTCAAACTTCGCACCTGTCGCAATGAGCTTACATACAGACTCAACAACTGCAAGGTATGCGCCGTGATAGGGACTTTTTTCGGTTATGAACGGGTTGTAGCCCCAAGCCATAAGCGAGCAATCGTCTGTGTGCTTTTTCTCAACGCTTATCTTCTGCACCATTGCCTGAATGGGCGTTCTCTGATTTTTACCGCCAAAGGCATAAGCACCGTGCCTGCGCCGATAGTGGAGTCGAAACGCTCTGAAAGACCTCTCTTTGAGCAAATGTTCAAATCCGAGGACATTTTTTCCATATTTTCAACGAAAGAGCCGTCAATTACCTTTTTGTAGTCCCGGGGCTTTTCGGGTGTGATTGTAATGTGCTTGTCCGCACCGTTTGAGTTCAAGAACTCACGGCTTATATCGACAATCTTGTTGCCGTTCCAGGTCATTGTAAGACGGAGATCGGCCTTTACAACTGCAACGGGAGTAGCCTCAAGATTTTCCTTGTGTGCAAGAGCCAAAAATGCATCAACATTTTCTTTCTCAACAACAACAGCCATTCTCTCCTGCGACTCGGAAATTGCAAGCTCCGTGCCGTCAAGTCCCTCGTATTTTTTCGGAACTGCGTTAAGGTCAATGTCAAGACCGTCTGCAAGCTCGCCGATAGCAACCGAAACACCGCCTGCACCGAAGTCGTTACAACGCTTAATCATAAGGCAAGCTTCTTTATTTCTGAAGAGCCTTTGAAGCTTTCTCTCCTCGGGAGCGTTACCCTTTTGAACCTCTGCGCCGCAGGTTTCAACCGAATGTGCGTTGTGAGCCTTCGAAGAGCCTGTTGCGCCGCCTATTCCGTCTCTGCCTGTTCTTCCGCCCAAGAGAATTACAATATCGCCGGGTCGGGAACTTCACGTCTGACATTTTCCTGCGGAGCAGCAGCGATAACCGCACCGATTTCCATTCTCTTTGCCGCATAACCGGGGTGATAAATCTCATCAACAATACCTGTTGCAAGACCTATCTGGTTGCCGTATGACGAATAGCCTGCGGCAGCGGTTGTAACAAGCTTTCTCTGCGGAAGCTTACCGGGAATTGTCTCGCTTACGGGAACAGTCGGATCGGCCGCACCCGTTACACGCATTGCGCCGTAAACATAGCTTCTGCCGAAAGCGGGTCACGGATAGCACCGCCGATACAGGTAGCGGCACCGCCGAACGGCTCAATTTCTGTCGGGTGGTTATGTGTTTCGTTCTTAAAGAGAAGAAGCCACGGCTCTTTTTTGCCGTCAACCTCAATTTCGATTTTAACTGTGCAAGCGTTGATTTCCTCGGACTCGTCCAATTTATTGAGCTTGCCGTTTTTCTTCAAATATTTAACGGCAACCGTTGCCAAATCCATAAGGCAAACAGGCTTTGTCCTGCCCAATTCCTTGCGAACAGCCATATAGTCATCATAAGCCTTCTGCAAAAGCTCGTCCTCGAACTTTGCGTCGTCGATAACCGTCAAAAATGTTGTGTGGCGGCAATGATCCGACCAATATGTGTCTATCATACGGATTTCCGTAAGGGTGGGATCTCTGTGCTCTGACTTAAAGTAGTCCTGACAGAATTTAATATCGTCCTTATCCATTGCAAGGCCGTAGTCGTCAACGAATTTTGCAAGCTCCGCT
>ENA-OQEB01000194-OQEB01000194.1-human-gut-metagenome-genome-assembly--contig:-NODE-194-length-25831-cov-1.767429_pt1 | contig 25831 bp, 25 predicted proteins | sample MGYA00242787_ERZ504619 | MGnify/ENA primary metagenome ERZ504619 (study PRJEB26092, sample SAMD00036317) | human gut metagenome | host: Homo sapiens | study: EMG produced TPA metagenomics assembly of... | reverse complement strand
ATAAAAAAATATTATCCTGAAGAAGCAGACGGAAGCCGTGTTGTTCTTTCGCTGGAACAGGGAAAACGTATCACTTGCTGTTGCAGCATTAGAGAAAGATATGCAATGGGAAATCGAATAGCTAAAAACAAAAAACGGATTCGTATACACAAATTTAGCTGATAATACAGTAGAGATTTTGAAATATACAGGAACGGAAAGTAATGTAACAATACCGGATAAGATTGACAATAAAGTCGTAAAAACTCTTGGAGCTGAATCATTTACAGAGAATGAGACGGTAGTAGGAGTTACGATTCCGGCACAAGTTACGAATCTGCAGTACGGAGCGTTTGCATCATGTACGAATTTGAAGAAAGTAACTTTCGCACAAGGCAGTCAACTGAAAAAAATCAAAGAAGAAACATTTGAACACTGTCAAAAGTTAGAAGAAATACATATTCCCGACAGTGTTACACAAATAGAGAAGGGAGCGTTTTATTATTGTCGGTCTTTGAGCAAGTTAACGCTAGGGAAGAAGCTTGAGGTAATTGATAACAACGCCTTTGAAGGCTGCAGCAGTCTGAAACAGATTGAAATTCCTGATTCTGTGGAAGTATCGGAGAGGGAGCATTTACATATTGCACTTCTCTTGAACATGTGACGATTGGAAATAAACTGGCATATGTAGCGAAAAGTGCATTTTCATGGTGTAACCTGACGGAAATTACATGGGGAGACGGAATTGCAAAAATCGGAGACAGTGCGTTTGCTTGTAACCAAAAACTTACGACGGTTTCGATTCCTGATACAGTAACGGAACTTGAATACAAAGCGTTTGCCGGATGTGTAGAGTTAAGTGATATTGAAATTCCTGATTCGGTAGAAGCAATCGGAGGCTATGCATTTGAGAAGTGGGATATATATAATGAAGGTGGGGACACTGCATGGTATGACGCACAGGCTGACGGTGATGTGTATGCCGGAAAAGTTTACTACAAATATAAAGGAACAATCGCAGAAGGCGGTACTGTCAATCTGAAAGCCGGTACGAAAGGAATCGCAGGATATGCGTTCCTTGATCAGATAAATCTGACAGGAATTGAAATTCCTGATAGTGTAACGAATATCGGCGATTATGCATTTGTCGGATGTGAAAAATTAAACAAAGTGACTGTCCCTGCTTCTGTAACAAAAATCGGAGAGAAAGCTCTTGGATATTTGACGTCGGGAAAGGGAGGACAGGTTTATAAGTTAGAAGGCTTTACGATCCGGGGAGTAGCCGGTTCAGCTGCGGAGAAGTATGCGAAAGAAAACGAATTTAATTTTGAGGCGTATACTCCTGAGTATATTAGAGGAGATGTGGATGCCGACAGAAAAGTTAGTATCGGAGACGTCCGTATGACATTGCGGAGCATCTGTAAGAAGGCGGAATTGAACGGAACACAGAAGCTTGCGGCAGATGTGGAAAAAGACGGAACAGTAGATATAAAAGACTTGCGGAAGATTTTAAGATATGTCTGCGGTAAAATTGAATATTTGTAAAGCATATTATTAAGTGTATTGTTAAACGCATTTTGTGAGTGAATCTCAAAAGTGTAAGAATGGGAAGAACCTGCTTTGCCGAAAGGCGGAGCGGGTTCTTCTTATACTGCGATCATCCGTGAATGTGAGCGCTGACGATATCTCCGCGATAACTATTCTGTGGATGCCAGTGATATCTGCGGCGATAACTATTCTGTGGATGCCAGTGATATCTGCGGTGATAACTATTCTGTGACTGTCGGCGATATATGTTGTGGTAATTATTCTGTAAATGTCTGTGATATATGTTGCGGTAATTATTCTGTAAATGCAAGTAATATGTGATGCAGTGATCTGTGCAGATACGGCAGATATTCTTCCATACTGACAGGCTGGCTGTTATGGATACAGTTATAACTTGTAGAGCCGATCAGTTCTATCATCGTGAATAGAAGCAGTTCCGGAGCAGGGCAGTTTACATTGTATTTTTTCAAAGCGGTCATGTAGTGATCGTAGAATTGGCTGGAGAAAGAAGGATCTCCGTTTGTAAAGACACTTTTAAATATCCCCCATGATAAGTTTTTGGCAATAAACTCCATGAAGAAGTGGTTTTTTTGAAATCGTTCGATAATGTAGTCCGTAGTAAAGAGCAGTTCATCCTCAAAACTGCTCACATTTGCTTTTTCAAGAGCGCGGTGTGCATCGTCAAAAAGTTGATTTGCCTTATATACGATGAGTTTGTCACGCAGATCGTATTTATCCTTGAAATACAGGTAAAAAGTTCCTTTTGCAAGGCCGGCCTGTTGGACAATATCAGAAATTGTTGTTTTGGCAAATCCTTTTCCTGTGAAAAGATGAAAGGCAGTTTCGAGAAGTGTGCTTCTCTTTCTGCTTTTTATTTATCATCAACTTTGCTCATAATAGATCCCCTCTTATTTTTGATGCTTAATCTTTTGTTATTTTTCCTATATTATGAATTGTTTTATTGAGAAAGTCAATAAAATGACTAAAATTCATTTTTATCGCTGAAAAATATTGACTATTAGTCATTTTTGGAATATATTGTGTATTATACAAAAAATAAGGAGATGATTTCAGTGGTCAAAGCAGGCAAGTGGATTGCAAAGCATCGGGTGTTGATCTTGATTGTCAGCGCGCTGCTTATGATTCCGTCTTTTTTCGGAATCGTGAATACGAGGGTCAACTATGATCTGCTCAGCTATCTGCCTGAACATCTTGAAACCGTGAAGGGGCAGGATATTTTGGTAGATGAATATGGCATGGGAGCGTTTTCCATGGTCGTAGTAGAAGATATGGAACTAAAGGATGTACAGAAGCTGGAAGAAAAGTTCAGCGAAGTACCGCATGTAAAAGATGTGTTATGGTACGATGATGCCGCAGATATCAGTCTTCCCGTCGAGATGCTGCCGAAGGATATAAGGGAAGCCTTTTTCAAAGGAGAAGCAACGATGATGTTGGCTCTTTTTGATAATACGACATCTTCGGACGAGGCAATGGATGCGGTGACACAGATGAGGCAGATTGCAGATAAGCAATGCTTTATAAGCGGAATGACAGGTGTTGTTACAGATATTAAAAATCTTTGCCTGCATGAGCTCCCGATTTATGTGGTGATCGCAGTACTCTGCTGTCTTTTGATATTGGAACTGACGTCCACGTCGTTTCTTGTACCGATCTTGTTTTGATAAGTATCGGAGCGGCGATTGTATATAATCTCGGAAGCAATATCTTTTTGGGAGAAACGTCCTATATTACGAAAGCGCTGACTGCGATTTTACAGTTAGGCGTAACGATGGATTATTCCATTTTCCTTTTGAATAGTTATGAGGAAAATAAGAAACGGTTTCCGGGAGAAAAAGAACGGGCGATGGGGCATGCGATCGCGAATACGTTTAAGTCGGTTGTCGGAAGTTCGGTGACAACGATCGCAGGCTTCGCGGCGTTGTGCGCCATGACGTTTACACTTGGAAGAGATCTCGGAATCGTAATGGCAAAAGGTGTTGTTATGGGAGTGCTCTGTTGTGTGACGCTGCTTCCTTCACTTGTTCTTGTATTTGACAAATGGATAGAAAAAACAACGCATAGACCACTGTTTTCTAATATGAATAAACCGTCAGAGTTTATTACGAAACATTATGCTGTCTGGATCGTTTTGTTCCTTGTCCTTTTGTTCCCTGCAATTTACGGAAACAACCATACGAAGATCTATTATAATATCGCTCAGTCTCTTCCGGGATCGCTTGACAGTAATGTGGCGAATGAAAAACTGGAAAAGGATTTTGAAATGGGAAACATGCATATGATCCTCATGGATAAAAATATGGATGGTGTGCAGAAACAGAAAATGCTCGATCAGGTTGATGAAGTTGACGGTGTAAAATGGACGATCAGCATGAACTCTTTGATAGGTCCGTCCGTGCCGGATTCGATGATCCCGGACGATATTAAGAGTATGTTGAAAAGCGATCACTATGAGCTGGCATTTATTTGTTCGGAATATGCATCTGCAACAGATCAGGTAAATACACAGATCGCACAGATCGACGATATTGTGAAATCATATGACGATGACGCTATGGTGATCGGGGAAGCGCCTTTGATGAAAGACCTTCAGGATGTAACGGATGTAGACCTTACAATGGTCAATGTTCTTTCGATGGCGGCGATCTTTCTGATCATTATGATCGTATTTAAGTCAATTTCCCTTCCGGTTATTCTTGTATCGGTTATCGAGTTTGCAATAGCGGTCAACATGGCGTTTCCATATTATATGGGAACGGAACTTCCGTTTGTGGCAAGTATTGTGATCGGAACGATTCAGCTTGGAGCGACTGTTGACTATGCGATCTTGATGACGAGCCGTTATCAGAAAGAACGCGGACGCGGAAGGTCGAAAAAAGAAGCGATCGCGATCGCTCATAAAACAAGCATGCCGTCAATTATCAGCAGCGGTTTAAGTTTCTTTGCGGCGACGTTCGGAGTGGCGTGCTACTCTAAAGTAGACATGATCGGTTCTATATGTACATTGTTGGCAAGGGGAGCGATCATCAGTATGATCGTAGTTATACTTGTACTTCCGGCGATGTTTATGATATTTGATAAAATTATCTGTAAGACATCGATTGGATTTCTCGGAGAAAAGGCGAAGAAAACGGCGCAATAAAAAGTAATGGAAACAAAAAGTAAAACTATGAATGTCGGGAAAGGATGTTGGCAGTTATGAATAAAAACAGAAGAATGAAACATGTAGTAGCGGCTTCACTGGCTTTCGGAGCGGCGGCGCTTACCGGATTCGGACAGATCGCTCCGGCAGCAGTATATGCGGCAGAGCAGACGGAAACTGTGAAAACAGAAAGTACAAAAAGCGGAGAACAGGCAGACGAAGGCCTGTTTAAAGAAGAAACGGTTTATGTCAATGCAGATGCAAACGGAGCGGTAAAACTTATAACAGTTTCGGATTGGCTGAAAAATGCGGGAACGACAGAAAGTTTAAAAGATGTCAGCGAACTTGACGGTATTAAAAATATTAAAGGAGAAGAAACCTTTTCGGAGTCGGGCGATAATCTGACGTGGGATACAAACGGCGCAGATATTTATTATCAGGGAACGACTGAAAAAGAACTTCCGGTTTCCGTGAAACTGACCTATTATCTGGATGGAAAGAAAATCAGTTCTTCAGAGCTGAAAGGAAAAAGCGGACATCTGAAGATCAAAATTGATTATACAAATAACACAAAGAAATCGGTGAATGTAAGCGGAAAATCCGAAGAACTAAGCAGTCCGTTTGTAATGATGACAGGAATGATACTTCCGAATGAGACGTTTAGCAATGTGGCGATCGACAACGGAAAAGTAGTGTCAGACGGGAATAGAAATATCGTACTTGGATTTGCTGTTCCGGGTATGAAAGAAAGTCTGGGAATGAATGATTTCTCGCAGTCGTCTTCGCAGGTATCGCTTCCTGAAAGTCTTGAGATAAGCGCGGACGTAACGGATTTTACGATGTCCTCTACTTATACGGTCGCATTGTCCGATATTTTGGAAGATTTGAATGTGAAAGAAATCGTTGATTACAGTTCTTTGCAAAGCGCTCTTGATGAGCTGGAAAATGCGGCGTTGGAACTGGTAAGCGGAACAGATACGTTGTCTTCCGGGGCGGCGCAGCTTTCTTCCGGCGCGGCAGAATTAGAAGACGGCATCAAGAAATATACAGATGGAACGGATACGTTGGCAAATGGAGTTGTATCTTATGTAAATGGGGAACAACAGTTAGCAGACGGCGCAAAAAGCCTTACGGAATTGAGCGCAGGCTTATCCCAGGTTCAGTCAGCAGTGAGTCAGCTTAGCGCAGCCACAGACGGAAGTTTGACAAGCGTGAATGAGAAAGATATTAAGGCAGGAGCGCAGAAATTGGCAGACGGAACGCAGCAGCTTGTACAGGTTCTCGGAACAGAGGCTGTTCAGGCTGTGATGCAGCAGGTGACAAGTATGATCGAGATGGGAAAGGCGCTCATTGAGGAAACGAAAGGGCTGGAAACAAGTCTGCAAAACGGAATCGTAACCCCGGTTCAGGATCTTGCGGCGCAGGCACAGGCAATTTCAGGAGAGCTTCAGAAAATTTCAGATTTGCAGACGAATCTTACAAATGCATGTACTGCCGTAAATACTGCGGTAAACGAAAATAATGCTGTTATTGATGCCGATAATGGACAGATTGCGGCGAATAACGAAAAGATTACGTCAGCTAAGACGAAAGCCATCTCAAGTTCACAGACGATTCAACAGGCGGTAGATTCCCTGACGGCGAAGAGAAATGAAATCGCACAAAATGATCCTCAGTCAGCGGCTCTTGCAGATCTTGATAATGCGATACAGGCGCTGAATGAAGCGAAAAACGCCGCGGCTGAAGTGACCGATATGCCGGAACTTTCTTCTATAGAAGGAAAACTAAATCCGGTGCAGGCGGATCTGTCAGGCGTGGATGTGCAGGCTGTTCAAAATGCAGTAGGAAAATGAAAGTAGATCTGTTTACATTAAAACTTGCGGCTGCAGGAATGAATGCAAAACTTCCCGAAGTAGAAGAAAAATTAGACGACAATCCAGAAAGCGGGAGAAACCTGCCTTTGGATCAACTGGGAGCGCTGACAGGTAAGATCGACGATCTAAATACGGGAATGCAGGGCTTAACAGTGGAATCGGATCTTTGCATACGAATCTATCATCTTTAGATCAATCTCTTGCAGTATCAGTACCGAAAGCGGCTTCCGGAATCGCACAGCTAAACGGAGGATTTACACAATTAGGCAGCTTTAACAGTCAGCTTACGGCAGGAGCGGAGCAGTTAAAAGAAAACAGCAGCGTACTGAAAAACGGAGTGTCGGCTTTGAACAGCGGAGCGAAAACTTTGTCAGAAGGAGCTGTGACGCTGGCGGACGGAATGAAGACGTTTGATGCAGAAGGAACGAGTAAACTGAAAACAACGGTTGAAGGTGCGGTCGGAGAATTGATGAACCGGTTAGAAGCGCTGACATCTAAAGAGTGCAGCTATGATACGTTCAGCGGAAAAGACAGCGCGATGGACGGTAATGTAAAATTTGTAATCGAAACAGAAGCGATTGAATAAAAGCAGAAAAAATGCCTCCCCTGTCTGAGCCGCAGGAGAGGCATTTTTTATAAGGACAATTAAATAAACTTCTGTTCAGGAGCATCCACTTGGGAGTGGATGCTTCCATTTTTCCATCCAATAATTGACCTGCAGCATATAAGCAAGCATCTGAGGTCCTGCCATAAGCTGCCCATACCATGGTTTTCCGTAGTCGGAAGGCGTATCAAGGAAACGCAATACTTTCTTTTTATCAAGAAATGTTCGTATAGGAGCATTGGGGGAAGCGAGGACTTCTTTTAGTTGATCTGCGAGCAATGCTTCATAATGAGGATCATAAGTTTTTGGATAAGGACTTTTGCGTCTCCACAAGATCTCTTTTGGCAAGATGCCCTCTCCGGCATGGCGGAGCAGACCTTTTACAATTCCGTCCGGACATTTGATGTCCCACGGGATATTGAAAATGTATTCTACGATCCGATAATCGGCAAACGGTACGCGGGCTTCAAGTCCGCTGTACATACCGGCGCGGTCCATCCGATCAAGAAGAGTTGCCATAAACCAGCGGATATTCAGGTAGGCGATCTCACGCCGACGTTTTTCTTCGGGAGAATCATCAGGTAGAACCGGCGTTTCACGAATCGTCTGTTCATAGGCGTTAAGGGCATATTCTTCCATGTTCAGTTCGTGAATAAAATCGTCGTCTAACAATGCTTGCCGCGGCTGCATAGAAGGCGACCATGGAAACATATTCGTTTCAAATGAGCTTTTTTTATGAAACCAAGGGTAGCCTCCGAAAATTTCATCAGCACATTCGCCTGTAAGGACAACGCTGTTGAACTGTTTGACAAGTGAACAGAAATACAACATAGAGGACTCGACGTCGGCCATGCAGGGGAGATCCCGCGCGTCTACGGCTTTGTACAGATAATCCAGTTGATCCTGACTGCTGCATTCGAGGAAGTGATGGTTTGTTTCATATAATTCTGCCATCTGTTCGGCAAACGGACGATCCTGACTTGGCTGGAATGTATTGGATTTAAAATACGTTTTGTTTTCCGTGAAATCAAAAGAAAAAGTATTTAGTTTTTCCCCTGATTTTGCCAGATGTCCGGCGCAGACGGCAGTGACGAGGCTGCTGTCTATTCCGCCGGAAAGAAACGTGCAGATGGGAACGTCTGAAAGCATCTGCTTTTTGATGGAATCTGTGAGAAGCCATTCTCGTTTTTTCGATTGTATCAGAAGGCGAATCAGCGTGGAGGCAGCTGCTAAGTTTCCAGTAAAACTGTCTTTTGAAAGAAGTGTGACTAATGGAAATGTGTTCGCCGGGGAGCACTTCAAGAATATTTTTAAATACACCTTTTCCGTATGTTTTTGCAGGACCTAAGGCGAATATTTCATTGAGGCTGTTCCGGTCAAGTTCGGGAACGATATCGGGATAGGCAAATAATCCCTTGATTTCGGAAGAAAAAATAGTAGTCTCGTCTTTTTTTGTATAAAAGAGAGGTTTGACACCGAGCCTGTCGCGGAACAGATGAAGCGTTTGACAAGATTCATCCCACAGCGCGATTGCAAAGATTCCGTTTAACTTTTTAATAAAAGATGGTCCGCAGCGCATAAATCCGGCAAGGATTACTTCTGTATCGCCGGACGTCAGAAACTGTTCACCTTCAGAAATCAATTCTGCTTTCAGTTCCGGGGCATTATATATTTCACCGTTATATGCAATGACACAACTGTGATCGCCTCTGACGCGTCTCATCGGCTGATGTCCGGTGACTAAGTCGATGATGTTCAGACGAACATGGGCAAGCCCGCATTGAGGGGAGAGAAACGTACCTTCATCATCCGGCCCACGGTGCTTTTGAACTTGATTCATCATTTCTAAAATGTGGTTTCTGTAGTTCTTTTCTTTTGTATAATCCGCAGATGGGTTAAAAAATCCGGCGATTCCGCACATAGAAATTCTCCTTCTTCTATTTTTTGACAATATCGCGTATGACAGGCTGAAGCTGCCGGTTCTCAAGAGCGGCTTCCAAAGCGGGATAAGCAGATCGGTATGGGCAGTCATTGAATTCGGCTTTTTTCGGGATCATCCTGCCCGAACGGAACAAAGTAGATATTTTTCGTATTTAAAAGAAGTCCGATATTTTTCATATTCATACCGAGGGCGTCGTTTGTCGATAAAGATAAAAGAAGCGGTTTGTTGTTGCGTAAATGGGCTTTTGCCGCCATTAAAGCAGGTGTGTCGGTGATTCCGTTTGCCAGTTTGGCAAGCGTATTTCCGGTGCACGGAAGGATCACAAGTGCGTCGAAAAGGTTTTTCGGACCGATCGGCTCTGCTTCGGAAATAGTCATCATCGGTTTATTTCCCGTAATTTCTTCTGCACGCCTATAAAATGATTCGGCAGAACCGAAACGGGAGTCTGTGGATGCGGCTGCGGTTGAAAAGACTGTCTGGACAGAGCCACAGCAGTTTGAAAGTTTTTGCAGTTCCAGAAATGCTTTTTTGTAAGTGCAGAACGAGCCGGTTAAAAGCGACTCCGATCTGCGTTTCTTTTAAGGACAAAGGGGATTCCTCCTTTCATTTTGCGCATGAATTATGAGAGATACAGTTTTGATTCGATAAATTGTTTTAAGTGACGGGCAGAAGATGCGGGAGCATATTTGCGGGAAGTCCTAAGCAGTGCAGAGCAGATATGCCGAGACGCTGAGCCGCGTCATAATCGACCCCTCCGGGGGAAGAGGCAATATCAATAATAAGAGCAGAAAGATCTACGTTTTTTAAAGTCTCTTCATTTATAAATTGCGCCGGAACAGTATTAAAAATGAAGCGAAAATCTCCGGCGTGATCGGAAAGTGATTTTAAGGGGAAACTTTTGTCGGCAATAACTGACGCGCGGGCGGATTCTTCGGCGTTATCTGTAAAAACGGAAACGTTTGCGGATAATCCCTTTAAACGGTAAACAATAGAGTGACCGCATTTTCCGAATCCAAGTACTGCGCATCTGCTTTTGTGCAGATTGAAAGGACTGTGGAGGATCGCTTCGCAGATTGCGCCTTCTGCAGTCGAGATACTGTTGTAAACAGGAAGCGATATATCGTCTGCATAATCAAAAACAGCGACGTTATTTTCGGCGGCTTCTTTTTTAAAAGAAGGAGGGATGCCCCCGGCAAACAAAGACTGACCGGGCCGCAGAAGATGAAGCAGCGTCTGAATAGAGAAACGATAGATGCTATTTTCAACCGAAACATCCGCGCCGTTTTTAGTAAACGGAAAAGCAGATGACGGACCCGGAATGGATACAGGCTTCTTCGAGAGAAGGCGCTTCGCGTACTATGGAAACATGTTCGGAGACGGAGCTGCAGTTGTTCGGCTGAGAGGCCAAAGCGTAATGACAAAGAGAACGGCCCGATTCTGCTAACATTTCTGCAAGAAAAACCTGACGCGCATCACCGCCTAAAACAGAGAAATCATATGAAAATGAAGACATAAAAACACCGCTTAAGAAACATTTTTAATTACTATATGCGAGTGAGAAAAAGATGTGAGTATAAATAACCTTGCTTGTCGTATATTTTTTCGGAATATTCCCGGGATGTCGGCAGTGCTGTGTATATCAGCATCCTTTTTATAGCGGGGCAAAAAATGATAAAAGAGAGTGATATTAACTATATCACAAAACGAATAGAAAACAAATCACTTTTGTTATTGACATGAAATCAAATAAAGTAGAAGGGAAGGCAATAAGATGAGCAGAAAAAGGAATAAGGTAATGAAAAACAGCTCCGGTTGTCATGATATTAATAAAGTTATAAGATTTTTTCTTATTCCTTTTAAAAAATATGCGTTATCATGTTAATATTAGGAGAGAGTAGGAGAGGTGATTGATAATGTACAATATATTAGTATGTGACGATGACAAAGAAATAGTGGAAGCAATCGAAATTTATCTGACGCAGGAAGGATATCGTATACTGAAGGCGTATGACGGTACGGAAGCTCTTGAAATGCTTGAAAGAGAAGAGGTTCATCTGCTTCTTCTTGATGTGATGATGCCGAAACTTGACGGGATTCGGGCAACTTTGAAAATACGAGAGAAAAACAGTATTCCCATCATTATCCTTTCCGCAAAATCGGAAGATGCGGATAAGATACTCGGACTTAATGTAGGAGCGGACGATTATGTTACAAAGCCGTTTAGTCCTTTGGAACTTGTTGCGCGAGTGAAATCTCAGCTTCGCAGGTATACGCAGCTTGGCGGCACGGCTCAGAATGAAAATGATAAAATATATTCTGTCGGCGGCCTTAGGATTAATGACGATCTGAAAGAAGTGACAGTAGATGGGGAGTTAGTAAGATTGACTCCGATCGAATATAATATCCTCCTTCTTCTTATGAAGAATCAGGGGCGCGTTTTTTCGATCAATCAGATATATGAAATGATCTGGAATGAGGAAGCTATCGGGGCTGACAATACGGTTGCCGTTCATATACGGCATATAAGGGAGAAGATTGAGATTAATCCAAAAGAGCCGCGGTATTTGAAAGTTGTCTGGGGAGTCGGATATAAGATTGAGAAGGTGCAGTAGATAAGAAAAACAGGTAAAGAGAGGAATGTGAATGAAAGGATGGTACAGAAGGACTGCGATGAAAGCGGTCGTCCTGATCGTAGGCGTGTTAACCGGAGCGATGTTTTTCACATCTCTTATAGTAACAACGCGGCTGACCGGAACGCTGAATCCGGCAGAGACGGTAAAGTTAATAGGAGAGCCATATGAAGAATCTTCGGATTTTAGCAATACAGTAGAAAGCTATATGCTTCAGGTGCTTGAACAGTTTCAGTTAAAAACGCTGTTTGAGTCAGACGGAGCATACAATCCGGATAAAGTGATCGACGTAATGTCTTATTTTGGAGCGTCGGGAGCAGACGCTGAAAATCATTCCGGACTGGTATACAGACTGTCGGATCTGATAGAGTGGAGCAAGGCATACAGTGTAGAATCAGGCGGTGTATATGATAAAAACGCAGTAATCGTCTGCAAACAGCCAAGCGGAAAATACTATTATTACTATACGGAGGAGTTTCTGAATCAGCTTGAAACAGGAGAACTTCAACTCGTATTAGAAGATGATAGAATGGATGTTGAGTCATTTTTAAATGACTTAAGCAACGGAACGCTTACCTCATCCGGAGTGAGTGATAAAATAAGCATATATGATGCAGAAGGCAGTAAATTGTATACAGACTGTTGGAATTACGGGGATTCAGTCCGTGAGAATTATGCGCCCTTAGGAGCGGCTAATCTTCTCCAAGTTGTAAATGACGCCCGGAGTTAAACGGAAAGCTTATGGTTATTTATGATCATCTGGCATCTGTTCTTACGAGTATAAATGATAAATACAGCCGATATAAGAGCGGGTGGGAACACCTGGAAGAGGGAAACACAAACTTTACTTATTTATATATAGATCAGGATACAAAAAAAGTTACGACAAATAAAAGCGAATATGCAAATCTTATGGCAAAAGGCGAGTCGGGAATAAAAACGAACATTGAAGAATGCATAGCGGACATGAAATCAGGAAAAAATGTGAAATACATTTTTGTTTATCCGAAATTAAAAGATTTTGAAACAAATATGGATATATTACCGACAAATGAATGGGATATGATGCGCTCTTATGATACCGACAAGACGTATGACAGTATTTTTGCGGTGGCAGTTGATACTTCTTATCCGGTCAAAGATATGTTCTATGAAAGAGACCGGATTTATGAAAAAAATATCCCGCTGCTAAGAGGCGGGTTCGTGATCTTGTGTCTTAGCGGAATTTTGTTCCTTATCAGTTTTGTCATGTCAGGGTTGATGGCAGGAAGAAAAGATGGAGATAACGAAGTTCATTTAACAGGCTTTGACAGATGGAAAACAGAGATCGCGGCAGTTGCGTGATCGGAGTATGGGCAGTAGGAACGGCAGTTATCGTAGGCATGGGAATGATCGACAGCGATAATGTCTACAATATGGTAGAAACTCTTGACTATTATGGAGCGCGCTATATGAGCGACATGCCGGAAGTTTATTCTATGCTGTTTGTTCAGAAAGTAAGTTTTTTAGAGATAGCGGGTGCATTTTTATATGGAGCGTTTACGTTTATCTGCTTTTTCGCGGGTTATATGAGTCTTATCCGCAGAATGAAAGCGAAGAGTTTGTGGAATGGAAGTCTGCTTTGTATGATTCTTTCTTTTTGCAAAAGAATAGTCGATTCGAGTAATGACGTTTGGCGGACCGTTCTTTGGATCAGTGCATTTTTAGTCATCCACTGGATTACGTTTTTTGTCAGAAATGTACCGATGGCGCTGGCAGCTCTGGCAGCAGACGGAGTGACGTTTTGGATTGTCGTGGGAAGTATGCTTGCAAAAGTCAGGATCAAGAAAGGGATCGAACAGATCGCATCAGGCAATCTTGAGTATCGGATCGAACTAAAAGGACTGCGGGGAACGGAACGTAATATCGCCGAGAATGTCAATGATATCGGAAGCGGTCTGAACCGCGCAATCGATGAGGCGATGCGAAACGAACGTTTGAAAACGGATTTGATCACAAATGTATCGCATGACATCAAGACTCCGCTTACATCAATTATAAATTATGTGGATATTTTGAAGCGGTCTGATATTGCCGATGAAAAGATACTAGGGTATCTTGATATTCTTGAAGTAAAAGCGCAGAGACTTAAGACGCTGACAGAAGACGTTGTGGAAGCGTCGAAAGTAAGCAGCGGAAATATTACGTTAGAATATATGGATATTGATTTCCGTGAGATGGTACAGCAGACGGAAGGGGAAATGGCAGAAAAATTTGCCGCGCGAAACCTGTCGGTTGTATTGAACCTTCCGGAAGAAGCGGCGGTGATACATGTAGACGGAACGCCGTATGTGGAGGGTGCTTGAAAATATCTTCGGCAATGCGGCAAAATATGCAATGCCGGGGACGAGAGTTTATGCAGATCTTTCGGTATCGGAGTCGGAAGTTAAGTTTTCTTTGAAAAATGTATCCGAGCAGCAGTTGAATATTTCGGCAGATGAGTTGACAGAGCGATTTATCAGAGGAGATATTTCCCGGAGTACGGAAGGAAGCGGACTCGGTCTTTCAATCGCCAAAAGTCTGACTGAAATGCAAGGAGGAGTTTTCGAGTTGTATCTTGACGGAGATCTGTTCAAAGTAGACATCAGATTTCCAAGGATAAAGCCGATGTAAAATATATATTGATTGGATTCGCCCCTTCCCTTTTTAAGGTAGGTTTTTCACCTTAGGGAAGGGGATTGTGTATCCTTTTTCTTACGAAGAAATAGCAGATTACCTGCAGTATGATCGTGATAAGCCATGATGCGGGATAAGAGATAAACAAAACATCCAATGATCTGTGGCGAGGGAAGATCATGAAGATCCAGACAATCCTCGTTCCGACTGTTCCGATGATAGAAAAAAGCATCGGAATTGCAGAATATCCCATTCCGCGCAGCGCGCCGGGAAAGAGGTCCATCAGTCCGCACATAAAATAAGTTACGGTAGTATACAAAAGTATTTCCATTCCGCATTGAATGACTTTCGGATCTGAAGTATAGATTTTTAACAGTTCCGGTCCGAAGAGATATGAACCTCCGCCTAAGATTAATGAAACGACAACGGACAGCAGAATACAGTTCCGAAGAACTTTGTCCATTCGTTTCCATTTTCCCGCGCCGTAGTTCTGGCTTGTAAAACTCATACATGCCTGTGTGATCGAGTTGGCTGCGGCGTACAGAAATCCGAAGATATTATTTGCAGCTGTATAGCCTGCCATTGCGATAGAACCAAAAGAGTTTACCGAAGATTGAAGAAGTACGTTTGAGAAGTTGATAACCGTACTTTGTATGCCTGCGGGAATACCTACCTGAAAAAATTTGCTTTAAATAGATCCACTTGATTGTCATTGCGGAAAATCGAAGTTGATAGCTTCCGTCCGAGCGATATAGACAGCGAAGGACAAGGAGACAGGAGATCATCTGTGCGATCACTGTGGCGATTGCAACTCCCGCGACTCCGAGGTGTAATACGATCACGAGGAAGAGGTTTAAAGCTGCGTTTACGATTCCCGCGATGATAAGGAAAAATAAAGGCCGTTTTGTATCTCCGACGGCACGCAGGATTGCCGCTCCGTAATTATAGAGCATAAAGAAGGGCATTCCGGCGAAATAAATCCGCATATAAAGGGCGGACTGGCCGATGACGTCTGAAGGAGTGTCCATAAGCAGCAGGGCTGCTTTTGAAAAGAAAAGTCCGACAAAGACCATGACGATTCCGCTGATCAAAGCGAAAGTAACTGCGGTATGTACTGTTTCAGACATCTGCTTTTCCTGTTTTGTCGCATAGAAACGGGCAGCCAGTACGTTCGCTCCGAGGGAAACTCCGATAAAAAGATTCGTAAATACATTGATTAGCGCTGTCGTAGAGCCGACTGCGCCAGAGCGCGGCTTCCTGAAAATCTTCCGACAACGACGATATCTACTGCATTGAAAAGAAGCTGGAGAATACTGGAGAGCATGAGCGGAATGGAAAATGAAATCAGTTTGTCTAAAACAGTTCCATTGCACATGTCTATTTCATATTTGTTCTTTTTCGATTTTGAAGCTGTCATTTTAAATCCCCTCTTTATAAAGTATAAGCTTTGTTAAAAAACTATTACGGTTTCATTACAGATTATATTATGAATAGAAAACGGGAAATTTTCAAGATGAAGTTTTTAATAACTTTTCGAGAAATTTTCATGAGTAAAACAATGGAATTAGCCACGATAAGCACGCAGCGCGGTTTTACGAATGGCGCGGGCTGAAGTGTTATTTTGTAAATGCATTTGTAAAAGAGAGGTATTTATCCAACCTTTACATTATTTGGTATGTATGCTATCCTTTTTAAAGACAAAACCAACTGAAGATTCAGAGGAGATATTTCTTCGGATCACAGGGGGATAAAGGAGAGAAAACTATGTCAGAGAAACAGAAATATTATATTACGACGGCGATTGCCTATACTTCCGGCAAGCCGCATATCGGAAACACATATGAGATCGTTTTGGCAGATGCGATTGCCCGTTATAAGAGAAGTCAGGGGTATGATGTATTTTTTCAGACAGGAACAGATGAGCATGGTCAGAAGATCGAACTGAAAGCAGAAGAAGCGGGCGTTACACCGAAAGAATTTGTAGACGGTGTTTCCGCTGAGATCAAGAAGATATGGGATCTGATGGATACGTCCTATGACAAATTCATTCGTACGACAGACGAAGACCATGAGAAGCAGGTACAGAAGATTTTCAAAAAGCTGTATGATCAGGCGATATTTATAAAGGTCATTACGAAGGAATGTACTGTACGCCGTGCGAGTCTTTCTTTACAGAGTCACAGCTCGTAGACGGAAAATGTCCTGACTGCGGAAGAGAAGTGCAACCGGCGAAAGAAGAAGCGTATTTCTTCAAAATGAGTAAGTATGCAGACCGACTGATCGAGCATATTAATACACATCCTGAATTTATTCAGCCTGTTTCCAGAAAAAATGAGATGATGAACAACTTCCTTCTTCCGGGACTTCAGGATCTGTGCGTATCCAGAACTTCGTTTAAGTGGGGAATTCCGGTTGATTTTGACGATAAGCATGTCGTTTATGTATGGCTTGACGCGCTGACAAACTATATCACGGGAATCGGTTATGATGCAGACGGAGACAGCACGGAACAGTATGCAAAATTGTGGCCGGCTGACCTGCATTTGATCGGAAAAGACATTATCCGTTTCCATACGATCTACTGGCCGATCTTTTTAATGGCGCTTGGGCTTCCGCTTCCGAAGCAAGTATTCGGTCATCCGTGGCTTCTTCAGGGAGACGGGAAGATGAGCAAATCAAAAGGAAATGTTCTTTATGCAGACGAGCTTGTTGATTTCTTCGGGTAGATGCAGTACGTTATTTCGTTCTTCATGAGATGCCGTTTGAAAATGACGGAGTGATCACATGGGAGCTTATGGTAGAACGTTTAAATTCCGATCTTGCCAATACATTAGGAAACCTTGTAAACCGTACAGTTCTATGACAAATAAATACTTTGGCGGCGTTGTTTCCGATAAAGGAGCGGCGGAGGATGTCGATGCAGATCTGAAAGCGGTGATCGACAATACACCGAAAGCGGTTGATGCGAAAATGGACGGGCTGCGTGTGGCGGATGCGATCACAGAGATCTTTAATCTGTTCAAACGCTGCAACAAATATATCGATGAAACGATGCCGTGGGCGTTGGCAAAAGATGAAGAAAAGAAAGATCGTCTGGAAACAGTTCTTTGGAATCTGATCCAGGGAATCTCAGCAGGAGCGCGCCTTCTTGAATCCTTCATGCCGTCTACAAGCAAAAAGATTCTGGATCAGCTCGGAGACGGGGCATGTGACGGAGAAACCGGAGATTCTTTTCCAAAGACTGGATCTGGAAGAAGTAATGAAAAAGTAAGAAGAACTTCATCCTCATATAGAAGAAGCAGAGGAAGAGGAAGATGTGATCGATATCGAGCAAAGCCGGAGATTACGTTTGAACAGTTTGGAGCGATGCAGTTCCAAGTAGGAGAGATCATCGCTTGTGAGGCAGTGAAAAAATCAAAAAAACTCCTTTGTTCTCAGGTAAAGGTAGGAAGTCAGGTGAAACAGATCGTTTCAGGTATTAAAGCACATTATACACCGGAAGAGATGGTAGGGAAAAAAGTGATGGTACTTGTGAACCTGAAGCCTGCAAAGCTGGCGGGAGTACTCAGTGAAGGCATGCTTCTTTGTGCAGAAGATGCAGAAGGCAATCTGGCGCTTATGACTCCTGAGAAAGCAATGCCTGCGGGAGCGGAGATCTGCTAATAAGAATAGAGAAGAATAGATAAGATTAGATAAGATCAGAGAAACATAGAGAAAAATATCTGTTGGCTGAACACAGACAGTTCATCCCGCAGATATTTTTTTATTCTATAGAAAATTTTGAGTTCTTATGGGATAACATCTTTCGGGAAGATATTGAAGTGGGATTGTCACTTTGTTCTTACAGAGAAAAGTTAAAAAATTTTGTTGTTTTTAATGCAACAAAATGCTTATCAAGGTACTCTTATATATGAAAGCATATTTAAGTCAGTGCGAAAGAGATGAAAGGAGGGAGCTTATGTCCGCAGGATAGTGGATATACAGCGTCAGCTTATTAAAAAAAGCGAAGTTGGGAGATACGAAAGCCTTTTCGCAGTTGTATGCTGAGATTTATAAAGATCTGTATCGGTTTGCGCTTTATATGACGAAACATACGCAGGATGCAGAAGATGCGGTCAGTGAGGCAGTGATATCTGCATATGAAAATATATCCGGACTAAAGAAAGAAAATTCTTTCAAGAGTTGGATGTTTACGATTCTAAATAATGAGTGTAAAAAGATATTACGGAAAAACGGTAATACGTCGAATCAAGTGAGTGAAGAGGATGCCAAAAACCTCGGAGCAGAGGAAATAGATTTTGCACAGCGCCATGATGTAAAGAAGGCGTTTGAATCATTAGAGGAAGAGGAGCAGACGATAGTTGCATTTTCCGTATTCGGAGGATACAGAAGCGAAGAAATAGCCGAGATGCTGGGGAAGAACCCGGGAACGGTCCGATCAAGGAAGAGCCGTGCTTTCGGCAAGATGCGTGAAATGCTGGACTGAATGGCAGGCGTTTTGAAGATGGAGAAAATAGAAGATAATAAGAAGAAAAAATAAACAAAAACCATCAAAATAACGAAAGGAGATATCTATGTCAGAGAATAAAAAAGAAACGAAAAATCAGGATATGATTGAGAAAGAAATGAAAGAGAAGATGAAGCAAACTGTTGAAGATGAAAAGATCCCCGGTTCGCTTGAGCCGGAAGCGGTTGAAAAGATGTTGGAGACGAGAAAGAAGAAAAAGTCGAATAATCGCCGTTGGAAATATGCCTCAGTGGCAGCAGCGGCTTGCGTTTGTCTTGTAGTGGGAGCAGTCGGATATACGAATATGAACGCAGGAAAAAATGAACGGCCGGGAACGGTAACAGAAGGCAGATCAGAAGAAGATCAGGGAAAAATCGCACTGGCAAAAAATTATGATGAAATTAAAAAATATTTGAAAGAAAATGAGAAAAGGGCGAAAGGGCAGAACGGATTCGGCAGAGCAGACGCGGCTATATGACGGACGGGGCCATGGCGGAATCTTCTGTAGCCGAATCGACAAAAGATATGGCAGGTGCCGATTATTCTGATACAAATATCAGACAAGAGGGAGTCGGCGAAGCGGACACTGTTAAGACTGACGGGAAGAATCTTTACATTCTAAATGATCAGACAGTAGAGATTGTAGATGTATCTCAAGCAGAGATGAAAGATCTGGCAAGTATCGAGATAGATGAAAATTGTTTTATAAGAGAGGTTTTTGTTTCCGATGGGCGGCTTGTGATATTGTATACCGAATCAAAATGTGAAGAAGGAAAGAAAGCAGAAGACGGAATTTATAAAGATTATACATGCGCGGCAGTTTATGATGTGACCGATCCGGCGAATCCGAGAGAAGCAGGAGTGATTTCTCAGAGCGGGCAGTATCATACAATGCGCGTGAAAGACGGATATGTTTATTTAGTCAGCGATTTTTACACATATTATGATTCGTCGGTATCAAACGAAAGCGATTATATCCCGCAGATCCAGGGAAGTCTGCTCCGCGCGGAAGATATATATATGCCGCAGGGAACGACCGGAAGTCAGCACACGGTTATTTCTGCATTTGCGCTTTCCGACCCGACTGAGAAATTACAGACAAAGGCGATTTTCGGAAACGCGGGAATGTGTTATGTGAGCGAAAATAATATTTATATAACAGAGGAGTATTACGGAAAAAGCGAGACAGAGAATATCCAGACTTCGATCCGTAAGATCGCTTATGATAAGGGAACTTTAGATGCGGTAGGACAGACAAAGATCGACGGCGTTTTGAATGATTCCTTTAGTATCGATGAATATAACGGATATTTGCGAATTGCAGCGACAGTGATTCCCAGTGATTATAACAACCGGATCATCCTGTTCCGTATGTGGAAGAAGGCGGATCGGATGTTATAGTTGAAGATGAAGTGGCAGTGGATAATGCATCTATAGAACAAATGCGTTATATGTGTTGGATGAAATCTGGAAATGACCGGAAGTATTCAGAATCTGGCGAAAGAGGAAACAATCCATTCAGCGAGATTTATGGGCGATATCGGATATTTTGTGACATTTAAGCAGATCGATCCGCTGTTTTCCGTGGATCTTTCAGATCCGTCAAATCCAAAGATCATCGGAGAATTGAAGATACCGGGATTTTCAGATTATCTGCATCCGTATGGCGATGGAAAACTGCTTGGAATCGGATTGAGCGTAGATGAAGAGGGCATGACGACAGAAGGTGTGAAGCTGTCTATGTTTGACATAAGTGATCCGGCAAATGTAAAGGAGATGTCAACCTATGTTTTAGAGAATGTGCTTAGCACAGACGCAGGATATAATTATAAGGCGGTATTTGCCGATGCAGAAAAGAATCTGTTTGGATTTATGGCGTACGGAGATTCGATCGAATATAAAATGTTTACTTACGATGAAGCGGAAGGTTTTAAAGAAGTATTTTCAAAAGATATTGTTAATTACGGAAATGTCCGAGGATTGTATATCGGAGAAACATTTTATCTTGTAGCCGGAAATACAGTCGAATCATTACGTTAAACGGATTTGAAAAAATAGACGATCTTGTCCTGTAATAGACGATTGGCAGATGGAATGAATTTCCAAAGAAAATTCAGAATCCGTAACGGAACTTAGATAAAAATTTTGGGGAAAAGGCGCTGATATCATATTGACGTATCGGCGTCTTTTTTGAAGCCTTAAAAGCGAAGCGAAAATTAAACAAAATGAAAGAAAATCAAATCCCTTGCCGTAACGAAGAAGTATGAAAGAGTCATTTTTATACGACAGCTTAACTGATATTGTAAATATAACAAAAGCGGAATAAATATAAAAATTATAAATCAGTCTGTCGAAAGGGGAAGAAGATATGAAAGGATATAATACGGAAGAGGGTTATATGGGTATGTAGAAGGAACGTGGATGCTTTTTAGCTGCGAAGCGGATTATTATGAATTCATGGAGTGAAAAGCCGTGAAGTGAGAAGTCAGAGATGGTTTCCGTAGTGGAAAACGCAGAAATATGATACTATATCATTATGACTAAAGTACGGGAGCGTTGTATTATGCCGAAGGGAGCAAATCAAAAGTTTAAGCTGTACCGTCTCGCACAGATCATGTGTGAAAAGACGGATGAAACACATTATCTGACAATGCCGGAGATTCAAAAAGAGTTGGAAAAGTATGATATTATCGCAGAGAGAAGAAGTCTGTATGAATCGTTGAAAGATTTAGAAGAATTCGGCATTGAAGTAGAAGGTGAGCGCAGCGGGAGAGGATACCGCTATCATGTGATAGGCAGACAATTTGAACTGGCTGAACTGAAACTTCTTGTTGATGCGATACAGTCGTCAAAATTTATTACAGAGAAGATGACGAACCGGTTGATAGGAAAACTGGAAACTCTTGTCAGTCAGCATGATGCGGCGGATCTTCGGCGGCAGGTGTTTGTTTCAGGGCGGATTAAGACGATGAATGAAACTGTTTATTACAGCGTCGATACGATTTATAATGCAATTTCACAAAACAAAAAAATTAAATTTCAATATTATCAGTGGAATGTGAAAAAGAACCGGAGCTTCGTCACGGAGGAGCGTATTACCATATCAGCGTGGGGGCTGCTATGGGATCATGAGAATTATTATCTGATCGGATATGATTCCCGGGCAGAGCAGATCCGGCATTACAGAGTCGATAAAATGCTTCATATTTTGCTGTCGGAAGAGATACGGGAGGGAAAGGAGGAGTTTCAAAAGATCGACATGGCGTCGTATTCAAAAAAGAGTTTTGGCATGTTCGGGGGAAAAGAACAGTCGGTAAAACTTCTTGTTGAAAATTCGCTGGCAGGTGTTATTGTAGATCGTTTCGGGAAAGATGTGATGATGATTCCGGCGGATGCCGATCATTTCACTGTGAGTGTAGACGTTCAGGTAAGCAGTCAGTTCATAAGCTGGGTATTTGCGCTTGGCAGTCAGGCAAAAATTGTCAGCCCGAAGAATGTTGTAAATCAGGTGCGCAAGAAGATTGAGAAACTTGCGGAGCAGTATGCGCTTCCTATAGAAAACAGAAGGGAGAATTGAAACATGGATGAGAAACTAAAACCTTTATTTACTCCGTGGCGTATCGGAAACTGCGAGATAAAAAACCGTATCGTATTGACTTCTATGGGAGGAACCGATCTGTTCGGATGGATGGAGAAAAACCATTTTGACAAAATGGGTGCGCGATTTCTTATGGAGGCTGCAAAAAACAATGCGGGTCTTGTCCTTCCGGGGTGTCAGCCGGTATATAATCCTATGTTTGGACAATGGCTGTACAAGAATAAAAAGATGTATGAAGATCTGAAAGAGTGGATGCCGGAGTTTCATAAAACAGGAGCCAAACTTTTTGTTCAGTTGACAGCGGGTTTCGGCCGGTCGTTTACGATCAGCGAGATGATGGAAAAATTATATACGAATAAGGCGCTGCGCGTTTTATCAAAGCCGTTTATGGATCTGGATAAGATACTGCGACGGCAAGCCCGTCTCCGAACCGCTGGTCGGATAAAGTTCCTTCAAGAGAGATGACAAGAGAAGAAATTCATGAGTTTGTGGAAGCGTTTGCAAAGTCGGCGAAACTTTTGCAGGATGCGGGAGTTGACGGAGTGGAAATACATGCGGTACATGAAGGATATCTTCTTGATCAGTTTACATTAAAATATGTAAATCATAGAACAGATGAATATGGAGGATCTTTTGAAAACAGATATCGCTTTGCTGTAGAGATCGTGCAGGCGATTAAAAAAGTATGTGGTGAAGATTTTCCTGTATCGCTAAGGTACAGTGTTCTTTCCAAGACAAAAGGATTCAGAAAAGGCGCTCTTCCGGGAGAGCAGTTTACGGAAGTCGGAAGAGATATGGAAGAATCTGAAAAAGCGGTGAAATATTTGCAAGATGCAGGTTATGACATGCTCAACTGCGATAATGGTACATATGATGCGTGGTATTGGGCGCATCCGCCTGTTTATATGCCGGAAAATTGTAATCTGGAAGATGTAGAACATATTAAACAGTTTGTTCGGATTCCGGTTGTATGTGCGGGGAGAATGAACCCGAAAACAGCGGCAGAATCGATCGCCGCAGGAAGATTGGACGGAGCGGGATTCGCGAGGCAGTTTTTGGCAGATCAGGAATGGGTCACAAAGATGATGGAAGATCGGGAAGAAGAGATTCGGCCTTGTATTTTATGCCATAACGGATGTTTTAATATGTGTCACTATAAAGGAGTGCCAAACGATCAGGAATTAAGTGACAGCCTGCATTTGTCAAGGTGTGCGGTTAATGCGGAAACGATGCAGTGGGATCGGCATTTTATAGAGAAAACAAAGAATCCAAGAAGAGTCTATATTATCGGCGGAGGAATCGGAGGGATGGAAGCTGCCAGAGTGTTAAAGCTTCGTGAGCATGATCCGGTTATTTATGAGAAGAACAACGTTCTTGGCGGCACGTTCATCCCGGCAAGTGCAGAATCTTATAAGGGGAAATTAAGAGAACTTTTGGCATGGTACAGAAGACAAATGAAAGAACTGGATGTGGAGGTTCATTTAGGTAAGGAGATTGACAGCGTTGAAAAGTTCGGCGATGCTCCGGTAATAATTGCAACCGGTTCTGTTCCGCGCGTGATGAAAAATATTCCGGGACATGAACGGATGATTGAGGCATGCGACTATCTGAACGGAAGGGATGTAGGAGAAAGAGTTGTAGTGATCGGAGGAGGCCTTACGGGAAGCGAGATTGCCTATGAGCTTGCGCTTCAGGGAAAGAGACCGGTTATTGTTGAGATGAAAAATGATCTTGTGGCGCAGAAAGGAGTTTGCCTTGCCAATAGTTCCTATTTGAGGGAATGGTTTGAGCTACACGAAGTTCCGGTATATCTCGAAACAAAGTTAAAAGAAGTAAAAGAACATTCGGTGATCTGTACAGATAAAACCGGAAAAGAGATAGAGATTCCTTGTGACTCTGTGATCGGATCAGTCGGTTACCTGCCTAATCCGCTGGAAAGAAAAGGAAAGAATATTTACCTGGTCGGCGATTGTGAACAGGTTGGAAATTTACGGAGCGTGGTGTGGGGCGCTTACGAGACTGCGATGAAGATTTGCTGATATGACGATGCAGAATGATTGATAGAACAAGAATAGTGAGATATTAGAAAATGCAGCTTTCTCTTGTGAGGGTAAAGCTGCATTTTAATCTGAAAATAGATTTGTTTAAGCGAACAACTGTAAAATAATCTGAATGATCCAAAACAGACAATACAGAATCATTCCGACATTTAAGATGATCGTTGAGAAACGTTTTCCTTTCGGAATTGTGATCTCTCCGGGGGCACATTTGAATTTCTTAAAGTTGATCGCCCAAAATATGATGCCTGTAATGACAAGACCGAAAAGAAGCAGCATGTAAAAACAAATCAAAAGAAACTGAACCGGATGCTGCATAACGAGTCCGACGATGGCTGACGGGTTATTTTCCGCTAACAGAGAAAGCTGATTGAAAAATGTTGATTTCATTAAAAGCAGTCCCGGAATCGAGCCTAAAAAGTTGACTGTCATATGCAGGCAACCGTGTAGATCAAGCGCCCGGTTTTACATAAATGAATCCCCAGAACACACCGAGTGTAAATGCGTATACAAATTGATTAAAATTACCGTGGAATAACGCAAACATCAATCCTGACAGAAGGATAGCCGTTGCCTGTCCGTACTGTACTGTCCGGTCGATGATGAGTTTCGGAAAACATATTCTTCGACGATGGGAGCGCAGATCACCATAAGGAAAAAATGCTGTGAGCGGAGACAGTCCGGTAAGAATGTCCTGGATCGGGTTGTCTACGAGATCTCCTTTTAGTGTTCCGAAGATAGCTGTCGTAAATGTGCCTATTACATTCGTAACATACATAAGCGCATAGCACATAAAAAAGGCGATAATCCATTGCCCTGCCGTCATTTTCTTCTTGTGGATGACCATGCCGGGGATCGTGCGTACGATGATGACCAAAAGCGGCATTGCAATAAGATACATCGAAAGCGATGAGATGATCAGGGAAATATTCGGATTCACCATAAGCTGGGGTGCGATCAACTGAATCAATGTAATGACAGAAATCTGCACTCCCGAAATTATGATCGCTCCACAGAAATAAAAAGTCCGATCTTGGAAAAATGACTCTTGTGTTTTTTAACGGATCGGACGGAGCCGGGATGATAAGTTCAGTGTTTTCCATATGAAATAACCTTCCTCTTGCGTAAGATTAAAATCAATAAAAATTTTACGTCTATTATCCCATTTTGCGAAGCAAAAATCAATAAAAACAGAACTTATATTTGCAGCCGGTGAGATGCTAAGGCAGCAAGGTGTTAATTTTAGAAATCGATGTTATAAGGAATATTTTCAAAAT
>ENA-OQEB01000193-OQEB01000193.1-human-gut-metagenome-genome-assembly--contig:-NODE-193-length-25842-cov-5.887031_pt1 | contig 25842 bp, 35 predicted proteins | sample MGYA00242787_ERZ504619 | MGnify/ENA primary metagenome ERZ504619 (study PRJEB26092, sample SAMD00036317) | human gut metagenome | host: Homo sapiens | study: EMG produced TPA metagenomics assembly of... | reverse complement strand
GGCGCGGGGCATGGGCACGGGCGGGCGCTCAAGGCCGTCGCGAGGAAGCGGCTCAGGGCGATATACGCGTGATGCGCGACCGGGTGCCCTACCGGGAGTAGCCCCGACGGTTGACAAAACTATAGGAACACCCAACGATTGCATAGCATGAGAGTGGATAATCTCCCGGTTTGAGTCTGCATTCAAGCTCAAAGTGGGAGATTATCCACTCTCATTTTGTTTGTTGATTTCGATGCCTACATTTGTAGAAACATTTCGTGGAGGCGGGTGTCTTCGTCGAGTTCGGGGTGGAAGGTTACGCCGAGCTGGTTGCCCTGGCGCGCGGCGACGATACGGCCGTCGACTTTCGCTAAGGCCTTTGCGTCGCCGTGGACCTCGACGATGCGGGGCGCGCGGATAAACGTCAGCGGCACTTCACCGTCGATGCCAGCTACCTGCCCCTTGGTTCGAAAACTGCCGAGCTGCCTGCCGTAGGCATTGCGCTCAACGAGCACATCCATGGTTGCCAGGCGCGGCGTGCCTTATCGTCATGGGCGGCAAGGTCGTGAGCCAGCAGAATCAGGCCGGCGCAGGTGCCCAGGACGGGCATGCTTCAACAATGCGGGTGCGAAGCTCCTCGAGCATGCCCAACTCATCTAGCAGCTTCCCTTGAACGGTAGACTCGCCGCCGGGAAGTACCAGACGGTCAAAGTCCTGCTTTAAATCAGCCGCCTGCCTCAGCTCAATACAGCGCGCGCCCAGCTCGGATAGTCTTGCCTCGTGCTCGGCAAATGCGCCTTGGACCGCCAGCACGGCGACCGTTTGGTCTGCATAATCGCTCATGTGCGATCCTTTCTGCTGGACTAGCGCCCGCGCTCTTCCATGATAATCTCGATCTCGTCGGCGTTGATGCCCACCATGGCCTCGCCCAGGTCCTCTGAAAGCTCGGCAATGAGCTTGGCATCGGTGAAGTTTGCCACGGCCTTGACGATGGCGGCTGCGCGCTTGGCGGGGTCGCCGCTCTTAAAGATGCCCGAGCCGACAAACACGCCTTCGGCGCCCAGCTGCATCATCAGCGCGGCGTCGGCGGGGGTCGCTACGCCGCCGGCGGCAAAGTTCACGACGGGAAGCTTACCCGTGGCATGGACCTCGCGCACCAGCTCGACCGGAACCTGCAGTTGCTTGGCTGCCTCAAAGAGCTCGTCGTTGCGCAGGGCAACAACGTCACGGATCTGCTTTTGGATCTTGCGCATGTGACGCACGGCCTGAACGACGTCGCCCGTACCCGGCTCACCCTTGGTGCGAATCATCGTGGCGCCTTCGGCAACACGGCGCAGCGCCTCGCCCAGATCACGGGCGCCGCAGACAAACGGCACGTCAAACTGGTCTTGTCGATGTGATAGACGTCATCGGCAGGGGAGAGAACCTCGGACTCATCGATGTAGTCGATCTCGATGGCTGCAGGACCTGCGCTCGACAATGTGACCGATGCGGCACTTGGCCATGACGGGGATGGAGACGGCCTCTTGGATGCCCTTGATCATCTTGGGGTCGCTCATGCGCGAGACGCCGCCTGCGGCGCGGATGTCGGCCGGGATGCGCTCGAGTGCCATGACGGCGCAGGCGCCTGCCTCCTCGGCGATGCGTGCCTGCTCGGGCGTGGTAACGTCCATGATGACGCCGCCCTTGAGCATCTGCGCGAGCTCGCGATTGAGTTTGACGCGGTCGGCCTTGCTGTTCTGTTCTGCCATGGTTGCTCCCTTGGTTGGCATGTGCATTGCTTGACGGAACATCCTATCGGGGAGCTGGGTATGACAAAATACTCAGTTTTCGAGATAATTACAAGGTCAGACTAATACCAGATTGAATGACTTAATAAGGTCAGGTGATAGCTCATGCTTGACTACAATTTGGAAAAACGCGGCGAAGCATCGCTCTATGAGTATGTTTACCAGCAAATTCGAGATGATATCGTAGCTGGACGCATTGTGGCGGGGGAGCATTTGCCGTCTAAGCGCGCCTTTGCCAGTCATCTGGGAATCAGTGTTATTACCATCGAGAATGCATATAGCCAGTTACTCGCTGAGGGCTATATTTGCTCAATACCACGTCGTGGCTACTACGCTTGCGAGCTTCCGGATGCACCGGTTTTGGCTTCGGCTGCGGAGGGCATCGACCGAGATGCCGTCTCTGTGGGCCCCAGCGTGCATGATGTCAACGGACAGGTCGAGCGATTCGATGCGCTTTCTCCTTCTGCTTTGGAGGCGGCGCGGCTTTGGCAAAGCGCGCTACGGGCGACGCTGGCATCCGAAGACGAGCGCGAAATCTTTTCGCCCGCACCGGCGCAGGGCACTGCTCGGCTGCGACGCGCAATTGCTCACCATCTGCACGGGACAAGGGGTATGAATGTCGACCCCAACAACATCGTTATCGGTGCGGGCGCCCAGCTGCTCGATACCATGTTGGTTCAGTTGCTTGGCGCGGACAAGGTGTATGCGGTTGAGGATCCGGGCTATTTGCGTCTGACGCGTATCTATCAGGCTATGGGCTGCCAAGTTCGACATATCCCGTTGGATGATGAGGGCGTGGACTTGAGCACTCTGCAGAAAAGCGGGACCGATGTCCTTCACCTGATGCCGTCCCATCAGTATCCGACCGGCCTTGTGACGAGCATTGCGCGTCGCTATGCGCTTCTGAGCTGGGCCGCCGAGCGACCAGGTCGGTATCTCATCGAAGATGACTTTGATTGTGAGTTTCGCCTTGCTGGCAAGCCGATTCCTGCGCTCGCATCGATCGATGCGCCCAGTCGGTTATTTACACCAACACGTTTTCGAAGAGCCTGTCATCGGCGTTGCGTCTAGCGTACATGGTGTTGCCCGATGAGCTAATGGAGCGGTTTAGGCGCAACCTTGGTTTTTACGCCTCGTCGGTTAGCTCTGTTGACCAGGTCGCTTTGGCTCGTTTGCTGGAATCGGGTGATTACGAGCGACATGTGAACCGCGTGCGCGTGCGCGCTCGCGAGGCGCGCGATGGCCTGGCGGCGCTTGTGCGGAAGGCGTTTCCGGCAGGGGAAGTCTCGATCGAGCATGCAGACGCGGGCCTTTACTGTATCGTGGTTGCGGAGCGTGGAACGGGCGGAAGCACTTTTGCACGGGCCCTCACGCGCTCGAGCATCCCTTTTATCGATATTGGTGACTGTTTTTGGTGTGCCGATGGCGCATCTGTCCCTGAAAACTCAACTCAAATTCTTGTTCAGTATGACGATCTGAGTCCAAAAGTGCTAACTAGCTTGGAATTGCAGCTAATGGGGGGGCACTCTGCAACCTAAGTGAGTAGACTTTTAGCACTTTGGCGACCAGGCAGTTTTGTAACAAGCTATCTACCTGCGGTTTTGAAAAGCAGGATGACCGGCCTGCTCGGGATGTTCAAAAAAGTCTACTCACTTGCCGCGCAAAGCTCCTGCATGAGAAAAAAATGGGGTTTTCAACAGGGCTTCGTCCAGCTCTCGGCAAGCTTTTGGCCAGTTGGGGAGTGCTGTTGAACTTGGCAGTCCGTTCGGCGCCATTTTTGGTGCGTTCGCGCCAATACGTGACTGACTGGGTTGAAATTCGTGTTTTCCTGTGCCTATGAAGGATCTACTTTGTGACATATCGGCTTTTAGGTACTGGCGTTTGCTCCTCAAGTCCGCGCTTTGTGTCCGCCGCTTCCACGGCCGGAAGAAGACCGGCAGCGATATGACCTTGCCCGTAACCCGACGGCTGCGGTTGTGCTCGGCTTTCCGTTGTATACATTGGTCCGGACGAGAAACAAGCGGACTTGTCCTGCCAGTATCAGGCAGCGGCTGTTTCTTGGTGAGCTCCCCAGGGAATCCGTGCTGGAAACGGAGCATGGGTTTTTGGTTACATCTCCTCTACTGACGACATTCATCATGTCGCGGCATCTGACGGATCTTCAGCTTCTTTTGGTATTGGCGGAGATGTGTGGCTTGTTTGCGGTGTGTGCCCTGCCGGCGGCACTTGAGGCGGATCTTTCGCGTGCAATTGATTCGGGCGCGATTTCGACAACGTTCGGTTGGGTGCGCTGCCCGTCCGAGGACGGCATCGCCTCAAATTTATGGCGTCGAGACGCTTTGGTTTTGGGCGGAGACCTTGACCGTTTTTGTTCAGATGTTTGCGGGATGCGTTACGGCAATAGATTTATGGCGGTATCGCAACTCGTTCCATTGGGTGCCGCGTCGCCTTTTGAGGTCGAGGCGTTTTTGTTGCTTGGACTGCCGCGAGCCCTGGGAGGCGAAGGGTTTTGCGGCATAGAGCTCAATGTCGAAGTGACGTTAAGCACAAGTGCTCGAGCGATTGTGGGAAAGTCCCGTGTATATATCGACCTACTTCTTTCTTCGCCGGACGGTAGGCGACAGGTGGCCATTGAATGTCAGGGAAAGGCCTCGCACGGACGCGCAGGGGATGGCTTGCGTGACGCTGACCGCATGACGGCCCTTCAGGCCATGGGCTACGATGTGCTTCTCCTTACACACAGACAGATATCGGATGAGGATAGATTCCGCGCGATCGTTAAGGCCATATGCAGGATGCTCGATGCTGAATATCGTGATAAAAGCTCAGATGAGCAAAGGGCTGAGACATTACTCAGTCTGAACTATTCGTTGACTGGACAAAATTGGGAGTAATCGACGGAAAGATGCCCGCTAGACACAAAATGGCTCGATCGTGGACGGCTGCGAATCTAAGTGAGTAGACTTTTGGCACTTTGGCGACTAGGTCGTTTTGCAACAAGGCATTTACCTGCGGCTTTATAAAGTGATATGGATGGTCTGCTCGGCAAGTTCCAAAAAGTCTACTCACTTAGTTTTTGACGAGAAGCCGATGCCGAAGGCGGTCCTATTTCAGGGCGTTAACAAGTTCGTGAGGCACGAAAAAGGCCCGAACCAATACGGTCCGGGCCTCATCGAGCTTGAGGTTATGTCTCAGGCGGTTGGCTTAGCCAAAGTAGCGCTTGAGCAGGCCGGCGAAAGCCTTGCCGTGGCGGGCCTCGTCGCGAGCCATCTCGTGCACGGTGTCGTGGATGCATCGAGGCCGGCGCTTGGCACGCTTGGCAAGATCGGTCTTGCCGGCGGTGGCGCCGTTCTCGGCCTCAACGCGCATCTCGAGGTTCTTCTTGGTGGAGTCGGTCACGACCTCGCCCAGGAGCTCAGCGAACTTGGCAGCGTGCTCGGCCTCCTCGTGGGCAGCTTCTCCCAGTACAGGCCGATCTCGGGATAGCCCTCGCGATGAGCGACGCGAGCCATGGCCAGGTACATACCGACCTCGGAGCACTCGCCCTCAAAGTTGGCGCGCAGGTCGGCAACGATGTCCTCAGAGACACCCTCCATCTTGGCGACGCCCACGACGTGCTCGGCAGCCACTCGAGCTGACCCTCCTCCTGCTTCAGGAAGCGAGAACCGGGAACGCCGCACTGGGGGCACTTGAAGTCCTCGGGCAGCTGGTCGCCGTCGAACTCTTCCACATAACCGCAAACGGGGCAAACAAACTTCATGATTCGATCCTTTCGATCTATGGCGATTGTGCGCTCGTCCGGTCCCGTAAGGGCCCTCTCCGGACGTGCGTCTTGACGAGTTCTATTATCCATAAATGCAACCAAATGTGAAGCCTATTAGGAATGATTTTTAATAAAACAATTTTGAGATATGAAGATGTTGATTGATTAACGATTGGCAGGCCGTCTTTGACCGCCGCTGAGTACAATCGGGCGAGCAAATGTTGACCTATCAACAAATGAAGGAGTTTCCTTTATGCATCTAGCCCGTCGTGCCTGGTGCCGAACATATCAGACGGTTTTTCGCATTGCATTGCCGATCCTGCCCTATACCGAGCCGCGCATTTTAGAGCATGCCGAGGATGTGCCGCGGTGCTTCAAAAGCGCTCGATCCAGAAGGTCCTTATCGTGACGGATCCCGGCATTGCCCGTCTGGGGCTCACGGCACCGCTCGAGTGCGCGCTCGCATGCAGGGGGATTGGCGTTACGGTCTATGCCGAAACGCGTGCAAACCCCACGGTTTCAAACGTGGAAGAAGCGGCGTCCCTGTATCGAGAGAGCGCCTGCCAGGCCATTATCGGCTTTGGCGGTGGCTCGGCCATGGACTGTGCCAAGGGCGTGGGCGCACGCATTGCGCAGCCAAACAAGCCCATCAACAAGATGCGCGGCCTACTGCGGATTCATCGTCTCCTGCCGCTGCTTATTGCGGTTCCCACTACCGCCGGTACGGGAAGCGAAGTCACGCTCGCGGCGGTTATCACCGATGACGAGACGCACTACAAATACCCCATTAACGACTTTGTGCTCATCCGCGTTTTGCAGTCCACGACCCGAGTTTACGTGCGGCTTGCCCGCTTCCATTACGGGGCAGACGGGCATGGACGCCCTGACGCATGCCGTTGAGGCCTTTATCGGGCGAAGCACCACGCCCTATACGCGCAAGATGGCGCGACAGGCGGTGCAGCTTATCCACGACAATTTGCTCGAGGCCTATGAGCATGGTGACGACATGCGCGCTCGTCGCAATATGCTTTCGGCGGCGTATAAGGCGGGCGTTGCGTTTACCCGCTCCTATGTCGGATATGTGCATGCCATCGCGCACAGTCTGGGCGGCCGATACGGAATTCCGCACGGTTTGGCCAACGCGATCATCCTGCCGCACATGCTTCGCGCTTATGGTGACGCCGCCGCCCCCAAGCTTGCCGATCTTGCTCGCATGGCGGGCATTGCGCCGGCTACCGCGCAGGATAGTCTTGCGGCCGAGGCCTTTTTCGATTGGGTCGACCGCATGAACGAGATCCTGGGAATCCCCAAATATGTCTCGGGCATTCGCCGCTCCGACATTCCCGAGATGGCGGCGCATGCCGATGCCGAGGCCAATCCGCTGTACCCCGTTCCGCTTTTGATGGACCGCTTGGAGCTCGAGCGTATGTACGAGGTCGTCGCGGGTGGTATGTTTGAGGACGAGAACTAGGAGGGTGCCATGAACACCGAGGAAATTGCGCGCATCGTCGGCGATCAGCGCACTTACTTTAAAACGCACGCTACGTTTGATGTTGATGCCCGACGTCGCGCGCTCGTGAGTTTACGCGATGCGGTACGGGCGCACGAGGCCGATATTGCCCATGCACTCAAGACCGATTTGGGAAAGTCGCATGACGAGGCATATATGTGCGAGATCGGCACGTCGCTTTCCGAGATTCGTCATCAGATCGCTCACGTGGCTCGATGGAGTCGTCCGCGCCTGCGTCCGTGTGACCTTGCCAACGCCGTGAGCGCGTGCAAAACGCAAGCCGTGCCCTATGGCGTCACGCTCATCATGGCTCCGTGGAACTACCCGTTTTTGCTAACACTCGAGCCGCTCGCCGGCGCCCTTGCCGCGGGCAATACCGTGGTCATCAAGCCGAGTGCCTATGCTCCGGCATCGAGCGCGGTGCTCAAGCAAATCTGTGAAGAGGCATTTGATCCGCGCCTGGTGACGGTTGTCGAGGGCGGGCGCGCCGAGAACGAAGCGTTGCTCGATGAGTGCTGGGACAAGATCTTCTTTACCGGTAGCGTTCCGGTCGGCAAGCTCGTCATGGAGCGCGCGAGTAAAAACCTCACGCCCGTGACGCTTGAGCTGGGCGGCAAGAGCCCCTGCATCGTGGATGCGACGGCAAACTTGAAGGTTGCGGCGCGGCGTATCGCCTTTGGTAAATGGCTCAACGTGGGGCAGACCTGCGTGGCGCCCGACTACCTGCTGGTCGATGCGCGCGTGCACGACGAGCTGCTGGACCTCATCAGGGAAGAGGCCCGCCGTATGTTTGGCGAGCATCCGCTCGATAACGAGGACTACGGGCATATCGTCAACGCCAAGCATTTTGCGCGTGTGCGCGGGCTGATCGATCCCGATAAGTCGTGCTGGGAGGCACGGCGCGCGAGTCGTCGCTCAAGATTGAGCCGACGATCCTAGACGGCGTGACCCCCGATGACGCGTGATGCAGGAGGAGATCTTCGGTCCCATCTTGCCGGTGCTGACGTTTGAGAGCCTAGACGAGGCCGAGACGTTTATTACGGATCGTCCGACGCCGCTGGCCCTGTATATCTTTAGCCAGGACCGTTCGGTTCAGCAACGCTTTGTGCGCTACGTGCCTTTGGCGGCGGCTGTGTCAACGACACGATCATGCACTTGGCTACGAGCCATATGGGCTTTGGCGGCATGGGCGCGAGCGGTATGGGGCAGTACCATGGACGCGAGAGCTTCGATACGTTTAGCCACAAGAAGAGCATCGTGAACAAGGCAACTTGGCTGGACGTGCCGTTTCGGTATGCGCCCTACGCAAGCTGGAAGCACAAGTTCGTGCGCATGTTTGTGCATTAGAAAAGGGCGCAGGTAATACGAACAAGTGTTCCTATTACCTGCATTTTGCGTTAGACTACTGTTATGGAGCACGGATGGGCCAACTCCCTTTAGAGGGGATTTGGTATGAACGTAAGCGATGTTATTTCGTTATTGGCGTTGTTGATTGCGGCTATCGAACTCGGTCTGTTTATCGGCCGAATGAAATAGCCGCCCCCGCGTAAGCGAAGACGGCCACTTCTCACGATGAAAACGTGTATCGGAGTTGGCAAGACCCGCGGCAACGGGTGCCATCCGTGTTCCTATCTTATCTGCAAGCGTTCTGTCGCGCAAGCGTTGAGGCAAACGATTGAAGGACGCAGACAGGATGTATTTGTGTCCGCGCGGGACCGTAGACTTCTCAATAAGGTTACACACCGGTTTATCCGGCCGTTAGAGGAGCTGCTATGTACGAGCCTTCACGTGTTCTTCTGTCATTTCACATTGCAGGATTTCAGTATGCCGATGGCGCCTTGGTCCTGGGCGATCTTAAAGCGGGCGATAAGCTGACGCTGTGTGCCGAGCGCGATAATCCCCATGACCCCGAGGCAGTTGCGATCTACTATGGCAAGACCAAACTTGGCTACGTTCCGGGAAACGAGGTCGGCCCGCTGTCCTTGATGATGTATTACGGCCACGAGGACGTATTTGAGGCCCGCGTGCAACAGGTTGCCCCCGAGCGCAGCCCGTGGCACCAGGTGCGCGTTGGCCTCTATGTGGTGGATGCCCGCTAGTCGGCAATGGAGGCGGCCATGTTTGACGACGATGACCTGTTCGATTTGACGGATGATCCGTTTGAGTGGGATCTGCTGCTCGACGACGATGATCTGGAACAGGACCGTAAGAAACGGCGGGACAAGAAAACTTAGGGTGACGCTTCGAAAAAGCAAGACAAGCGCCGCCGCGGACTGTTCGGCGGGCTCTTTGGATAACCGCCGCATCGCTGCGTCTGTATACTTAGCACGAGTTGAACACGTTGCGAAATGAGGACACAGACGATGATGTGGTTTACCGCCGACTTGCACCTGGGCGATACGAATATCTTGCACGACATGGACCGGCCGTTTGGCTCGGTCGAGGAGATGAACCGCAAGGTCATCGATGCCATCAATGAGTGCGTGGCTGCGGACGACCGCCTCTATATTCTGGGTGACTTTACCTATCGTTTGCCCCTGGCGGAGGCGGTGCGCCTGCGCGAGCGTATCGAATGCCAGAACGTGACGCTCATCCGCGGTAACCATGACGGCGACTGGGAAGATTCCGACGTACCGCGGATTTGGGAAGACGTGCGCGATTACCTGGAGATTGCTCCCGGCTATGCCAAGGGCCATCGTCTGGTTATGAGCACTACCCATGCTCAGCTGGAACGGCAAGGCACGTGGCGCCATTATGCTGCATGGGCATATCCACAGCAGAGGTGACCGCGCCAACGCACGCAACCGCGATCGCGAGCGCCCTATCTTTCGCTACGATGTCGGTCTCGATGCCAACGAGTACAAGCCCGTAAGCCGCGATCAGATTCTTAGCTTCTTTGGGTTATAGGGCGCCAGAGCCACCACAAAGGGGACAGGCACCTTTGTGGTGGTTCTGGCGCCGTTGCCATTATGGCGGCGGCGCCTTTTTTGTCCGCGCGGCGCGGTAGAGTGTAGCCGGTTGATATTTGCGTCCATCGAGGAGCTGCTATGAACGAGATCAAGTGCCCGCATTGCGGCGAAGTTTTTAAGGTCGATGCATCCGGCTATGCGGATATCGTCAAGCAGGTGCGCGATGCCGAGTTCTCGCGCGACCTGGATGAGCGTGTGAAGGCAGTCCAGCGTGAGGGTGAGCAGGCGCTGGAGCTTGAGCGCTCGCGTTCGACGGCTGCCTTGCAACAGGCAAAGTCTCAGCGCAATGCCCAGCTTGTCGAGCAGAAGAACACTGCGGATCAGAAACTGGCGCAAGAGGTTGCCAAGCGCGATGCTGAGCTTGCCGAGCTGCGCGCTAAGCTCGAGGGCGCTGCCGCAGAGCGCGAGAGTGCAAGCCAGCGCGCGGCGGTTGAGGCACGAGCCAATGCTCAAAAAGAGAATGCCGAACTCCAGCGTGAGATTGATAGCCTGCGTGCGCAGCTTGGGCGCAAAGATGACGAAGCAAAGCTTGCCGAGTCGGCGGCGCGCAACGCTGCTCAAAACGATTTAGCTGCACGCGACGCTCAGATTGCCGAGCTGCAGGCCAGGCTTGCCGCGGCGGACAAGGCCCAGGAGATGGCGCTTGCCGCTGCCGCGGCAGAGTCGCAGCGTGAGCTCGATGCCGCTCGCAGCGAGGCCGAGCGCGCGCTTGCTGACTATCGCGCGAAGGTGCAAGAGAAGTTTTCGCCGCAAAGGCTCAGTCCGAGCAAGAGGCCGAGGGCCTGCGTGCCCAGCTGCGCGAGCAGGAACTGATGGCAAAAATGAACCTGTCAGAGGCGGTCGCCGCGGCGGAGCGAGAGCGCGATGAGGCGCGTGCCAAACTGACGAGCGAGCTGGCGGTGCGCGATTCTCGCGAGGAACAGGTCAAGGCGGCACACGAGCTCGAGCTTGCGCAGGCCAAGCGCGCGAGCGATGACCTGATTCGCTACAAGGACGAAGAGATTGAGCGCCTTAAGGACATGAAGGTCCGCCTGTCCACCAAGATGGTGGGCGAGTCGCTCGAGCAGCACTGCGAGACCGAGTTCAACCGTCTGCGCATGACGGCGTTTCCTAACGCGTACTTCGAGAAGGATAACGATGCGTCCGAGGGCACCAAGGGCGACTTTATCTTCCGCGAGTGCGACGCAAGCGGTAACGAGGTCATTTCGATTATGTTCGAGATGAAAAACGAGAACGACGAGACCGCGACCAAGCACAAAAACGAGGACTTCTTTAAGAAACTCGATCACGATCGTCGCCAGAAAGGCTGTGAGTACGCGGTGCTCTGCACACTGCTCGAGCCCGAAAGCGAGCTCTATAACGCAGGGATAGTCGACGTGAGTTACCGCTATGAGAAGATGTACGTGATCCGCCCGCAGTTCTTCATTCCCATGATCACGCTGCTGCGCAACGCCGCCATGGGTTCGCTGCGCTATAAGCAGGAGCTGGCGGAGTACAAGCAGCAGAATATCGACGTCACGAACTTCGAAGCCAAGATGGAAAAGTTCAAGAATGATTTCGGCCGCAACTACGAGATCGCGAGCCGCAAGTTCCAAACGGCGATCGATGAGATCGATAAGACGATTAGCCACCTGCAGAAAACCAAGGAGCGTTGCTGTCCTCCGAGAACAATCTGCGCCTAGCCAACAAGAAGGCGGACGATCTTACCATTCGCAAGCTCACGTGGGGCAACAAGACCATGAAGCCGCGTTTGACGAGGCGCGCGGGGCTGCGACAGAGACAAACGATGAGCAGCCGAGGCGGATTCGTATGAGGTCGAGGGTGCCGAGTAAGGCATAGCGTATAGCGCAAAAGCGGGGCCGCTGGCTATATTGCCAGCGGCCCCGCTTCGTTTCGTTCCAGTATGTTCGGCTAGTCCTCGAGCAGGTCCTCGATAAAGCCGACGCGGTAGTTTTTGAAGATGACCTCGCCGCCGTCTTGCGTGGCGTCCAGATCGACATCGCCCATGATGCCAAAATCGTGGTCGCCATCCTCGTCGGCAAAGATCTGGTGCACGTGCCATACGTGCGCGGTCTTCTCGTCGGACTCGTCAATGGAAAACATCGCGGCGCTGCGGGCATCTCCGTCGGTGAGGATTTCCTCGTGCTGCTCGTGGTAAGCGTCGAGTGCTTTTTGCCAGCGGATCTCGCTCATGCCCCAGTCGTCGTCGAGCTCGCCCAGGTCGCGAACGTGCTCGCGGGCGGCAAGGGTCACGCGGCGGAAGAGCGCGTTGCGCACCAATAGCGTGCAGCCGCGACGGTCCGCCACGACCTCGTCGATGCCCTGCGGCGGCGCAGCATCGAGGCTGCCGGGTTGCCGGCGTTCTCCCACTCATCCACCAGGCTCGAGTCCACCGAGCGCACCACAAAGCCCAGCCACGAGATAATGTCGCGCAGGCGCTCGTCGCGCTTCTCGATGGGCACGGTGCGGTCGAGTGAACGGTAGGCCTCTGCCAGGTAACGCAGCAAAATGCCCTCGGAGCGGGCGATGCCGAGCTTTTGGATATAGCCTTAAAGTCGCTCGCGCTCTCCAGCATGTCGCGCAGGACGCTCTTGGGCGAGAGCTGGTAGTCGTTGGCCCAAGGTACTTCTTGGCAGTACTTGTCGAAGGCGGCATCGAGCAAGTCCTCGAGCGGCTTTTCGTAGGTGACATCCTGGATGCGCTCCAGGCGTTCCTCATATTCGACGCCGTCAGCCTTCATTTCGGCCATCGCGCGGTCGCGCGCGGCGCGCTCCTGCGCGCGCAATACCTGCTTGGGGTCCTCGAGCGTTGCCTCGACCATCGAGATCAGATCCATGGTATAGGTCTCACTCTCGGGGTCGAGCAGCTCCAGCGCGGCAAGCAAAAACGGCGAGAGCGGCTGGTCGAGCGCAAAGTCCTCGGCAGATCGACCGTCAGTGCATAGTCGATGTCTGGCGCGGCGTCAGTCGGGGCGTCGGGCGCGGGCGGCACCTCGGTGCGAACGACGACGCCGGAATCGATGAGCGTGGCGAAGATCTCGTCGGCACGAACCTCGAGCTTTGCCTTTTCCTCAGGGGTCTGCAGGCTTGTTTCGATGAGGTCGTGTACGCGGGCTCGGGCATCGCCGCCCTGCTCGACCACGCTAATCACCATGGAGTGCGTGATGCGAAGGCGCGGCTTGAGCGTCTCGGGCTGCGTCTCGATCAGGCGCTCAAAGGTCTGCTTGTTCCAGGTGACAAAGCCCTCGGGGGCCTTCTTCTTTTTAATCTTGCGGAGCTTCTTGGGGTCGTCGCCCGCCTTGGCCATGAGTTTGGCGTTCTCGATCTCGTGCTCCGGGGCCTCGGCGATGACCATGCCCTCGGTATCGAAGCCCGAGCGGCCGGCGCGACCGGCAATCTGATGGAACTCGCGGGCGCGCAGGCGACGCATCTTGTAGCCGTCGAACTTGGTGAGCGCGGTGAGCACCACGGTGTGGATGGGTACGTTGATGCCGACGCCGAGCGTATCGGTGCCGCAGATGACGGGCAGCAGGCCCTGCTGCGCCAAACGCTCGACCAGCAGACGATAACGCGGCAGCATACCGGCGTGGTGCACGCCGACGCCGCAGCCAAGCAAACGCTTGAGGATCTTGCCGAAGGCCGTCGAGAAGCTCGTGCCCTTGGCCGCCTCCTTGATGGCCTCGCGCTGCTCCTTGCTGGCAATGCCAAAGTTGGCGAGCGACTGTGCCGTCGCAAGGGCGGCATCCTGGCTAAAGTGCACGATATAGAGCGGGGCCTCTCCGCCGCGCATCGCGAGCTCGACGGTGCCCTCGAGGGAGGTCGTCACGTAGTCGTAGCTCAGCGGCACGGGGCGTGGGGCATCGACGACCAAGTCGCAGGTAGCGCCGGTGTGTTCCTCGAGTGAGGCGGCGATGGCAGTGACATCGCCGAGCGTGGCGCTCATGAGCATGAATTGCGTGTGAGGCAGGGTGAGCAGTGGCACCTGCCAGGCCCAGCCGCGGTCGGGGTCGGCAAAATAGTGGAACTCGTCCATGGCGACGCAGCCCACGTCGCGCCCTCGCCCTCGCGCAGTGCATCGTTGGCAAGGATTTCTGCCGTGCAGCAGATGACGGGCGCCTTGGTGTTGATATGCGTGTCGCCGGTGATCATGCCGACGTTATCGCGGCCGAGCACCTGCACAAGGTCGAAAAACTTTTCGCTGACCAGAGCCTTGATGGGGGCCGTGTAATAACAGCGCTTGCCCTGTGCCATGCCCATAAAGAGCATGCCTAGCGCGACAAGCGACTTGCCCGATCCGGTCGGTGTTCCCAAAATGACATGGTCACCGGCGGCTAGATCCATGAGGGCCTCTTCCTGGTGGTCCCACAGCTCAATACCGCGGTCGCTTGTCCATTCAAAGAAGCGTTCGAAGGCCTGATCGGGCGTGAGCCATGGTTCGGGCTCGCTACCATCCTCGGGCTCCCACCAGGTGGGGGAGAGCGCGCCGAGCGAGCCGAATTCGGCTTCGGTTCCCGTGCCGCCCGAGAACGAGCTGGCGGCGCCGGCGCCAGAAACGGTGCTGGCGGAAGTATCTGTCGTGGTCTGTGCCATGTGGTTGCTTTCTCTCGCCGTTTGTCCGCCAACTATTATGGCGTAGCAGCGGCGCGGGGTGCCAGCGCGCGAGAAAATGCAGGAAATGGGCGTTCTGCCCAGCCGTTTGGTGCAGTTGCCAGCTAAGTGAGTAGACTTTTTGCAATATCGCGAGCACATGGCTTTTGCGCAAGAGCTCTACCTGCGGTTTTAGTTTTCGTTATGCGGGTTGTGCTTGGCTATTGCAAAAAAGTCTACTCACTTAGGTTTGAGGGTCGTTCGCTGACGCCTATTTTCACTTGTTTGCCGACGCCGCGACCATCAGAAGCCCCTAGGACTCCTGCGGCAGGCGCTTCTTGCTTTTGCGGGCGCGGTTTCTAAAGTTCTCGACGGCCTCTTCCATGCCCAGAGGTACATAGGTGAGCGCATCGAGGTTTTCGGGCAGGTAGCAGGCAAGGCTTTGCTCCTGCGCGCGGCCCGCCGCGAGCTGTTCATCGCTGGGCTGCGCGCCGGGTGTGGCGCAAATGCCATAGACGGCGGCACCCATCTCGCGCGTGCGGCATTCATATTCGGTCTCGGGGTGCTCGGGATGGTCGCGGCGGACGTCGTCGCTTACCCAAAGCGTATCGTAGCCGGCCGCGGCAAACTGTCCCAGGGCGTAATCGCGCAACGGCTTGCTATCGGTGCGCAGCGTGACGGTAGCGCCGGCTGAAAAGAGCGGGCGGTAGAGCATCAGATGGTCGACATGGACGAGTCGTTTTTTAGCGTACTTGGCCTTGGGCTGCGGCGTGGGAAAGTTAATGGTGATGGCATCGAGCTCGCCTGCGGCAAACAGCTGTGGCAGCGATGCGGCGCCTCGGGGCAGGACGAGTGCGTTGGATAGCCCCTGTTCGCAGATTTTCTGCGCGGCATAGGCGATGCAGATGGGCTCCTGGTCCATGCCGATAAAGAGGGTGTCGGGCTCGCGGTGGGCGCGCTCGACCAGATAGGTTCCCTTGCCACAGCCAAGATCCAGGTGAAGGTGTTCGAAGGGCTTGCTGCCAGCTGGCGCGCAAGCCTCGCGCCAATCTCCGGCATAAGCCTCGGGGTTCGTCTCGATCGCATCGGCGTAGCGCTCCAGGCGCTCCTCGAGCACAAAGTTCTTAGGCGTGCGAACGTGGACGGCTCCCATGAGGCTCCTTGGTCATAAATGCGAAACGCATGGCCGCGCGTTCCGTCAATGGGTTGAAAAGGGCGGGCATAGATTGCCCGAAAGATGTGGTGCGGCTCGGCGGCGAGTCGTCGGTGCCTACAGGCGCTTGAGAATCACATAGCGGTTGAGCTCGCCGCTACGACCGTCGGCATGGAAGCGCTCAAGCTCGCGCACGGGGACCTCGCCGCTCTTGTAGAACGTACGGACGCCGCGCACCAGTCGGTGATCTGCTGATCGTCAAAGTGATGGCAATAGCGGTAGGCGTGGCGGTCGTTTTGCCAGCCGATGAGGTGGTCGCCGGCTTCAAACTGCGCGGAATCGTAACCCTCAAACGGCGGGGTGAGCTCGGCGCGGGCTTCGGCTCGAACGGCCTTGCGCGCCATGCGCTCGTCGTTCATAAACTCCCAAAAGCTGATGGCGATGATGCCGCCCGGGCGCGTCTGCCGCACCAAGGCGTCGAGTACGCGTACGCGGTACTCGCACGACGGCACGTGGTGCATAAAGCCAAAGCAGACCGAGATGTCGGCGAGCGGGGCGTCGAAAAGCACGTCGGGCGTCTCGGCGGGGTTGAGCTTCATGAGGGCGTCGAGCACGTCGAGTTCCTGGAAGTGCAGGTTGGGAATGCGAAGCGCGTGGCCATGTGCATCGATAGCCAGGTCTTGGCACGAGTCGACACCATAGAACTCAAACGGGCAGCTGGCATCTGCCGAGGGGTTTGCGCCGTCGACGCCCTTGGCGGCAAGTGCGCCGCCGGCGGCAAAGTTCTCGAATCGCATATTGCCGCAGGCAAGATCGAAGACGCGGACGGGATGCTCGATCGTGGCGGCGTTGAGCTGCCCGAGCGCGATGTCCATGGTGCGCACCCAGCCGGGCCACGGGGCCTGGCGCGTATCGGAAAAGGAAGCGGAGTGCTCGCGATAGAACGTATTGTTGAGCTGGATGAGCGATGAGGCGAAATCGCGGTTCACGGCGCGGAACTCCCTCCGTTGGCGGTGCGGAATAAACAGTACGACCATACTACCGTTAACGCCGCAACGGGGACAACCGAGCGTGGGTCATTGCTTTGTTTGGACACATTTCCGCAGCTCATATGTGCCCGCAACCGCCGGTTGTCAAAAATCTCACTAGAATAGGTGGCATGCTTTTGGCGGTGGCGGATAGATTTTTAACTGTGCAAGGCGCCTTAAGAACAAAAACGGTCCGGCGGCACGGCTGGCATCACATAGGAGGAACCATGAATGTAGAAACTGCGCAGCGGCTCGCCGACCTTCGTCGCAGCAAGGGTTTTAGCCAAGAAGGGCTGGCGCGAAAGCTAGGGCTGTCGCGCCAGGCGGTCAGTAAATGGGAGCGTGCGGAGAGCTCGCCCGATACCGAGAACCTGATCTCGCTCGCCAGGCTCTATGGCGTGAGCCTGGACGAGCTGCTCAATCCGAGCGATGAGATTGAGGACGATATCGAGTTTGAGAATGAGGACCGCGCTCGTCAGCGCGAGCCGAGGCGGCAGAGCGCGCACGCACCCATGAGGCGGCGGCACGAGCTACCGAGGCGGCAACACAGGCGAGTGACGCCGCCGCCAAGGCGGCGCAAGCGGCAAGCTGGAGTGCACAGGCCGCTAATGCCGCTACGGCGCAGGCGACGAGTGGCGGCGCAGTTGGCTCGACTCCGGTGAAGGGCCCGTTCCAGTCGTTCCCGTATTGGGCCGTGTGTTGGCTGCTGTTCTTTTTGCTGATGTTCCTGTTTGGTGCCGGCCCCTTTGCTGCGCTGATCTTCTTTACGATTCCCATCTATCACTGGGTGGCGCGTGCACTCGATGGCGATTGGGCGCGCGGAGATATTCAGGTTGGTTCGGCGCCGGTGGTCGCTAGGGCTCAGGATGTTTCCGCTCCGGTTGATACTGACGTGGCTACCGTGACTACCGCTGACCCGATTGCCAAAGAGGGTGATGAATGATGAAGCTTTCGCATGAATCCAAGGTACGCTTGGGCGTTGGCATCGGAGCGTTTGTGCTCATCATCGGGCTTGTCTTTGGCACTTCGCGGACTTTGATTCATTTTGATGGCCCGTGGGATCTCGACGATGTTGTATCCGGCTTCTCTGGTATGGACGATGCGGTTGACGAGGACGATCTTTTGGATGGCGGTAACTATTCCGCTCAGCCTCAGCAGCTTTCGAGCGAAACCTTTGATGCCGACGCGTTCACATCGCTTGACTTGGACGTGACGTCGGGCACGGTCGAGGTCAAACACGTCTCCAGCGGGCCAGTGCGCGTAATTGAAAGCGGTCGCGTGGCAACGGGGACCGTTGCCTTCGATGCGGCAACCCAGAACCTGGCCGAAATCAAGGGCTCTACGCTCAAGATTCGCCAGTTCGATTGCGATGACGAGCGCGCCATTGACCGCACGGTTACCGTCGAACTGCCGCGCGAAGTTGCCGATAACATGGTGGGCATTACAGCGAATGTAGGATCGGGTGACCTGACGGTCGCGGGCATTGCGTGTCATGACCTCAACCTGACTTTGGACTCTGGAGACGTTGAGTTTACGGGCACCGTGACCGATACCCTGAATGCCGAGGTCGGTTCGGGCGATGTGACGTTCGAGCTCTACCAGGCCCCCGCGAAGTCGATGGACGTGAGTGTGGCTCGGGCGATGTGGAGATGACGGTTCCGAACTCGACGGGCTTTAAGGCGAGCCTCACCTTGGGCAGCGGCGACTTTGAGAGCGATTTCCTTCCGCTTGGCTACGACGGCGAGACCATTTTGAATCTTGAATTCGATAACGGCGATAAGTCTGCTACGTATCGTTTTGAGGTCGGTTCGGGCGACATGTCGTTTGATCCGGAGTGACATGCGGTTTTCGGAGATCGGTACATATAGGCATGCTCTTTGATGGAGCGCCGGAGCCGTGACGGGCTTCGGCGCCTTTGCCTTTACAATGGGGACATGGAACAGATTATCTTGAACATACTCGAGGCTCTGCGTCGCGGCGAGACCGTGGACGACAAAGCGCTCGTCAAACTGATACATGCCGAGCGCGCCGTGAGGGTGCCGACAAACGCGATTTGGCCAAGCGCCGTCTGCTGCCGTTCTACCAGCGGGTTAAACGTGAGGAGCCGGTTCGGTGGGCTGCGTGGAATGTCGATTCCGATCTGGAGCGTCAACTGCTGCAGGTCCTGCGTATGAAGCCGCGCCGAACGGCCTCGGGCGTGGCGACCATTACCGTCATTACCAAGCCCTGGCCATGCTCGGGCGATTGCCTGTTTTGCCCCAACGATCTGCGCATGCCCAAAAGCTATCTGCACGCCGAGCCGGCGTGCGCCCGTGCGGAGCAAAACTGCTTCGACCCGTATCTGCAGGTGAGCGCTCGTCTGACTGCGCTTTCGCAGATGGGACATGCGACCGACAAGATAGAGCTCATTGTGCTCGGCGGTACCTGGAGCGACTATCCGGAAGGCTATCAGACGTGGTTTATGTCGGAGCTTTTCCGTGCGCTCAATGACGATGCCGTCGCCGGTGTGGCGGCAAACCCCATGTTGGCGCGTCCGGGCATCAGCCGTGCCGAGGCAGGGCGCCTGCTCGATGACGCTCCCGCCGATGCCCTGCCGCCGGTGGTAACAGAGCGCCGCGAGCGCTATCGGGCTGCCGGCATTGCGACCGACGAGGCCGAGCTTGCGAGCGGCGTTGCCGACGAGCAGGGGCGTGTGGATGCTGTCGTTGGTGGCTATAACCGCGCAGTGCGTCGTCTGTACGGCCCCGGTACGCCATGGGGCGAGGCTGCCGAGTGGCAGACGGAAACGATGGAGGAGCTTGAGCGTCAGCAGCGCATCAACGAGACGGCGAAGCATCGCGTGGTGGGGCTCGTTATCGAGACCCGCCCCGATGCCGTGACGCCACAGGCGCTCACGCTCATTCGTCGTCTGGGCTGCACCAAGATTCAGATGGGCATCCAGAGCCTCGACCAGCATTTGCTCGATATCAACGAGCGTCGCATTTCGGTGGCTCAGATCGAGCAGGCGTTTTCGCTTGCGCGCCTCTTTGGCTTTAAGATCCATGCGCATTTTATGCTCAACTTATTGGGCGCCACACCCGAGGGGGACAAGCGCGACTACGAGCGCTTTATGACCGAAGGGGCCTTTATGCCCGACGAGGTCAAGGTCTACCCGTGCGCGCTCATCGAGGGCTCGCGTCTGGTGGGCTGCTATGAGCGCGGCGAGTGGCGTCCCTATACCGAGGAAGAGCTGCTCGATGTGTTGGCCGACGACATCGTGGTGACGCCGGCGTTCTGCCGCATCAGTCGCATGATCCGCGACTTTAGCTCCGACGACATCATGGTGGGCAACAAGAAGCCCAACCTGCGTCAGCTCGTTGAAAACCGCTTGTCGGCTCGTGGGGAAGGCGCGACAGTGCGTGAGATTCGCTATCGCGAGATTAGCACGGCGGGCGCCGACTTGCATGAGCTGACCCTTGACGAGGAAGTGGCGTACGAGACGCCGGTGACGCACGAGCGCTTTTTGCAGTGGGTGACGCCGCAGGGCAAGATCGCGGGCTTTTTGCGTCTGTCTCTGCCCGATCGTGCTTTTGTTGCCGCGCATGCGGATGAGTTGCCGACGACACCGGACGAGGCGATGATTCGCGAGGTGCACGTGTATGGCATGGCGGCGCGCGTGGGAGATCAAGGCCAGGCAGCCCAGCACCATGGATTGGGGCGTTTGCTCGTAGAGCGTGCGTGCCATATTGCTCGGGACGCGGGCTATGCGCGCATCAACGTGATCAGCGCGATTGGCACACGCGAGTACTATCGCCATTTGGGTTTTTACGACCATGGACTCTATCTGCAAAAGGAGCTCTAGATGAACAAGCCAAGTGTTTCTGCCGGCGTCGTTGCCGGCGTTGCTCTGGGAGCCGCGGCGCTTGGTGCGGCCGCCGTCGCTGTTCGCGCTGCCTGTCTGCAGGTTGCGCGAACCCGCAATGGGTTGGCGCGTGTGAAACGCGTGCACGATGAGGGCGGCGATGAGATTCGCGTGTTGGTGCAAGGCGGCGTCTACCAAAGCGCGAGCTATGTCGGTGAGCGTTGGGCCGAGCCCGTCTTTGCGTACTATCGTGCGTTTGACGACGTGTTTGAGTCCGAGGATGCGATGCGCGACGCTTATGGTCACGGCATCGACCGTATGCTTATGCTGGGCGGCGGCGGGTTTGCCTATCCTAAATTCGCCTGATGTCGCACGAGGGCTTGCGCATGGACGTCATCGAGTATGACGGAGAGATTACGCGCCTGGCGCGCCGTTGGTTCTATCTGGACGAGCTGGAGCGCACGGTGGGCGACCGCTTGCGGGTGATTACTGCTGAGGCTCGCTCGTATCTGGGTGTGACGAGTGTGGGCCATCGTCGCTACGACGTGGTCGTGAGCGATTGCTTTGGCGGTGCCGAGCCCGTACGCGAGCTGGCGACGGTTGAAGCGTTGCGTTTGGTGCGGGGCAGCCTAAATGTCGGTGGCGTCTACGTTGCCAATATCGTGAGCGCAAGCGAGGGGAGCGATGTGACGTTCCTGCGCGATTGCGCTGCCACGGCACTCGAGGTATTCGCCCACGCCTGGGTGGTCCCATGTGGCGATGCGGAGTTCGGCGGCGAGGAGAACTACCTGCTCATCGCCAGCGACGGCAACTACGCCTTTGCCGAAGCCGTGCCCTTCGACACCGACTTCCTCGGCACCGTTCTTCACGACAAATAGGTCTCCCCGTCCCAAAAAGACTGGTCTTAGGCGTGGTCGCGCCAGCCGAGAACGCGCTGCTTCATGCCTTCGATGTCGAGCACGCCTTCGGCAAAGCCTTTGCGCACGAGCTCCTCGGGAACGTACTCGTCGTAGCGATCAAAATAAGGCACCTCGCCGGGATAGACGAGCTCGATGGGATTGAAGTCCTTCTCGGCCTCGGCGGCGAGCACCTCAAAGAACGTCTCCTCGTCGGCCTTCATCTTAAACTGCATAAAGTACGGGCGCGATGGGTCGAGTCCGCGAAGGCCCAGCTCCGCGGCACACTTAATCTTGAGCATGCGCTCGAGTGCCAAAAAGGCGTAACTGCCCAGCCAGGGGAAGAGTACCCAGGTGTCGCCACCCAGGTTGATGAGTGGCTTGGTTCCCGCACCCGAAATCTCGGCCGTATGGCGAGCCTGCGCCAAGCGGGCCCGTGCGTTACCCATGAGGTACGGATATGTCGCGTGCTCGTTGAGCGCCTTGCGCATGCGCTCGAGTACGTGTGTATTGATGTCGCCGGGGCAGTCGCCAAAGTAGGCCGGCACCCGGCCCTTGACCTGCGTGGCAAAGACAGTGTGGCGCTTCCAGTCCACTTCCTCGACAATCCAGCAGTGTCCGGCGATGGCGATGCGCTCACCGGGCGGGGGCGGATTAACAATCGTGCCCAGCTCGGCCGATTCGCTCCGGACGGTAAACTCCTCGTTTTCCTGGAACACGGCGTAGAACTTAAAGTTGTTGATGACGCGCTCGCCCGCGAGACCCACGATGAGCCCGCCACCTTCGGTGACCTGGATATGGTCGATCTTAATGAGGTGACGTAGCAGCACACGGTAATCGTCTGCCGAGATACGGTGGAAATAGCTGAGCGTGAGCACACGCTGGGCAAGTTCGGCCGGCGTGAGCTCGCCGGTGCTGGCGAGGGTCGACATAGTCTGGTGATAGAGCAGGCTGTAGGGGAGTCGATCGAGCTCGGGCGGCTCGACCCACTTTTCCTCGCGATAGAGTTGTACGAGCGCGATACCCTGCAGGAGCTTCCAGGGAATGGTTTCGGGCATCATCGTGCGCGGCTCGGGTTCTTCCTCGCGCATGACAAACCACATCTCGGGCGGAAGGTCGCGGCGTCCCGTGCGCCCCATGCGCTGCAAAAAGGAGCTGACGGTAAACGGCGCGTCAATCTGGAAGGCGCGCTCCAGGCGGCCGATATCGATACCGAGCTCCAGCGTAGAGGTGGTGACGGTTGTCTGCGCCTGCTCCTCGTCGCGCATGAGCTCCTCGGCCGTCTCGCGCAGCGATGCCGAAAGGTTGCCGTGATGGATTAGAAAGCGGTCGGGCTCGTGTCGACTTTCGCAGTAGCTGCGCAGCATGGAGCACACGGCCTCTGCCTCCTCGCGCGAGTTGGCAAAGACCAAGCACTTGCGGCCGCGGGTGTGTTCGAAGATATAGCCCATGCCGGGGTCGGCGTTGTCTGGCGCTGTGTCGGTGGGCTGAGAAGCGCCTGCTCGGTCGCTCGTGGGATGTCGACTTCGCCCTCGGGGGCCGAGGAAGTGCGACGGTCTTTGGGAGCGTCCTTGCCCCGCGCCTGCTCGCGACGTTGACGACGTTCCGCCTGTGTGAGCTGTCCGCTGTGGCGCATGTCTTGTCCGGATGCGGGCAGCGCCGCGGGTGTCACTGCCTCAATGCGCTCGCACGCAAGCACTTCGGCCTCTTGAGGACCCATGCTCTCGAATCTTCGCTGCTGCGCCTGGGGACCCGAGTTGTAGAAGTGCTCCATGGAGATGCGCCACACGCGGCGCGGCTCCTCAAAACGGGGGATGACGCAGTTGCGTCCCGTCCCCTGCGACAGGAAGGCGCCCGTGCGCTCGGGGTCGCCGATGGTTGCCGACAGACCGATGCGGCGGGGCTGCACGCCTGCCATGCGCGAGAGCCGCTCGATAAGGCAGAGCGTCTGCCCGCCGCGGTCGCCGCGCATGAGCGAATGGACTTCGTCGATAACCACATAGCGCAGGTCGCAGAACATACGAGGGATCGCCATGTGCTTATGGATCAGGAGCGCCTCGAGTGACTCGGGCGTAATCTGCAAGATGCCGCTCGGTTTTTTGATGAGCTTAGCCTTGTGCGACTGCGAGACATCGCCATGCCAGTGCCAGACAGGGATATCGGCTTCTTCGCACAGATCGTTGAGGCGGACGAATTGGTCATTGATGAGCGCCTTGAGGGGGCCAATGTAGAGGGCGCCCACGCTTGCGGGCGGGTTCTCCCAAAACTCGGTCAGGATGGGAAAGAAGGCTGCCTCGGTTTTGCCGGAAGCCGTGGATGCCGTCAGGAGCACATTATCTTGCGTGTTAAAGATGGCATCAGCTGCCGCAACCTGGATAGAGCGCAAGCTCTCCCAATCGTGGGAGTAGATGAAGTCTTGGATAAACGGGGCGTAGCGGTCAAAGGCGTTCACGGGGCCTCCTCTCAAATACGAACCTCTTAACGCGGTGAGCAGTGGCTTGCCGCATCACTGCCTCGACGTTTGCCCAGATAAAGCCTGCCAAAATAAACCTGTCCCTTTTTGGCGGGTTAGATGGTGAATTCGGCGAAATTGCGGTCGCCGCTTGCGGTGCCGGTGTCGCCTGTTGCTGTTGCCGGCGCCAGCGCGTCGCCGCCGACGCTTTGCAGTAGCTCGGCCACGTTGGCGTCGGGGTTTTGGCATAGGATGTCGAGCAGCTCGATAAAGTCACGAATGACCTCACGCGGCGTCAAGTGCGTATCGGCTCCCACGCGGCCAAACTCAATCTTGAGAAAGTCCACCAAGTCGTTCTCGGTAAGCGTGGGCGTCCAGCCAAAGTAGCCGGCATGGATCTGCATGAGTTTTTCGATGAGCACCAGCAGCTCCTCATAGGTGAGTGGCTGCAGACGAATGATGGGCGCGAGCATGTCCTTAAGGTCCTCGCGCGCAAAACGGCCCTGAGCGAGTCGGCTGCGCAGGGCCTCGTAGGAGAACACGCCGCGGCGACGGTCCTCGATGGAGGTTGGCGTGCCACCCATGATCATGCCCAGGTACTGCGCCTTGCCCTGGAGCGTGTCGTTGTACATGGTCAGGATCTTCTCGTAGTTGTACTGGCGCGTAATGGCGTTGGGAATCTTATACAGATTCACGAGCTCGTCGATGAGCACCAGCATGCCCTTGTAGCCACTGCAAACCAAAAAACGCGCGATGAGTTTGACGTAGTCGTACCAGTCATCGTCGCTGATGATGGTTGAGGACCCAGTTCGGCGCGAGCCTCGCTCTTGGTGCGGTACTCGCCGCGAATCCATTTGGTCACGCGGCTCATAGCCTCTTCATCGCCCTCGGATACGGCCATGCGATAGCGGCGGAGCATGCGGGTGAAGTCGAAGCCGTGGACCATCTCCTCGAGCGGGGCCAGTTGGGCATTGACGACCGACTCGTCGACGTCGGCGCACGAGGCGACCCAGCGATCCAAAATAAGGTTGAGCGCACCGCCCTCGGGGCGCGTCTTGGTCGATATATTGCGGATGAGCTCGCGGTAGGTGGCAAGGCCCTGTCCCTGACCGCCCTGCAGGCGGCGCTCGGGCGACAGGTCGGCATCAGCGACGACGAATCTTCGCCCATGGCGTGCGTGCGGATGGTCTGGAGCAAAAAGCTCTTGCCGGCGCCGTAACGACCGACCAGAAAGCGGAAGCTCGCGCCACCGTCGGCGATGAGACTCAGATCGGTGAGCAGGGCGCGGATCTCGACCTCGCGCCCTACGGTGATGTAAGGAAGGCCGATGCGCGGGACCACGCCGCCCTTGAGCGAGTTGAGAATGACGGCAGCGACGCGCTTGGGCACGCGGGGTGCTGTGGATGCGGTATCACTCATGGTCTAGGTATCCTCTCACGTCTGCTTCGTAATCCTCGATGATCTGCGGTCCTGCCGCTCCAAACTCGATAACGGTGTCACCCACTAGGTCAAAGAGCGCCTCGTTGATGCTGTCGACGAGCATGTCCTCGCTCTGCTCCGATTGCACTACCGCCAATGTCGCTTGCGCTGCGTTTTGCTCGAGCAGCGCGCGAAGGAAGGCATCTGCGGCGGGCGCGAGTTCGGTTGCGGTGCCAGCGGGTGCAGTCGATACGACCGCTGCGTCGGTGCGAGGAGCGGTGCCACGACGCCAAACTGTTCGGTGGAAATGGTTGGCTCGTCGGCTTTGTTGCGCTCCGTAGCGCCGCGATCGGCTCGGCCATCACGTCGGTCGCAGGCTTGGCTTCCGGTTGCTCGGATTCCGCCGTATCGACCTCTGTGGCACATCGTCCTCGCGCTCTTCGTTCGCATCAAAAG
>ENA-OQEB01000192-OQEB01000192.1-human-gut-metagenome-genome-assembly--contig:-NODE-192-length-25968-cov-1.845401_pt1 | contig 25968 bp, 28 predicted proteins | sample MGYA00242787_ERZ504619 | MGnify/ENA primary metagenome ERZ504619 (study PRJEB26092, sample SAMD00036317) | human gut metagenome | host: Homo sapiens | study: EMG produced TPA metagenomics assembly of... | reverse complement strand
TAAGAGAATAATTTAAGTAATCTAATAATCTAAAACAACAAAAAAGAAAATGGAATCAACAGCAAAAAAGAATTAACACATTGCCTATTATCATGATGGTGGCTCTCTTCTTCATGATATCTTTCGTGACGGGCCTACAGAACCCATTCGGTATCATCGTTAAGAACCAGTTCGCTGCCAGCAACTTCATGTCGCAGCTGGGTAACGCAGCTAACTTTATCGCCTATGCCTTCATGGGTATTCCGGCCGGTATGCTATTGCAGGAGATCGGTTACAAGAAAACCGCTTTGTTAGCGATCATCGTAGGTTTCTGTGGTGTAGGCATTTCTTATCTTTCCGGTGTGGCTGGTAGCTACGCTGTTTATTTGACAGGTGCTTTCGTGTCCGGTTTCTCTATGTGTATGTTGAATACCGTAGTAAACCCGATGTTGAACACGCTAGGTGGTGGTGGAAACAAAGGTAACCAATTAATTCAGGTTGCCGGTTCCGTGAACTCTATCGGTGCTACGATCGTTCCGGTATTGGTTGGTTATTTGATCGGTGACGCTGCTAAGGCTCAGATCAGTGACGCTAACCCGGCATTGTTCTTGGCTATGGGTATCTTTGCCATCGTATTTATCGTATTGTTCTGCATGCAAATTCCAGAACCGCATATGGTTAAGGAAAATGAAGCCAAGACTCCGGACAAGCACAGCGCGCTTTCTTTCCGTCACTTCATTTTAGGTGCCATCGCAATCTTCTTGTATGTGGGTGTCGAAGTAGGTATTCCTAACTTCATGAACTTGTTCGCTACTTCTTCTGAGATCGGTATCGATCCTACAGTAGCCGGTTCTATCGTGGGTACATATTGGTTCTTGATGATGATCGGACGTCTGTTCGGTGCCTCTTTCGGAGCTAAGATCTCTAGTAAGGCGATGTTGTCATCAGCCGCCACGGTAGGTATGATCTTTATCTTGATCGCTATCTTTGCCCCTGCTACGACTAAAGTTAGTATGCCTGTATTCTTGTCAGATATCTCTTTCGGTATGGTTGAGGTTCCTGTCGGAATCATGTTCATGGCTCTTTGTGGTTTATGTACTTCCATCATGTGGGGTGGTATCTTCAACTTGGCAGTAGAAGGTTTAGGTAAATATACGGCAGCTGCTTCCGGTATCTTCATGGTAATGGTTTGCGGTGGAGGTATTCTTCCGTTGATCCAAGGAGCCGTAGCCGACGCTGGCGGTTTCATTACCAGCTTCTGGGTGGTATTCCTAGGATTGGCATATTTGCTATATTACGCTTTGATTGGTAGCAAGAACGTAAACAAAGATATTCCTGTTGAATAATAAGGACAGGACATAATATAATAAAGAAGAAATTATCCGGCAGAGTTTTCTGAATGGATAATTTCTTCTTGTTTATTCAATTATTTACCTTAATCAAATTAAGTATCATGCAACAAAAAATCAGAACTAAATTTAAAGAGTTATTTAATACCGAAGGTAGCTTATACACATCTCCGGGACGTATTAACTTGATCGGTGAACATACTGATTATAATGGAGGTTTCGTTTTTCCGGGTGCCGTAGATAAAGGAATGATCGCCGAGATCAAACCAAATGGGACGGGCAAAGTCCGGGCGTTCTCCATCGACTTAAATGATTACGCTGAATTCGGCTTGACCGAGGAGGACGCTCCTTCCGCAAGCTGGGCAAGATATATCTTTGGCGTATGCCGGGAGATTATTAAACGAGGTGGCAATATCCAAGGTTTCGATACCGTATTCGCTGGAGACGTACCTCTGGGCGCTGGAATGTCTTCTTCCGCCGCATTGGAAAGTACTTATGCTTTCGCATTGAATGACTTATTCTCATTGAACATCGATAAATTCGAGTTGGCTAAGATCGGTCAGGCTACAGAACATAATTATTGTGGCGTGAATTGCGGTATCATGGACCAATTCGCTTCCGTATTCGGCAAGGCCGGAAGTTTGATCCGCTTGGATTGCCGTTCTTTGGAATATAAATATTATCCGTTTAATCCGGTTGGTTACAAACTCGTGTTATTGGATTCGGTCGTTAAGCACGAGTTGCGTCCTCAGCCTACAACAAACGCCGTAAATCCTGTGAGAACGTGGTAAGCCGCCATTCGCCGCAACCATCCGGAAGTAGAGTCTTACGTGACGCTACGATGGAGATGCTGAACGAGGTAAAAGCGGATGTCAGCGCAGAGGATTACATGCGTGCCGAATATGTTATCGAGGAAATCCAACGCGTACTCGACGTATGTGCCGCTCTGGAGAAAGGCGACTATGAGACTGTCGGCGAAAAGATGTACGGCACGCATCAGGGTATGAGCAAGCTTTATGAAGTTAGCTGCGAGGAACTGGATTTCTTGAACGATATCGCCAAGGAATGTGGTGTAACCGGTTCTCGTGTCATGGGTGGAGGATTCGGTGGTTGTACGATAAACTTGGTTAAGGATGAGTTGTACGACGATTTCGTGAAGAAAGGCTTCTCTGCTTATAAAGAGAAGTTTGGCCGTGAACCTAAATTATATAATGTAGTAATCAGCGACGGAGCACGCAAGCTCTGTTAATCTTTAAAATCCATAAAACGATGTCAGCAGCTTTTTATCAAGACGAAGTAAAATTCTATGTTGCCGTAGATTGTATCATTCTAGGGTTTAACAATAAGGAGTTGAATGTTTTATTATACAAACGTTCGTTCGAGCCGATGAAAGGACAATGGTCCTTATGGGAGGCTTCGTGAAATCCGGGGAAAGCGTGAATGAAGCAGCATCACGGGTATTAACGGATTGCACGGGTATCGAGCATCTTTTTATGGAACAAATAGGGCTTACGGAGATGTATCGCGTGACTTAGGGGAACGGGTTATCTCCGTAGCTTACTATTCCTTGGTGAATATGAATGATTTCAGCCCCGAGATCTTGGAAAGCCATAACGCTACTTGGACCAAGATATCCGAGCTCCTGACTTGATTTTCGACCATAACCAAATGATAAACGATACGTTGTCCGTCCTTAAAAAGAAGGCGGCAAGCCGCCCTATCGGTTTCAATTTGCTTCCCGAGCAATTTACCTTGCCCCAACTACAGACATTGTATGAGGCCATTTACCAAACCCCTTTAGACAAACGGAACTTTCGCAAAAAGCTAAACGCCATGGATATTCTGGAGAAACTGGATATCAAAGACAAGAAAAGTTCCAAACGAGGAGCTTTCCTCTACAAATTCAACGAGAAAAAATACAACAAATGGGTTGAACAGGGTTTCGACTTCTCGCTCTAATCCGAATGATGTATATCCGCAAGAATAAGGCGCTCAGCGGGCTATCTTAAATATCTCTCAATTTATCAAAAATATAAGAAGATAGGAACCTTTACCGAAAAGGAATTGTTTGATTGATATAACGGCTCTTACAAAGAGTTTGATTATCTTTGTCAGTCAAATAAATAATTCATCTGATAAAATGAACGATATTCAAGTAATGAACAAAGCAGCTGATAACATCCGTATACTGGCTGCGTCAATGGTGGAGAAAGCGAACTCCGGGCACCCGGGTGGCGCTATGGGTGGTGCAGACTTTGTTAACGTACTGTTCTCAGAGTCTTAATATACGATCCCAAGAATCCCAAATGGGAAGGACGCGATCGTTTCTTCCTTGACCCGGGGCATATGTCTCCGATGCTTTATTCCGTACTGGCTTTAAGCGGCAAATTCACATTGGATGAACTTCAACAGTTCCGCCAATGGGGAAGCGTTACTCCGGGACATCCTGAGGTAGACGTTATGCGTGGTATCGAAAATACGTCCGGCCCGTTGGGACAAGGACATACTTATGCGTAGGTGCGGCTATCGCGGCTAAATTCTTGAAAGCACGTCTGGGTGAGGAAGTAATGAACCAGACTATTTACGCATATATTTCCGATGGAGGTATCCAAGAGGAAATCTCCCAAGGTGCCGGACGTATCGCCGGAACTTTAGGACTGGACAACTTGATCATGTTCTACGACGCTAACAACGTACAGCTATCTACCAAGGTAGAAGACGTTGACGCAGAGAACGTAGCCATGAAATACGAGGCTTGGGGCTGGAAAGTCATTCAAATAAACGGTAACGACGTAAACGAGATCCGCAAGGCTTTAAAAGAGGCTAAGGCAGAGATCTCCAAACCGACTTTGATCATCGGTAACACCGTTATGGGGAAAGGTGCTGTCGGCGCTGATAACAGTTGTTACGAGAATAAGGTATCTACTCACGGACAACCTTTATCTGCGGCAGGAGCTTCTATAGCGGATACGATTAAGAACCTAGGAGGTGATCCGGAACATCCGTTCGCAATCCTTCCTGAGGTAGCCGAATTATATGCCAAACGCACGAAAGAATTGGAAGTAATCGTCGCCGAACGTTACGCCGTGAAAGACGTATGGGCGAAAGCTCACCCGGACTTAGCGGCTAAGATGGAGCAATGGTTCTCCGGAAAGGCTCCTCAAATCGACTGGGCCGCAATCGAGCAGAAAGCGAACCAAGCGACCCGTGCCGCTTCCGCTACCGTATTAGGAGTGCTTGCTACCCATGTAGAAAACATGATCGTCGCTTCCGCCGACCTTTCCAATTCCGATAAGACAGACGGCTTCTTGAAAAAGACCCATGCTTTCGTGAAAGGCGACTTTAGCGGAGCTTTCTTCCAAGCGGGTGTAGCCGAGCTTTCTATGGCTTGTATCTGTATCGGTATGTCTTTACATGGTGGCGTGATCGCCGCTTGCGGTACATTCTTCGTATTCTCCGATTACATGAAGCCTGCGTTACGTATGGCCGCGTTGATGGAGCAGCCCGTTAAGTTCATCTGGACACACGACGCTTTCCGTGTTGGAGAAGACGGACCTACGCACGAGCCGGTAGAGCAAGAAGCTCAAATTCGTTTATTAGAGAAATTGAAGAATCATAAGGGACACAACTCCATGTTGGTACTTCGTCCGGCAGACGTTGTGGAGACAACAGTCGCATGGAACTAGCGATGGAGAACGTTTACACTCCTACCGCGTTGATTCTTTCCCGTCAGAATATCACAGATCTTCCCGCTAAGGAAAACCGCTATCAAGAGGCTTTGCAGGCGGAAAAGGGTGCCTATATCGTCAATGAAGACGCTAACGCGGATGTAATTCTTTTGGCTTCCGGTTCCGAGGTATCGACTTTGGTCGAGGGCGCCGCCTTACTTCGTGCTGAAGGCATAAAGGTTCGTATCGTTTCCGTTCCTTCCGAAGGTCTATTCCGTTCACAAAGCAAAGAGTACCAAGAATCCATTCTTCCCGCAGGAAGCAGGATTTTCGGCTTAACCGCTGGTCTTCCGGTTAATCTGGAAGGTTTGGTAGGTCCTAACGGCAAGGTATGGGGACTTGAGTCCTTCGGTTTCTCCGCCCCTTACAAAGTATTGGACGAGAAATTAGGTTTCACGGCTAAGAACGTTTATAACCAAGTAAAAGAATTATTAGCATAAAGATGGGTATAGTAGGTTTGTGTAGCGATCACGCTGGTTTTGAGTTAAAAGAATATATAAAGACAATCCTCGATAAAAGGGGATTGTCTTATAAAGATTTTGGAACTTATTCTTCTGACAGTTGCGATTATCCGGATTTCGCCCATCTGATGGGCAAGGCCGTAGAAGCTGGCGAGGTTTATCCGGGAATAGCTGTCTGCGGTACAGGGAATGGCATTAGTATGACCTTGAACAAACATCGGGGTGTCCGTGCCGCCTTATGCTGGCGAGAGGATATCGCGAAACTGGCACGTGAGCATAACGACGCGAACGTGTTATCAATGCCCGGTCGTTTTATCAGCAAGGAAGAGGCTAAGAAAATCGTTGAGATATTCTTGGATACACCTTTTGAGGGTGGTCGCCACCAACGTCGTATAGACAAGATCCCTTTGTAGAGTCCGCGTAAAAGTCACTTTATAAAATAAAGAAGGCTCTCCCATGGTTCGCTTACCATTCGGAGAGCCTTTTCGTATCACCGTTTAAACGCAACGTACATGTAATAGATGACGGATGCCAAATTTGAGGACTTTCTACTATTAAACAGTCGATCTCGCTTTTTGTTCTTTCCATTTAGTTAAAAATGTACGGGCTACCGTCGGGAACAACTCCAGCAACAGTATTTCTTTCTCATTCTCAGCTAATAGCACATCCAAATCCTCCAATACAGGATTCTCTTGCATCACGTAATGGGAACCGTCGTAAGGCACCTCATTTTGTACGCCGGCGATTTTCAACCGAAACGCCGGATCTACCGGAATCGGCGTCTTGCCATACTCTCCTTTTACCAAGGCGATAAACTGGTTGGAAGGATTACTATACATCGGGCGACCTTTCAGCTCATCCAGCGCACAGGAAACCGCTTGCGCCCCGATAATCTGGCTCGTAGGCGTCACCAACGGAGGTAAGCGGCATCCATCCGTACTTGCGGAATGAGCGACATCGCCTTCTCCAACAAGTCGATCTGCCCCAATTGCTTCAACTGGGCAACCATATTCGTATACATACCTCCCGGGATCTGCGCTTTTTTCACCAACTCGTTCGGCTCGGGGAAATCAAAATACTCCTCGATCGCACGGCAATAAAGCAGCAAATCGTCCTCCTTATCTTTCCGGGCGCCTCGATGGCATCGTTGAAGAAGCGGTCGATCTCGGCGGGGAAACTATCCTCTACGGGATTAAAGGGCCTCGGGAATTTCTTCGCGGTATCGAACGCGGAAAGCTCCTTGCGGATCGTCAATAACTCCTTGTTGATCTTAGCGATCGCGTCCATATCAAGATCCAGCTCGATACCTAATTCTTGCAGAAGATATAGACCAGCTCCACGGCGGGAGCGCCGGTCCTCCGGCGAAGTTCCAGATATTCGTATCAACGATGTCCACCCCATTGATAATGGCGGATACGACCGACGCCAATCCATAACCGGGCGTACAATGCGTATGGAAATCCACCGGTACCTTCAGGCTCTTCTTGAACAATCGCACCAATTCCGCCGTACGAGCCGGAGGTATCAAACCACTCATATCCTTCAGGGTGATCATATCAGCGCCCAGCGACTCCAGTTGAAGGGCCTTGTTTAAGAAATACTCATTCGTAAAAACAGGCTTATGCAAGGGCCGTCCATGCAAGGCGGCTTTTATACGTTCTACCGGGGAATGGTGAGGATCTATCGTATAACAGATGGCACAGTCAGCCTTTCCCCCGAATTTCTTCACATAACGGATCGTGGATTTCACGTTATCCACGTCGTTCAAAGCATCGAAAATACGCATGATATCGATACCAGAACGAATCGAGTTCCGGCAAAAGCTTCTATAATCTCGTCGGGATAAGGATTATAACCGAATAAATTACGCCCACGGGAAAGAGCGGATAACTTGGAGGAATTTCCTATTTTCTCTTTGATGATCTCTAAACGATCCCACGGATTCTCACCTAAATAACGCATCACGGAATCGGGAACCGCCCCACCCCATACTTCCATGGCATAAAAGCCTGCGTCTTTGTAGTAAGGAAGTACACGGTCTATTTGCGCTTGAGACATTCTTGTAGCGAATGCCGATTGCTGACCATCGCGAAGAGTCAAATCACGAATCAATAATTTACGTATCATACCAAATTTGTTTAGATCGTTTTAGTCAATATTCTGATTATATAACAAGATCTAAACAAATTTGATAAAGATTACGGGGTTAATAATAACCAATTTTTCTAAAACCTCAGTCTTTTACTTCCACAACGATCATTACGGGAAAGTGGTCGGAAGGGGTACGGGCCTCATATTTACTCAATGACACCTCTTTCGGGAAATTACCGTTTTGCTCCTTCCGGGCGCTTTCTTTCGCCTCGGAGCGATAAGTATCCGTTAAGATCCATACTTCTTCACCTCAAATTCTTTCGTAAGAAAAGGTGGTCGATACGGCTATCGGTCTTGCGGTCCGGATGGAAACCGTTGAAGGTACCATTCGGGGCATAGCGGAAATCAGCGATCTCATAAGAGTCACGCATGATACCGGAACCATCTAACAACTGATAGGACTCACTTGTTTGGTCCACGTTGAAATCGCCGGTAAGGATAGCGGGAAGTTTCTTGGGGAACTCCTTGATCTTCTCCAAGATCAGCTTGGCGCTCTCGGCACGTGCCTGTACGCTACATGGTCCATGTGAAGGTTGAAGAACAAGAAAGTGAAACCGGTTTGCTTATCCCGGAACTCACCCCACGTACAGATACGGGGAAGGACGCATCCCAGCCCTTATTCGGACGTCGGTGATCTCGGATAGCCAGAAATCGCCATGCTCCAAAACCTCGAACTTGTCCGTGCGGTAAAAGATAGCCGAATGCTCTCCCGCCCGCTTACCATCGTCACGTCCCACACCGATATAATCATATCCGGGCATGGCTTGCCTCAAGTCCTGCAATTGCGGATATTTGCCCTCTTGGGTACCAAAGATATCGAACCCGTGAAATTGTACGATCTGGGCGATGTAGGGATAGCGTTGTCCCCAACCGTTACCGTTCGTGGAATCGCCGCCGTTGGCGTTACGCAAATTATAGGTGGCAACCACCATTGTCTCCGCCTGTAAGGTTAATACGGCGCAAAAAAGAAAAATAAAAGAATAAATAACTTTCTTCATGATCTATGTTTTTAATTATCCTCGAAAGCTGATAATATCGGACGGGCGATCCACACCTGCGGCTGCGGTACGTCCAATAGGTAAGCCATCGTACCGGCGATATCATATACCATCGTGCTCTCCGGGATCTTGAAGCCTTTCTTTACGTTCTTTCCATAGAAAACGATCGGGGTTTGCATCTCGTTCATCGTCTTGCCACCGTGACCGGTCTCGATACCGCCGTGGTCGGCCGTCAGTATAACCACCGTATCATCCATGATACCCGCCTCACGAACGGCGTCCATCACTTGCGTCAAGCAACTGTCCAAATGATTCACCATGGCGAAATACTCCGGGGAACTCCATCCCTTGCCATGTCCGGTACCATCCGGCTGATCGTATATAATCGCACAAAGGTTCGGCTTCTTCTCCTTGATATACTGAACGGCTACCGGGGTACATCCGTTCGGGTTCTCAGCCGACATCGGGGCATGCTTACGGAGCTCATGGCCAAGGTATCCACCAGATAATTCATGCCTTCCCACTCATAGATATAGCCAATCTCAGCCTCGGGAGCCTTATCCCGGTACATGCCGAAGATATTCGGGAAACGGTTGTCGCTATTCACGACACGGGAAGGAAGCTCCGGCGTACGAGATCCCCACTCCGTATATCCGTGCAACTCCGGTCCTGCTCCCATAAACATGGAAGCCCAATTACAAGCACTCGACGAAGGCAGGATCGAACGATTCTCTAACGTGGAAGCACCTTCCGCCATCATCTTACGGAAAGTAGCATATCCGCCCCATTATTCAAGCAATGGGCGCTCAAGCCGTCGAAACCAATCAAGATTACATGCTTTGGCAGATTCTTCTCTTTCAAAGGCACTTGCTGAGGTGCCGTATTACAGGCGCTCAGGCAGTATGCGATTACCGCACAACAAATAAATAAGATTTGCTTTTCATCTTACCGTGTTTTTCTTTTATGATTAATATTGAAGTATCTTAGATTCCGTCAGACAAAGGTACAAAGTTTAAATAAAGTTCAAAAAGATCATTTATCTTTGTAGCTTAATCTAATCTTATTTTAATAAATACGTATGTACAAACATTTCCTGACAAGCGTATTGCTTGTATTTTTCATGCTATCCTGTAGCAAACTTTCCCCTTTTGAAGGAAAGATGCGAGAATGCGTACAAACCTCCCTAAGCTGGAGAAACGACACGACCGGTATCTGGGAAACAGCAGGCTGGTGGAACTCGGCGAACGTATTAACCGCCACCATTCGCTACGGTGCCGTAACCAAAGATCCGGCCATCCCTTCTGTCATAGAGGATGTATTCGAGAAAGCCCGTCATTACCAAGTAGGCGTAGACTCAACCGGTACTCCCCGTTATTGCGACAACTTCATCAACGATTATTACGATGACGAGGGTTGGTGGGCATTGGCATGGATCGAGGCCTCCAAACTGACCGGAGAGAAAAAGTACCTAGATATGGCCGAGATCATATTCGATGATATGACAACCGGCTGGAGCGACGCTTGCGGAGGTGGCATCTTCTGGAAAAAGAACCCGCTGCATTACAAGAACTCCATAGCGAACAACCTGTTCTCCCTGACAGCTATCCGATTATATAAAGCGACCCAAAATCCGGCGTACCTCGACTGGTTCAAGAAGAACGTAGATTGGTATATGCGAACCGGCATGATCAATACGGACATCTACCAAATCGAGGACGGCACGAAAGACGATTGTACCCCCAACCGCAACGCCCACTACACCTATAACCAAGGCGTAGCCATCGCTGTCTTAGCCGAGATGTATCTCCAAACCAACGATAAATCTTATTTGGAACTAGCGGAAAAGATCGCCGACGCTACCATCACCACACAATTGGTAACTGACGAGGGTATTCTCCGTGAAATGAAGCCCGAGATCGATGATAGCAACGACGGTGTCCAATTTAAGGGTATCTTCATCCGTCATTTAGCCTTCCTGTATGAAGTGACAAAGAATCCGGCTTACAAGGATTTCATCTTGAAAAACGCGGAATCCATCATCACAAAAGATTATGACCCCACATCCAAAAGCTTCGGTTGTTATTGGTACGGCCCTTTCCACAAGGAAAACTCGGCAGCAAACGCTTGCGCTTTGGAATGCGTGATAGAGGCTTATGATTTAACGAAATAGGTATCCGGAAAGACGCAGCTTGTCGTTATTCACACAGCCAGCGGGCGATATTCCGCTCTGGCTCCCCCGGAGCTGGAACGGATGTAACATACGGCTCTGGCTCATTGACAAAAAACGGGACGGCGGACATCTCCGCCGTCCCGCCCAAAAGAGACAGCCTTATCTCTGTTTGTATTCATGTCAAGGCTGGTTTTTTACTGATAACGGGGCCATATAAACCCTGTTTTTCATATCGTGCACAAACATAAGACTTCTTTTTCACAAAAGAACAAATTCCTTCTTCTTTCTAGAAATACATGCTTTATAACATACCGCACTCCCTCTCGGTTGCTAGCGTGGACTTCTATTACAAAGGATAGGCGACGCAGCACGCTACGTCTCCCTCCGTTTTCTTTTTACCAATAATAGGTATCCATAATCTCCTTCATTTTAGGGGTATTCGTGTCCTCATCCTTAACATCTTTCCGCAGCTTCAGCATCTCCTCCTTCATTTGCCGGATGATCTTGGCGTATTGGGGATCGTTATAAGCGTTGTGATTCTCACGAGGATCGGATTGAAGGTCGTAAAACTCCCATGCTGGTGTCGTGGTCTTATCCTCCGAACCAGTCATATTCAGACGGTCGCCATAGAAAAACATCAGTTTATACCGCTCATTACGGATACCCATATGGGCCGGACGGTTCGAATGTTGGGTCCAATAACGATAATACATCTCCTTACGCCAATCCTTTGGGGTATTTCCTTTCAGATTATCGCGAAAACTATGGCCCTGCGATTCATTCGGGGTCTTCACGCCTGCGTAATCCGCCAGCAAAGAGGCAAAATCCACGTTCAAGATCATATCCTTATTGCGGGTCCCCGCCGGGATCTCTTTCGGGTAACGGATCACGAAAGGCATACGTAGAGACTCCTCATACATCATACGCTTATCGAAGAAACCATGCTCTCCTAAGAAATAACCTTGGTCGGATACGTACACCACGATCGTATTATCGGCGATTCCCATATCGTCCAGCGCTTTCAATAACTTCCCGATATTATCGTCGATCGTAGCCCCGCAACGCAGATAGTCGCGCACCAATTTCTGGTAAGCGGCGCTACGGGCGCAGATCGATGCATCCCCTTCGTCGTAAAAGGCAACTCCGGATACCGGCACCACCATTTATCAGGGTCTTGCGACGCCACGTCCCAACGACGGGCCAACTCCTCCAAAGGCTGTCCGGAGAAAGTACGTCCATTCGTCTCCGGCCCCCAATCAAATAAGTTCTCCGGTTCCGGGAAAACAACGCCGTCATACAAATGCCTCATCCGTTCTGGAAAATCCCAAGGTTCGTGTGTAGCCTTGAAATGACAACACATCATGAAAGGCCGGTCCTTATCGGCCTCTTTCATCCAACGGATCGCCTTATCTGTCACGATATCCGTGGAGAAACCTCGTACCCGCTCCCCGAAATTACGCTCACCCGGCCAAGGGTCCGTACAATTTATAAAAGTAGGGTCTCGGTACTCGCCTTGGTCATGGAACACGGAATAGAAGTCGAAACCTTGCGGTTGCGTTTTCAGATGCCATTTACCGACCAAAGCGGTCTGATAGCCTCCCGCCCGCATTTGCTTGGCGATATTATCCTGCTCCGGATCAAAAGAATCACTTAACGTGTAGACACCGTTCACGTGACTATAGGCTCCGGTCAAGATCGCCGCGCGACTCGGAGAAGAGATCGAGTTCGTACAAAAACAATTATCCAATACGCAACCCTCCGCAGCCAAGCGACGGATATTCTCGTTGCGGGCATATTCCCCCAACACGCCCCCGTAAATACCCCACGATTGGGAAGTATGATCATCCGATAGGATAAACAAGATATTGGGACGTTCCTCTTGCGCCGGTTTATTGGCGGCAAAGAGAGACTGCCCGTTTCCCGAAAGACAACAGGCAGTCATTCCGATACTAATGATCGATTGTTTCATAAGTCATGACGTTTTTTCCCTTGTACTAAACCCGGTTCCCTACGTTCCGTACCCTTCATACGAGTCAAGTCATCCCCTAACTCATGGCGTTTCTGGTCCGCGATCTTCATCAATTTAGCGGCTTCCTCCGGATATTGGGTAATCACGTTATAACGCTCTCCCGGATCACGGCGCAGGTCGTACATCTCCGGCTTCATGATCTCCAGATTCGTCAACTTACCCGGCTGGCCGTCGTTTCCCGGCTCATAAGCCCATAAGTAACATATTTATGGGGGAATACCAATTTGAACATTCCATCCGTAACAGCCTCCAAGTCATTCTTTCGATAGTAATAGACGAAAGACTCACGTGGGTTGGCGTCTTTTTTACCCTCGATCAACGGCAAGATACTTACTCCGTCAATCTTGCGAGGAGGAAGCGGAGCCTGCGTGATCTCGGCGAACGTAGGAAGAAGGTCGATATTAGAAGCTAACTTATTACAAGTCGTGCCCGGTAACGTCTTACCTTTCCAGTACATGATACAAGGAACCCGGTTACCACCATCAAAGGTCGTAGCCTTTGCTCACGTAACCCACCGGCTGAACCGGCATGATTCCCGTAATTGGTCCAAGGGCCATTATCGGAAGTCAAGATCACCAACGTATTATCTTCCAAGCCCAGCTCACGCAATGCCTTGAATATCTCACCTACACTCCAGTCGATCTCCATCATCACGTCGCATATAAACCTGCTCGCTCTTTCCCTTGAATTTATCGGAAACGGCCAACGGTACATGGGGCATATTATGGGCCAGATACAAGAAGAAAGGCTTATTCTTATTCTTCTTGATGAAATTAACAGAACGGGTGGTATAATCCGTAGTCAACCGTGTTTGGTCCGTATTATAACCGATAATCTCATTTCCGTCATAAGTCGGCAAATCCGGGAAATTAAAGACCTCACCTTGTTGCGGATGGAAAGGCCACATATCGTTAGAATACGGCAACCCATAATATTCATCGAAGCCATTTTGCAAGGGGAGGAACTCCTTTTGGCTACCTAAATGCCATTTACCGAAGATAGCGGTACTATATCCTTTCTGTTTCAATACCTCTGCGATCGTCATCTCCTCTGGATGGACACCGTAGTTCGAATCTGGCCCCGGAGCGCCGGAAAAACCGATACGATTCGGATAGCAGCCGGTCAACAAGCCGGCACGAGAGGCTCCACTGATCGGCTGTCCTACCAAAAAGTGCGTAAAACGAATGCCTTCCGCCGCCATCTTATCGATATTCGGAGTGGTATATCCGTAAGCTCCATTAAAAGAAAAATCTCCGTAACCCACATCATCCAAATTGATTAGGACGATATTCGTGTAATCAGCGGCTATGCCTGCCATTGAAAAAGCTGAGGCGGCCGTCAGTAACATTAGTTTATTCTTCATGATATTATTTATTGAAATATTGGCTTTGAAGTGCCATCTGTGTTTGGCACTTCAAAGATAACAGTTTTTAATTTACCCAAGAATTAATCCCAGTTCGGATTTTGCTCCAAATTAGGGTTCAAGACTGTTTGGTTATAAGGGATCGGCCATAAATAATCTCGTTTCGGATTAAAAGAACGTTTCACGACTTCTATTCCCTCATAATTATGCATCATACCATTATTTTCTTTCTCGGCGGTTTTCCAGCGCAAGATATCCGAATAGTAGAGTCCTTCAAAGGTCAACTCGATACGGCGTTCACGGCGGATTACCTCACGCATCTGATCTTTCGTCAAACCTTTTGGTACTTCCGGCATATTGATATCCGGACGCCTACGCAATTGGTTGATGGCATCATAAACTGACTGATCAGGACCACTCGCCTCATTCTGCGCCTCGGCATACGTCAACAGAACTTCCGCATAACGAATCAAAATGAAATTGAAAGCCGAACGTTCTACTAAAGGAATCGTTACATCATCCTCATAAGAAGTGTATTTCTTCACACCGAAACCCGTAGTCGCCACATCTTCTTTTGTGATCGTCTTTCCTAAATACGGATAACCGATGCAAACGATCGATTTCAATAAACGGGGATCTCTGTTCTCATACGGACGAGTCGGATCATAAAGTGGTGACTCTTCTATCGTCTTCCCGTCAACACAGAGATATGTATCAACCAGTTCCTTCAAGGGAGCCGGACGATTCAAGCGCCAGATATTCTGATCATAATCCGTTGGATACTCTGGCAATTTCGCTTCTATATCAAAGATTACCTCACAATTATATTTATTATCTTCGCTAAAGAAATGACGATAATCATTGAATAATTGATAAACGCCAGACTCCATTACCTGCTTAGCAGCTTGGGCCGCCTCCGCCCAACGAGAATTATATAATAAAGTACGGGCTTTTAACGCTAACGCAGCACCTTTTGTCGCACGTCCCAAGTCTGAGCTAGCATAGGTGTCCGGTAGCACGGCAGCGGCCTCCTCCAAATCCTTGACAATCTGATTCACTACCTCTTCCTTGGAATTGCGAGGTAATTCGGCTTGCTCATCCGCATTGGGAGCATCTATAATCAGTGGCACACCTCCGAATTTATCGACCAGACTTAAATAATAGAAAGCTCGTAAGAACTTGGCTTCACCCACCATCTTCGCCTTCTCCGACTCGTCCATATCGACACCTCCGACATTAGCGATGAAAGTATTCGTACGGCCAATGCCAACGTAACAGTTCTTCCATAAGCTTCCGATTAAAGCCGTAGTAGACAAATGTTCACCTTTTCCAATTGCTTGCGTACCATTCGCCTCGTTATAAGGCATCGCATTCGCTGTCAACATATCGAATTCCATCGTATGCAATGAACGCCAAGGTTTCAATGCGTTGTAACATCCCATTATACCGGCGCTCGCATGCTCTTTTGTCTTCCAGAATGTTTCCGTGGAATATTGATCGGAAGGATCTACATCCAACCAGCTATCACAAGCGGTTAAACTCATACAAGCGACAGCGACACATATCATCTTATATATTTTACGTCTCATATTATTATTCCTTATTATTTAAAATGTGACATTAACACCTGCCGTATAAGTCCGTACAGACGGATAGGCATACCAGTTGCTTCCCTTCAAGTTCTTCTCCGGATCAAAATCCTTCATCGGAGAGAACGTGAATAAGTTTTGCGCATTGACAAAGACCTTCAATCTCTTAACAACACCGCTTTTCAAGAAAGAGACCGGTACGTTATAAGAAAGTTGCAAGTTCTTCAAACGTAAATAAGAGGCGTTTCTCAACCAGAAATCATTTGTACGGAAATTCTCATTCAAGCATCCTTCATATGTAGTCAAGATAGGCAATGTAGCGCTGGTTCCCCGCTCGGGAGTCCAAGCATCCGTCAACCATTGTTCCGGCAAACCACAACCAAACCATAAAGGAGTAGCACCAATGCGGTCTCCATATGTATAGACATCAGTTACACCTTGGAAGAAAGCGCTCAGATCCCAATCCTTATATCCTAAGTTGATATTGAATCCATAAGTTATCTTAGGAATCACACCACCACGTATCTGGCGGTCATCTTCGGTAATTTTCCCATCTCCATTCGTATCCTCAAACTTCAGATATCCCGGTTTAGTAGCCGCGGTTTGATACGGACTATTCTTGATTTCCTCCTCAGATTGGAAAATACCGATAGCATGAAGCATATAATAAGAATCGATAGGCTTTCCTTCTTCCAAGATAAACATTCCATCAATGATTGTTTGCCCCTTCAAGCTAACGATCTTATTTTTGATAAAGGTCATATTTCCATTTACCTCGTAACGGAAGTCCCCGATATTGTTCCGATATCCCATATTCAACTCGAAACCTTTATTGCTCACCTCGCCGATATTACGGATCGGCCCATCCAGACCACCTACTTGATCCGGCAAAGTAACCTTACGCAAGATGTCGGAAGTACGTTTATCAAAGAACTCGAAAGAGAAATCCAAGTTTCCGTTTAATAAGCTAGCGTCAATACCGACATTCGTCATGGTCGTTGTCTCCCATGTAATGTTCGGATCGTTATAAGCGGTAATAGCCGCTCCGGATTGCATCGCTCCATTCAACGGGTAGTTATAATCCGTGATTGAACCATCATTTTTTATCACCTTCAAGTTCATTTAGGTCCACGTAGCGGAACAAATCGATACGCTCGTTACCCAATTGTCCCCAAGAAGCTCTCAATTTCAGATTGTAGATCCAAGGAATATCTTTCATAAATTCTTCCTCGCTCAAACGCCATCCGGCAGAGAATGAAGGGAAAATACCCCAACGATTTCCTTTGGCAAAACGGGACGAACCATCATAACGAAAGTTACCCTCAAATAAATAACGGTCTTTATAACCATAATTCACCCTACCAAAATAAGACATCAAGACTGATCTCGAGGAAGTGCCCGCTACAACTCGGATTACTAGAACCCGCATTTAATTCGTGCAACTCGTTCCCTAAGAAACCTTCTACCTTAGCGGAAAATTCAGTCTTATCATCACTCTCAAAACTATAGCCAGCCAAGACTTTTACGTCATGGGCATCATTGAACTTCTTGCCCCAAGATAAGGTATTGAATACCGTAACTGCCAAGTTATTCTTATCACCTTTATAAGCATGGCGTGTATTCTGACCGTCATAAACCACTCGTTTCTCCTCATTGGTCTTCAACTGATATTCGTATACATCAGGCGCAAAACGAGATTGCAGATAATCATATTTGTTTAAACCGACATTCAAGTTATAAACGATATCAAACGGAAGCTTATATTCCGCAGACAAATTCGCCAACATACGCAAGGACTTATGCTTGTTCTCGCCCTCATCGGCCAACGCCAACGGATGGCGATAGATATTATGCCCAGGAGTACGGATAAAAGTATCCGCATAGCGACCATCGGCCGTATAAGTCGGGTGGAAAGCCTGCGCTTTATAAGTCATCTCCACTAAGTTTGCCACACCCGCTACCGGCTCATTATAGATCTGATAATGCGCATTGATATTAGCGCCGATCTTCAAACGGCTATTTACCTGAGCAGTCGTATTCACGCTAAAGTATATTTATTGGAGTCCGTACCACGCAATACTCCATTTTGATCGCCATAACCTAAAGATACGGAATACGTATATTTATCATCACCTCCGGAGAAACGCATGTTATGCTCCATGATAAAGGCATTATTATACATGATATCCAACCAATTATTCTGCGGATACATAATCGGGTCTGTCAACATACCTTGTTTGTACTCCTCGATTAACGCATCAGAATAATCCACCGTTAGTTTACCTTCGTTCCGTTGCGCTTGGTTTCTCATTTCCATAAATACGACCGGGTCATATACGAAATCCGGCAGATAGGTAGCCTGCTGCACGCCAAAATAATTATTATAATCGACGGTAAACTTACCTTTCTTTCCCCCTTTGTCTTTACCAAGACAACGCCATTCGCCGCACGAGAACCGTAGATAGCGGAAGAAGCCGCATCTTTCAATACGGAAATACTCTCAATATCATTCGGATTTACCGCTTCCAACGGGAACTCGATACCATCCACCAAAATCAACGGGTTATTATCGTTCAAGGTTCCCTGACCACGAATACGAATCGTCGCCCCGTCCGCTCCCGGCTGAGCACCCGCTTGATTTACGTAAACACCTTGCGTACCTTGCAACGCTTGGGTCGAGTTGGTGATCGGGCGATTCTCCAACGTCTCCGCATCCAAAGAGGAGATCGCTCCCGTTAAATTCACTTTCTTCTGCGTTCCGTAACCTACGACCACAACCTCATCCAACTTCTGGGTATCCTCGGACAGGCTAACCATTACTTTCGAAGAATTACCGACCTCGACCGTACGATCCGTATAACCGATATAAGAAACTACCAAGATCGCATTGTCCGGTACTTCCAGACTGAAGTTTCCATCGATATCCGTAATCGTTCCGTTCGTAGTGCCTTTAACGACAACATTCGCCCCGATAATGGGTTCTCCCAACGCATCTTTTACTTGTCCGGTAATCTTTCGTGGCGAAGACTGGAATAAGGCATTCGGATGTGAGACACTTGAAACACTCTTTGACTTAATTATAATCTGCCGGTCTACAATCTCATATTGGTATCCCGTATTTTTCAAGGCTTGCTCTAAGACCTCCTCTAACGAGGCATTATTTGCTTTTACACTCGTTTTCCTATTTACATTTACTTGATTATCATTCAAGAAGAACGTGTACTCACTATTTTTCTCTATTTCTTTTAGCACTTCCGATATACTGCAATCCTGTTTATTCATGGAAAGCTATAATTCTGTCCATAGGTAGAAGCGGATACAGTACATGCGAAAGCCAAGGATAACAACGTACTTATCTTCATGACTCGGTTTACTTTTCTGATTTTTTTCATAACTTTGTAATGTTTCTGATGAATAAATTAGCAGGTGTGTCGGCCTCTCAACTCCTAACGCCTGCCGTCAAGAACATTTGATCAGGAGGAGAAACCTAGTTTGTCCTCCTGTTTTTTTATTAGACTTAAGAACTGTTAACAAGCATATCTTTTAGAATTTAACGTTAGACACTCATTTATCTCCCTTTATATATAGTTCATATTCATTGTCTTTCTCTCTGTATTTAATGGCGACGTATTGCTCAGCATAAACAGGATTCGCTCCAAGGATTCATCCGTACCTTAAACGTAAACCGATATTTTTCCGCTATCTCCTTCGGGCATTTTATCTTCCGCCCGAACCAAGCTCCAGACGGGTAAGGATCATGCTCAAGCGTTCGTTCTCAAAACTGAGGACACCGTTACGCCAACCCGAATACTCTTCGGCATTAACCGTCTTAACTCTAACGGTATTCGCTTGTTTGTCGAAAACCAACATCTCGTTCGGATTCAATATCACCTCACGCCTGTTCTTCACATTGGGACCTCCCAACCAATCTTCACCTTACCGTTTAACAGGATCGTCTCCAATTTGCTCTCGGAGTCATAATTGAAAACCTCGAAGGCCGTGCCCAAGGCCGTTACATCCATGTTCTTGGTATGCACGGTAAATGGTCTTTCCCGATCTTTCGCCACGTCGAAGAAGGCTTGCCCTTTTAATTCCACATCACGGGTCTTGCCATCGAAACTCTTTGGTAGATCAATTGGCTATTAGGCCCCATTCTCACGGTCGTACCGTCCGATAAGGAAACCGACTCTATGCAACGGACACCGGAGGCCATTACATATATATATTGATCTTCTTTCGTATGAGACCAATAAACTACGCTTCCTACACCTAAAAGTAGCAATATGGAGGCGGCTATCGCCGTAATCTTATAGACCCAGAGTTTACGGACACCGTTTGTCGCCATTGTCCGGGCTATGATTCGTTCCCACATGCGATTCCCCACCACGGGATTCACGCGATCCGCAGCCTCGTCCCATTGGGAACGCATACGCTCTTCCACTTTTGGGTCACACAGCAAACGTTGCCGATCTTTCTCATCCAGAGCATCCCGCATCAACTTCTTCAATATCGTTCTCGTATCTTCGCTCATGTTTATTATTCTTGTTCTATTTATAAATACACGCCATGTTTTCCTTCCCCCTATTGGGTGATAAAAAAATTTCACTTAGGTATACAAGAAATATAACGGATCTTCCTTGCTTTCCATCCTTATATTTCCGTCCTTTGTATTCAATGAAATTGGTTGCCGACGGTGTCGGCAGTATTTCCGACGCCGTCAGCAATATTTCCGACAGCGTCAGCAGCATTGCCGAGGCGTCGGCAACCGATTTCATCAAATAGAAACGCCAAAGAGATAAACGTTAAATCTCCGAGGCATCCTATACATTATCCATTTAAATAACGAGAAAATCATGGGAAAACCAAGAAGTGGCATCCAAGTCAGTATTTATAATACACCGGGCAATGAACAATGCGGGCCAACATCCTGCGCACGAGTCATCACCAGAGATACCAAACGCATGAACGATATATGTGAGTATATTTCCGAATGCTCATCCGTCACCTCCGCCGACATAAAAGGTGTATTGGAGGCGCTTACTTCCTATATCGGCAGGGAATTATCCTATGGGTACAGCGTGGAACTGGAAGGATTGGGACATTTCTCGCCATCGGTAAAAAGCAAAGAAGTAACGGACCAGAAAGGAAATACTAAATCAAGCGCTAGCATACACGGCGTTAACTTCCGCTGCTCTCCCCGACTGAAGGAGATGGTAAAAAAGAACGCCCCCATCTTGGTTAAACGGGAAAATCTGCCCAAAACGGGAATCGAGGGAAGGAAGGCTAAGATGTTATCTTATCTAGAAAGAAACTCATATATAAATCTCACCGATTACGCCGGCTTGAACAATTGTACCCGCTACCGTGCGAGCGAGGATATCAAGCAATTTATCAAGGATAACGTAATAGCCAGCGTAGGATATCGAACACACCGGATTTATGTGCTGCCTGAAAAAGAAGACGGGCAAAACTAAAACTTAAGACGCAGTGGCACTTCCGGACTCTACAAATACGTGACCTAGGAAAGCGCTAGATAAACCAGATAAGTAACATGATATTTTTCTTCAAGAACTTCAGGCTTCGCTGATTTGGTTCTCAACGGTCTTCTCGGAAATATTTGAGTTGGAAGCTATCTCTTTATAGCTTTTATGCTCCTTCCGGCTTAGATTAAAGATAACCCGGCGTCTTTCCGGCAATTCCTCTATCAAATGATCGATATACTCCCCCAAGTTATAGGCGGTGATCTCTTCCTCTAAATCGTAAGAGGTATCCATAGCGGACAAGACCGTCATTTTATAAAAGTCCTCGTTCACGTTCTTCCGGTGATGATTAAAGATCAAGTTGCGGGTGATGATAAACAGAAGCCCCTTGAAGTTATCATCCTCCCGGATGAATTCCCTCGACTCCCAGACCTTGATAAACACCTCTTGTACCACATCCTCGGCTACATCCCGATTATTCAAATAAAGCCCACAGAAATGATAAACCTTTTCCCAATATTGTTTATACAACATCGAAAAAGCCTCCCTATCTCCTTCTTTCAACGACTTTATAATTTGTCTCTCTTCCATTTAGCATCACATATCGTTTCGCGAAGATAATAAAATCATATACTAATAAAAGTTAATGATATCCCAGTTCTCCCGGACTTCTTTGTACTATTAATATAGCACGAGAAATAATGGAAGAACAAAACAAATATATAAGCGATTTATTAATCCGATATGTAAATGGACTCTATACACGGAACGATATAGAGACCTTGCGGAAGTTAGCCTCATCCATAACCGAGCGAGCAGAATTAGAAAGCGAAATGGACCGGGTCTGGAACGAGGCGCAAGACTTACCTCAATCCGATTCCCATAATCATCTGCTTTATAAGAAGGAGGCGCAAGACTGTTGGATAAGACACGTAAAAGAGAAAGAAGAATCTCCCTATCCACTTTCATCAAGTATGCGGCGAGCATAGCGATTATCGTTTCCATCGGATTCGGAGCGAAACTATACCTAAATCATTCAGCGAAGCAGCATACATCTGCCAGCGACCATCTCCTAACGGAAATAAGCGTCAATCATGGCGAACATAAGCAAGTCACCCTTCCCGATGGCACGGTCGTTCATCTAAACGCCGGTACCGTCATGCGATACCCAACGGAATTTACCTCTGACATCCGTTTGGTAGAAATGGAAGGAGAAGCTTTTTTCAATGTCATGAGAGACGAGGGCAAGCCCTTCATCGTCCGTACCCGGCAAGCGACGTAAAAGTACTCGGAACCTCTTTCAACGTAAAAGCCTATCAAGAGGATGAGTTGATGGCCGTCAGCGTTCGGACCGGAAAAGTTGAGGTGGATATGCCCGAAAGCGTAATGCGCCTATTACCGAACGAGCAGATAATCGTGAATAACACAAATGGAGAGATTCTTAAAAAAGAACGAGGACGCCCAAAAAGTAACGGCTTGGCTGCAAGGCGGCCTTTATTTCAACCGGACACCTATCAGTAGCGTTATACACGATTTGGAGCGGATGTATAATCAAGAGATCGTACTCGATCCGAATGTCGTATTCGACGATTACATCTATGGCGAGCACGACAATAAAAGTCTGGAAGCCGTACTGAACGCAATTCAATATTCAACCGGCATCCGATACCGGAAAGAAGAAAGTCGGATCGTGTTATATAAAACGAGTCATTAACCTTAAAATCGATTTGCCCATGAAAGATACGACATAAGCTTAGCCACATAAAAAAGGGAAACCGACCTCTGACCTTCGATCTCCCTTTATCTTTCCCGATATGTACACCCTTGGATTGGACCCCCTTGGAGATTACATAAATCGGACTGTTTTTAAAAGTGTATAAAAACAACCTTTAAACATACAAAATTATGAACTTTCCAACTATTACTAGGAATAATTGGATGTGTTGTTCTATTATTTTAGTTTTTTTAGCGTTAGGCTCCCCTGAACCTCTGCAAGCGCAAGAAAATCAGAAAGAAAGAATAACAATTCAAGTCAAAAACCAACCCATACAGAAAGTCTTTGATGATTTGTCGAAGCAGACAGGATTAAAATTTTTCTATGGAGAAGCCATCGCGAACCGGAACGTACAGGTTAACCTAAAGTTCAAAAAACGCTCCCGTCAACAGCGTATTGAACGAGATCACCCGGCAAGCCAATCTTTATTTTAAGCGGGAGAATAACACGATAGCCGTCAGTCTCGGAAACGCGGGCAACGCCTCCGTTCCGGTGACGCAAGACCGAAAAGTGACCGGTATCATTACAGATGAACGGGGCGAACCGATCATCGGAGCGAATGTCGTGGTAAAAGGTACGTCAAATGTACAGTTACCGACCTGAACGGTCAGTACAGCATCGACGAACGGTAATACGATCCTACTCATATCCTACATCGGCTATTTATCGGAAGAAGTGGCCGTAGGCAACAACAAAACCCTCAATATCCAGCTAAAGGAAGACACCCAGAAGCTTGATGAGGTAGTCGTGATCGGTTACGGAACACAGAAACGAAGCAATCTTTCCGGAGCGATCTCGAAAATATCCTCCGAGGTAATCGACTCTAAGCCGGTTACAAATGTCCTGTCCGCCTTGCAAGGAGAAATTCCCGGTATGGTCGTTCAGCGAACATCCGGACAACCGGGTAACGAGGAATTCGACTTGAACGTGCGTGGCGCCTCCTCCACGAACGGAGGGAATACCCCGCTAGTCTTGGTCGACGGAATCCCCGGGGATATGAATATGATCAACCCGCAGGATATCGAGGCTATATCGGTATTGAAAGATGCCTCAGCCTCCATATATGGTTCCCGTGCCGCCGGAGGTGTTGTATTAATCACGACTAAGAAAGGAAAGAGCGGAGCACCGAAACTTACTTACAACGGGAACTTGGCGATCACGAAAATGACCGGAATCATGAAAGCCCCGACAAATTATGAGATGGCGATTATGGATAACGAGGCGAACATACACAACGGTGCCGCCCCACTCTATACCCAAGAGCTTCTGGATCGCATCTTAGCGAACGATCCGAACCCTATCGACCATCCCACCCAACCCGGCTGGAAGCTCTTTTTCACGAACACGGACTGGATGGACGAGTTGCTGACCAATGGCGTACAACATCGCCATAACCTAACAATCTCCGGTGGAGGCGAGAAGTCTAACTATTACCTATCCGCCGGCTACAGCAAACAATTTGGCGTGGTAAAATATGCAGACGATAATAATACCAAATACAATCTGCGTATGAATTATGATTATCGATTGGCAAAGTGGCTAAAATTAGAGACAAAGGTATCTTTGGATAACCAGAAACGTACGGACATAGGAAGTAATGGCGCTTGGGTGATCGGCGAGGCGATGTTTGATATGCCGAACTTCCCGATCTATAACGCCAACGGAGAGTTCTTCACGCAAGGAGGCTGGAGCAACGCGATAGCGCTGGCCAAGGAAAGCGAGACCGCCACGTTCAATACCCGGGAGATGAACGGTAACTTTAGATTGATCGCCGATATCACGGACGGACTCGTGTTTAACGCTCAAGTGGGCTTAAACTACAAAAACAAGAATAACGAGGATATAGCGAAAGCCATCCCGCTCTATACATGGGACGGTGACATCAATTATTATACGGGAGCAGGTAGTCCCGAACAATCCGCTGTAGATCGTACGACCGAGGAAACCATCTATCAAAATTATACGGCTTACTTGAATTATAATTAAGAACTTCGGACTGGATCATCATTTAGATGCCATGTTAGGTATGGCTTATGAGGCAGAAGAGGTCCGTATGTTCATGGCACGCCGAGATAATTTCATCACAGACGAATTATGGGAACTCAACCTTGGTGGCACCGGAAATATGAAGAACGACGCCAAAGCTGAACATTGGGCGACAAGCTCTGCTTTCGCCCGTATCGGATACAGCTTCAAGAATAAGTATATCTTGGAGACAAACTTCCGCTACGATGGTTCCTCCCGCTTCGCCCCGGGTAACCGTTGGAGAATGTTCCCCGGCGTATCCGCTAGCTGGCGTATCTCTCAAGAGGAATTCCTAAAGAGCTCTAAGGTATTCAACGAATTGAAACTAAGAGCTTCTTACGGACAAACAGGTAATCAAGAAGGTATTCGTCTATACGATTATATCCAGTTGCTAAAATTCAGGGACGACGGTTGGGGAACTAAATTGACCTATCCTTTCGGCAGCGGTTCACAAACACAAGCGATGGGGCTGGATGTCTTAGCCGGCGTAAATCGCACATGGGAGATCTTGGAGAATATCAACGCAGGTATTGATGCCGCTTTCTTAGACTCCCGCTTAGGATTCTCTTTCGACTACTTCGTGAAGATGAACAATAATATGTTGATCCCCGTAACTTATCCCAGTATGCTAGGGGCAACTCCCCCGGATACGAACTCGGGCAAATTGCGTACGAATGGCTTCGAGCTTACCTTAAACTGGACGGACAAAATCGGTAATGTCGAATATTCCGCACAATTCCAATTGAGCGACGCTAAGAACAAGCTCGTGGAATACGGAGGCTCGGACACTTATGAGCTAGGCTTGAACAAGACGAGAGAAGGATATCCCATCAACTCCTATTTCGCCTATGTATATGATGGCGTAGTCAAGG
>ENA-OQEB01000191-OQEB01000191.1-human-gut-metagenome-genome-assembly--contig:-NODE-191-length-25986-cov-1.883484_pt1 | contig 25986 bp, 29 predicted proteins | sample MGYA00242787_ERZ504619 | MGnify/ENA primary metagenome ERZ504619 (study PRJEB26092, sample SAMD00036317) | human gut metagenome | host: Homo sapiens | study: EMG produced TPA metagenomics assembly of... | reverse complement strand
AGAGAAATCTCATAGAAGACAGTGTTGTGTACAGAGACCTTTTTGATACCAGACTTATGAACTGTCTGATGCCGCGTCCGGCGCAGGTACAGAATGAGTTCTGGAGCAGATATGAGAAAGATCCACAGGAAGCAACCGATTACTTCTATAACTCAGTCAGGACAGCGATTATATTCGTCGTTATCGTGTAAAGAAAGATCAGAAATGGACAGTAGACAGTGAATATGGTAAAATCGATATCACCATCAATCTTTCCAAACCGGAAAAAGATCCGAAGGCAATCGCTGCTGCCAAGCTTGTAAAATCCAGCAGTTATCCGAAATGTCTTCTTTGCCCGGAGAACGAAGGATATGCAGGAAGAGTTAATCATCCTGCCAGAGAGAATCACAGAATCATTCCTATCACTGTAAATGACAGTCCCTGGGGATTTCAGTATTCCCCATATGTGTATTACAATGAGCATTGCATCGTCTTTAACAGTCAGCATGTTCCGATGAAGATTGAGAAGAATACATTTATCAAACTTTTTGATTTTGTAAAACTTTTCCCGCATTACTTCCTGGGATCCAATGCAGACCTGCCTATCGTAGGCGGTTCTATTTTAAGTCACGATCATTTCCAGGGCGGACATTATACTTTCGCAATGGCAAAAGCACCGATCGAGAAACATGTGACTATTCCGGGATATGAGGATGTAGAAGCAGGTATTGTTAAATGGCCTCTTTCAGTTTTAAGGATCCGTCATAAGGATGAGAAGAGACTGATAGAGCTTGCTACACATGTTCTGGAAGCGTGGAGAGGTTATACAGACGAAAGTGCGTTTATCTTTGCTGAAACTGATGGAGAACCGCACAATACGATCACACCGATCGCCCGCAGATTCGGAGATATGTTTGAACTGGATCTCACACTTAGAAATAACATTACTACTGATGAGCATCCTCTTGGTGTATACCATCCGCATGCAGAGTATCACCATATCAAGAAAGAGAATATTGGTCTGATCGAAGTAATGGGACTTGCCGTACTTCCGGCAAGATTAAAAGAAGAATTGGAACTTCTGGCAGAATATATTCTGGAGGGAAAAGATATTTCTTCCAATGAGAAGATTGAGAAACATGCAGCGTGGGTTGCAGAATTCCTTCCGAAATATGACAACTTGATAAAGACAACATTCAGGATGTTCTCAGAAAAGAAGTCGGTAATGTATTCGTTCATGTACTTGAGGATGCCGGCGTATATAAATGCACTGCTGAAGGCAGAGAAGCATTTATGAGGTTTATCAATAAATTATAAGGAATATTTTCAACCATAAGAAAACAGTGTTACATAGCAGGATGACAAATCTGGTATTATTTACATATGAGCAGGTTGTGGCGGTTCTGATCAAAAGCCGGGCAGTCTGAAGATGTTTTTGAATGATTGGGAATGCATAGAGAACGTCCCGCATATTTTATGTTGGGACGTTTTTGCAAAATGGAGGTAAATATGTACAGAAAAAGACACAAAAGAGGAAAGCGTCTGGCAAGTGTGTTTCTGACTGTGGCACTGATCACTGCAACAGTTCCCGTACAGGCAGCAGAGTTCGGCACTCCGGACAGTTTTGAAGAGATTTTCAGTTCAGGGGAAGAAGATTCGTGCATAACTGATACAGAAAATACTTTGCCGGCAGCTTCTGATTCGGAGAAAGTAATGGCATCGGAACTGTCACCAACACCAACAGTGACTTCGACACCGGAGGGTACACCTGCACTGACAGAAACACCGACTCCTTCGGTCACACCGATGCCGTCTTCAACACCGACTCCTTCAGTCACACCATCACCATCTCCACGCCGACGATTAATCCGGAGAAAGAGGTAATGCTCCGGTTTATAGATGGAGAAGGAAATGAATGTGAACAGCTGCGAACAGTGATGTCCTGGGGTGAATCTTTGATCCTTCCCAATGTACCGGATACAGGTGCACCGGATATGTGGAAACTGGAAAAAAATGAAAAACTTGGAGATGCGATCACTCTGAAGGGTGGAGATATTCTTACTCTGAAGAAAGGCGAGAGCTGGAATCTGTTTCTCGAAAAAGGCATCCTGAACTTCTATATGCCAAAGAAATGTACGGTTTCCCTTTATAATAATTCAGGAACCAGTGTGTTTTCCAATGGAATTCTGCAGGCATATGAGACAAAAAAACGTCATACTTCCGGATATGCCATCATCTAAATACATTAATTATGGATGGACAGATACAAAGGGAAGTTCTGCTGTAAAATATGAACTGAATTCAGAATTTACAGTGACCGGTGACACAGATTTTTACATTGTGCGCCGTACAGCACTTCAGGTGAATTTTAAGACCAATACAGGGGCAAGCAACAGTAAATTTACCAGACTGAATCAGAAAGTCGGAAAAGGACTTACAGTTACAATGCGCAGGTGCCTGTCAAGACAGGATATCAGTCTCTGGGATGGTCAAAGAGTAAAAAAGCCTCCAAAGCTGACTATAAAGCAGGCAGAATGTGACTATATCAAAAACACTGACTCTCTATGCTGTATATAAGAAATTGCCTTACACAGTTACTTTCAATAACAATAATGGAACAAGTACCAGCAAAATTTATACTTCGCTCACCATGTATGCGTCAAAAAATCAGAAAGTGACACTGCCTGATGTGCCGAAAGTAAAGGGCTATACAAATCTGGGCTGGACAACTGAAAAGGGAGAAACAGAACCGGAATATTCAGCCGGTGATACAGTAAAGATTACAAAGGCAACTCGGTTCTATGCAGTGCGCAGAAAGAGTAATTATTATACGGTCAGCTACTATCTGGGAAATGGAAGCACTAATGCGGCTTATCAAAAACTTACTCAGACAGTAGAAGAGGGAACGGTTGTTACCTTTGCAAAAGTACCGGCAAGAACCGGTTATGTTAACCAGGGATGGTCAAAGTAAGAAAAATTCTGAGAAAGCAACAGCAAAGGCGAAATGTACAGTCAACAAAAATATCACTCTTTATGCGGTACAGAAGAAGGCAGTACAGCTGACTTTTCACAGATGTGACGGTAGCACCTGGCAGAAAACGACTCTGGCAAAAGGAAGTTCTTATTCTCTTCCGGGCGTAAGGGATGCAGAAGGTTATACTTTTATGGGGTGGTCCACAAAACCGATGCAGAGTGTTTCTCCGCAGTATGAGGCAGAAGAAAAAATCACGGTAAATGGAAATGTGGATCTCTATGCAGTGGTATTTAACAGAACAACGGAAACAGACCTTACAGAGGATCAGCTTCCGCAGGTAGATATCTATAAATATAAACAGGTGATTTTTGTAGGTGATTCCCGTACGGAATTTATGGAAAATGTTCTGACAGGAATGGGAGAATCTGCGACTAAAAATGTGAAGTTTGTCTGCTCGGCAGGAAAGGGACTGGACTGGTTTACCACTACAGGATGGGCTCAGCTTTATTCCATAGTACAGCACGATTCCAACAGTATTCTTTCAAAGAAAACCGCAGTGATCTTTAATTTTGGAGTAAACGACTTGTCAAAATCTGCAGATTATGCGGAGTATTATAACTGGATTGCACCACAGCTTAAAAGCAAAGGATGTGAACTGTACTTCATGTCTGTAAATCCGGTGAATCGTCTGATGCTTTCCAATGCGGGAAGAGCGGACAGAAGTGAGGCGGCAGTCAGATCATTCAATCAGTATATGAAAGCAAATCTGTCTTCTGCTTATACTTATATTGATATGTATTCTTATCTGAAATCAACAGGATACAGCTTTGCCAGTGATCATTACGGAACCGGTACGTAGATGACGGGCTTCACTATACTACAAGGACATATAAGCGTATTTTTGCAAAATGTATGGATTCATTGAGAGTGCCTGCCTGACGAAATGGCAGAGAGCATGATTTTGCTACACCTGACAAAAGAAAAAACATAGTTAAATACCAGATTACTCCTTGCGTGAAAACAGGGAATAGTCTATACTAAAAAGGCGAGACGGCTGTTATCTGAAACAGCGTTTCGTCTTTTTGTGTAAGACCAGAACGATGAGGAGAAAGAGGAAACATAGATATGAAGTTAACAACAGTAAAAGAGATTTACAAAGAGAGAGAAAAATACCTGGATAAAGAGGTTACAGTAGGTGGATGGGTACGAAGCGTACGTGATTCCAAGACATTTGGATTTATCGTGCTTCACGACGGAAGCTTCTTTGAGACTCTTCAGGTAGTTTATCACGATACAATGGAGAACTTTGCTGAGATCAGCAAATTAAACGTAGGTGCAGCGATCATTGTCAAAGGTACACTGGTAGCAACTCCACAGGCAAAACAGCCATTTGAGATCCAGGCAGCAGAAGTTACAGTAGAGGGTAATTCTGCACCTGATTATCCGCTTCAGAAGAAACGCCACAGTCTTGAATACTTAAGAACCATCACACATCTCCGTCCGAGAACAAACACATTCCAGGCAGTATTTCGTGTACGTTCTCTGTGTGCCTATGCGATTCACCGTTTCTTCCAGGAGCAGGGATTTGTTTATGTGCATACTCCGCTGATCACAGGAAGCGACTGTGAAGGTGCAGGTGAGATGTTCCAGGTAACTACTCTGGATATGAACAACGTTCCGACAGATGACAAGGGTGCTGTAGATTACTCTCAGGATTTCTTTGGAAAAGAAACTAATCTGACAGTAAGCGGACAGTTAAACTGCGAGACTTTTGCACAGGCATTCCGCAATGTTTATACTTTCGGACCAACCTTCCGCGCTGAGAATTCCAACACAACCCGCCATGCGGCAGAGTTCTGGATGATCGAGCCGGAATGCGCATTTGCAGATTTAAATGACAACATGGATCTTGCAGAGGCAATGCTGAAATATGTGATCCGTTATGTACTGGAGAATGCACCGGAAGAGATGAATTTCTTCAATTCTTTTGTTGATAAGGGACTTCTGGACAGACTGAACCATGTGATCAATTCTGAGTTTGGTCATGTTACTTACACAGAAGCAGTAGAGCTTCTGGAGAAGAACAACGATAAATTTGACTACAAAGTATTCTGGGGATGCGATCTGCAGACAGAGCATGAACGTTATCTTACAGAAGAAATCTTTAAGAAACCTGTATTTGTAACAGATTATCCGAAAGAGATCAAAGCTTTCTACATGAAGATGAATGAGGATAACAAGACTGTTGCAGCTATGGACTGTCTGGTGCCTGGAATCGGTGAGATCATCGGTGGAAGCCAGAGAGAGGATGACATTGAGAAACTTGAGAAACGTATGGACGAGCTGGGACTTAAGAAAGAGGATTATGACTTCTATCTTGATCTTCGTAAATATGGTTCCACACGCCATTCAGGATTTGGTCTTGGATTTGAACGTTGCGTAATGTACCTTACCGGCATGGGCAACATCCGCGACGTAATTCCATTCCCAAGAACTGTTAAAAACTGTGATTTATAATTTGACTGATATCAGTATTGTGGGAGCATTGAAGCTGCAGAGCAATCCGCAGATATCAAAAATGTTATAGAAAGAGAGATTGGCATGAGATTTATTCATCTTGCAGATGTACACCTTGGTGCAGTTCCTGACAGGGGCTGTCCATGGAGCAGCAGGCGGGAGGAAGAAATCTGGGAAACTTTCCGCCGGGTTATTGCGGGTATCCGCGAGAATCCGGTGGATTTGTTATTTATAGCAGGAGATTTGTTCCACCGCCAGCCTCTTCTACGGGAACTGAAAGAAGTAAATAACCTGTTTTCCACCATCCCGGATACCCGGTTTATCTGATGGCAGGAAATCATGACTATATTAAGGCTGATTCTTTTTACCGGGATTTTCAGTGGGAAAAGAATGTGACATTTTTTAAGAATGAACAGCTTACCTGTGTGAAAGATGAGAAACTGGATGTTTATGTATATGGACTGAGCTATGAACATCAGGAAATAGAGAATCCTCTGTATGATTCTATACATCCTGCAGAGGGAGAGGGGGTTCACATTTTACTGGCTCATGGTGGAGATGCGAAGCATATCCCCATGAATATCAAATCAATTGCTGCGTCAGGATTTGATTATATTGCATTAGGACATATTCATAAACCCCAGATTCTGATCCGGGATAATGTAGCTTATGCAGGTGCGTTGGAGCCTGTTGACAGAAATGATCTGGGTGATCATGGATACATAGAAGGACATCTGGAAAACGGAAGGCTTAAGACAAATTTTGTTCCTTTTGCCTGCCGTTCCTATGAGCAGATTCTTCTGATGCTGCGTGAAGATTCTACACAGGCATCTCTGGAAGATATGCTGAAGGCGGATCTGGCGAATAAAGGACGCATGAATATCTACAGGATCGTGATCCAGGGAACCAGGGCACCGGAGCTTCTGCTGCTTCCCGAGAGACTGAAGTCTTTTGGCTACGTAACAGAGGTTCTGGATGAATCAAAGCCTTCCTATGATCTGGAAGCACTTCAAAAAAAATATAGTGGAACACTGATCGGTGACTATATCAGTTATTTTCTTGAAAAAAGACAGAAATGCAGTGGAGGAGAAGGCATTATATTATGGTCTTCAGGCTTTACTGGAAACAAGCAGGTGACAGACAGAATATGATTATCAGACAGTTAAATATTAAAAACTCTGGAGAAATCCATGATAAAACTTTAGAGTTTTCTCCGGGAATTAACGTTCTGTATGGAGAGAATGAAAGCGAAAGAGCGATAGTACATACGTATATTAAAAATATGTTTCTCGGAGATATCAGTGAAGCAATCTACGATAATGCAGTTTTTTGCTGCGAAGTTAAAGAGTCCGACAGAACAGGATCTGGCTCGGGAGCTGCAAAAATTTATGACCGGCTATCAGGGAACTGCAGACAGCTCCATGGATCTGGGACGGGCCATGCAGATGCTCAAGATGTCCAGAAAGGGTTATCTGTCCAGGCAGACAGAAAACAGAAAGAGACAGAACAGGAGAGGCAGAAACTTCTGACCAGGATGGATGATATCATAAGTGATCTGAATGATCTGAATGGAAAGCTGGATCAGATTAATGAGAAAGAGGAGTCGTTACGGATGCATCCCGGAGATGAAAATGGTGCGGTTATTCTGGATGAGAGAATGGCACAGGCAAAGGCAAAAAGAAACAGCTTTGCAATGGGAATGCTGATATCGGCCGCTGCCGGCATCTTTGGATTGATTCTGACTGCGATTATAGCGGACAGTGTTTCGGTAAGTCTGATCGTAGCGGTTATTGCAGCTGCTTGGTGGGATTTTGTGGAAAACAGCAGCTGAAGTATGCAAGGGAATTTCAGAAGAGAATACGGATGAAGAAACGCTGGGTATCCAGGCAGGAGAAACTCAGATGCAGTAAAGAAAATCTCAGACAGGACTATGATGAGAAAGAAACAGAACTTTGTAACCTTAAGGAAGAATACCGGGAATACGAAGAAAATTCTTTTCTGCTTACATCGGAAGAGCGGGAGGTACAGGCTCTGAATATGGCGATGGAAACCATAGAGAGAATGTCAGGAAATATTCATCTTCAGGTGGGACGAAAGCTGCAGATACGTACTTCTCAGATTTTGAGTGAGATTACAGATGGTGAATATCAGGACGTACAGATGGATGCGGCATCCACATGACAGTAACTACCGGGAACGGAGTGGAAGCACTGGAATGTCTCAGTCGTGGCACTCTGGAGCTGATTTATTTTGCCATGCGCATGGCTGCAGGAGAGCTTCTGTGTCAGGAAGAAAGTCTGCCGGTGATACTGGATGATATCTTTGGGATGTATGAGGAAGAAGATCTTGAGGCAGTTCTTGGATGGATGTATAAGGAGAAAAAGCAGGTTATCATCAGTACCTGCAATAAACGCGAGATGGAACTTCTGGACAGAGAGGGAATCCCTTATGGGAAGCAAATTATTTCCTGAATTTTTAACCAGACTGCGAAGCAGTTATTCAGTGTAGGGTCGCATAGAAGAGTGGATTGCATTATATATAACAAAAAGAGAGATTTCATGTACTGCAGGAATTTCGGATGAAACAGCCGGAACAGAACATGAAATCTCTTTTTATAAATTTTACAGAAGTTATTTATTTCTCATCATACTGAGCCATGTAATTGCTTACGCAGCGGTTGATCCTGTCAACCGGGTTGAGCAGATAGCTTACGGACTGATCATGATTAAGAGTATCAATGATCAGGGCGATATATTTACTCATATCACAGGAGATATAGTAATCTTTTGCAAGAAGCTCAGGAGACTGATAAGATCAGGTTTGTAGTGAGCAGGTTGTCAAACACTCCTGCCTTATGAGCCTCATCAAATTTCTCGAGTCCGTTTGTAAACAGTCCGAAAGTAGAGCAGATATAAATTCTGCCTGCTCCTCTTTCCTTGAGGAGAGAAGAAATCTTAAGAACTGTATCACCGGAAGAAATCATATCATCGATCAGGATCATATCTTTGCCCTTAAGGTTTGGACCGAGGAATTCGTAAGCTGCGATCGGGTGACGTCCGTTGATTCTCTTGGAGTAATCCAGACGTTTGTAATACATACCCATATCAACACCAAGGATATTGGCAAGATAGATTGCGCGGTTCATGCTTCCCTCATCAGCTGATGATCATGAATGATCGTTGTGATGTGAAGTCCTTTCTCATGGTTGAGAAGAGCTTTGATAACTGATAGGATGGCTGTACAGTCTCAAATCCATGCAGAGGTGTTGCATTCTGCACGCGCGCGTCATGTGCGTCAAAAAGTGATGATGTTTTCCACACCCATACTTACAAGCTCCTGAAGTGCTGTTGCACAGTCCAGGGATTCTCTGCCGCTGCGGATATTCTGGCGGCTTTCGTACAGATAAGGCATGATCACGTTTACTCTGCGGGCTTTGCCGCCGATTGCACCGATCACACGTTTCAGATCCTGAAAATGGTCATCAGGAGACATAAGATTCTCGTATGGTCCGATGCTGTAGGTAAGACTGTAGTTACATACATCAACCATCAGATAGATATCGTCACCACGTACAGATTCCATGATCGTACATTTCGCCTCACCGGAACCGAAACGTGCTGTCTGGACCGGTATCAGATAGGAATCTCTCTGATAACCCTCAAATGCAAAAGAATCAAGCTCTTCGTGGCTGCGCTCTTTACGCCACTGTATCAGCCATTCATTTACTTTTTCACCCAGATCCTTACAGCTGATCAGAGGGATCAGACCAAGTCTGCCCACCGGAAGTGTAGTTAAATCTTTAGTTGTTGCCTGTGCCATGTTTTATTTTCCTCCTAAAAAAATTTTCTGTATACGGATATCCTTTCCTTCCAGCTTCACCATACGGTAGTTGCTGGCGATTCTCGAAAAGGTTCGTTCGGAATAAGTATCCGAGAAATTTTCCAGTTTCAGATTTGTTGATATGATCGTAGACTTCCTGCGCATGATGCGTTCATTTATGCACAAAAACAACTGGGAAGAGACAAAGCTGTTTGTAAGTTCAGTTCCCAGGTCGTCGATGATCAGCAGATCGCTGTCAAATACAAATCCTGTCCTTCTGTTTTATCTCTGGAGAATTTGGAGTCTGCCAGCAGTTCAAACAGATCAAATGCGGAAAAGTACATAACGCAATGTGCTGATTCCAGAAGATCATGAGCAATACAGTGAGAAAGAAAAGTCTTACCCACACCGGTATCACCGTAAAGAAACAGATTCTCAAAGGAACTGTCAAAATTTCTCACAAAACCTCTGGCAATATCATAAGCTCTCCGGGCCGTCTCTCTTTCTGTCAGTCCGGTAGCTTCGTTCTTCATTGTATCAGAATAATAATCAAAAGAAAAGTGGTCAAAGTTTTCTTTTTTGAGAATTTCTTTTAAATTGGACTGCGTATAGAGCAGTTCTATCTCTGCTTTCTTAAAACAGGTACATTTTTGGCTTCCGACGTAACCGGTATCCTGACAGACCGGACACTTATATGGAAGTTCCAGATAATCCTCCGGATATGAGTTACATACCAGCAGGGCATTGCGCTCCTGGGACAGAAGAGAGATTGCAGCTTTAAGGTCCTCAAGACCTGATGATTCTCCGCTTAAGAGTGCTCTTGCTTTTTTGGCGCTTAAGGTGGCAACCTCTTCATCTATTTCGTGGATGCGCGGGATTTTTTTATAAATCTCCTGAGTACGCTCCTCCAGAATACGTCTGTTCTGAGACTGGGTCTTGCTGTATTCCCGCATGATCGTATCATACTGATAATTCTGTAAAGGCATGATTTCACACCCTTTCGTTTGTTTTTTTGTAGCTGTTCAGTGACTTTCAGACGATTATGTCACTGTCGTTACTGATTCAGCAATTTCTTTTCATATTCGTTAAAGTCGTACTGTCGCTGATGGAAATTGTTAAACCGGTTTGATGCAGCCGGTTTGGAAGCTGCTTTTCGCTGGGTATTCTTTTCCAGCTTCTGGCGCTGATGCTGAGCATCGAGGAGCTGGACATCTGCAAGTGTACGGACATTTTTATCTTTCCATCCGGAAAGGATTTTATCTGCATACTGGAAACTTGGCTGTCCGGTAGAGAGAACTGTACGGCTGCAGGCTTCCTGGATGATATCCATGGTAAAACCATAATCATTCAGCCAGGTGTTCATAAGAGAAATCTCTGTATCTACCGGATTTCGTCCGCTGATTCCCATTGATTTAAAAATAGTAAAGTATTCTTTGGCATAACGGGAATTTGCCTCTTTTGCATGGTGACAGTGGTGATTCCCTCATCTGCCAGGCAAGAGCAACGGTTTCTATGTAACGCATACTCTTATGTCCGCGGCTGACACTGTATTCGATCAGGTACTCGATCAGATCAGGCGAGAATTTCAGCTCATCATAGAAAAACAGGATCTTTTTCATCTCGGTAGGAGTGAGCGTTTTGCCGAGATACTGTTCTGCTATATAGAGGAGCTGTACGATCTTCATCATTTTGCTTTAATTCTTTTACACGGTCAGGAGACAGTGCAGTGGCTGATCTGGTGGTCTGCTTCACAGGCTGTGCCGGCGCAGAAGAAGTCTGGGTTTCTGTTTTTGTAACAGGGCTGCCGAAACAGGTGTGTCGGAAGCAGCAGATTTTACAGGTGTACATTCAATATGATATCTGCTATATCTTCGTTATTTCTGTAGGTTAAAGTAAGGAGTTTTTCTTTCTCCCAGTATTTCAGAGCGCGGATAATGTCACGTTCTGTACAGAAGAAATGATCAGCCATCTGCTCCAGACTGAAGGGTACAGAGGTGTCAGAAAGAAGCCTCAGAAGATAGATATATACTTTCACAAATTCTCCATTGGCCCCAGGCATATAGTTGTCTATGAAATTGTTGGTTAATACAGTTACTTCCGCATTGCGGGAATTCTGTAAAGTGATCATAGCCATGAATTTCCACTCTCTTTCATAATAATAAGATGTTAGGGTCAAAAGGTATTTTGCCCCTAACCTGATATCCACGAATTGCTCCGCTGCAAAGCAGCTCCCACAATTCTCAAACATTCGAAATCCGCTGATTTACTGCGTAAATCGCTACTTTCTCATGTTTGGCGGGTCCCAAGTTCAAAAGTCTTATCGTGCAAGCACGAACGACTTTTTGACCTTTTGACCCTGATATCATAATAATAAGATGTCAGAGTAAAAAAAGATATTTTTCCTCTGACTTGATATCTATGAATTATAGCACAACATTTTTTAAAAGAGAATAGGGGATTTTTGTCGAAGATTTCATCCACATTTGAATGTGGATAATGTGGATAATGTGGAAAGGTGAAATATGGTATATATTATTGGAAACCTGAAAAATGTTGAATTTCAGGGAAAAACGGAGTATTACGGGGACGAATAATGTCGAATTATGTTAAGTGATTTATGCACATATACATCCACATATGCAGGCAGATGAAAATGTGTATAACGATGTGGAAAATGTGGATAAGTGATCTGAACTGTTATAAATAAAGGAAGAATTGAGGGGGATAAAATGTTTATAACTTTTTAATGGAAATTGTCGACAGAGACACAAGTGTTCAGTATCTTCTATTGCTATAAGTGCTATAAGTTGGGCGGTTGTAAAAAACAGGACAATTCTGAAAAATTATTTTCCGAATTGTCCTGTGTAAATTGCTGATATCTATGTCAGGCAGAAACATTATTTACCCAGCAGATGCTCCCCGATATTTACAACATCTCCGGCTCCCATGGTGATGAGCAGATCACCCTCCTGGCAGTTGGAGAGCAGATAATTCTCAATCTCATCAAAGGTCGGGAAATATTCGCATGGCGTTCCAAGTTCCTGGATACGCTTCTGCAGATCTTCAGAAGAAATTCCCAGAGTATCGGTTTCTCTTGCTGCATAAATATCCGCAACTACCACATGATCTGCCAGGCTGAGTGCTTGGCAAACTCCGGAAGCAGAGCTTTGGTACGGTATATGTATGTGGCTGGAATACACACCATAATTTCTTATGGGGATAATTGTGTGCGGCATGAAGAGTTGCTTCAATTTCTGTAGGATGATGTGCATAATCGTCTACGATCGTAACCCCTGCAACTTCTCCTTTATACTGGAAACGGCGGTCTGTTCCTGTGAAACTTCCAAGTCCCTTGATGATCACTTCTTCGGAAAGACCAAGAAGATGACCGAGGGCAATTGCTGCCAGTGCATTGGAAACATTGTGGATGCCCGGCACTTTCAGATAATAGCTGCCAACCTTAACGCCATTGCGCAGAACGGAGAAGGAAGCATGTCCATATTTGTCATAAGTGATATCTGCTGCCTGATAATCTGCATCATGTTCCAGACCATAAGTGATCACATTACATGGAAGATCCCGGATGATATCTTCATATTTCGGAGTATCTGCATTGATGATCAGTGTACCGTCAGCAGGAAGAAGCTCTGCAAAGCGGCGGAAGGAATGACGGATATCGTCAATATCCTTAAAGAAATCCAGATGGTCTGCATCCATATTCAGGATAATACTGAATCTTCGGGAAAAAGCTCAGAAAGCTGTTTGTGTATTCGCAGGCTTCTGTGACAAAAGTCTCAGAATTGCCTACGCGATGTTTCCGCCGATAGCAGGAAGAATACCTCCCACACTGATGGTCGGGTCACAGTCTCCTGCAAGAAGAATGTGAGATACCATAGATGTTGTGGTTGTTTTTCCATGAGTTCCGGAAATGGCAACAGGAGTATCATAATTCCTCATGATCTGTCCGAGAAGCTCTGCACGTGTGAGCATTGGAAGTCCTTTTTCCTTTGCACAGGCAAATTCCGGGTTGTCAGGATGGATAGCTGCGGTATATACCACAACATCTACGTCATCGGTAATGTTTGTGGCACGCTGTCCGTAATAGATGGTGGCTCCCTTTTTCTCCAGTGCTGGGTAAGAGGACTGGATTTGGAATCGGAACCGGAAATGACAAAATCCTCGCCGAGAAGAATCTCGGCCAGTCCGCTCATACTGATGCCGCCGATACCGATAAAATGTATATGAAGTGGTTTGTGAAAATCTATCTGATACATAGTATGTTCTCCTTGATTAATTATTTACAAATCTTTATAAATCCGGTAACTGTAACATATTCGCATAGTTACTGGAACTGTTTTATCTGTCTGTTTATTATACTCCTGTGCCTTAAAATGAAAAGGACTTCTTTTGGTTGATAAAAAATCACAAAAAACGACATTGGATATATAAAAAATGCCTAATAATATATCGGTGGAAATACAGACTCAATAAAAAACGTGTGCAAAAATCATAAAAAAACAAAAAATGAGAAACAAAAATTGTAAATAATGTTCACTAACAGATAAAAGTGTGTTATAATTAAATAATCATAACCTGTAACTGTTCAGTGCCTCGCGAAACAGCAGACTGACGAATAGTTACCATAACTACAACAAGAGGTGATTGCATGATTAAGAAAGAAATGATAGCTATGCTTCTGGCCGGCGGTCAGGGCAGCAGACTGGGTGTACTGACAGAAAAAGTAGCGAAACCTGCAGTTGCTTTTGGCGGGAAATATCGTATCATAGATTTTCCTTTAAGTAACTGTATTAATTCAGGCATCGATACAGTAGGTGTATTGACACAGTATCAGCCATTGCGACTTAATACACATATCGGAATTGGTATTCCATGGGATCTTGACAGAAACGAAGGTGGTGTAACAGTACTGCCGCCTTACGAGAAGAGTACCAGCAGTGAGTGGTACACAGGAACAGCCAATGCAATCTTCCAGAATATGGATTACATGGAACAGTATAATCCGGATTATGTCCTGATCTTATCCGGTGACCATATCTATAAGATGGATTATGAAGTAATGCTTGATTTCCATAAAGCGAATAAAGCGGATGTGACGATTGCCTGTATGCCGGTACCTATTGAGGAAGCAAGCCGTTTTGGTATCATGGTAACAGATGACATAGGACGCATTACGGAGTTTGAGGAGAAACCGGAGCATCCAAGCAGCAATCTGGCGTCTATGGGAATTTATATTTTCAGCTGGCCTGCTTTAAAGGAGGCACTGATGTCTCTGAAGGATCAGAACAGCTGTGATTTTGGCAAACATGTTCTTCCATACTGCAAGGAGAAAGGTGAAAGACTTTTCGCCTACGAATACAATGGATACTGGAAGGATGTAGGAACACTGGGTTCTTATTGGGAGGCCAATATGGAACTAATCGATATTATTCCGGAATTTAATCTCTATGAAGAATTCTGGAAGATTTACACAAAGGGAGATATTATCCCGCCTCAGTATATTTCGGCAGATGCGGTTACAGACAGATGTCTGATCGGTGAGGGTGCAGAAATTTACGGGGAAATACATAATTCTGTGATCGGACCAAATGTTGTGATCGGAAAAGGCAGCGTGATCCGTGATTCCATTATCATGCGCAATTCTACCATTGGTGAGGGCGTACAGATGGATAAGGCTATTATTGCCGAGGATGTTACTATTGGAAACAATGTTGTACTGGGATGTGGTGAGGAAGCACCGAATGTGCTGAAACCTGCAGTTTATGCATTTGGAATTGCTACGGTTGGTGAACGCAGCGTGATCCCGGATAATGTAAGGATCGGAAAGAATACAGCAATCTCAGGTATAACTGTTCCTGAGGATTATCCTGATGGTGAGCTGGCCGGCGGACAGGTAATTACAGCAAAGGACGGTGACGAATAATGAGAGCGATAGGTATTATTTTGGCTGGCGGTAATAATAACCGCATGAGAGAATTATCAAATAAGAGGCAATCGCAGCAATGCCGATCGCCGGAAGCTACAGAAGTATCGACTTCGCACTGAGCAATATGGCGAGTTCTCATATTCAGAGAGTTGCTGTTCTGACACAGTACAATGCCCGTTCTCTGAATGAACACTTAAGCTCTTCCAAATGGTGGGATTTCGGAAGAAAACAGGGTGGTCTCTTTGTATTTACACCTACGATCACAAAAGAGAACAGTCTGTGGTATCAGGGAACAGCAGATGCTATTTATCAGAATCTGGAATTCCTTAAAAGCAGTCATGAACCATATGTAGTGATCGCATCCGGCGACTGCGTTTATAAGATGGATTACAACAAGGTTCTTGAATATCATATTGCGAAACGTGCAGATGTTACGGTAGTATGCACTACCTGCGATGATCCCAGTGAGATTGAGAGATTTGGTGTTCTCCGTATGAATGAGGACTGCAGGATTGAGGAATTTGAAGAGAAGCCAATGGTTTCTTCTTATAATACAATTTCAACAGGTATCTATGTTATCCGAAGAAGACAGTTGATCGAACTGATCGAGAGAGCTGCACTGGAAGGCAGACATGATTTTGTAAAGGATATTCTGATCCGCTACAAGAATCTTAAGAGAATCTATGGATATAAGATTGACACATACTGGAGCAATATCTCCACAGCAGAAGCATATTATAAGACAAATATGGATTTCCTGAAACCGGAGATCAGAAACTATTTCTTCAAACAGGAACCGACAATTAAGACAAAGATTGATGATCTGCCTCCTGCAAAATACAATCCGGGAGCACAGGTGAAGAACAGCCTGGTTGCCAGCGGATGTATTATCAATGGTACGGTGGAGAATTCCGTTCTTTTTAAAGACGTATTTGTAGGAAATAACTGCGTGATCAAGAACTCTGTGATTTTAAACAATGTATATCTGGGAGATAATACTCATATTGAGAACTGCATTGTTGAAAGCCGGGATACTATTCGTGCAAATTCGTATTACTGCGGCGACGGTGAAGTGAAGATCGTCGTGGAGAAAAATGACAGATATATACTGTAAATAAAACAGCCGGATAGATTCGGTAAATCGAAAGGAGTAAATTTGTATCATGAATATTACTGACGTGCGTGTGAGGAAGGTAGCAAAAGAAGGAAAGATGAAAGCGGTTGTTTCCATAACGATCGATGATGAATTTGTAGTACATGATATCAAGGTGATTGAAGGAGAAAAAGGGTTATTTATCGCTATGCCAAGCCGTAAGGCAACAGACGGAGAATATCGTGATATTGCACATCCGATCAATTCTGCAACACGTGACAGGATCCAGACGATCATTCTGGACAAGTTCCAGGAAGTTATGGATGCGGAACCGGAAGAAGCTGCAGCTGCGGAATAACCGGTGAATAAAGAACTGTAAACAGATAAGAAGCACAGGCACTGTCTCTGAAAAAGGGGCAGTGTCTGTTTTTTGCTGAGCATTAGTGAAGATAAAATGTTACATAATTATTACATAAATTAATAAAAAGTGTTGATTTTTTTACGAAATATGATATACTGGGTTTCAGATTAACGAGAAAGGTGATTAAATTTATGAAGAAAAAGTTTTTCATTACTGCTGGCCGGAATGCTTACTTTTTCCATGGGAACAACTGCATATGCAACAGAAGATGCGATCGCTGACATGCAGGCTCAGAAACAGCAGGCAGAAGCCGGACTTGCCCAGACACAGGCGAATATTGACAGCCTTCAGAGCAAGAAGCAGGAGCTGGAGAACTATCTGTCTGATTTGAATACACAGTATGAAGACCTGACTAATGCGATTTCTGAACTCAGCATACAGGCCGGAGAGAAAGAGAATGAGCTGAAACAGCTTCACACAGAATTAAAGAAAGCTAAGAAAGCATTAAATAAACAGTACGATGATATGAAACTCCGCATCCAGTATATGTATGAGAATGGTGGTACATCTGCATTAGAGACTTTGCTGTCATCTAAGGATCTTTCTGAGTTCCTCAACAATGCAGAGAGTGTTGCGAAGATTTCCCAGTATGACAGGACTATGCTGGAGAAATGCGAGAACCTTCAGAACACTATCAAAGATCAGGAAACAACTGCTGAGGAAGAGAAGGCTGCTATTGATCAGCTTCTTGAAGAGAGAGCGGCCAAACAGCAGGAGGTTCAGAATCTTGCAGCAAGCACAAGTGATAACATCTCTTCCTATGTAAGCCAGATCAGCGCAAGCCAGGAAGAAGCAGCAGCACTGACTGCAGAAATCAACAATGCAGATAACAGCATTGCTCAGCTTGTGCAGCAGGCAGAAGAGGAAAAAGCAGCCAGAGAGGCAGCGCAGGCACAGGCCGAAGCAGAGGCGGCAGCGGCGCAGGAACAGGAACAGGATGCAGAAGAGAGTTCTGATGATTATGAAGAAGATACAGATTCCTATGAGGAAGACTCTTCGGACAGTCAGGATTCTTCGGAGACTGAAGGATCTGAGGATACTTCTGAAGATTCAGGGGATTCTGATGATGAAGATACATACGAAGAGAACGATGCAGATTTCTATGAGGGAGACTCTGACAGCAATGAATCAGAAGATACATCTGACAGCCAGGCATCCTCAGACAGTTCTTCCGGTCAGGGAAAATACCTTGGCAACTTTACACTGACTGCATATTGCAACTGTGCACAGTGCTGCGGTACAGCAGGTAACCTGACAGCCAGCGGAACAGTTCCGACAGCAGGACGTACTGTAGCTATGGCGGGAGTACCCTTTGGAACACAGCTTCTGATCAACGGAAATGTATACACAGTAGAGGATCTGGGAACACCTTATGGACATGTTGATATTTATTGTGACAGCCATTCAGAAGCATTAAGCTTCGGACTTCAGTCTGCTGAGGTTTATCAGTTGAACTGATAACAAAACAATAATGTGATTAAGAACTCTGGTAAAACAGGGTTCTTTTTTTCGGATTTTTGCCCGGATTGCTATAACATAGATGGTTTAACTTGAGGATTCAGATGCCTGATGATAAAATGATATATCAGATTTATATACGGTAAAATATAATTGGAATGGAGATAAACAATGAGAATCTGTGGCTTTAATAAAACGACATTGCTGGACTATCCGGGAAAGGTAGCCAGTACTATATTTCTGGGTGGATGCAATTTCCGCTGTCCGTTCTGTCAGAATGGTATATTGGTTGTGGCTCCCGGAGAACAGCCGGATTACAGTCAGGAGGAACTTTTGACTTTTTTTGAAAAAAAGAAAGGGGATTCTGGACGGGGTCTGCATTTCAGGAGGGGAACCTACACTGTCAGATGGTCTGGAGGAATTTCTGGGAAAAATCAAAGAGCTGGGCTATGCTGTTAAACTGGACACCAATGGCTCACGTCCGAAGATTGTAAAACATCTGGCAGAAGCCGGACTGATCGATAAAATAGCTATGGATATCAAAGCCTGTCCGGATAACTATGGAAATCTGGCCGGAATAGAAAAGCCTGATATGGACAGTATTTTTGAGACAGCAGATTTTCTGCTGCATGGGAATCTGGACTATGAATTCAGAACAACAGTAGTACGGGAACTGCATACGCAGAAGGATTTTGAAGAAATCGCCGGGTGGCTGGCAGGAGCGAAAGAATATTATCTGCAGCTTATAAGGACTCAGACGGAGTCCTCAGGCCTGGATATGGAAGCTATACTTTTAAGAACTTCAGAATTTTCAGAAGATTCTTCAAAAGACGATTTTATCTGTGGGAATCCGGGGCATCGATTAAACGATACCAGTAACCGCCACGCATTTTTGGAATCTCTATATAGCTGCTTTCTTTGAAGTAAGGAAAGCCAAACATATTTGCCATAAAGCGTTCCTGCTGATTATAAACGCCGGGAACGCCGAGGATATACTGTCCGTTATTTCTTTGTCCTAAAAGCAAATATCCGAAATTATAATGCCCATACTGGAGAAAACGGTTATTGCGCAGTGCACAGTAATGCCGCGGAAAATGCTTCAGGTCATCAAGGTGTATCTTCCATGCAGAAATCAGTTCGCCATCGGAGAAGGGGGAAAATTCGGCAGAGGTTTTTCTGTTTTCTGCATTTCTTTCCGGGACAGGATTGCCGGCATTTTCAGAACTATTGGAATCTTCAACAGTATTATCTGAGATATAGGATGACTCTGTTCCTGGCTTGTTATCAGATGTTCCCTGAGCCGGAATGTTGGCAGACGGTTCAATTGATAAAGAATCGTCAGGAACTTTTGGAAGCGAGGTATCTTCGGGTTTTTCTGAAATATCTTCAAGTTCTTCGGGCATTTCCTGTAATACCATATCTGCCGGAACTTCGGGTTTCTGTGAAGTGATTTTCGCAGATTCAGGAATATCTGCGTCAGGCATAGCTTTTATTTCATGGAAATTCTCCGGACGTATAGGCTGATCGTCCCATTCAGTACCAAAGAATCCGCCGGTATCTGAAGTAATGATCATTCCGCCCAACTTACCCATTGCAACGCCGGAGTCATTCATATCTGTTGCATCTGTTATGATCAGGCATTCTACAGTTTCTTTTTCTGTCTCGCAGGTATCCAGAAGAATTCCGTTGATCAGGCCATCCTTTCGTGTAAATCCATAAATATTGCATTTTACATTTTCAGGCAGCCCCGGACAATGCAGATGAATCTCAACAGAACATTGCTGATCTTTTACTTCAACTTTAATAAATCCGCAATTGCTGCCTTTCTTTCCGCTTTCATAGTCATATACATATGCGATAAAACGCCGATATCCAGCCAAAATCCTTCCTCCGTAAAACCAGATTCAATAATGTATATGACCATCAGAAGAAAATATTCGAAAAAATTAAAAAAATTTGAAAAAATCTATTGACAAACTGCGATTTTATTAATATAATAGCACTTGCATTGACGAAGCGTGGCTCAGTTTGGTAGAGCGCTGCGTTCGGGACGCAGAGGTCGTGGGTTCGAATCCCGTCGCTTCGACTACGCATAGGAAGTCTGAAACCAATTGGTTTTCAGGCTTTCTTTTTTGCTATTCTGGTAGTGATGCAACAGCAGAAAGGAAAAGAAAAGTTGACAGATCAGGAACGTTTTATGAAAGAAGCTATCCGTCAGGCGAAGAAGGCAGAAGCTCTGGAAGAAGTGCCAATCGGCTGTGTGATCGTGCATGAGGGTAAGATCATCGCACGTGGATATAACAGAAGAAACACAGATAAAAATACACTCTCCCATGCAGAACTGAATGCAATCCGCAAAGCCAGTAAAAAACTTGGAGACTGGCGGCTGGAGGGATGCACTATGTATGTGACGCTGGAACCATGCCAGATGTGCTCCGGGGCACTTGTCCAGTCCAGAATAGATGAAGTAGTGATCGGCTGTATGAATGCCAAAGCGGGCTGCGCAGGTTCTGTGATGAATCTTTTGCAGGTGGATGGATTTAATCATCAGGTAAAGATTATACAGGGAGTTCTGGAAGAGGAATGTTCTTCTATGTTGTCTGAGTTTTTCAGAAAGCTTCGTGAGAAAAAGAAGCAGGAAAAGGCAGCCCTTAAAGCTGCACAGGAAAATCCGGAGGGAGAACCGGAACAATAAAAGTAAAAGACAGAAAAAAACAGGAAGAATCTTAAAGGCAATAAGAGTAATAAAAGTAATAGAAGTAACAGGATTAATGTTACAGGCAGAAATAAAAAGAGGACAAATAAAAGAATGAAAAAAGACACAACAAACGACATGACCGTCGGCAGTCCGGTGAGTTTGATAATAAAATTTATGATCCCAATGTGCCTGGGAAATCTTTTTCAGCAGTTTTATAATATTGCAGATTCCATTGTTGCCGGAAAATTTATCGGAGTAAATGCCCTTGCAGCTATCGGAAGCACCGGTTCACTGATGTTTTTTGTGACCGGCTGGCTGAATGGACTCAGCAGTGGATTTGCGATTATCGTAGCCAGATGTTCGGAGCGAAAAAGTTTGACAGGATGCGCCATTATGTTGCCATGTCCATATATCGGGCTGCATTTTCCATTGTCATGACCATAGGATTCAGTCTTGCGAACAAACCAATCCTGCATCTGATGAATTCGCCGGAAGAGGTATTTGGTGATGTAACTGCATATATGGGAATTATTTATGCAGGTCTTATTATCACAGGTGCATATAATGCACTTGCGGCTTTCCTGCGTGCGCTGGGTGACTCCAAGTCGCCATTGTATTTCCTGATCATTTCGGCTGTGATCAATGTTATTCTGGATGTAGTTTTTATTGTAGTCTTTGGAATGGGTGTAGAAGGATGCGGATATGCACAGTGATTGCACAGGGAATTTCGGCAGTGTGCTGCCTGATTTATATTGTAAAAAGATTTCCGATCCTTCATCTGGAACGGAAGGATTTTGAGATATGCTGGGACAGTTTCGGCAGACTTCTGAAGCTTGGAATTCCTATGGGACTGCAGTTTTCGATTACAGCAATCGGAACCATTATTGTACAGAGCGCGGTCAATATTTACGGACCTGTACATATGGCCGGATTCTCTGCTGCCGGTAAGATCCAGAATATTTTTGCCACAGTATTTACAGCCTTCGGTGCAACCATAGCAACCTATGTAGGTCAGAACAGGGGCGCAGGAAAAATGGATCGTGTGAAACAGGGAGTCCGTTACACGCAGATGATGGTCCTGGGATGGAGCGTTTTTGTTATGTTCCTGATGTTTTTCTTCGGAAAATATCTGACATATCTTTTCGTAGATCCATCGGAACAGGACGTAGTAAATGTGTCTGTTACTTATTTCCGGACAGTATTCTGGGCATATCCGTTTCTCGGAAGTATTTTCCTCTATCGAAATACTCTGCAGGGAATGGGATATGGACTTGTACCAATGCTTGGCGGGGTATTTGAACTGGTGGCGAGAACCGGAATTGTCGTATTGATTGCGGGACATACTTCCTTTGCCGGTGTCTGTATGGCTGACCCGGCGCATGGATTGCTGCACTGATCCCGCTGATTCCTTATTATTTTCATGTGATGAAGAAATATAAGAACAAAAGTCAGGTACAGGCAGTGGAGGATTAATTATTTTTTCTAGCCTATGTTAATATATGGACTTTTTTGCAAATTACAAAAATAAGAAAAGCATTCAGGAAATTATCAACAGATAAAATTCTGAATGCTTTTTATATGATGACCTGCATCATGAATATTCTTTTTTGCGCGCCGCACTTCGGAATGGTCCCACAGACGTTACCTCTACAGTTAACTCAGCCCAGGCACCCTTACGGCACACAAGAGCTTCTGCTTAGTGCTGCTACATTCCTGTCCTGACACGGTTCACAGATTCCTGTTGCGTAAGACCCAAACGTCAACGCCACTTATAGAGGGCAGCTCCACAGGATACAAGCCTCGGATTGGCATCACCCCTGCTGTAGCGGATTGCAGGTACAGGGCACCGCTATCTCCCCGGCTGCGCATTTCTGATTATATAGGCAGGAGGCTGTTTTGTCAATAGTGAATCATTATAGTAAAACTTATTACTGGGAACGGAGTGAACAGTAACTAAAACTTTTCTAACACTATTGTATGAAAACGATAAATATTATATAATAAACAGAAATAAACTATCTTTATTCTGGAAATGGATATGCCAGAGTACACAACATGTCTTGTATGTATGGATATGGATAATTCTTAAAACACAGAAATGGAGGATACTATCATGATTAAAAGAATAGGTATGCTTACCAGCGGCGGTGACTGTCAGGCACTTAACGCTACCATGCGAGGAGTAGTAAAGGGACTGAGCAACAATTTGGATGAACTGGAAGTTTATGGATTTGATGATGGATATAAAGGACTGATCTATGGTAAATACTGTATGCTCACATCCAAAGATTTTTCCGGAATCCTTACACAGGGCGGCACAATCCTCGGAACATCCAGACAGCCATTCAAACTGATGCGTGTCCCGGATGAGAATGGCCTGGACAAGGTTGAAGCAATGAAGCAGACTTATTATAAACTCTGCCTGGACTGTCTTGTGATCCTTGGCGGAAATGGTACACAGAAGACAGCAAACCTTCTGAGAGAAGAAGGACTGAACATTATCCATCTTCCAAAGACTATTGATAATGACATCTATGGCACAGACATGACCTTTGGTTTCCAGAGTGCGGTAAACATTGCCACAAATGCCATTGACTGTATCCATACGACAGCATCTTCACATGGACGTGTATTTATCGTAGAGATCATGGGACACAAGGTAGGAAGTCTGACACTTCATGCAGGTGTTGCAGGCGGTGCGGATATCATCCTGATTCCTGAGATCCCATATGATATCAAAAAAGTTACCGCAGCAATCCAGAAACGCGCCAAAGCAGGCAAGCGTTTCACAATCCTTGCAGTTGCAGAAGGTGCGATTTCCAAAGAAGACGCAGAACTTCCTAAAAAGAAATACAAAGAGAAACTGGAAGCCCGAGCAAAGAAATATCCGTCCGTTTCCTATGAGATTGCTGACCAGATCTACAAAGAGATCGGAAGCGAAGTCCGCGTTACAGTTCCGGGACATACACAGAGAGGCGGAGAACCATGTCCGTATGACCGCGTTCTTTCCACAAGAATCGGTGCAGGTGCAGCGCAGGCGATCATGGATGGTGAATATGGCATCATGATCGGCGTGGTAAACGGCAAAATTAAACGTGTACCTCTTGAAGAGTGTGCAGGTAAGCTTAAGATGGTATCACCGAAAGATCAGCTTGTAGTTGCTGCCAAACAGATCGGTATCAGCTTTGGTGACTGATTAAGTGAAACAGTACTTGACTGACAGATACTTTTTCATATAAGATATGGATGTAAAAAAGACCGCCGCGGGAATTTTTTCCGCGGCGGCTGTGATAATAAGATAGAGATAACTATTTGGCGCGCTGCTGACAGTGGGGGTGCTGAATAGTTACGATAGGATTTACTCATGAGTTACACTGCTCTTTACAGAAAGTTCAGACCGGATAATTTCGCGGATGTCAAAGGTCAGGATCACATAGTGACTACTCTGACAAATCAGATTAAGCATAACCGTATCGGCCATGCGTATCTGTTCTGCGGCACCAGAGGAACCGGTAAAACAACAGTAGCCAAAATTCTGGCGAAGGCAGTCAACTGTGAGCATCCCGTAAATGGCAGCCCCTGTAATGAATGTGCCATGTGCAAGGCAATCCAGGCAGGAACTGCAATGAATGTGATCGAGATCGATGCTGCATCCAACAATGGTGTGGATAATATACGTGAGATCAGAGAAGAGGTTTCTTACCGCCCTACAGAAGGTAAATATAAAGTATATATTATTGATGAGGTTCATATGCTTTCCACAGGTGCCTTCAATGCCCTGCTGAAAACACTGGAGGAACCACCGTCTTATGTTATGTTTATCCTGGCAACTACAGAGGCGCACAAGATTCCGATTACGATTTTATCCAGATGCCAGAGATATGATTTCCACAGGATCACCATAGACACTATCGCGGCCAGACTAGATGAACTGCTCAAAGTTGAAGGTGTAGAAGCTGAGGAAAAAGCAGTCCGATATGTAGCGAAAGCGGGAGATGGTTCCATGCGAGATGCGCTCAGCCTTCTCGACCAGTGTATTGCTTTTTATCTTGGACAGGAACTTACCTATGATAAAGTTCTGGAGGTTCTGGGAGCCGTTGACACCGAAGTGTTTAGCAAGCTTTTGCGAAAAGTGATCCGGGGAGATGTGACAGGTTCCATTCATATCCTGGAGGAACTGATCGTAGGAGCAGGGAACTGAGCCAGTTTGTGGGAGATTTTACCTGGTATATGAGAAATCTTCTTCTCGTTAAGACTTCTGAGAATCCGGAGGAAGCGATCGATGTCTCATCCGACAACATGAAGCTTCTGAAAGAAGAGAGCACCATGCTGGATGTGGAGACGCTGATGCGGTATATCCGTATTTTTTCGGATTTGTCCAACCAGATCCGATATGCAACCCAGAAAAGGGTTCTCGTGGAGATTGCACTGATCAAGTTGTGCCGTCCTGCAATGGAGACTAATCTGGATTCTGTTCTGGACAGACTGCGTGTGCTGGAACAGCGGATGGATGAACGTCCGGTACAGCAGGTGATCGTGCAGCAGGGTTCAGGGAAAATGCCGGCAGAAACCGGAGCAGTTCAGGAACCGGCGGGAAACAAAGCACCGGCGAAAGCTGCACCGGAAGATTTGCAGAAGATTGTGGCAGGCTGGAGAGTGATCACAGGACAGACGACAGGGATGTTCAAGCAGATGCTTCAGAAATCTGTTCCGAAGTATAACAGTGAGACAGGAGAACCTGTTCTTTATGTGGAATTTCAGGATTTTCTGGGGCAGTCCTATGTGGACAATCCGGAAGCGAAGAAAGAGCTTCAGGACATTATCACTGCCCAGACAGGAAAAACAGTAGAGATCCAGATGCTGGTGGCAGATAAGCATCAGCATACAAATCTGGCAAATATCACAGTGGACCAGGCGATAAAGAATAATATCCACATGGATGTTGTGATAGAGGAAGATCCTGATGAGGAAAAGGAGAATAAATATTGTTACTGTTCACACACCACTATCCCGCGAGGTGTTGCATGAATATGCCAAAATCCCGAGAACATACAAGCCAAAATTCCATTGCCGCAGGCAATCT
>ENA-OQEB01000190-OQEB01000190.1-human-gut-metagenome-genome-assembly--contig:-NODE-190-length-26036-cov-2.432745_pt1 | contig 26036 bp, 30 predicted proteins | sample MGYA00242787_ERZ504619 | MGnify/ENA primary metagenome ERZ504619 (study PRJEB26092, sample SAMD00036317) | human gut metagenome | host: Homo sapiens | study: EMG produced TPA metagenomics assembly of... | reverse complement strand
CCGCCAACTGCCTAATGGAACGCATGCCTATCTATCAGCGATGAATCTTTAGCAAATATTCCCATGCGGGATCCCTGCTTCATGCGGTATTAGTCCGACTTTCGCCGGGTTATCCCCCTCTGATAGGTAAGTTGCATACGCGTTACTCACCCGTGCGCCGGTCGCCGGCGGGTATTGCTACCCCCGCTGCCCCTCGACTTGCATGTGTTAAGCCTGTCGCTAGCGTTCATCCTGAGCCAGGATCAAACTCTTCGTTGTTTAAATTGTTTTATCATATCCTCGCTCCGGAATCCGTTTATCGTAGTCCAAAGTCATACTTCTTTTGACGGTATTAATCCGGAGAATCTCTTCTCCAATACTTGTACTACTTGTTGAATTATGTAAATCTATCAAAGAACTCTTCTGTCGCTTTCGTTTTGCGAACGTGGATGCAAAGATAAGTGTTTTTCTTTTAAACTTCCAAATTATTTCAGAACTTTTTTCAAGAAAAATTTGTTTCATTATTTCGGTATCGCCGTTCTCTCTCGAATGCGGGTGCAAAAGTAACGCTATAAAACATAACCTCCAAACATTTTCGGCATTATTTTTCAAGTTTTTTCTCATGGCTCAACAATCCTTACGTTTAATGTACGCACACGATAAAGGCACATATATTTATCTGTACTGATGTTGACAATATCTGGATGGGCATGGAAATAGGTTTCAAGTTTCAAGGTTTCACGAACCCCTTTTCCTCACACACGCACAAGTACATATAATACAGTTCCTCATGATCGCTCCGTCCGCCTCGGGTAAAAACATCATGTCGTGGCTACGCAAGTTCTTCGAGGCTATCCATCCCGCATAACAAACATAAAGGGATTTATTTGAAACCTATATAATGTACGTATCGTGTGTGTGAAGAAAAAGGTTTCATGAAACCTTGAAACTTGAAACCTGCCTATAGTCATTTTTTAATTCGATACACGCATAAGCAAAGAAGAGCCATACGATAGACTTAATTCCTTCAAGCCAATGACTTAAATCAAAGAACGCAAAGAGCTAAGTCATCAAGCGCAAAGACTCAACTTCTCATCCCCCAAGTTCCAAGTCCTTTATGCACCTTAATCCACAACTAATTAAAAAATCTGATAACAGAACACGAATGTCCGCTCTCATCAGTCCGACACATTGAAGCGTATTCCCACAGGATCATCATATTGTTTTTGCAGCTTATAAAGCTCGTCTCGCATGCGTTTCATCACTGCCTCGTAACTGGGCTTACCGTAAGGTATTCATCTCGTGGGGATCTTCTTGGAGGTCGTAAAGCTCCCATACGTCGATGTCGTTGTAGAAATGGATCAATTTATAACGATCGTCACGTACGCCGTAATGACGCTTCACGGAATGCTCGGCGGGATACTCGTAGTAATGATAGTAAAGGGAGTTACGCCAGTTCTCCGGCCGCTCGCCTTTCAGCAAGGGAAGCAAGGACTCGCCTTGGATGTCGCTGGGATGGGGCTCCGGCCAGTTCCAAAAAAGTGGGGGCGTAATCAATATTCTGCACGAGCTGCGGGATATCACCCTTCTTGCCACCCGGCAGACGCATCAGCAACGGGGTGCGGAAGGATTCCTCATACATGAAGCGCTTGTCGAACCAGCCATGCTCGCCCATGTAGAAGCCTTGGTCGGAGGTGTAGACGATCAACGTGTTATCCAGCAAATCGTTCTTCTCCAGATAATCGAGCACGATACCGATGTTCCGATCCACGGAATGGATCACCCGAAGGTAATCGTGCATATAACGCTGGTATTTCCACTCGGCCAGCTCCTTACCCGTGCGTTTCTTCGCCTTGAAGTCTTGGATGATCGGATCGTAATAGGCGTCCCAAGCGGCTTTCTGGTCCGGATTCATGCGGTTATAAAGCTCACGGCCGTACTTCTCCAGATCGGCGTTGGAGGAATGGATCTCGTTCTCCTTATCGGCCATTTTCAAGTCGTATACGATATCCATATCCTTGATGATGCTCATCTCCTGCTCCGAGGCGGCGATGCGGCCGGCGTAATCGTCGTAGAAGTTCTCGGGCAGCGGGAAGGTCACATCATCGTAAAGACGCAGGTCGCAGGTATCGGGCATCCAAGTACGGTGCGGGGCCTTATGGTGCAGCAGGAGGCAGAAAGCTTGCTCTTGTCTCGTTTATTGTCCAGCCAATCAAGAGCCAGATCGGTCGTGATGTTCGTGGCGTACCCTTCGATCTGACGCTTCTCGCCGTTATCGATGAAGATGGGGTTATAGTAATCGCCTTGGCCTACGAGGATGTTCCAGTAATCGAAACCGGTGGGATCGGAGGTGAGGTGCCATTTACCGATCATGGCGGTTTGGTAGCCAGCTTTACGCAATAGCTTCGGGAAGGTCTGCTGCGAGCCGTCGAAGGTATGGGCGTTATCGATGAAGCCGTTCTTGTGGCTGTGCTTGCCGGTCAGCATGCAGGCACGGCTGGGGCCACTGATGGAGTTGGCTACGAAGCTATTGGTGAAACGTACGCCCTCGTTTGCGATGCGGTCGATGTTGGGGGTTTGGATGTATCGCTTGTCGTAGGCACTGATGGTTTGGAAGGAGTGATCGTCCGTCATGATATAAAGGATATTCATGGGCTTGGCGGGCTGCCCGGACGTATTCTCTTTTTGGCTACAGGAGGTGGAGGCTATCGCCGCCAGACCTGTCAGAATGAATAGTTTATTTGTTTTCATGTATTCCGCTTAGATTTATGTTGTTTTGATTGATTTTGCCTAAATACACTCAGCTACAGACTTGTAGAGACAGGGCATGTCCCGTCTCTACATTGGTGATATTAACCTTGGTGGTATTAGCCGAGGAGGTCTTTCAGCTTGCCTTCGGATTGCAGCTTCACGATCAACTCGCCAAACAGAGTATTCGTCCAAGCGAACCACGAGCGGGTGTAATCGGAAGGATTGTCCTTATGGAAAGACTCGTGCATGAAGCCCGTGCCTCCGTCCGTATCACGAAGCGTCTCTATGCAATACCGGATCTCCTTCTCGTCGTTGGAAGTCGTAGCACGCATGATCAAGCTCATCGGCCAGATATAGTTGAAACCGATATGCGGACCGCCGATGCCCTCGCCGGCCTTTCCCTTGAAGAAGTAAGGATTGGAAGGACTCAGCACCAAGCGGCGGGTATTCTGGTAAACCGGGTCGTTCACGTCCACGCAACCCAAGAACGGCAAAGCCAGCAAACTCGGTACGTTAGCGTCGTCCATGAATACCTGTCCACCATAACCATCCACCTCGAAGGCGTATACCTTACCGAATTCCGGATGCTCCACGATAGCGTATTTCTTCACGGCCTCCTCTACCTCACCCGCCAACGCCTCGCAACGGCCGGCCAAGTCCGTGTTATTTCTTACGACACGAAGAATCTCAGCCACCTGACGAAGCGAGGTGATAGCGAACAAGTTCGATGGTACCAAGAAGCCGAACAGCGTAGCGTCGTCGGAAGGACGGAAAGAAGAGACGATTAGGCCCACCGGTTCACTGGGCTACCCCAACCATCGTTCAAGAGGGTATCGCTTGGCGGTCCGTCACACGGGAGAAACGGTACGGCCCGAGGCTATCCTTGCGCTGTTGCTCACGGAAGGTACGGTAAACGGCCTCCATTGCCTGCTCCCATTTGCTGTCGAATACGGAGGTATCGCCAATCTCTTTCCAATAATGATACGCCAAGCGGATCGGGTAGCAAAGCGAGTCGATCTCCCATTTACGCTCGTGAAGCTCTTTCTTCATCTCCGTGCGGTCGCTCTCCCACTCGCTCCCGGTAGGGCCTTCGTTGAAGCCGTTAGCGTAGGGATCGATCAGGATGCAGGCGGTCTGGCGATTGATAGCTCCGACCAGCATTTGCCGCAAGTCCTTATCCTTCTTCGCCAAGGTGACGAAGGGGTAAACCTGCGCCGAGGAGTCACGCAACCACATGGCGTGAATATCTCCGGTGATCACGAACGTATCCGGCTTGCCGTCTACCATCTTGAACTCACAGGTCGTGTCCAAGGTATTCGGGTAGCAGTTCTCGAACATCCAAGCCAGCTTCGGGTCCTTGATACGGGCCTTGGAAGCCTTCAGTTGCTCCTCTACCGCCTTGGAGGTAAACTTACGGGCCTCGGGAGCCGGGCGCTTGCTGGCGTAATCGCCGGTCACCTTAGAGGCGATCGTGCTAAAACTCTTTTTATTGTCGGGCGTACTCACGGCGGAGTATACCTTCTCGCCAACCAACAGGCCGGCCAAGGAAATAGATCCTGTTTTCAGGAAATTACGTCTTGTAGTCATTTATATAGTTTTTATGGTATTATATTCCAGTGGCAAAGTTAAGAAAAAAAATAAAGGCTCCCAATCCTTTTCGGACCGGAGCCTTCGCCAACTCAATAATTCCTTAAATTAGCTAAATACGATTTTAGAAGCTTGCTACGAGTTCCTTGTCTTAATCTTCTGATTGCTTTTTCCTTGATCTGGCGGACACGCTCTCTAGTGAGGCCAAATTTGTCGCCAATCTCTTCCAATGTCATTTCCTGACAGCCAATACCGAAAAACATCTTGATTATCTCACATTCTCTTTCGGTCAGTGTAGCAAGCGCTCTATCAATTTCCTTAGCCAATGACTCGTTCATTAACGACCGGTCCGCAATAGGAGCGTCATCGTTCACAAGCACATCCAAAAGGCTGTTGTCTTCGCCTTCCACGAACGGGGCATCCACGGAAATATGACGTCCGGACACCTTCAAGGTATCGGAAATCTTATCCACCGGGATATCCAACTCATCAGCAAGTTCCTCTGGAGACGGTCTGCGCTCGTTTTCCTGCTCGAACTTGGAGAAGGCCTTGCTGATCTTGTTCAGCGAGCCTACTTGGTTCAACGGAAGACGCACGATTCTTGACTGCTCTGCCAAAGCTTGCAGAATAGATTGGCGAATCCACCATACAGCATAGGAAATAAACTTGAAACCTCTCGTCTCATCGAATTTCTCGGCAGCCTTGATCAAGCCTAAGTTACCCTCATTAATAAGGTCGGGCAAACTCAAACCTTGGTTCTGATATTGCTTAGCCACAGAAACGACGAAACGGAGATTCGCACGGGTCAATTTCTCTAACGCCCTACGGTCTCCTCTTTTGATAGCCTGTGCCAATTCCACTTCCTCTTCTACCGTGATAAGATCTTCTCGACCAATCTCTTGAAGATATTTATCCAGCGAAGCGCTTTCGCGGTTGGTAATGGACTTTGTGATCTTTAATTGTCTCATTCAATTTGTTTAATTGAGAATACGGGGTGCAAAGATAACCATTTTTGTTGAAAGAATTGGCTGGATGCACCCCACATCCAGCCAATTAAAAACCTTTAACAATCTTTTCACACCTATAAGACTACAGTCCTTGTTTATCTTATTCGGCAAGATCTATCGCATAGTACTTCGTACGTCCGTTCGGGTAGAAGCCTTTAATGAAGAGGCCTTGATCTTCCGTACGTCCTTGAAGTATGCTTTCCACAATCTTTTCCAAGTCTTCCGGAGCAGAGATCTTCTGGTTGTTTACAATCATGATAATGAAGCCTTTCTTTATACCGGCGTCTTTCAGTTTGCCGCTGGTCAGACCGGTGACCTCGATACCATAACTTACACCTAACTTACGTTTCTGCTCGTCGTTCAAAGCCTTGAACGCTGCGCCCATAACCTCTGCGCTGTCGCCACCCTTCACGACCTTGGTGCTACCTTGCGCATTACGGAGTTCTACCGTGAATTTCTTCGTGCTACCGTTGCGGTTGATCGTCAACTCTACCTTGTCGCCCGGACGGTATTTGCTGATCTGCTCTTGCAAAGCGCTAGACGATTTGATCTTCACGCCGTTCACAGCTACAATCACGTCACCCTTCTCGATTCCGGCTTCCTTAGCGGAGCTGCGCTCGGCGAAACCACCTACGTAAGCGCCCTCGAATACTTTCACTTTCTCTTTCTCAGCGTCGGGCACGTATTGCGGGTCTTGTATCAATACGCCTAATACAGCACGCTGCACGGTTCCAAATTGCTTCAAGTCGTTAGCCACCTTACCGGCGATGCTGATAGGCACGGCGAAAGAGTATCCGGCGAAGTTACCGGTCTCGGAGTAGATAGCGGTATTGATACCGACTAACTCGCCTTTCGTGTTCACTAGCGCCCCACCACTGTTACCCGGGTTCACGGCGGCGTCTGTCTGTATAAACGACTCGATCTTGCTACGATCCTTGCCACCGGCGCCGATGTTACCACGGCTCTTAGCGCTCACGATACCTGCCGTAACGGTAGAGGTCAAGTTAAACGGGTTACCTACCGCCAACACCCACTCACCTACTTTCAACTTCTCAGAATCACCAAAGGGGATCGTAGGTAAGTCGGTTGCCTCGATCTTGATCAAGGCGATATCTGTTGTCGGATCAGCCCTATAATCTTTGCCGGGAATTTCCGGTTATCGTTCAAGGTAACCTCCAGCTCATCTGCTCCGTCGATCACGTGGTTGTTCGTGATGATATAACCATCCGTAGAGATAATGACACCCGAGCCGGCGCCCACACGAGGTTGCTGTTGCGGACGTTGGAACCCTCCACGGCCACCGAAGCCGAAGAAATACTCGAACGGTCCATATACTGCTGACCGCCGTCCCCGTTAGAGGCTTGCGCATTAGCCGTGGCCTTGATATGGACAACCCCGTGGATGGCGCTCTCGGCGGCCGTAGTGAAATCGATATTCTCGGCGGCCACGGTTCCATAATTCGTCAATCGGTACGGTTGCTTGAAGGTATTCTCAACTCCGGAGGCCAACTCCGCCGGACGTTGATTCTTATTCATCAGGTAAGTACTCGTTCCGATCGCGGCACCAGAACTAATGGCTGCTATCAGAGCAACACCAAGCACATTCTTCCAGATATTTTTCATACTTTTCTTATTTAATTAAACACTTAAATTTAACAGTTTCTTTACGGCAAAGAAAACTCAAAAATTGTGCGGATATTCCATTTCCATCGTATTTTTTATCACTTTTAACGAGGCATCACAGAGGCTTAACCGCACTTAACAGTACTGTGTATTGCAAAGTACCTTTTTAACAATTAAACAGCAGACGAATTGACAGTTGACATGCGATAACTGACAGTCGACAATTGATAAATGACAGTCGGTTACTGGCAATCTAGAATCCCTGTTCGTATAAAAAAACACCTAGGAGACAGAATATGTTTACGGCTGAAAAAGAAAATGTTATCCTATCTCTCCGATGCGTCTCCAAAATAATTGTCAACCGCCGACCGTCAACTGTCAACTAAAATACCTATCTTTGTCCTATCGACAGTCTGCCGTCTGTCGCTCACCTTCGGTGTGAGGAAGTCCGGCAACACAGAGCACATACTTCTTAACGGGAAGCTGTCCGTGAGGGTAGAGTAACGTAACAGAGAATAACCGCCGGACTCGTCCGGTAAGGGTGAAAAGGTGAGGTAAGAGCTCACCGGGTCCCGTAGCGATACGGGATGCCGTACGTCTTATGGGTTGTAAGGTCATGTATACCGGCGCATGTAGGATGGCTCGTCCGATGCCGGGGGGTAGACCGCTAAAGCTTACCGGCGACGGTAAGACAAGATAAATGGCAGGCGCCTCTTTCCAAAGAGGTACAGGACCGGCTTATAGGCAGACTGCTTTTTTTATTTGCCAATTAAATCATGTGCCGATATGCCAAAAACAAGCCACGGGAAGAAAAGAAACCTATTGGAGAACGGATCAGCGCATTATTAGCACGAACCATCCGTTTCGTTACCTACGACATTTGGCGGATTACCGAGAATGAAGTTAGTGGGCTGAAGGAGATTTATATCAATATCATCAAGACGGTCATACTCGCCGTGCGGGGTTTCCAGAGCGAGAACCTGCAAACCAAGCGTCGGCGCTTACCTACAGCACCTTGTTATCTATCGTACCTTTGCTGGCCGTATTATTAGGTATAGCTAAGGGCTTCGGTTTCCAAGGGACGGTACGGCAGGAGTTGTTCGATTATTTCCCCGGGCACGAGATGGAGCTGAACAAGGCGTTCGAGTTCGTGGAGAGCTATCTGGCGCAGGCGCAGGGGGGAGTGATCATCGGGGTCGGTTTGATTTTATTGTTTTATACGGTGATCAACTTGATCTCGTCCGTGGAGGATACGTTCAACGACATCTGGCAGATCCAGAAATCCCGTCCGTGGTACCGGAAGATATCCGATTATCTGGCCTTATTCCTCGTGCTGCCGGTGCTGATGACGGCATCCAGCGGTTTGTCCATCTTCATGTCTACCTTGCAGAACTCGTTCTTGGGGCAATACTTGTTTTTTACGCCACTCGTAGAGCTGTTCTTGCATATAGCGCCTTATATTATCACGACATTGGCTTTCACGGGGCTGTACGTCTCCCTGCCGAATACGAAAGTAAGGTTCGTGAACGGGTTGGTGGCAGGCTTTATCGCTGGTTGCGCCTTCCAGTTGTTCCAATTTATTTATATCAGTGGGCAGATTTGGGTGAGCAAGTACAACGCTATTTACGGTAGTTTTGCCGCACTGCCTTTGTTGTTGCTTTGGTTGCAGCTTTCTTGGTTGATTTGCTTGTTTGGCGCAGAGCTGTCGTACGCTCCCAGAACGTGAAGAAATTCAGCTTTGAGAGGGACAGCAAAAGTATCAGCCGCCGGTACAAGGATTTCTTGACCTTGCTGATCGCCTCGCTGATCGTCAAACGGTTCGTGAAAGGCGAGAAACCCTATACGGCCGACGAGCTATCCGACGCTTACCGCATCCCTATCCGCATAACGACACAGATCTTATACCTGCTCACGGAGTTGAACATCATCATCGAGGTGAACTACGGGAATGACGACCGTGTGGCATACTACCAGCCGGCGATCGATGTCAATAAGATCACGGTCAGCTACCTGCTGACCCGCATGGACGAGTATGGCTCCGAGAACTTTAAGATTGACACGAGCAAGCTTTTCAGCAAGGAATGGAAAGCCCTGCTGAAGACACGTGAGGATATGATAAAGGCAAACGACAATATCCTGCTGAAAGACCTATAGGGAATTGAAAATTGAGAATTGAGAATTGAGAATTAATACAGGAAATAGGGATTTGACGAGTGGGGCGGTATGGAAGGTGATCCTGCGTTTCGCTTTCCCTTTGCTGATCGGCAATCTGCTGCAACAACTCTATAACGTGACCGACAGCGTCATCGTCGGGCAGTTTCTGGGGAAAGAGTCGCTGGCGGCGGTATCGGCTTCCTTCTTCATCTATTACTTTATTATCTCGCTGGTGATCGGTATCGGGAGCGGTACGTCGGTGGTGATCTCACAGTTTTTCGGGGCGAAGGAGTTCGATAAGGTGCAGAAGGCCTTCTCCTCTTTCTTTATCTTCATGTTGGTCGCAGGGGTATTGCTGTCCATAGCGGGAATTATTTTTGCCGAGCCGATGTTCAGGCTGACGAACACACCGGAGGACGTGATCCCGCAGGCGGTCGCTTATTTTAGGATTTATGTAGGGGGTACGTTCTTGTTTGTCACTTTCAATAGCATTATCTCCATATTGCGGGGTGTCGGGGAGTCCGTGCGCCCCATGCTGTTTATCCTGCTTACCACGATTTTGAATATAGCCTTGGATTTACTCTTCATTGTCGTTTTCAAATGGGGGATCGAAGGGGCGGCACGGGCTACGGTGATCGCCCAAGGGATCGGCATGTGCGTGGCCCTAGGCTACGTGAACAACACCCATCCCCTGCTCTCTATCAAGAAACAGGATTTATTGTTCGATATGGGACTGTTCAAGGAAGGGCTCCGCATCGGGCTTCCCTCCAGCGTACAGCAATGTGCCATCTCGCTAGGATTGATTGCCTTACTGGGGATCGTGAACAGTTTCGGCACGGATACGCTCACCGCTTACGGGGCAGCGGGAAAGATCGACACGATCATCATCCAAGCGGTATTGACCCTCTCTGGGGCGCTAGCTGCTTTCTGCGGGCAAAACATCGGAGCTGGGCACTTGGACCGGGTACGTGACGGGGTACGATTCGCCATGCTTGTCAACCTATTGCTGGGTCTAGCAACCTTCACGGCCATCTATTTCTTCGGGGACAAGATGATGCTGGCTTTCACCAAGGACCCGGAGGTGATCCGGATTGGCAAGGAATATTTATTGATCATGGGAGGATTCTTTATCGTACACGGCGGCTTGAACGTCTTCAACGGGGCATTACGGGGAGCTGGCGATACCCTGTTCCCAATGGCAGTAAGCATCACTTGTCTTTGGCTGATACGCATTCCCCTCGCCTATTGGTTTAGCTCTATCTGGGGACGGAGCGGTATCTGGTGGGCCATCGGCGCCAGCCTTTGCATCGGGCTTACAATCACCTATATCTATTATAAATTGGGATTCTGGAAGAACAAAGGGCCTTTACGGAAGAAATAAGCATAGCTTATTATTCGTTTCCATCGGGGTCGCATCGCCCGATCGCTTGATTGAATAGAGAAAAAGTCCTCAAGTCAATGACTTGAGGACTTTTTAGTTGCGGAGGCAAGACTCGAACTTACGACCTTTGGGTTATGAGCCCAACGAGCTACCACTGCTCCACTCCGCGATATAGTCGCTATCATTTCTTGATTGCGAGTGCAAAGGTATATATTACATTCCAAACTTCCAAACATTTTCAAGAAATATTTTCAATTTGTTTGCGTACACCCTTCGCTATCGGGCAGTGAAGCCTTGTTAAGCAGCAATTTGACACTAGAAATTCTCGATCGTATCAAAACCGAATGGTTCATATAAATGCAGACGGTTTCTCAACGATTGTATCTCCGCCTGCAAATTCCGCATCCGGTCCAGCATATGATGAATGGCCTCGATTCCCTCGATGTTAATAGACAAGTCGTAATACATACGTGTGTATTGTTCCAGATCACGGAGCTGGGAAGAGAAGAGATACCTCTCTCCATCCGTGATATTAATGTCTATCAAACCTCCCTCTTCCAGCAAAATGATGAACGAAGGGTCTATATGGCATTTCTGGCAGTATTCACTGACAATAACTAAATCTGTTTGCATAATACACCTGTTTTTAATTTAGACTTTGTATTTCCCGGAACAAATCCTTCTGTTTCTCCGTCAAGTTGGTCGGCACCTCGATCGAGTACGTGACAATCAAGTCACCAAACTGCCCCTCCTTCTTGTAAACAGGGAATCCCTTACCTTTCAACCGGACTTTCGTATTGTTTTGCGTGCCCGGTTTTACTTTCAGTTTCACCTTGCTATCCAAGGTATCGATAATCTGCTCGCCACCCAAGACCGCCGTATAGAGGTTCAAGGGGACGGTCAGGTACAGATCGTCTCCCACCCGTTTGAAACGGCTGTCGTCCGGAATAATGAACGTGATGTACAAATCACCGGCAGGTCCTCCATTCATGCCCGGCCCGCCTTGGCTTTCAGCTTAATGGTTTGCCCGTTGGCTACGCCGGCGGGAACCGTGATACGCAGGTTCTTGCCGTTCACGGTGATCACCTGCTTATGTGTCTTGGCCGCATCCATCAAGGATAAGTGCAATTCGGCCGTGTAATCCTGTCCACGGAATCCATGATTAGAACGGCCACCGCCACCCCGGCGGGAACCAAACATAGACTCAAAGAAATCCGAGAACTCTCCATCATCGCCGGAGGAGGACCAATACGTACCTCCGCCGTTCGAGAAGCCACCGCCAAAGCCGCCACCTTGCTGGCCATACTGCTTCCGTTGAGCCTCGAACTCATCCGCATGTTTCCAATTCTCCCCGTACTGGTCGTATTTCTTACGCTTTTCCGGATCGCTAAGCACCTCGTTCGCCTCATTGATCTCCTGAAACTTACGATGGGCGTCGGGATCGTTCGGATTCAAGTCAGGGTGATATTGCCGAGCCAACTTCTTATAGGCTTTCTTGATATCATCCTGAGAAGCGTCCTTGTTCACCCCCAAAATCTTGTAATAATCGATATAGGCCATAATCTGATATGTTTAGTCTATTTTCTCATATAATTATATAACAATAAACATACCAAGGATAGTTTTGGTTAGTGAAAATTTACTTAAAACGTTTTTAATCGTACACGCACGGAATTAAGATTGTCCGTAGATAGAAAAGGCTCTAGCGGGATCATCAGATACCGCTAAAGCCTTTTATGGATAGGAAATTCTTCGAACCTTATTTAAACTGCATCATCTTGCTGATATACTTCCCGACAATATCGAACTCTAGGTTCACTACCGTACCTTTCTCGATCTGGCAAAAGTTCGTGTTATCGTGCGTATAAGGATGATAGCGACTTGGAAACTGTTTTGCTGGGAGTTGCATACCGTCAGACTGACGCCGTTCACGCAAACGGAGCCTTTCTCCACGGTCATATACCCCTGCCGGGCCATCTCCTTATCAAAAGCGTACTCGAACGTATAGTACCAGCTGCCGTCCGCCTCCTTCACCTCCGCACAAACGGCAGTCTGGTCCACGTGCCCCTGTACGATATGCCCGTCCAGACGGCCGTTCATCAACATGCTACGCTCCAAGTTCACCTTATCGCCCACTTTCAGGTTCCCGAGGTTCGAACGTTCCAAGGTCTCCTTGATAGCGGTAACCGTATACGTATCTTCCGTCATGCTTACCACCGTAAGGCAAACGCCGTTGTGAGCCACGCTCTGATCTATTTTCAGCTCATTCACGAATGAGCACTTCATCGTCAGATGAAGGTTTCCTTTATCGGATTGGAGGGCTACTACCTGAGCCGCTTCTTCTACAATACCTGAGAACATAATCAAATCGTTTTTAGTTTGTACTCCCAAAACTGTTATTTATTCATGGGCAAAGATAACGCCTTTGAGGTAATAAGCCCGATAAAAAGGAAGTTATTAAATGTTTTTAATTTACGATATTATTTATCGTCCAAGGAGACCAAATCATACCGCTGGCTTCCCATACCCAACGCCTCCGCATGCTCGACGATATGGATGCCATGGCGGGATTCCATGCGCTCGATCAAGTGGACACGGCCAGGGTCCGGCGAGGCGTAAACCAGATCTACGCAAGCCTTATCCAAGGCCACGGGATCGAGTGAGGCTAGCATACCGATATCCGCCATTTTCGGCTCTTCCGGGTTCGAATCGCAATCGCAATCTACGGAGAGTCGATTCATTACGCTGATATAAAGTATATTTTCGCCACAATGGGTAGTCACGGCCTTAGCCGCCTCGGCCATTGATTCCAAGAATGATCCTGTTCGGGAAGGTTGTTCCACAAGTCGGTTTTCGTCTTACCCGCCGTATGTATCCAAGCCTTTCCGGCGGATGAGGCTATACCGATAGAGATATTTTTCAGCGCTCCCCCGAAACCGCCCATGGCATGTCCCTTGAAATGGGAAAGGACGACCGTAAAATCATAATCCAGATAATGGGAGCCTACGAAATCCTCTTTCAGGTGTTTACCGCCTTGAACCGGAAGAGCCACCTCGCCGTCGGCATCCATGATATCCACCTTAGCGATGGCCGTGAAGCCATGATCGGCGGCGGCTTTCAAATGGCTGTCGGTATCCGCGCGTCCGCCTCCGTAAGCCGTGTTACATTCCACGATCGTACCGTTTACTTTCTTTACCAAGTCTTTGATAAGTGTAGGTTGCAGGAAGTTATGGCCTCCCGGCTCTCCGGTAGAGAGCTTCACCGCCACTTTCCCCTTGGCCTTCCGTCCCAAGCGTCGTAGAGACGGATCATGTTCTGAGGAGTGATATCTTTCAACATATATACCTTCGAAACTCCGGCAGAGGATTCGCTTTTCGCAATCTCCGGCCTCACTTCGCCTGCGATACTCTCTACAGGTATAGAACCTGCCACCATCCATGCGCCACCCATAACGACCGAACTCCGTATGAAGTTACGGCGTGACATTTTTTGTTTTGCTGTCATGATATAGAATTTAAATTCATATGTTTCTTATTTAATCGATACGCGAAGTTCTTTAAAAACTTGAAAAATAAGACTCCTTTACGAACAAAACGAATTTTGAAAGCCTAAAAACGAAATGGGGGTTGTTCACACGGCTCCGTATCCCGTATATCATTCTAAAACATTCCTTAAAGCCACTTGTTTCATAAATAGATTATCCTAATAATATAGATCTTATGAAATCAAAGAATTTAACACTGGCCTCTCTTTTCGCCGGCTTGTTCATGTTCATGAACTATGGGAAGCGAGGCGTGTACAAGGGCCGTTTACCTCGGGCCGGACGATATGGTCGTAACCGGACGTACCATGATTGGAAAGAGGACCCGCAATCCAACCTGTATCTCTTCCCCCGGGGCGTACAGAGAAGGGGAGCGATATCCGATAATACCATCCAATGGACCTCGAAATACGGAGCGTGGTGACCGCCGGGTATGATATCGGTACGTGCGACGGCATGAACGAGAAGGGACTTGTAGCCAACCTATTGTTCCTCACCGAGTCATCTTATTTCCGACCGGACGATAACCGCCCGGTTATGGGGCTTAGCATCTGGACGCAGTATGTACTCGATAATTTCGCCACGGTAGATGAGGCGGTTGCCGAGTTAAGCAAGGAGGTCTTCCGCATCGACGATCCGGATCTTCCGAACGGGGCGAAATCAACCTTGCATCTCTCGATCTCGGACGCATCAGGGAATAGCGCTATCTTCGAGTACCTAAATGGGAACTTGGTTATCCATGAGGGACGGGAATGCCAAGTCATGACGAATTCCCCTACATACGATAAGCAACTAACCTTAAACGACTACTGGCAACAGATAGGTGGCTTGGTCATGTTGCCGGGTACGAACCGGGCTTCCGATCGTTTCGTGCGTGCCTCTTTCTATATCCACGCCATCCCGCAGACAAGTAATTTCCGGGAAGCGGTAGCCGGGGTATTCAGCGTAATGCGTAACGTATCGGTACCTCTGGGAATCACGACCCCGGATCAACCGAATATCTCCTCTACCCGCTGGCGTACGGTAGCCGACCAGAAGAATAAGGTATATTACTTCGAGTCTACTTTAAGCCCGGATATCTTTTGGGTCGATTTCAAGAGCTTGGACTTCAAGGCAGGTACACCTATCAAGAAACTAACGCTCACAAACGGCGAGATTTACGCCGGAAACACCGCCAAAGATTTCAAGGACAGCAAGCCGTTACCGTTCTTGTTCGGGATCTGAAGGGCTAGAAAAACAGACAAGAATAAATAAGGGGAGGTATCAAAAGTCGGTATTTACTCCCCCCTTATTTTTAAACAAGCGTTATTACCTTTTATGATATGCTTAACAATTAAAGCCTATGCCTAAAGCTATCCACCGGATTCGACGTGGCAGCCCGGTAGCTCTGGAAAAAGACAGAGACAAACGAGATCACGAGGCAGAATAAGCCGGCAGCGATAAATATCAGCGGACTTAAACTAATACGATATGAATAATCAGACAGCCAATCTTTCATAAAGTACATAATAATAGGTATGGCGATCACGAAAGCGATCAGCACATAATTCAAGAACGTGAATACGAGCTAACCAATATCTCCCGATTGCTGGAACCAAATACCTTTCGTACGGATACCTCCTGCGAACGCTGTTGGATAAAATAAGTGGACATCGCCAATAAGCCTAGCAAAGAAATAAGGATGGCGATTATCGAGAATACGATTACGATCTTTGCCAAACGGATTTGCGAGTCGAATGAGTTTTGTAAACGCTCATCCATGAAGTAAGCCTCAAACTCAAGTCCGGTCACTTTCTCATATACTTTACCGATAGCCTCCTTTGCGGCGAAAGGATCACCTTGTGTCTCGATCAAGATCATCCAAGGATCTTCATTATCTTTCAAGAAACGGAACATGACAGGGTTCATCCCTGTCGTCACATTTCCAAAGCAATAGAAATCCCGGACGATACCCGCTATCGCTATCGGTCTTTCTTGCCTGTCCAGCATAAAAGAGGCCGCATCCTCCGATAAGTTCATCTCACGCATCGCTTGCTCGTTTAGGAACCAGCCTCTGTCGTTAAATGGTTATCACGCAAAATCTCCAATCCCAGCATATCGTAACACTCCTTATCCATAACGAATTGCTGAAAAGATATATTTTGCCCCTGATAAGTAGCAGTCCAATTATTACTACCGAATAAAGGCAATCCTTGAGTCTTCCCGACCCTATCTACGCATGACAAACCTTTCAACTCACCGACAAAAGCGGATAACTGCCTTTCATCCACCGACCGCATAGCCAATAAATTCTTCGTTTTATATCCGACAGGAGCGTTGATCATATGAACGATCTGACAAACCATCGTGATAGAGGCGGCGATCATCGTGATCGTGATCACATTCTGGAATACGATAAAGAACTTACTGAATACCATTTTCGTCTTAGCCCGGAACGTACCCCTTACCACCTCGATCGGTTTAGAAGAAGAAATAATGATAGCAGCAGTAAGCCGGATAAAACTCCCACGCAACCGTTAATGAAACCAGAGCCAATAGCCAGACAGGTCTACCCAATACATTCATATCGACACGTGTCTGCAATAAATCATTGACAAACGGCACGACCGCCAGCGCAAGGAGAACCCCGATAATCAAAGAAATAAACGTAAGTAAAGTGGACTCCAGCATCAAACGCATGAATAACTCACCCCGTGAAGATCCCAAAAGGCGCCGGGTAGCCATCTCCTTCGCCCTGAAACCCGCTTGGGCAACCGTCAAGTTAATATAATTGATAACCGCAAAAATCAAGATAAGAAGACCTACGGACATCAGCACGATCACGAAACGCCAATCTCCCTTTCGCAAAGAAGAGTAAGAAGCGGCTTTCGCAAAATACTGCTCACTAAGCGGCAATATGCGTACCTCTTTTGCCGTCCCATATTGATACGGCCAATAAAATTCCTTGAACCAATGGGCCATATCCTCCGCACGAGAAGGGAAATCACTACCCTCACGCACCAAGACAAAAGCCGATGTACTTCCGGCATTCCCCAATTGATCCGGAGCCAACGACCAGTTCAAATACCGAACCTGCTCCCAACGCACGATCACATCGGCTTCGGGAATAGAGGAATGAAGTAAATCCTCCACCACCCCGTTTATAGTAGCCGATATGGTATCGCCCACCACCAACTTCCGTCCCATCGGATCATCCGTTCCGAACATCTTACGGGCGAACGAAGAGGAGACCACCGCATAGTTCCCGGCGGCCAACGCTTGCTCACGAGTGCCTTGTAGCAACCGGAAATCAAAGAAATCGAAGAACGTAGAGTCTGCGAACATCACGTTTGCCTTCAGTTTCCGATCACCGGAAACTACAACTATATCACTCGAATTACCCGCCACTACCGGACAAACTTTTTCTACCTCCGGATAGCGTTCCTTTATCTTATAAGGAATGGCGCTCCGGTGGCCATCCAATTTTCATTCCCGACCAGATAGATACGATCCGCCTTGGTATGGAATTTATCTGTAGACATCTCCTGTACCGTATAGACCGCTATCAATAACACAAACATCAACGATACAGACAGACCAAACACGTCTATCAGCGTATAAGCCTTATTCCTTCCGAGGAACTTGAAAAAGGACTTAAAGTTCAATAAATTATTCATGAATTATAAATTTTCAATTACTCAGATTTCAAGCAGTTCACCGGATTATCATTAGCCGTCTTGCGGGCATCCAGACAAACCACGGAATATATAATCAATAAGACACATACGCCGCAACCCAAGAATATGTACCATGACAAAGGTACTTTCTCCGTGAATTGCTCTTGCCACTTTTGCAAGACAAAGTATGCTATGCCACCGCCTAATATGACCGCATAGATACAGATATATCCGATATCCTTTATGAACAACCTCAATATATCCCATAAGGTAGCCCCATTCACCCGGCGGACGGCGATCTCCTTACGACGACGGCTCACCTCATCATTCGTATAGCCTATAAGTCCTATCAACGTAACAAGAAGCGTGACCAGACCTCCGATCATCACGGAATCACGGAATTGGCGGGAGTCCTTATATAGATCCATGATCTCGGAACGGAAAGAGATAGCGCTCAGTTCACGATCCGGAAATGTCTCGGATATCTTCTGCTGTAAACGAGCCATATTATCGTTGGTCAGCTCATGGAACTTCACCTGCAAGGTGTACATGGGCTTATGCGCATAGAATAATACGGAGGGCCGCATATCTTGGTTCGAGATTCCTCCCAGACGGATATTCTCATACACGCCGCAAATCGTGAATGGCTCCTCATTCCATTTGCTATGCTCGGTGACGCAAATATCCTTCCCAACAACATCATCCGTCCAGCCCGCTACCAATTTCATCTTCTCCACGAAACGGCGGTCTACCATCACCTCTCTCGAGTTGGTCACATTCTCCGTGAACGAGCGGCCTTGGATCACGGGAATCTCCATCATGTCCAGATATCCGTTGCCTACCCAATAGAGATCGGCGATATTAAAAAGCTCTTGAGTCCCGCCCGGTAAAAGAATATTATTACCGGAAGCATGCTCGAAAGGCAATTGATAAACGGTGGTAGCCGCAGCGACTCCCGGAAGCCGCATCACCTCATCCAGAATCTTGGCACGAGAGGTAGAGTCCACGCCAGCTAACCCGCAGTAGGCAAGGTTCTCATAGGCATATCCCGGACGATCATTCACCATAAACGTATATTGACGGGCAACGAAAACAAGCATCGTCACCAAAAAGCCCGTAGCAACAAACTGGACAAGCAACAAGGCTTTCTTCCAGATACGCTTATTCTCCCGGTAATTACGGAAAGCGGAGGCCACCGGAATCCGGGCGTATAATGATCCCGGCATAAAACCAGATACGAAAAAACACCAAGATACATATCCCTAGCAAGACCAAGCTACCATTAGACAAGAGCAAGGAATCTAACGAAGTCGCCAACAACTCCTCTACCGTACCTCTAAACGCAAGGATCAACAATAAGGCCAAGATCAGTGAAAGCACTATATGTACCAACGCCTCACCAAACATCATACCATGAATATTATTCTCGCTTGCCCCATAACATTTATGGACAGCCACCTCCTTCGAGCGATTTACGATAGAGGATATCACGATCAAGATATAGTTCATCACCGCCGTAAAGATCAAAGCGAAGGCCAGTAAGGAAAGTATCCACGTCATTCGCTTGACTTGCGGCAACTCCTTGTGTAGATTATCTAGCTTATGAAATGAGAAATCAATGCTTAACCCGACCTTTTGCTGTTCCTCCGGAGGGAAATAAGAATTCACAAACGTACGCACCTGTTCCTCCAAAGCTAAAGGATTCACCCCCTTGTGCAACTTCACATAGCTTATGTAACGATCGTTTCCCAACATATTAGTAGGCGAACCCTCCCACATGAACCGACCCGCCGAAGCCATGGAAACAATTACATCGTAACGGGAATGAGAATTTTCCGGAACTTCCTCAAAAACGCCACCAATAGTCATAGTACGTCCCGGCGAATTGTCTACCGTGAAGTTTTTCCCGATAACATCGCCTCCGATATTTTTCGCTATACGACTTGATATCAACACGTACATCGGGGTGGAAAGAACCTCTTTCGCATTTCCGATCAACATAGGACGAGGAAGAATATCAAAGAAACAACTATCCGCTATGATACAACGACCGGAGTATTTCATCTTGGTGTCGGTCATCGTAAAGGTCCAGTCTCCAAAACTCGTGTATCGGGTGACGGTCTCGATCTCGGGTATCTGTTGTTGCATAGTTGGAGCGATGCCACCGCTTGTTTGCGGATAATCCTTCAACTCCCCTCCTTTTTGCTGGTATTTCGCCCAGACTTGATAGACCCGGTCTCTATCCGGATAAAAATCATCATACGATTGTTCGAAATAGACTTTAGCGATCAATACCAAGCCTACCGCTAAGCCGATTCCCAACGATACGATTTTCATCACGTTATGCCGCCCTTTCTTAAAAATGGAACGAATGGCGATTAGTATGTTTTTCATATTATATCGATTTTATTCCAGCACCAGCACTTCATTATCCTTATAACTCTCATAACTGGACACAATCACCTTCTCACCGGCTTCCAGACCTTCAAGAACCTCATAATATTGCGGGTTCTGACGGCCGATCTTGATAGAACGCCTGTAAGCTTTCTTTCCATCCGGATCAAGAACAAATATCCAGCTTCCGCCCGTGCTCTGGAAGAAGTTCCCTTCGGGATAATGATACTCTCGGTAGGTTGCCCCAGCTCCAAGTTGATATAGTAGGTCTGTCCACTACGGATATTATCCGGACGCTCACCCGTGAAAACGAAATCCGTACGGAACTTACCATCACGAACCTCGGGATAAACTTTGCGCACCGTTAAGTCGAAAGACGAGCCTTGACGCTCGAAAGCGGCGCTTAAGCCCGGTTTCACGCGGTCTATATAATGCTCGTCGATCATGGCCTCTATCTTATAATCGGAAAGGTCGTTAATCTGGCCGATCTTTTGTCCGGGATTGATGCTTTGCCCCAATACGACATCCAACAGTCCCAACTCACCGTCGATCTGGGAACGGACATTCAAGTTTTCCTTACGTTCGCGGATCAACAGGATATTCTTCCGCATGTTCGCCAAGCTGGCCTCCAATCTCATCCATCTGGATCGTGCGGGAGATAGAGTCTTGGCGCAAGCGCTCGGTAATCAAGGCGTGCTTTTGAGAGGCTAACTCGAAGTCCTCCTTCGCTTTCAGATAATCCTCCTTGGCGATCAAGTTCTCTTTATACAACTGCTCTTGTTGGTTGAACGAGCGGCGGGCCCGGTTCATGTCCATATCGTATTGAAGTTTCTCCATCTGATTGGTCAGCTTATCCTGCTCCATGGTAACCTGCGTATTACGAAGGAAGTTCTGCTTCTCCGCCAACTCGGCTCAGCGTTCAAGATCTGCAAATCTAGATTTGAGTTGCTCAGACGAACAATGATATCGCCTTTCTTCACTTGGGCACCCTCTTCCACGACTTTCTCCTGTACGATACCGCCCTCCTCGGGGCTAAGCTGCACGACCGTGATAGGTTGCACCTGACCATCCATACGAAAGAAGTCATTGAATTGCTCACGGGTCACATTACCGATGCTAATCCCTTCTCGCATCCACTTTCAACGTAGAAGCATGATCACCAAAGATAATCCATCCCAACAAGATAACGAACAACACGCCACCCGCTACATAAGGAATATGCTTCTTCTGAAGACCTTTCTTTTTCTCTAATTGTATATCCATCGTATTCTATATTTTTTATTATCATCTAAATTCTATGTTCTCAATTCTTATTCATTGATAAGAGGCTTGCCCTTATAATAATCCACCAGCTTGCTTTTCAATAAGTACATCAATCGCTTTTGAAGCAGATTGGCCTTGGACTCCAACAGCGTATTCGCACTTGTCTGTACATCCAGCGTGCTCATCAGCCTTCCTCGTACTTCCGTAGGGTAACACGATAAGCCCAACTCATCCGATTTCACCTTCTTATCCATCTGTATGGCCTCTTTAGCGTATCCCTCACGATCCAAGACCGATTGCTCTACCGCTGTCTGCAACTGGCGAAAGACCTCTGTCCTTGTCTCCCGTGCGATCCGCATATTGTTACGGTAACGACGAGCGTTCGTTAGTCTGCTCAAACCATCGAACAAGGGAAAGCTAAGGCTAAAAGATACATATTCACCACGGTTATTTTTAAACTGATCCTTGAAACCTTCCGGGGCATTATCAGACTTCAGGTTCTCGAAATAACTCGTAGAGATTCCGGCATTCAAATAAATGCTCGGCAGCAACTTTCCTTTATAAATACGATATTGGTATTTACTTTGCGTTAATTGATACTCGGCTTGCAAGGCGGTAGGGTTATTCCCGGACGCATAGGCGAAAATCTCCGCCACATTCTCTACTTCCGGGACATAATTGATATCCGGTAATAAAGTATCCACCTCCAGTTCTAAATCAGATGGATAATTCATACATTCCCTCAAAGTAAGCAAGGCGGTATTGAAAAGATTCTGCTGGTGGGTCAATGTATAATCATCGGCCGCTACTTGAGCCTCGAATTGAGCTACATCCGCTTTCCCTTTCAAACCCAGCTCTTCTTGCCGGCGAGTCTTATATAAGGTACGGTTACTCTCCTCCAATTTCTCGGCCGCCATACGAATCGTTCCTTTATAATACACCACATCCATATAAGCCTGCATGGTTTTCATCGCTAAATCATCTTTCGCTTTCTGTATGTCATTAACTCCCATACGGCGATTGGATTTTGCCATCAACCATTGATTGATCAGCTGTCCGCCCGTAAAAATAGGAATAGAAGCGTCGAGGCCATAGTTATTATTAAACGTAGAAGTATTCTCATAGGTATTGGTCGCAGGGTCGATCGAACGGCCAAAACTATATTGCGCTCCGACCTTAGCCGATGCCGCCGGGAAAAAAGAAGCTACGGCGGCATTCCGTTCCGCCTTATACGTATCTGATGTATAAACTTGCTTTTTAACCGATGGGCTGTTTTCCACGGCATAGCGCATACATTCATCCAAAGTCCAAAGTTTCTCTTGGGCCACCGTCGCGGTAGCGAAACTGAGAGAAAGAACTGTTGTAAGTAATATTTGTTTCATTGCTCTATTATTTTCTACCTAATAATAGCAAAGAACGTGCCAAAACACATAAACAACTAAACAACAATCAGATAACAAAAAGCTATTCTTTTAGAACTGTCCAATATTTTGACAACGCTGTCTAATTGTTTGACACTATTCCCACTTTGACACGTAAGAGCGTCTCCTCTTCTCCCTAAGTAAAAAACGCTCTACTCCTATATGAATTCTTGCTCGATAGCCTATGAATTCTTATGCGCATACTGTATAATTCTACAAACCACGACGTGGTCTGTACAGATCAAGGCGTGGAATATACAGATCACGCCGTGGTCTATACATTCCACAGCGATAATCAGGAAATAGATGAGATAGTAATTATATTTGTATATAGTAAGAAGAATTTTTTTTACTTGAAGATACGAACAATTGTTTTGATTACAATCGTTGACTATCCTTTAGATTTAAGGGTAGGACACAAAAAAAGAGAAACAGTTGAATACCAACCATTTCCCTTTTTCTAAGTCGGGGTACCAAGATTCGAACTTGGGACCCCCTGCTCCCAAAGCAGGTGCGCTAACCGGACTGCGCTACACCCCGTTTTGCAATTCATAAGTGTTTATCTCTGATTGCGGTGCAAAGGTACGCCTTTATTTTAAACTACAAAACTTTTTCGGTAACTTTTCATGAAAAATATCATTTTCTTGTTGAGTGGATAGAATGGAACTTTGCGTCAGATAGTTCTTATCGTTGGCGTAAATAAATAAAAGGGTTCCATTCTTTATCGTATTAATAATTGGCTTACTGACAGATACAGGCAACGCAGGGCAACCAAAGCTACGTCCTAACCGACCCGAGGAAGCTGCCACAGAAGGATCGGAATAAGAGGCGCCATGAATTACAATCGCCCTTTGCTTAGCCAAATCATTTATTCCTTTTTCCAATCCATTTAGGATAAGCGAATAGCCATTCCGACCTTGGTACGTATTTTCCGTCAGATAAAATCCTAAAGAGCTTTTATGAGAACCGTTCTCGTTCGAGAAAGAGGTCGCATAATTCCCTCCGCTATTCTTACCGTGAGAAACCAAAGAGGTGTAAAGTATTCTCTTTTGCCGTATATCCAATACAACCATACGCTCCGCCGTAGAAGGTTTAGAGAAATCGATCAATGTAAGGATATCCTTATTTTTCCGATCAATCTTCTCGGAACCTCTAAGCCCCTGCATAAACGCATCGAAACAAACCCATTGATCCAATCGCATCTCCTCATATAATTGGCGCCCCATAACCGCCACAGACGTTGATCCCGTTTCCGGAGATAGGGCACGCAAAACGCCACCGGTTGAAATTGAACCTACAGACAAGACAATAAAAAACAAATACAAGAAAATCCTTCGCATACTAAAAAACAATAACGCCGCAAAGTTATGATTTTTATTCTAATACAAAAACAATCGTCTCATTAACAGGCGCCCAATCGTAAACAAATTGCGCATGCGAAGTCGCGTTTCTCACACACATATGAGACCGGGGTGTCGTTCCCAACGAAGGACTATATTCGATCAACGATTTACGAGGAGCGTTGACCGGTACGCCATGGATATACGCCCCATTCGTAAAACGGTTGGCATAAGGAGCGAATCCGCCAGTCTCCTTGGAACCGTCTACCAAATAGATCATGCGAGACTTTTTTTCTTGGAGAACATACATTCCCAACGGGGTTTCCTGCGCATAAGGAGGACGATGCTGTCCGGTAGTCGCAGGGTTCATGCTACGAACCAACCATTTCGAGCCGACGTGCTCCAAGGTCGCGATATTCTGGTTATGACGATCCACGAAGATCGCCTTATCGAAGACTACCGTATCCCCTATTTGCTTGATATATTTCTTCGGAGCATACCACTCCTCCTCCCCATCATACACGGTTTGTATACGAGCGAATTTAGAATCCTCATCCATCGCCTTGATACGAACCAAGCTACCGTCACGTCCATAGATCTCGGGAATCACGGTATCAGTCAGCAAATAAAGCGGGACGGATTGATAGCGTTCTACACCAAGCGTATCGGAAACCCTCTTATAGGCATCTCTCTTGAAGACTTTTACAAGAGGAGCCTCTCCATTCCTGTTTTTATAGTTCTGCAAGATCGCCCATTGAGACGGCTCCCTTTGGATCGACTCCAATAAGGATAATCTTTCTTTCATTTTCTCCCACTGGAACTCCCGTGTCGTATCTTTATAGAGGTAAGTATCTTCTAAAGTATGCTTATCGTAAAGCAGCTCTTTCTCTATTTCGATATGGGGAGGCAAAGTCTCCATGATCACAGCGGAATCCTTCGATATAGAATCCACAGGAGTTAAGACTCGGTTTGAGCAGGCTCGGTCCTCGGCGTACAATAACTTGCGTACAAAGGCTCGATATCAAAGTATAAAACTGTTCTCGTCATCATTATTACCCGGGATTTATTTGAATATCGTAAATATACGATTTTTTCCAAATAACAGGTAATCTTATCATCTTGTTTACAAAGTAACCGCGCCAAATGACAGAGCTATCCTATATTCATCCTATAATCCATTTACTGCCCGGTATTAATGAGATAATCTTTGTCGTCACATAACAGCAGATAAATGTACTTACCGCAATGCATGGTATGGCGGCGACAGTAGCAAGGCTAAGTCGTGCTTAAACACCGTTACCCACAATCCGAGCCAAAATATATGCATAAGGTACATACCGTAGCTGAGTTTAGACATCTCTGTTATGAGTCGTGGAGATTTCGAATTGCCTATGCAAGTAAAAGCGAGGAACGTACCCGCCGTAAGAAGCACACAGTTAATCGTACAGAAAGCCCATCCGATCTCTATCTCAGGTGTGACAAGAGTTACTCCGGGTATCGCTTGGACATAGAAGGAATAAATCGTCAGCAAGGCACCGACGACCATCGAGCGATTCCGATACCAGACGTTTAGAACGGTTCCATGTAAGATGGACATGTATATAATGTGCCAGTACGAGGTATCCTAAATAACCGGAGAAGTACCACAGTATATGGTATTCGTTCCAAAAACATTGTCCCCACACCTCGCCGAAGCAACGATTGAGATAGGGCATACAGGTCGACAACAGAAACAAGCCGATGAAAAAACGCTCTTCTTTCGCCGTGGCTTTATTCAACCATGGCGATATTACGGGTATAAATAAATAGAGGCTGATCAAAGGGTACATGAACCACAAATGTCCGGCCTGTGAAGGAAAGTTTCAAGAAATATTCTCGATATATCTTTCAATGATGTCTCGGCATCTATCTGCCCCCACAGCAAGGGTAAACGTGCTGAT
>ENA-OQEB01000189-OQEB01000189.1-human-gut-metagenome-genome-assembly--contig:-NODE-189-length-26134-cov-1.832699_pt1 | contig 26134 bp, 42 predicted proteins | sample MGYA00242787_ERZ504619 | MGnify/ENA primary metagenome ERZ504619 (study PRJEB26092, sample SAMD00036317) | human gut metagenome | host: Homo sapiens | study: EMG produced TPA metagenomics assembly of... | reverse complement strand
GTGTATGTTCAGTACAAGACAGTGAAACAGGCATCCAAGGAAATGAAAAAGTGCTATAATTACACGGTTGAACTGCATAACAAGGCACTTGCAGCGTTTGAAAAAACTTATCAAACTTACAGTATTTGATGTAATCGGTTATATCTGACGATTGACAAACGGGTACAAGACAATTATGATAAACTTGCAAAAACTGGGTTGCAGATAATTCTTATGAATTATCTGCAATTTATTTTTTACTGCCGATATTTGCACCCTGAAATGTAATGTTTCAGGGATTTTTTATTGCAAAAATACATGAAAGGGGTGTTGTTTGATGGCAAAAACGGCAAAATTAACTGAAAAACAGCAGCGTTTTGTTGAAGAATACCTGATTGACCTGAACGCAACACAAGCAGCCATTCGTGCGGGTTATTCGGCAAAAACAGCAGATCAGCAAGGTTCAAGGATGTTGGCAAATGTCAAGGTTCAACAGGCAATAAGTGTTGCAATGGCAGAACGCAGCAAAAGAACAGGAATCAATCAGGACAGGGTTGTTTTAGAACTTGCCCGCATTGCTTTTGTGAAGATGACAGACCTTGTTGACAGTCACGGAAGAATCAAAGACAATGCAACTGATGATGACCTTGCCTGTATTGAATCCGTAGAAATATAAACAGTCGTGAAATCTGAAACCGGGTCAAGCGTTGAAAGGGAAGTGAAGATTTCACCAAAACTGAAAGCACTTGAATTACTTGGTAAACACTTGTATGTGGAATGACAAACTGGATGTGAACATCACGCAGCTATTGTTATCACAGGTGAAGATGCCCTTGAAGATTAGGCGGTGATTGCCTATGGTCAAGAACCGCATTTCTTCACAGTATGTTTTTGGGTATCAGAAGTTTATCCTGTACCCGGAAGATTACAAGGTTACTAAGTCCGGCAAGAAGAAAGTACAGTTGCCTGAACTGGTTGGTAAGGGTTACGGTACTTTTTGGCGTTGGAAAGGTAGATATAGGGTATGTAAGGGCAGCCGTGCATCCAAGAAATCGAAAACAACTGCCCTTTGGTACATCACTAATATGATGAAGTACCACAGGCAAATACCCTTGTGGTCAGGAAAACATTCAGAACACTGAAAGATTCCTGTTTCACAGAATTGAAGTGGGCGATTCACCGCCTTGGTGTTGATGCCTTTTGGGAAATCAAAGAATCACCGCTTGAAATGACCTATAAACCAACAGGTCAAAAGATTTATTTCAGGGGACTGGATGACCCCCTGAAAGTTACATCAATAACCGTTGATATTGGTTGTTTGTGTTGGATGTGGATTGAAGAAGCGTATGAAATCAGTTCAGAAGATGATTTCAATATGCTTGATGAATCAATCGTGGTGCTGTCCCGGAAGGTTCAGGACTGTTCAAACAAATAACCCTTACACTGAACCCGTGGAATGAACATCACTGGATAAAGAAACGGTTTTTGATACCCCTGATGATGAAGTCCTTGCAATGACCACCAATTACAAGTGCAATGAATGGCTTGATAAGGCAGACTTGAAGGTCTTTGAAACCATGCGGAAGCAGAACCCAAGGCGTTATAAAGGTAGCGGGTCTTGGTGATTGGGGTATTGTAGACGGTCTTGTCTATGAGAACTGGGAAGAAAAGGCGTTCAGTGTTGATGAAGTCAAGAAGATAAGCGGTGTCAAGTCTGTATTCGGTCTTGACTTTGGTTATACAAATGACCCGTCAGCACTGTTTTGTGGTTTTATTGACCAGTCAAGCAAGACCATTTGGGTGTTTGATGAAATGTATCAGCCGGGTATGAGTAATGAAGCCATTGCGGAACAGGTGCAGCGGATGGGATATGTGAAAGAGAAAATCACAGCCGATTCAGCAGAACCAAAGAGCATTGACCGCTTGCGTGAACTGGGTCTGAAAGGAATCAGGAAAGCAAGGAAGGGCAAGGACAGCATCAACAACGGCATTGACTTCATACAGGACTATCACATTATCATTCACCCAAGATGCGTAAATTTCATCACAGAGATTAGCAACTATCAATGGGACAAGGATGCCAAGACAGGCAAGAAACTGAACCGTCCTATTGATGACTTCAATCACCTGATGGATGCAATGCGTTATGCGGTTGAATCTATTGTGAAGGGTGATGCTTTTAGTTTTGACTAAGCAATTACCGGGTAGAATACACGGCATCAGCAACCGTTCTTTTGGACGGTAGGAAACGGTTGTCAAATGCTTACTCCGGGGCGGTTGCAACAGGTGACCGCCTATGATGCCTGTATAACTACTTTTTGAATAAAAGAAACAAATTAGTAACACATACCCTTGGAAACATAGTGTTTTCAGGGGTTTTGATTTTATTATGCAATGAAAGGGGTGAATTGAACCGTGTTCAGTTCCTTTGTGGATGCAATCACATTAAAACTTAGCAATTTCATATTGCAAGGGGCAAAGGCACACATGACCGACTTGGAATTTCTTGAAAAGGAAATTGCAGCATGGAAGTGTTCACCCCGTAGAATGATGCAGATAAAAGGATTTTTGTATTATGACGGTGACCATGATGTAATTCACCGCAAGCGTACAATGATCGGTGAAGGTGGGGAACTTGAAGTTGTTGAGAACCTACCAAACAACAGAATTGTTGATAACCAGTATGCAAAGATGGTCAATCAGAAAGCCAATTATCTGTTTGGTAAGCCGTTCACACTAAGCGGTGAAAACACGGCATATATTGAACTGCTGAAAAAGATATTTGACAAGAAGTTCATGCGAACATTGAAAAGTGCGGGCAAAGCTGCATATAACGGCGGTATTGCTTGGCTATATCCATACTACAATGAACGGGGTGAATTTGCTTTCAGGCTTTTCCCCGCTTATGAAATTTTGCCATTTTGGAAAGATTCTGAACATACTGAACTTGATTTCTTCATACGGCATTATGTGACGGTTGCCTATGACGGCAATCAAAGGAAGTTCATTGAAAAGGTTGAATTGTATGATCTGAATGGTGTTCACCTGTTCATTCTTGATGGCGGGAAACTGATTCCTGACATTGTGAACAATGAAACCGCAGATTCCCACACGTTACAATGACGGATGCTGCCGGAAATGTTCAAGTGTTCAACTGGCAGCGTGTTCCCCTGATTCCATTGAAAGCCAATGAACAGGAAACACCGTTGATTAAGAAAGTCAAGTCATTACAGGATGGCATCAATGTGATGCTGTCTGACTTTGAAAATAATATGCAAGAAGATGCCCGGAACACCATTTTGGTATTGAAGAACTATGACGGTACTAATTTAGGTGAGTTTAGGAAGAACCTTGCAACCTATGGTGCAGTAAAGGTCAGATATGACGGTGACACCAAGGGCGGGGTTGAAACCCTTGAAATCACAGTCAATGCAGAGAATTACAAGACCATTGTGGAAATCTTCAAGAAAGCCTTGATTGAGAACGCAATGGGTTATGATGCCAAGGATGACAGACTTTCCGGCAACCCTAATCAGATGAACATTCAGTCAATGTACTCTGACATTGATACAGATGCCAATGATACGGAATCAGAAGCACAGGCAACAATGGATGATGTACTTTGGTTTGTCAACTGCCACCTTGCCAATACGGGACAGGGTGATTTTGAAGGTGAAGAAGATGGGGTTGATGTGGTATTCAACCGTGATATGCTGATGAATGAATCAGATATTATTGATAACTGTCAGAAGTCACAGGGAATCATTTCTGATGAAACAATCATCAGTATGCACCCTTGGGTAGATGACCCGCAACTTGAAATGGAACGCCTGAAAAACAGAAAGAAGAAGCACAAAAAGAAATGCTTGCACAGTATGACCCGTTTGGTTCTGTGTACCAAAACGGTGACGGTGCAGATGATGACCCTGACAATAAAGGTGACCCGTCACAGGGAAGTCAGGGCGGTGAAGTAGATGAATAACGGTGAATACTGGCAGAAGCGTTTTGAACTGCTTGAACAGGCAGCACACCAACAGGGGGTTCAGTGTTATGCAGATATTGAAAAACAGTATCGACAGGCACAGAAGCAACTTGAAGGTCAGATTGCTGCATGGTATCAGCGTTTTGCATCTAACAATGGGGTAACCCTTGCAGAAGCAAAGCGGATATTGAACGCAAAGGAACTTGCTGAACTGAAATGGGATGTGAACCAGTACATTCAGTACGGTCAGGAAAATGCGATCAACGGCACTTGGGTCAAGCAGCTTGAAAACGCATCTGCAAGATTCCATATCAGCAGACTTGAAGCCTTGAAGTTACAGACCCAACAGAGCATTGAAGTCATGTTTGGAAACCAACTTGACAGCATTGACAGCACAATGCGGAATGTTTACAAGTCCGGCTATTATCACACAGCCTATGAGATTCAGAAGGGTGTGGGTGTTGGTTGGGACTTTTCCGCACTGGATGACAAGCAGATCAGCAAGGTCATCAATAAGCCTTGGGCGGTTGACGGCAAGAATTTCAGTGAAAGGATATGGGGCAACCGTCAGAAGTTGGTCAATGAACTGAACAACACCCTGACACAGAACATCATCTTTGGAAAAGACCCACAGAAAGCCATTGATGAAATTGCCCGGAAGATGAACACTTCCAAGACCAACGCCGGGCGGTTGGTAATGACAGAAGAAGCCTTTTTCAGTTCCGCAGCACAAAAGGACTGCTTCACTGAACTGGATGTTGAACAGTTTGAGATTGTGGCAACACTGGATTCCCACACTTCGGATATATGCCGGGGTATGGACGGCAAGCATTTCCCTATGTCTGAATGGAAGGTTGGTGTGACTGCACCGCCGTTTCATGTTCATTGCAGAAGTACCACAGTACCATATTTTGATGATGAATTTGATGCTGTCGGTGAACGTACTGCACGGGATGAAGAAACAGGCAAGACCTACTTTGTACCGGGCAACATGACCTATAAGGAATGGGAAAAGGCATTTGTCAACAGTGGTGATAAGTCAGGTTTGCAAGAAGCGTTGCCGGATGATACAATCAAGACAGAAGAAAAGAAAACCGTTGATGATTGTGAAACTGTTGAACAGGTTCAGGATTTGATGAAAGATCAGCAATGGTTTAGGGTTGCGGAAATCAACGGTCATGTGTATGACACCAATGAAAGAATAGGTCTGAAAGGCTTGGATTTGGGTTGTGCAAAGTCCATTTACAAGACCCATGAACGACTATTTGATAAATTCCCGCAGTTGAAGGGAAAATTGAACGCAGTTGGAAGTACACAGTTGGGCGGTATGACATACGCACAATGTTCTTTTGGTCTTGGTCACGGTGGTGTTACGGTCAATACAAAGTATTTTTCTGATATGGAAAAACTTGCAAAGTCCTATGAAAAAGACTTGCAAGCGGGTTTTCATCCAAAGGGTACAGATTTCAGTGCTATTGTTATGCACGAACTGGGACACGCTATTGATGATTACCTGTCATATACTGAAATGGTATGTGGGTTACTGAATAATTACAGACCGAAAATTGTATCTGCTGATCTAAGACCAAAGGTAATGAGATCATGCGGGTTGAAAGTTTCTGACATACGCAATGAAGTCAGTGGATATGCAACCAAAGATGCACAGGAATGGTTTGCTGAATGTTTTGCTGAATACATGGTATCGGATGAACCAAGACCTGTTGCAGCAAAGTTTGGTGAAATGTTGGAAGAACTGTTGAAAGGGGTGAGGTAATATGTCACAATCAATGCCGTCATTTTGGGACAGTCCTTATTTTGTCCCTGAACCTGATAACTGGCATCTGACAGAGGATGCCCCGGAAGAATTAAAGAAAGAATTTGCAGAGTATATGAAAGAATCTGCTGATGAAAGCACGGTTAAATAGCCGTGCTTTTTTCATACCTTAACAAGTTATCAATAGACCTGTAATAATTGCTATATGGCGGTTATATGAGGTCAGAAAGGGGGATAAAAGGCACATGAAAACATACACAATGAGAAAGGCATGGTGATCCTGATTATCTCCCGGCTACTGGGTCAAGTAGCACATAGAAAAGGCATCCGGCAACGGGTGTCTTTTTTCTTGCGGGTTGTCAGCGTAAACCGAACAAAACCAATCAATCATGTGGGAGTAACCCCGTATAAAAACGTATTTGAAAGGATGGTATAGAAATGACAAGAAAACAGTTAGAGGATTTAGGACTTACCAAGGAACAGGCTGATTCAGTAATGAAAATCAATGGTGATGACATTGAGAACGCAAAGGGTACTGCTGCAACAGAGATTAAGAACTTGCAGACAGAGGTTGACGGACTGAAAACACAGGTCGGTGACCGTGACAAGCAGTTAGAAACCCTGAAAGCATCAGCCGGGGACAATGCAGACCTGAAAAAGCAGATTGAGGACTTGCAGACAGAGAACGCCACAGCCAAGGCAAACCATGAATCCGAACTGAACCAGTTGAAAATTGATTTTGCGGTTGAAAAGGCACTGACAGGTGCAAAGGCAAAGAACATCAAGGCGGTCAAGGCTTTACTTGAACTGAATGATGCCAAACTTGACAAGGACGGAAACGTCAAGGGACTGGCTGAACAGATTGAGAAGCTGACAAGCGGTGATGACACTAAGTTCCTGTTTGAAGCACAGAAGCAGACCAAACAGCAGCAGAATTTCAAAGGTTTTCAGCCGGGAGCATCAGGGGGACAGAAACCGGGTGAGGGTGAAAAGGTCGATTTCTCAAAAATGAGTTATGACGAACTTACCGCTTACATGGAAGCAAACCCGGATGCACAGATTTAATTTGATGAAAGGAAGGTAATTGAAACATGGCAAAATTTGATGCTAAAAGTTTTAACGAAAAGGCGTTCGGTAAGTACATGAGTGCAATTCCGAACGTGAAACTGAACAAGTTACGTGAATCCCGTGCAATCGTTGGTGATGCACGACTTCGTGACACGTTTGTGAACAACTCACAGACTGGCACTGTTTACGCAGTGTTACCGTTCTTTGGTCTGCTTTCCGGCACACCACAGAACTATGACGGTGTTGACAATGTTACACCTGATAGAACTGACACCTTTGAACAGGTGTATTCACTTATGGCAGAATGAACGGTTGGACAGAAGCAGATTTCAGTTATGATATAACTGGTGGTACTGACTTCATGGCAAACGTAAGAAGTCAGATCAACGACTACTGGAACAGTGTAGATCAGGATGTTATCCTTGCAATCTTAAAGGGTGTGTTTGGAATGAAAGACACTGGAACTGGTGACATTAAGAAGTCCAATGCAGCGTTTGTTGAAGCACATACTTATGATATTGCACAGGCGGGTGCTGAACACACTGATGACACTATGAAGATGGATGCAACCACCCTGAACAGTGCCATTCAGAAGGCTTGCGGTGACAACAAGCAGAAGTTCAAGTTAGTTTACTGTCACAGTGCGGTTGCTACTAATCTTGAAAATCTGAAACTGCTTGCATACTTAAAGTACACAGATGCACAGGGTATTGAACGTGATCTTGAAATGGGTACTTGGAACGGCAGACTGGTCATCATTGATGATTCTTTACCTACTAAGGTTGTTGAAGCTGTTGCAGAGGACACAGGAAAAGGTATCAAGGCACAGGATGCTTATACAGAGTACACAACTTATATCCTTGGTGAAGGTGCTATTGGATTTGAAGATGTAGGTGCAAAAGTGCCTTATGAATGGTGCGTGATGCTAAGACAGGGGTGGTGAGGACACACTTATTTCCCGTAAACGTCACGCTGTTTCTGTTTCAGGTGTTTCTTATCTCAAGGTAGATCAGAAAACCAATTCACCAACTAACACAGAGTTAGGGAACGGCAAGAACTGGTCACTGGTTGCATCTGATACCAAGACCATTGAACACAAGGCAGTACCTATTGCCCGTATTATTTCCCGTGGATAATTTCTGATCTGAAGGATGGTTGCAATGTTTGATACTGATACAGTAAAAGAACGGTTGAAATCATTCGGTTATGAGTCAAGGCAGATGATGAATTTGCCTTGACCTTTTGCGTTGAGAAAGTACGCAGCACAATCAAAAATGAAATCAACTGGAATGATGTGCCGGAAGGACTGGAACACATTGCCGTTGATATGGCGGTGGGTGAATTTCTTCTTTCCAAGAAAACCTTTGCACCTGATGACCTTACCGGGTTTGATTTAGAATATGCTGTCAAGCAGATTCAGACAGGGGACACCAACACGGTTTTTGCGACTGGTGAAGGTTCAATGACCCCTGAACAAAGACTGACTTCTTTCATCAATTACCTTTTATCCTATGGAAAGGCTGAATTTAATTCATTCAGGCGTATCAGATGGTAAAGCAGATTCAGGCAGCACAAAAGGCTGCAAGGAAAGCCATTGAAGCAACCTATTTTGGTACTTTGACGGTGACAGAACTGCAAAAGGTAAAAAATGAGAAGTCAAAACTTATGGAAGAATCAGAAGTTGTGGTCTTACAAGACCAACCGTGCAGATTATCTTTTGAAAAACTGCAAACAGCAATTCAGTCAGAATCAGCAGCAACGATCACACAAAGCACAAAGTTGTTTGTTTCCCCGGATGTAACCATCAAAGCGGGGTCAAAACTGACAGTAACACAGGACAATGTGACCACGGACTACACCCGCAGCGGTGTCCCTTCCACATATCCAACGCATCAGGAAATTACACTTGAACTGTTCAAGGAATATGCGTAAATGGGTAGAATGGGAAGATTTGACTGCAAAGGTCTGAAAGACTTTCAGCAGCAGTTGGGAAAGTTGCAAAATCCTGATGACTTTGTGGAATCGTGTGCAAAAGAACTTGCTGCCCGGTTGCTTCGCATGGTGGTCAAAAGAACACCTGTCGGACAGTACCCGGCAAGTTCAGGAAAAAAGGGCGGTACATTAAGGCGTGGTTGGACTGGTGAAAAACGTGCATCAGCACAAGGGTATGCAGACAGCCTGACGGTGAACCATTTTGGTGACACCTATGTCATTGAAATTGTGAACCCGGTTGAATATGCATCCTATGTTGAATACGGACACAGGACAGCCAATCATTCAGGATGGGTCAAAGGTCAATTTATGATGACCATATCTGAACAGGAATTACAGAAAATTGCCCCAAAGGTGCTTGAAAACAAAATCAAGAAATATTTAGGGGGACTTGGTAAATGATAAATTCAATAGTTGAAGCAATCAGTTGTTCCCTGAACAAAGAATTTTGGGGGATGATTATGAAATCCACAATGAAGAAATTAAGCAAGGTTTGAAAGAGCCTTGTTTTTTTATTGCTTGCTTGAACCCAAACAACAACCTTTTCCTTGGCAAACGGTATGAACGTACCAATCAGTTCTGCATCCAGTATTTCCCACAGTCTGCAAAAAAGCAGCGGGAGTGTGCTGATGTGGCTGAAAGAATGTATGACTGTTTGGAGTATGTCACAACAGACGGTGATACCAAGCCAATCAGGGGTTCAAAAATGAATCATCAGGTGGTTGACGGTGTTCTGAATTTTTTTGTCAATTATGACTTTTTCACGGTCAAGACGGAAGATCAGACACCAATGGAAACTATGACGGCAAGCACGGATGTGAAGGAAGGTGGTTGATTATGGCAGCAAAAAAGACAACAACGGGAACTGCTACAAGGTCTGAACAGACTGAACCAATGTTCAGCAAGGAACAGATTCTTGCATCTGCCCGTTTTGCAAACAGAAGGGACTTGGTGGATGCCCTTCTTGATGAAGATAAAAGTTACACCATGAAAACTGTTGACAATTTAGTTGAAAAATACATGAAAGGACAGGTGAAATAGTATGGCTTTAGGTGGTGGTACATTTACATCACAGAACAAAGAACTTCCCGGTGCTTATATCAACTTTGTATCGGCTGCATCCGCATCTGCTGCACTGTCTGATAGAGGTATTGCAACAATGCCCCTTGAACTTGACTGGGGTGTTGAAGGGGAAGTTTTTGAAGTGACCAATGAAGATTTTCAGAAGAACAGCCTGAAACTTTTTGGTTATGCCTTTGACAGTCCTAAGATGCTTGGTCTTAATGATCTGTTCATGGGTGCAAAAACCTTATACGCATATCGTCTGAACGGCGGTGGTGATAAGGCAGCGAACACATACGCAACTGCAAAGTATTGTGGTGTGCGTGGTAACGATTTGAAGATCGTGATTCAGAAAAATGCAGATGATGCAAGCAAGTATGATGTTACACTACTTCGGTACGGTCAAGGTTGACACACAGACAGTTGCTAAGGCTGCTGATCTTGTGGCAAACGATTATGTGACATTCAAGGCTGCTGATCTTGCTGTTACTGCCGGAACACCTTTAACTGGTGGTACAAACGGCACGGTTGACGGCACTGCACATCAGGCTTACTTGGATAAAATCGAATCATACACCTACAACACTATGGGCGTTGTGGTTACTGATGATGTTACCAAGAAGTTATATGTGGCTTTCAACAAGCGTTTGCGTGATGAACTTGGTATCAAGTTCCAGTTGGTTGTTTACAACCTGTCTGCTGATTATATGGGCGTTATCAGTGTGAAGAACAAGGTAACAGATACAGGATGGTCAGAAGCAGCACTTGTGTACTGGGTAACTGGTGCAGAAAGCGGTTGTGCGGTCAATAAGTCTTGTCAGAACAAGAAATATGACGGCGGTTTCACCGTTGATACCAATTACACACAGAATGAGTTGAAAGTAGCAATCAAGGCGGGTGAGTTCACTTTCCATAAGGTCAACGGCGTTGTCCGTGTGCTTGAAGATATTAACTCTATGGTGACCACTTCGGACACTTGCGGGGATGTATTCAAGGACAATCAGACGATCAGAGTTATTGACCAGTTGGGAAATGATGATGCAGTTCTTTTCAACACTAAGTATCTTGGTGTTGTTCCAAACAATGCATCAGGCAGAACTTCCCTTTGGTCTGACTTGGTGAAAATCCGTACACAGTTACAGGAACTTGGTGCTATTGAAGGGTTCACTGATTCTGATGTTACGGTTGCACAGGGCGATTCCAAAAAGGCGGTTGTGATTACATCAGCAATCACCGTTGTGAACGCTATGGGTAAACTCTATGAAACGGTTACTGTTGCGTAAGAAAGGGGTGAAATAAAATGCCGAATGTAACAATGAAAGCAAGGGACACTATTGCAGCAAAACTTGCTGAATGTTTTATCACAATCGGAAGTAGAAGATACAACTTCATGCAGATGATTGATATGGAAGCAAAGGTTGAGAAAACCAAGACTACTGTTCCCCGCCTTGGTGCAATCATGGCGGGTCATAAGTCATGTGGTATGGAAGGTACTTTTTCCGGCACGGCACACTATAACCAGTCAGTTCTTCGTCAGGCATTACTTGACTATAAGAACACTGGTGAAGATGTGTATTTTGAAATGCAGATCACCAATGATGACCCAACCAGTGATGCGGGCAGACAGACGATTATTTTCTATGACTGCAACACTGACGGCGGTGTGTTAGCAAAATTTGATGCTGACGGGGAATACCTTGATGAAGAGATTGAAGGAACATTTGAGGACTTCTCAATGCCTGAATCTTTTGCAAACCTCACGGGTTTTCTTACTAACTAAGTAACAGAACCCCTTGTGTGGCTTTTATATAAGGTCATATAAGGGGTTTTTTCTATTCTTTGATAAACAGAAGGGAGAACAACAAAATGTCAAAATTTAGTGCATTTATGAAAGCGAATAAAAAGGTAAAGGAAAATGAAAAGTTTGCACCTACTGCTTCACTTCTTGGTTCAGACGGAACACCTGTCAGATGGGAGTTCAGACACATCAGTTCCAAGGAAAATGAAGAACTTCGTGATGCAAACACCATTGAAGTTCAGGTGACAGGCAAGCCGAACTTATTCAGACCGAAACTGATTACTTCAAAGTACCTTATGGCAATGATCGTGAAGTCAACGGTGTTTCCTGACCTTTACGATAAAGAGTTACAGGACAGTTACGGTGTGATGACCCCGGAAGATTTAGTCTATGCAATGGTGGATGATGCCGGGGAAATGCAGGACTTCCAGTTATGGATGCAGAAGTTTCAGGGATTTACCAAGTCACTTGATGAAAAGGTTGATGAAGCAAAAAACTAATTGAAGAAGGGATGGTGAAGCAAATTATGCTTACTATGCCCTTCTAAAACTTCACATTCTTCCATCAGTATTCTTGGCTATGGATGAACAGGAAAAAGCCTTTGTGATTGCTTCAATCAAGTTGAAAGCAGAGCATGACAAGAAGGAAAAGAAAAAGGCAGAAGCAAGGGCAAAGAAAAAACACTAAGAAAGGACGGTGAAACAGGTGTCATCTATTCAGACAGGTATTGAACTTAATGACCAATTCAGCGGAGTGTTGAACAACATCATCAGTTCAGTGAACCTTGCCGTGTCTGCAATGTATGATATGCAGCAGTCAATGAACGCTGACATTGAGTACAAGCAGCATTGAGGGGGCAAGGGATGAAATCAATCAGGCAACTGCTGCCATTGAAGCAATGAATCAGGCAGCAAGCCGACAGACCGCACCTGATATTGCACCGCCTGTTGTGGATGGTGGAAATCAAGAACCGATTTCTGTACCTGTTGACCCGGTACTTCCTGACCCTTTGGTTGAAAATCCTGAACCAATCAGACCTGAAATTCAGCCAAACGCACCGCCTGACCCTGAACCCGTAGAAATCCCGGTCACATGGAACACTGACGGGGTGGATGTGTTCACAGGAACAGGTGTTGAACGATTTCAGCAAGAAGTTCAGAGTGCAAACGATATGTTGAACACACTGAACACCACACAGGCAAGGATTTCACAGACCGCACAGGGAATGGATATACTGCCGGATGCAGCAGTTCAGGATATGAACACCATGCAACAGCGGTTATCTGCAATTCAACAGCGGATTCAGCAGATTGAGAACAACCCGGTAAATGTTGGGGCAGACAATGCAAATGCAGAACTGGAACAGTTGCGTATGCAGTTGAATCAGGCTATTCAGGAACAAAATTCACTGAATCAGGCAATGCAGAATATGGATGTTTCTGCTGCCAATGATGCCTATTTACGTTTGTCACAGACTGTTGGCAACACAGAAAGGTACATCCGTGACAATGTGGATGAACAGGGGCGTTTCAATCAGGAAATTTCAGCCGGAACACAACAGGCAAATGAACTGACCAATACCATCAAGCGGGCGGTTGCAGCTATGTCAGTATTCAGACAGTTGGGAAAGCACTGAACATTTCAGACGAACTTGTTCAGACAACATCCCGTTTGAACATGATGAATGACGGGGTTCAGACAACCGCTGAACTTGTCAACATGGTATATGCAGCAGCACAAGATGCAAGAGGTTCATTCAGTCAGATGGCTGATGTTGTTGCCCGTTTCGGTAACAACGCAAAGGATGCGTTCAGCAGTTCAGAAGAAGTTGTTGCTTTTGCTGATCTGATTCAAAAGCAGATGACGATTGCCGGGGCAAGCACCCAAGAAGCAGCAAACGCAGAATTGCAGTTATCACAGGCACTTGGTTCAGGTGTCCTTCGTGGTGATGAATTGAACAGTATCTTTGAACAAGCACCTAACCTGATTCAGAACATTGCAGACTATCTTGATGTTCCAATCGGTAAGATCAGGGAAATGGCAGCGGATGGGGAACTTTCCGCTGATGTAGTTAAGGCAGCAATCTTTTCTGCTGCTGATGACATTAACAGCAAATTCAATGAAATGCCTATGACTTGGGGCAGATGTGGCAGTCAATGCAGAACACCGCACTGATTGCATTTCAGCCTGTTCTTCAAAGATTAAACGATTTAGCCAATAGTGAAGCATTTCAGACTTTCATTCAGGGTGCTATTGAAGCAATGGCAACCCTTGCGAATATCCTTCTGAATGTGTTTGAAATAGCTGCATCCGTTGGGGCATTTATCGGTGATAACTGGTCAATCATTGCACCAATTATCTATGGTGTAATTGCTGCATTAGGGGCATATTTGGCAATCATGGGAATTGTCAACGCAATTACTGCAATTTCAGCAGCCATTGATGCGACAAAGGCAGCAGCAGATGCACTTGCAGCCGGACAAACATTTCTTTGGACGGTACAGCAGTATGGATTGAACGCAGCACTTGCAGCGTGTCCGATCACATGGATTATTGTGCTGATTATAGCACTTATTGCAATAATTTTTGCCGTATGTAATGCGATTGCAAAAATGACAGGTATTGCAAATTCAGGGTTCGGTGTGATTACTGGTGGTGTGAACGTGGTGATTCAGTCTTTAAGAACTTGGGTCTGACCGTGGCAAACATTGCCTTGGGTATTGGAAACGCCATTGCAGCACTTGCATCCAATATGATGACGGCATTTCACAATGCTATCTGCAACGTACAGTCATGGTTTTACAATCTGTTATCAACCGCCTGTTCAGTAATTGAAAATATAGCAGCAGCCTTGAACAAGTTGCCGTTTGTAAGTTTTGATTATTCAGGTATCAGTTCAGCAGCAGATGACTATGCAGCCAAGGCAAGTGAAGCAGCCGGAAACAAAGAGGACTACACCAGTATTTCAGATGCGTTCAATGAAGGTTTCACAACCTTTGATGCGTTTCAGGACGGTTGGGCATCAGATGCTTTCAATGCGGGTGCAGCTTGGGGTGATGGTGTTGCTGACAAGGTTTCAAATTTCAGTTTATCGGATGTATTCGGTCAGACTGATATTCCTAATGTTGGTGACTACACATCAGGTTTCAATGATGCAATAGCAAATTCCGGCATTGGTGACGGTGTTGGAAGTATTGACGATAACACAGGTAAAATCAAAGATTCTTTGGATGTTACAGAAGAAGATTTGAAATACTTGCGTGACATTGCAGAACAAGAAGCCATTAACAGATTCACAACCGCAGAAATCAATGTTGATATGTCAGGTATGCAGAACACTGTGAACAGCGGTGATGACATTGACGGTTTTATGACCAAACTGACAGATTCAGTCAATGAAGCGGTAGACAATATGACGGAAGGGGTGCATGAATAAATGGCAAGAAGCGGATATGATATGTATTTTGACAAATGCCTTTTTCCTGTCACCCCTGAAAAAATCAGTATCAAAATCAATGGTAATAACAAAACGGTCAACCTGATAAATGAAGGTGAAATCAATATCCTGAAAAAAGCCGGGTTGACCGACATTGAATTTGAAGCAGAAATCCCGCAAGTAAAACATCCTTATGCGGTGTATAAGAATGGTTTCAAAGAAGCGGGGTATTTCTTTGATATTTTTGAAGGGTTGAAAACAGGCAAAAAGACATTCCAGTTCATTGTATGCAGAAAGACCCCGGTGGGGAAAAAACTGCTGAACACGAACATGAAGGTATCTTTGGAAGATTACAAAATTTCAGAGGATGCCAAGAACGGGTTTGACTTCAAAGTCAAGTTCAATCTGAAACAGTACCGGGACTATGGAACAAAGACAGTCAACATCAAAATTGCTGCATCCAAGCCAAAGGCAAGTGCAGAGCCTAAGCGGGAAACCAACAATTCACCCGCCCCGGCAGCAGCACAGACATATACGGTTGTGCGTGGTGATTGTTTGTGGAACATTGCAAAACGGTTTTACGGCAGCGGTGCAAAATACACCGTGATCTACAACGCAAACAGGGGTGTTATTGGTGGCAACCCTAACTTAATTTATCCGGGACAGGTTTTGACCATTCCGGCAGCATAAGAAAGGGGTGTTGTTCAATGTACGTTGAACTACTGGTTGGGAATGAATCAGGAACAAAAGTATATCAGCCTGTTGTTCAGGAAGGTATTGAATGGTCAACAGAAAGAAAAAACACCCCCGGCAAACTGGTTTTCAAAGTCCTGTATGACAACATTCTTGATTTTTCAGAAGGTAGTCCAGTCAGGATGAAGGTGGACGGTGACAATGTATTCTTTGGTTTTGTGTTTAAGCAGCAGAGAACCAAGGACAAAATCATTACTGTCACCGCCTACGATCAGTTGAGGTACTTAAAAAATAAAGATACCAAGGTCTATGAAGGAAAGACGGCAAACCAATTTGTGAAAATGATTGCAGATGATTATGCCCTGAACCTTGGCACACTGGATGATACCGGGTATGTCATTGAATCAAGGGTTGAAGAAAATACTTCACTGTTTGAAATGATAGCAAATGCCTTGACCTGACACTGACCAATACCGGGGAAATGTATGTGTTATATGATGACTTTGGGAAACTTACCCTGAAAAGCCTGTCATCTATGTATGTGGGTGTTCCGGGGGCGTACCTGATGATTGATGAAGAAACCGGGCAAAACTTTGACTATACTTCATCTATTGATGAAAACACATATAACAAAATCAAACTGACCTATGATAACAAGGACACAGGAAAGCGTGATGTTTACATCACACAGGATTCTTCCAACATTAACAAATGGGGCATCTTGCAATACTTTGACACCTTGCAGAAAGGTGAAAATGGTCAGGCGAAGGCAGATGCCCTTTTGAAACTGTATAACAAAAAGACCCGTAACCTGAAAATTACCAACGCTTTAGGTGACAACAGAGTACGGGCGGGTTCAATGGTTGTCATCAACCTTGACCTTGGTGATGTAAAACTGAAAAACTGGATGCTTGTTGAAAAATGCAAGCATACCTACAAGGAAGGTGAACATTGGATGGATTTGACACTTAGAGGGGGTGAATTTGTTGCCTGATGCAAATGAACTTGTTGATACTCTGAAAAGGCAGCCGTTGAAGCGGTTGAAGCGGGGAAACCCGTAAATGTATATTTTGGTGAGGTCGTGAGTGCTTCACCTTTGAAAATCAATGTTGAACAGAAGATGATACTGGGTGAAAAACAGTTGATTCTTTCAAGAAATGTGACGGATTTTAGCACAATGGTAACAGTTGACTGGACTTCTGAAAGCAGTCTTTCCACCCACAACCACACTGTAAAAGGTGACAATGGCAGCGGTGGCAACATTGACTTGAACACAGGGTCAAAGAACCTTGCACATACTCACAAAATTACAGGAAAAAAGAAGATCATCATCACAATGGCTTGGCGGTTGGTGATGAAGTTATCCTGATAAGACAGCAAGAAGGTCAACGCTTCATTGTTGTGGATAGGATAGGCAAATGATTCCTTCAACAGTTGGTTTTCTTGACCAAGATTTTGAAATAGAAACACAGCCAAGCCTAACTTATAAAATGGATTTAGACGGTGATTCAGTCAGGGGTCTTGTGGATGAACAGGATGCCATGAAGCAGATGATTTTCAGAACACTGCAAACAGAAAGGTATCAGTACATCATATATCCGTGGTATTACGGCATTGAAACACTTGACCTGTATGGTGAACCTGTCACTTGGGTTTGCCCTGAATTAGAACGCAGAATCAGTGAAGCGTTAGCCGTTGATGAAAGAATCACGGGTGTGACCGACTTTGAATTTGACCTGACGGTCAAAGGTGTGGTTCATGCCTATTTACCGTAAAACAATTTACGGTGATATTAAAGCAGAGAAGGGGTGAAGATTTAGAATGTATGAAGATCAGACTTATGACATTATCCTTGAAAGGATGATGAACCGGGTATCTGACAAAATTGACAAAAAGACCGTCATCCCCTGTTTATGATCTGCATAGTTCAACCGCCATTGAATTTCAGATTTTATACATTGAGTTGGAATATCTGATAAAAAATTCATACGGTGATACTGCTGCAAGGGAATTTCTGATCTTGCTTGCAAAGGACAGGGGAGCTTTCACCTGAACCTGCAACCAAGGCAATCTTACAGGGTGAGTTCACACCAACAAACATTAATGTTACTGGAAAGCGTTTCAACATTGGTGAAATCAACTATGTTGTGACTGAACAGATCACACCGGAACATACAAGGTTCAGTGTGAAACAGAAGGTGTTGTTGGCAATCAGTACCTTGGGGATATGATACCAATGGAATATATTGACGGGTTGCAGACGGCAAGCCTGACAAGCGTACTTATTCCCGGTGAAGATGAAGAAGATACAGAAGTTTTCAGACAGCGTTATTTTGACAGTTTCAATGAACAGTCCTTTGGTGGTAATCATGCTGATTATATGGCAAAGGTCAAAGGCATTGAAGGTGTTGGATCATGTAAGGTCAAGCGTGTTTGGAATGGTGACATTAGACCCGCTGACATGATCGTCAGTACCGTGGTCAAGAACTGGTATGAATCAATCATTTCAACAGTTCCGGCAGCAGTCAAACCGTGGCTTGATGCCGTATATAATGCAGCCAAGGACAAGAAACTGACGGTTGGCGGTACTGTTCATGTAGTCATCACTGATTCTGATGATTATGGTGAAGCAAGTTCAACGCTTGTTCAATACGTTCAGCAGACACTTGACCCGGAAGAAAATGCCGGAGAAGGTTACGGACTTGCACCAATCGGTCATGTAGTCAGTGTTGCAAGTGCATTACCTGTCAGTATTGAGGTCAAGACCACAGTAACCTTTGAAGAAGGTCACAACTGGTCAAATACCAAGGCAGCCATTGCAGAAGCGGTTGATGCGTACTTCTTGGAATTAAGAAAGAACTGGTCAGAAACATCACAAACCATTGTCAGGGTATCGCAGATTGAAAACCGCATCCTTGGCGTTGATGGCGTGGTGGATGTGACCGGGACAAAGCTGAACGGCACGGCAAGCAATATGACCTTGACAGAATTTTGTATACCAAAGTTAGGGGGTGTTTCTGCATGATAAGAGAAGTTGACCTTGTTTCATACTTACCGCCATTCATGCAGAGTTACAAAGAACCCGTTGCAGCACTTGAAGCGGAAAATCCTGAATTTAGCCTGATGTGGTCGGCAACTGACAGGTGTTTGCGTAACCGCTTCATTCAACTGCTGATGAATATGGAATCAGCAGATTTGAAAAAATGCTGAAAATATACCCAACTGCTGATGATACCCTTGAATCAAGGCGTTCAAGGGTTCAAAGCAAGTGGTTCAACACAATCCCGTACACTTGGAAAGTGTTGCTTCAAAAGTTGCTTGTCCTTTGCGGTGACAGTGACTTTGAAGTGATTGGTGATTTCAAGACCGGATACACACTGTATATTGACACTGACCTTGAATTATATGGTCAGGTGGAAGAACTGGAAAACATCATAAACACAATGATTCCTGAAAATCTTGTGGTTGTATCTAAGAACAGCATCCCTTGCAACATCAAAGGTGCTGTTCTTTTTGGTGGTGGCATCTGCTTCATCAATGAATTTATCATCACAAACGATTTCCGGGAAGTGTTTGATGTGAACGGTTCATCAGTATTCGGTGGCGGTATTGTTCAGACTGAAACGCTGAACATCACAAATGACAGCAAAGAAACACTGAATGTTCAGGGTGCTGTCAACTTTGGCGGTAAGGCAACAGATACCACTATGATAACCATTTCAACGGATTTCAAAGAAACATACCGGGCAGATGCAGTTGCAAAGGCAGCATCCGGCACTGTTCAGGTTGATTTCATTGAGATAAAAACAGAATAGAAAGGAATGATAAGATGGCAGAGTATTCAAAACTTTACATCACAAACAATGGTCAGGCACTTATGGCAAAGATGATTGCCGGGTCAGGGAGCATTGATTTTACAAAAATCTGTTCTTCTGCAACACAGTATTCTGAAAGTCAGTTACAGGCATTGACCGCACTTAGCAACATCAAGCAGACAACCCTTGTTTCCAAGGTTACCCGCACAAATGAAGTTGCAATCAAAATTGAAGCAGCACTTTCCAATGTAGACCTGAAAGAAGGGTATTATATGCGTACCCTTGGTTTATATGCGGTTGACCCTGACAAGGGTGAAATCTTGTATGCGGTGTGCATTGAAAAGTCAAATAACTGTTATATGCCCCATATAACGGTGTTACGGTATCGGCTGCATACTTACAGTTATATACAACGGTAGGAAACGCTGACAGCGTATCACTTGCAGTCAGTCCGGGTGCGTATGCAACAGTTGGTGACATTCAGGCACTTGAAAAAGAAATTGCTGATCTGAAAGCCTTTGTTGGATATTCAGACGGTGACATTTATGGTGTTGAAGTGGATTTTGAAAATAAAAAGTTCACAAGACTTGCCGGGGCAGTAAACCGTTCAGCGGGTTCAGGATTTGACGGAATCAATGCCTTTGGTGGCAGAAAGCGTTGCAACCTTACCAATGACGGGCGTGTTGCTGCATATTACGGTGAAGCCGGATTTTCCACTACTGGAAAACTGACACAGGCGGTTGACCGTAACCCGGTAGGTACTGAATCACCTGATGAAAACCTGAAATTCAGTGCCGGGACAATCGTTCAGGTAATGGTTGAACAGCCAAAGTTTTATTACAAGGTTGTACCGCTTAAAACTGAAAAGAGAACCAAGGGGGCAATCACAAGAAAAATCAGATACTATGTATCAGATACACCAAAGGCGGGATTCAAACTTCATCCGGCGTTCATTGTAAATGGTCAGGAAAATGATGTTGCATATCTTGCAGCCTTTGAAGGTTCACTTTGGGATGCATCTGCATCAGCGTACATTCTTGATGATTCACAGGTTGCTGACTTTGCTACTGATATGTTATGCAGTATTGCCAATGCAAAACCGCTTTCAGGACTTACACAGAACGCAACCCGTGTCAATATCAGAAAACTTGCTGAAAAACGTGGTACTGGTTGGGAACAGGGTGTTGTTCAGACGGCATCCGCTTCACAGATGCTTATGCTGATTGAATATGCAACCTTCAATATGCAGTCTGTCATTGGAAACGGTGCAGTAAGTAAAACTGATGACGGTAAAACTTCCATGACTGAAAACACAGGTGCAACAATCACACTTGGTAACGCATCAGGTTCAGTTGTAAATGCCAATGGTATTCAGATTGTTTCATATCGTGGTGAAGAAAACTTTTGGGGTAACATTTGGTGGTGGATTGATGGAATCAATCACTATGCAAATGCAACCACAGGTGAATGTGATACCTATGTTGCAGATCACGGCTTTACTGATGACAGTAAGGCAGCACCTTATGAAGATACAGGAATGTGTGCAAAGTATGGAAACGGTTATATTTCCGCTTTCTGTTATTCAGAAGATTTTGATTGGTTATTCTTACCGGGTGAGTTCAACGGAAACACTGCACTTCCTGTTGGTGATTATTGTTGGAATCAGAACGGTACTGGTTGGCGTGTCACTGTATTGGGTGCTGATTGGAATGGTGGCTTGAGTGCCGGTGCTTTCTGTTGGTATCTGGATAGTGCTTCTTCTGTTCGTAGTCGGGCTGTCGGCGGTCGGTTGGTGTATCGAAAAAAGGTAGCAGCATAACAGATAACCAGTAATTCACATAATTTTAGGTAATCAGGATGCTAAAGATGACGATTTCAAGTCAGAAAGACGATAAAAAGACAAAAAACCAATGTCACTAAATTAGGTGCTAATTGGAATAAATGGCTTGAATACCAGTGCTTTCTATTGGAATCTGAATAATGCTTCTTCTAATCGTAATCGGAATATCAGCAGTCAGTTAGTAAATGCACAAATATCACTTGAAACACCCCGTCAGAAATGGCGGGGTGTTCTTATAAATCAATGTACTGAAAACTGATTACCGTGCCACTTGGCAAAACATCAAAATACATGGGCTGTATTAGTAGACCGTCACCTGACGGGTTGAAAGTTCGGTTCAGTGCATACAGAAGGGAACAGACAAGCGTGAAAAGGTATGGCAATCTTTATGAAAAAATCTGTTCAATGGATAACCTGTATCTTGCGTTTCAACACGCAAAGAAAGGCAAAGGATGGTACAAGGAAGTTCAGCAGATTGAGAAAAGACCATATTACTATTTGGCGGGTCTGCAATGGATGCTTCAAAACCATTTATACAAAACTTCGGAATATGCCACTTTTACGAAAAAGGACGGCAAGAAGGAACGGGAAATATACAAACTTCCATTCTTCCCTGACAGAATTGCACAATGGGCGGTTTTACAGGTGATTGAACCGCAGTTATTAGCGTATTTCACTGATGATACATACAGTGCAATACCAAACAAGGGTATTCATGCAGCATACAAGAAGTTACGGTTGGCGGTTGACACCGTGCCGGAAGAAATGATCTATTGCTTGAAAATAGACTGTAAGAAATTTTACCCTTCCATTGACCACGAAACACTAAAACAGAAGTTCAGACGGAAGTACAAAGACCCTGAACTGCTTGAACTGATTGATGAAGTAATTGATTCAATCAGCACTTGTCCGGCAACGGATGAAAACATTGAATTTTATCGGTCTTGTGGTAATGAAATCAAGATAGTGAAGGTAAACGGCAAGGACTTCATTGAAGGTGTCGGTATTCCAATAGGGAATTACTTTTCACAGTATGACGGCAATTTCTTCCTATCAGGTTTTGACACTGGAATAAAAGAAGTTAAGCGGGTAAAGCACTATTACCGTTATATGGATGATATTTGTATTTTTGCAAGAACCAAAGAAGAACTGCATCAGTTACTTGCAGAAATCAATGAATACTTCATACAGAATTTGAAATTAAGGATAAAAGGGAACTATCAGATATTCCTTCATTCATCCGGGGTATTGATTTTGTTGGGTACAGGATATTTTTGAACAGTACCCTGTTGAGAAAATCCACCTGTCAGGAAATGAAGCGGAAGATGACCAACATCAGGAAGAAAGTTGAAAACGGTCAGGAAATGAACTATTCAGAATGGTGTTCAATCAATTCCTATAAGGGTTGGTTGAAACATTGTGACAGTTCCCATTTATCAGATAAATATATTGTGCCTATTCAGCAATACGCTGATGATTATTATACAAACCATATCAAGGCAAAGAAAAAGAAGAAAGGCGGTAAAAAGCATGAAAGAGTACGGAAAAGTACGCAGTACAAAGCAGCCTGAACAGAAAGTCATTGATGACTATTCAGTTTGGGTTGCTGCAAACATCACCCCCGTGTCAGAGCCGGGAACGGATGAAATGCCGGGGTTTAAAGGTTATGAATATGACCTGACACAGTACAGCAAGGATGAATACATCAAGATGATTGATGACAAGAACGCATCCTTGGATGAACAGATCACACAGGCACAGGAAGCCATGTGTGAAATCTATGAAATGATGGCATAAGGAAGGGGTGAGAATATGGCAAACATTTATGCAGCACTCATTATCAAGGGTAAGAAGTCAATCAATGATGTTCCTGACAAGATCAGGGATGAAGTCAAACAGGTGCTTATTGATGAAGGACACCCGGAACTGGCAGAAGGTGGTAACTGATGTTGTTTCAGTTCATCATAAAAAATTTTATTCAGAAGGATGTGGAATCTATGGCAGTGATCTATGCAACCCTTATCATTAAGGCAAGAAAACCTTTGCTGATGTACCTGAGAAAATCAAGGACAAAGTGAAGGAAGTTCTGATTGACCTTGATTGCCCTGAATTAGCAGAGTAATCAACAGACAAGGAAATTATCACAGACACAGAAACAACCGCTATATGACCATTATATGAGGTCATAGGCGGTTGTTTTTATGTGCAGAAAGGACAGAAAGAATGAAACAGACTATTTGTAGCGTTTTAGGTGTGGTTGGTTCAGCAATCGCATCTTTTTTTGGTGGTTGGGATGCGGGACTTGCAACCCTTCTGATTTTTATGGGACTTGATTATATTTCAGGTCTGATTGTTGCCGGGGTGTTCAAGAACAGTCCCAAGACAGACACAGGTTCACTTGAAAGCAAGGCGGGGTGGAAAGGTCTTTGCAGAAAGTGCATGACCTTGATTTTTGTACTGGTTGCATATCGCCTTGATCTTGTCATTGGCACAAATTATATCAGGGATGCAGTGATTATTGCGTTCATTGCCAATGAAACAATTTCCCTTGTGGAAAATGCGGGTCTTATGGGGTTACCACTCCCGGCAGTCATCACCAAGGCTATTGATATTTTACAGAAAAAGACAGAAAGTGAGGTAAAAAATGAGTAATTCAAGTTTAGTGTGTTATACAAAGTTATCACCGAACCATTCAGGAAAGCGTACACACAGTATTGACCGTATCACACCGCATTGTGTAGTTGGTCAGTTATCGTGTGAAACAATTTGTGCTTGTTTCCCGGAAGGAAGGGGGGCAAGCTGTAATTATGGTATCGGTTCAGATGGTAGAATTTCCCTTTGTGTTGATGAAGGTAACCGTTCTTGGTGTTCTTCATCCAATGCGAACGATCAGCGGGCGGTTACTATCGAATGTGCATCTGATAAAACTGAACCGTATGCAATGACGGATGCAGTATATGAATCACTGGTGAACCTTTGCACAGACATCTGCAAGCGTAACGGAAAGAAAAAACTTCTTTGGTTTGCTGATAAGGATAAAACACTTGCTTACAATCCGGCATCTGATGAAATGGTCATCACTGTTCATAGATGGTTTGCAAACAAGTCTTGCCCGGGTGATTGGTTATATAATCGTTTGGGTGATCTTGCTGCAAGAGTAACAGCAAACCTTGGCAGTGGTCAGTCATCTGACAATGATGTTTTATACCGTGTTCAGACTGGAGCATTTTCTGTCAAAGAAAACGCTGATCGTATGCTTGAAAAGTAAAGGCAGCCGGATTTGATACCTATATGGTACAGATTGATGGAATGTATAAAATTCAGGTCGGTGCATATAGTGTGAAATCAAATGCTGATGCAATGGCAACCAAACTGAAAGCAGCCGGGTTTGATACTTTCATCACTACACAGGGCGGTCAGGCAGTGTCATCTACTTCAACACCTACAAGGGAAGTTACAGTTGGTAGCACCGTAAGGTTGAAGGAAGGTGCAAAGACTTATTCAGGCGGTTCACTTGCATCCTTCGTGTATGAAAGAGATCATCAGGTGACACAGTTAAACAGTGACCGTGCTGTCATTTCATACAATGGTACGGTTGTTGCAGCGGTTCGCAAGAATGACCTGATTCTTGTGTAGCCCGGTGTTACTAATTTGTTACTAAATAGCGGGATTTTGTGAGATTTGCGGAGATATTCAAAACTGAACTTTTCAGCAAATTCAAGCAAAAAGCGGGGTGTTATATCAGTAAAATTTATGATATAATGAAATCAATATTTTGGTTAGACGAGGTGATGAACATGGGGAACAGCAGAGACGACTTTACTTCAGCAACAAAGGAATTACTGGCAAATCGGGTTGGTAGAAGATGTAGTAATCCTGCTTGCCGAAAGTTGACTTGTGGGGCAAATACCAATCCTGAAAAAATTACAAATATAGGGGTAGCAGCTCATATCTGTGCAGCGGCTCAAGGCGGTCCACGCTATGACGCTTCTATGACACCCGAAGAAAGAAAAGTCGTTTGAAAATGGAATTTGGTTATGCCAGTCTTGTTCTAAATTGATTGATACGGATATTACTCGTTATCCTAAAGAACTGCTACAAAGTTGGAAGCAGCTTGCAGAACAGACAGCAATTTTGGAAGTCGAAACTACTTCTTCCACACCTGCCTTTGAAAAAGATAAAGAGCTTGTCCAATTTTATTTGGAGTGCTTTGATCGTCCAGCCTTTCAAGATGACATTTATCAAGAAGGTCGAATGGAGGATTTTGATAAAGCGATTGAAGATACGCTAATTGCCTTGAATACAGGGGTACTAAGAACTCGTGATGGCTCCATATTAAAACAGGCTGATGGAAAATCTTCTGTCCAAAACTCTTTATGGAGAGAAAAACTCTATACTATCACTGATATGCTAACAGCAATTCGCAGACGATTGAAAATAGCCAAAAAGGAAAACGCCTATTCGACATATGGCACAGGCGAAGATGTCGCTTATTGTTTCTATGATCGTGAGCTTGCTGAATGGCTTAATTCTACACGAGAAGAAATACTAAAAATTCTATCGTCTATTTGTAAAGAGGCTGGACTTCGGGAATTACATTTTCGGAAACATAGATATAGATGGTAAAAAGAACAAGGCGGCAGGTCCCAACATCGGAACCTGCCGCCCTCGTCTTACTTTGCCACCAGCTCGGAG
>ENA-OQEB01000187-OQEB01000187.1-human-gut-metagenome-genome-assembly--contig:-NODE-187-length-26189-cov-4.901811_pt1 | contig 26189 bp, 29 predicted proteins | sample MGYA00242787_ERZ504619 | MGnify/ENA primary metagenome ERZ504619 (study PRJEB26092, sample SAMD00036317) | human gut metagenome | host: Homo sapiens | study: EMG produced TPA metagenomics assembly of... | reverse complement strand
ATTAAAAAAAGAAAAAGCCTTTGGCGAAGGCTTAAAGAAAATAAAGTCGCTCAGGGTGTAAGCTCGGTGCTTCTTCCCGTGCTTTTCGGTGTTCTAATCCTCGCCTTGTGGCAGGGACAGGTTCTTCACAAGATTTTCAACACGGACACAAACACTCTGCCGCTTCCGTCAAGAATTTGTCACATCATCATTGACAATATTCCCGCATTTGCACAGAATGCACTCTACACACTTCTGGTTGCGGTTATAGGACTTGTAATCGGTTCAATCATCGGATATCTGATTGCTGTCTTTGCGGCAACCTTTCAGAAATGGGGCAAAGGCGGTCTTACAATTGTAGGTGCATTCAACGCAATTCCGATTGTTGCCCTTGCTCCCGTAATGACAAACTGGACAAAGGATATAAGCAACGATCCGAACATAAGAAGTATGTTTGCAAAAACACTTGTTGTTATGATTGTTTGTATTGCAAGTATGAGTATCAACGCTTTCAGAGGACTTACGGAGCTCAAGCCGTTTGCCCTTGACCTTATGAAATCATATGCGGCAAAGAAAAGCACGGTATTCTTTAAGCTTAGACTTCCAAATTCCGTACCTTATGTATTTACCGCTCTCAGGGTAAGCGTTCCGATAAGCATTATCAGTGCAGTTGTTTCGGAATATTTTGCAGAATACATTGTCGGTGTCGGCAGAGAAATCAGAGAAAACATAGTTCTCGGTCAGTATCCGACAGCGTGGGCATATATTGTTGTTGCCTGTCTTATCGGACTTGTAATGTACGGTGTGCTGATGCTGGTTGAATCAATTGTTCTCAAGAACAGAAAAGTTAAATAAGTTGTTTACCGCTTTCGGTTTACATACAAATTTTGAAATTGGAGGAATCAAAATGAAAAAGACAAAGGAACTCAAAAAACTGCTCGCAGTTGTATTTGCAGGTGCAATTGCAGTAACAGCTTTCGCAGGTTGCGGTGAATCAGGCTCATCTTCGGATTCATCATCAAAAGACAGTTCAACATCGGGTGAATTGATGTCAAATGAAGAGATTATAAAGAAAGCCGCCGCTGACGGCAAGGTTGGTAACTGGGGACTCGGTAACGAGTACGAAATTCTTGCACTTCTTCAGAAGTATGACCTCCCCACAAAGTACCTTTCGGAAGATTTCACAATGGACGGTTTCGATCAGGACGATATTACACTTGCTTCGGCAATGACATTTAACGAACTCGGACTTGTAAAGAACGACTATGACGGCGGTTACAAGTACGGCGATACAGTAGGCACAATTGATATGAACGATGAGGGTGTTGCAATGCTCGAGGACAATATTTTCTGTACCAAAGAGTTTGCAAAGAAAAACCCGAACACGGTAAAGGCTTTCCTTTACGCATCTATGAAGGGTTGGGCATATGCCGTTGAAACCCGGAAGAAGCCGCTCAGATTGTATTTGACGCAGGCTCATCGGTATCATCAGACCACCAGCTCTATATGGCAAAAGAGGTTGCAAAGCTTGTTACAACAGACACAAAGGGCAAGACAGTAAGCAACTACGGCAATATGGACGAGGATGCAATGCAGCAGACGCTCGACCTCTGCAAGAAGTATGTACAGCTTGACGACTCATCAGCCGTAAAGAAGCTTGAAGGTTCACACTTGACGATATCCGTGATACACAGTACATTGATGCCGCTAACAAGTCAAAGGACGGCAAGTTCGGTACACTCGAAAAGACAGATGTTACAATCCAGCTCAAGTGGTTGCCTCAGGCACAGTTTATGGGCTACTATGTTGCACAGGCAAAGGGCTACTATGACGAAGTCGGTCTTAAAGTAACGATCACACCGGGCGGCGGTGACATTTCTGAAACAACAGCAGTAAACAACGGCACAGTTGATTTCGGTGTTACATGGGTAGCAAACCTCACATCCGCAAATGCAGGCGGTATGGATCTCCTTGAAATCGCTCAGGTTTATCAGAGATCGGGTCTTGAGCTTGTTTACAAGAAAGACCTTTTCACAAAGTAATTGATTCAGGCTTTCGTCACGGCGGTAAACCGACTGCCGTGGCGAAAAGGTCACAAATATGAAAGGAAGGAAACATTATGGATTTATTGATTAAAAACGGAACAATTGTTACGGCAAAGGAAAGCTACAAGGCTGATGTTGCAGTAAATGACGGCAAGATTGTCGCAATCGGCAGTAACCTTGATTTCGATGCAGACAAGGTTGTTGACGCAGGGGGAAAGCTCGTTCTCCCAGGTGCAATTGATGTGCACACTCATCTTGCAATGCCGTTCGGCGGCACGGTTTCTGCCGACAGCTACCTTGCAGGCACAAGAGCGGCGGCTTGCGGCGGTGTAACAACTGTTTTTGATTATCCCGTACAGCACAGCGGTGAAACAATTATGGGACTTATAAATTCAAAGAAAGAGGTTCTTGAAAAAGAGGCCTGTGTTGACTATGCCTTTCATTGTTGTATCACCGATCTTAACGGCGGTGAAATTCTTGATGAAATGGAAACAGCCGTAAAAGAAGGTATTACAAGCTTTAAGTGCTTCTTTGTATATAAAAAGGAACATATGATGGTTGATGACGCAACATTTGTAAGGCTTTTGCTCAGAGCAAAGGAGCTTGGTGCGAAAATCAATCTTCACGCAGAAAATCCCGACCTCATTGATATGAGAACGGAACAGTTCCTTAAAGAGGGCAAGACAAGCGCATGGTATCACTACCTCAGCCGTCCCGAATTTGTTGAGGCAGAGGCTGACAAGAGAGCCGTGCATTGGGCAACACATCTTGACGCTCCTCTTTATATTGTTCATATGGCTGACAAAGAAGGACTTGAGGAATGTATTAAAGCAAAAACAGAGGGACACGAACTCTACATTGAAACCTGTCCGCAGTACCTTGAATTTACCTGTGATGTCTATAAGCGTGAGGACGGCAGAAACTTTGTATGCTCACCGCCTATGAAGGGTAAGGAAAGTCAGGATGCTTTGTGGACAGCAATCAAATCGGGTATGATTGATACGGTTGCAACAGACCATTGTCCTTTCCAAAGCTACGAAAAAGACTGGGGCAAGGATGATTTTACAAAGATTCCAAACGGCTGTGCAGGTATCGAAAATCTCTATCCTTATATGCTCGATGCGGCAAACAGCGGCAAGATTTCTTTTGAAAGAGCGGTTGAGCTTTGCTCAACAAACCCAGCAAAAATCTTCGGTTGCGATGACAAGGGCTCAATCGAAATCGGTAAGGATGCCGACATCGTGATTTACGATAAGGACAAGGATTTTACAATCAGTGTAAACAATATGCATTCGGACTGTGACCATACTATCTGGGAGGGCAAAAAGCTCCACGGCTATCCCGTTCAGACCTACCTCAGAGGCAGTCTTGTTTATGACAACGGCGACTTTGTGGGAACTCCCGGTAACGGTAAGTATGTAAAACGCAGTACCTCAAAATAATTTATATAAGTTTTGAAAGTAGTTGATGTTTATGGGATACAGAGAAGTTGTTTTAAAAAGTGAAAGCAGCAGATGCCTGCTCTGCGAGGATGCACCTTGTGCAAATGCCTGCAAGAACGGCGTCAGGATTGACCGCATTATCCGCTCCGTTAATTTTGACAACACAGAGGGAGCAAGATATATGCTTGGCGACAATCCGTGTGCGGGTTGCATTGACGGAGGCTGTATGCAGGCTTGCAACAGAGCAAAGTTTGATTCGCCCGTTAATATCAACAAGATTACGGATATTGTTTCAAGAGAAGAATTTGTTCCCGAATATGATGCGGATCTCACCACTGATTTGTGCGGAGTAAAGTGTGAAAACCCGTTCTTTCTGTCATCATCGGTTGTCGGCAGTAACTACGATATGGTTGCCAAGGCTTTTGATGAGGGCTGGGCAGGAGTTGCATTCAAGACAATCGGAATGTTTACCCCGAACGAGGTTTCGCCACGATTTGCAGAACTTGACAAGGAAGATACCGCATTTGTAGGCTTTAAGAATATTGAACAAATTTCGACATATTCTCTTGAAGAAAACCTTTCCTTTTTCAGGAAATTAAAGAAAAATTATCCGACAAAGGTCATCATCGCATCTATCATGGGCAGTAATGAAGAAGAATGGACAAAGCTTGCATCTCTTTGTGAAGATGCGGGGGCTGATGTTATAGAATGTAACTTCAGCTGTCCTCAGATGGTCGGCGAGGGACTCGGCAGTGATGTCGGAATAAATCCCGAACTTGTATATGCCTACACAAAGGCTGTAAGAAAGGGAACAAAGCTTCCGATTCTTGCCAAGATGACGCCGAACATCACCTCAATGATTCCTCCGGCAGTTAAGGCAATGGAGGCAGGTGCAGACGGACTTGCGGCAATCAATACGATTAAAAGTATTATGAATGTCAACCTCGACAATTTTTCAACATCTCCCGATGTTTGCGGAAAATCGTCAGTCGGCGGATATTCGGGCAAGGCTGTAAAGCCGATTGCACTTAGGTTTATCAACGAGATGAAAAGCAATGAAAGACTGAAGGATGTTCCGATAAGCGGTATGGGCGGTATCGAAACATGGTATGATGCGGCGGAGTTTATTTCACTCGGCTGCTCAACGGTTCAGATTACAACCTCGGTAATGCAGTATGGTTACCGCATTATTGACGATTTAAAGGACGGCTTGAAACGATATATGAAAGCTCATAATTTCAAGTCTGTTTCAGATTTTACGGGTATTGCCGAAAGCAATATCATTCCTGCCGATGACCTTGACAGAAGTTACATATGTTTTCCGAAGTTTGACCGTGAAAGATGTGTCGGTTGCGGAAGATGCTTCGTATCATGTTATGACGGCGGTCATCAGGCAATAAAGATGAGTGACAATCAGAAACCCGTTCTCTACGGCAAAAAATGCGTTGGCTGTCATCTTTGTAAGGTTGTTTGCCCCGTGGGCGCAATAAGTTCGGGCAAAAAAGTCAGCAAAACTGCTTTAAATAAGCATTGATATAAAAATATTAAACATAATTTAATTTATTAAGGAAGGTGCAAAGTATATGTTTACATGCAGCAAAGAAAGAATGCAGGATAAGATTTCAACTTTCAGTACATTCGGTGATGCCGGTCACGGCGGAATTACAAGATATTCACTTTCTCCCGAGGCATTACAGGCAAGAGCAGAGTTCGTAAAGAGAATGACAGCAATTGGTGCCGAAATCAAAACAGACGATGTTGCCAATGTTTATGCAACTCTCAAAGGTTCGGATCCGACTCTTCCGGCAATCGTTATGGCGTCACACTGTGACTCCGTTAAGAACGGCGGTAACTATGACGGTATCCTCGGTGTTATGGGTGCAATGGAAGTTCTTGAAACGGTTGCAAACGATAAGATTCCCCACAAGCACAACCTTGTTGCCATGATTTGGACAAACGAAGAGGGCTCTCTTTATCCGCCGGCTATGATGTGTTCGGGCATTGTCTGCAACGATTATCTTCCGGCTGACATTGCAAAGAACTTCAAAAAAGAAAATATGCTTGCGTCAAAGTCAATCCTTGATCCGACAAAGACATTCGGTATGGCTCTTGAGGCATCGGGCTATAAGGGTGATGAGGCGAACAGACTTAATCCAAAGGATTATAAGGCAATGTTTGAACTCCACATTGAACAGGGCCCGATCCTTGAGGCGGCAGGCAATGATATCGGTGTTGTAACCTGCGTACTCGGTATGGTAAACTACCGTATCAAGGTTTACGGACAGGCTGACCATGCCGGCACAACTCCCATGAAGTATCGTCACGATGCACTTTTCGGTGCCACAAAGGTTCTTGAATATCTCCACACAGAGCTTGATAAGCTTGATCCCGAACTCGTTTACACAACAGGTGAAATTCTTTGTCATCCTGATGTACATACAGTAATTCCGGATTATGTTGAGTTTTCACTTGACGCTCGTCATGAAGATCCGCGAGTAATTGAACAGGTTGTTTCCGTAATCGAGAATATCCCGAAAGAGGTTGAAAAGTGCAAGACAGGCTATGAAATTGCATGGACAAGAGATACTGTTTACTATGACAAGCAGCTTGTTGATTTTGTTCAGGAGGCAGTTGACGAACTAGGTTATTCAAATCAGAAAATCAACTCGGGTGCAGGTCACGATGCACAGTTTGCATCATATATGCTTCCGACAACAATGGTATTCGTTCCCTCAAAGGACGGTCATTCACATTGCGAACCCGAATTTACTTCAACAGAGCTTTGTATAGAGGGTGCGTCAGTACTTCTCAACGCAGTCCTCAAGTGTGATGCGGCTGATTGATAATCGGTTTTGCGGAGGATAAAATATGGACAATTATATAATTACAATTGCTCGCAGTTTTGGCAGCGGAGGCAAGGAAATTGCCTCCCTGCTTTCCGAAAAGCTGGGTATTCCGTGGTATGAAAGACAGATTCTGACAATGGCGTCACAGGCAAGCGGAATTGATGAAAGCGAATTCGTAGAGGTTGACGAAAAACTTCACGGAAGCTATCTTATAAAGTCACTCACAAAGCTGCCGACGGCAAATGTTCTTCGTCCCGAATCAAGAGCGTTTGTGTCGGATTTGAATTTGTACAATATTCAGGCGGCAATCATAGAAGAGCTTTCCCACACACAGTCCTGTATCATTGTCGGAAAATGTGCCGATCATATTCTGAGGGATAAGCCAAATGTTTTGAGCGTGTTTGTTGATGCGTATTATGACGACTGCATTTCAAAAATCCGCTCAAGAATTTATGTTTCGGAAGAGCGTGCAAAAGATATGAAAAAGCGTACCGACAAGTACCGCACGGCTTATTATAAATACTATACAAGAGGCGAAAACTGGAAAGATACGCTTAACTACGATATGTTTTTGAACACATCAAGGAATTCAACGAATGACTGCGCCGAAATTATTGCAAAGGCTGTTGAGCTGAAATTCGGTAAATAATTTGACGCAGATTAAGAGGTGAGATTTATGGCAGTAACACTCGGTTCACTGTGCGAAAAGGCGGGCTATCTCTACGGTATGCGTGTGATAGCAGGCAAAGAAGGAATGACCAATATCGTGCAATGGGTTCATTCAGTTGAGGATATTGAGGTAAGTGACTTTCTTCACGGAGGAGAGCTTATCTTTTCAACGGGCATTGCAAACAAAGGTCAGGACTGGTTGCTGCCGTTTGTCAAAAATCTCATTGCCAAAAATGTCAGCGGACTTGTTCTAAACATAGGTCCGTACATAAAGGGAATCCCGTCAGAGGTTATCAGCTATTGCAACGAGAAAAAGTTTCCTCTTATGGATATTCCGTGGAAAACCCGAATTGTTGATATTTCACGGGATTTCTGCAATCAGATTATCTCAAATGAACGCAAGGAGGAAACAATAGGCGATACGCTGAAAAATTTCATTTTCTTTCCGGGTGAGTACGAAAAATACTTTCCCGTTTTTGAAAGCAACGGCTTTGACCTTGCAACCGATTATGCAATCATCGGTGTGAAAGCCGATATGGCTGACCATATTTCTTCAAGAAAGCTTGAATCGGCATTTGAACGAACAATTTATTCCTACAAAAAGCACTGGGGCGGTTTTAAGGTGGACAACATGATGTTCTATGTCCTCAATGACTTTTCCGATGACGAAATTGAAAGCATAGCCGAAAAAATTCAGTCGGAAAAGGAAAGGTATATAAGCGTCAACAAGCTGTATGTGGCAGTGAGCAAAACAAATAACAAGCTGAAATCACTCCCGAAAACATACCAGATTGTTTTAAGAATGTTAAGGCTTGCCGTCCGTACAGATATGACGCCTATGTTCTATGACCGACTTGAAGTTAAAAAGCTGATTCTTGCGGTTGACGATATTTCATTGCTTGAAAGTATCTATAACGAAAATCTCAAAAAGCTTGAAGTGTATGACCGTGACAACGGCACAGATTATATGAGTTTTTTAAGACTTTACCTAAAGTATGACGGAAGTGTTCAGAGGGTTGCTCAGGAAACCTTTGTTCACCGCAACACCATAAATTATCAGCTTGCAAAAATCAAAAAGATTCTCGGCAATAGTCTCAAAACCTTTGAAGAACGATTCAAAATTATATTAGCATTTGAAGTTCGTGATGTGCTTTGACCGCCTCCGTCCCCGTCACGATGTTAATACTGAAAATCCCCCGACAGCCTAACGGAAACCGCTGTCGGGGAATTTTTTATGTGTTTATTGTAGTTGTATTTATTTGAGTAACTGATACTAATTGATATCAATTAGTATCAGTATAAATCAAAAAATATTCCTGTCAATAAAAAAAGAACCGATACAAAAAGTATCGATTCTTCTTTGGTGCACCTGACAGGAATTGAACCTGCACTCCTCTCGAAACTAGAACCTAAATCTAGCGCGTCTGCCAGTTCCGCCACAGGTGCAAATATTAAACTGAAATATAAATAGTGGTTTTGCGAAGTGATACGCGCGTCTTCCAGTCTGAAATATAGTCGCAATGCGTCGCACATAAATGCACTTCCTTTTGCTCGTTATTTCAGACAGCGCATTGCTCCCTTTATCTGCCACAGGCAGCGGTCGCAAGGCTACCAATTCCGCCACACCCGCATTTTCAATTTCTGCAAGACCTACCGTTAGATAATACTATAAATATCAGCAAAAGTCAAGTATAAGCAAGCAGTATATTATTACTGCTTGCAGAACACGATTCCGTCTTTTTGGCTGATTGACTTGATTTTTGCCAAAGATTCAACTCTTATGCCCATATCACGAACGAGGTTGCCGCCGCCCTGATAAGCTTTTTCGATAACAATTCCCGCACCTGCTGTTTTTGCGCCTGCTTTTTCAATAAGCATAAGAAGTGCCGTTAAGGCGCTGCCCTTTGCAAGAAAATCGTCAATGATAAGCACATTGTCTTCTTTGCTCAAAAATTCCTTTGAAACAACTATGTCATAGTCCCTTTTATGAGTGTATGAGTGGACGGTTGCGTTGTATGTATCTGAGTAAATGTTTATCGTCTTTGTCTTTTTTGCAAAAACAACCGGAACACCAAAATACTGACCGCAAGACAGGCAATGCCGATTCCCGACGCTTCGATTGTCAGAATTTTTGTTATGTTTTCATCCTTGAAAAGTCTGTAAAATTCCTTGCCAAGCTCACACACAAAATTGACATCAATCTGATGATTGAGAAAGCTGTCAACCTTTAACACATTGTCGGCACCAATATGTCCGTCTTTAAGAATTCTGTCTTCTAAAAGTTTCATATCAATCTCTTTTCTGAAAAATAAAATAGTAACAAACAATACGATAGATTATACTACAAAAATTTTCACATTTCAATTGATTTTTGTGATATTCCATGCCTTATTTTTCTTATTTTCGCAAAAAATTAAATTCAGGCACAAAAAAGGCAGCCGTGATAAGCGACTGCCCCTGTGTTTTATACTTCAATATTTTTAATTGAATCAAATTCGTCAATGATTTCTTTTGACGGCTTTTTTGAAAGAAGAGAAACAATAACATTCACAATAAGCGCAAGTCCGAAGCCTACAACAAGTGAATAAAGATTTGTTGCCGCATAAAGCGTCTGACCGTTTACAAGCGGAATATAGTCCCATATGATAACTGTCAGAGCACCTGTTGCCATGCCGCTGATTGCACCCGAAAGTGTTGAGCGTTTCCAGAAAAGTGCCAGCAGAACAACAGGTCCGAATGCCGAACCGAATCCTGCCCATGCATCCGAAACAAGTCCCATAATGCTTGATTTAGGATTAAGTGCAATGAAGAATGCGATTACAGCAACAACTGCAACTGCAATTTTGCCGACCAAAAGCGAACTCTTTTCGCTTGCATTCTTTTTAACAGCACCTTTGTAAAGATCCTCCGAAACAGCCGACGCAGTGACGAGAAGCTGACTGTCTGCTGTTGACATAATTGCGGCAAGGATTCCGCAAAGGAAAATACCGCCGATAAAGATAAGCACACCGTTGCCTGAGAAAAGCTGCTGGATTGTTCTGATGAATACAGATTCGCTTGTTGCATCGTCAAGCTGTGCTGTAAGGTAGCCTCTTGCGATAAGACCGATAAGGCATGACGCAGTAAGTGAAATAATTACCCAAACAACAGCAATTTTTCTTGACTTCTTGATTTCTTCATTGCTCTTTACAGCCATGAATCTGACGAGAATATGCGGCATACCGAAGTAACCGAGTCCCCACGCAAGGTTTGAAATAATCGAAACAGCCGAAACAGGCGTTCCGTCACCGTTTACAAAGAAGTTAAGGAACTGAGCAGGCTGTTCAACACCTTTTGCGGCAAGCGCAGAACTGAAGCTTGTGTCAAATGTGAGAATTGCATATGCAAGCACCGGAACGGTAAGGATTGCAACAATCATCATAAGTCCCTGAATGAGGTCGGTTGTACAAACTGCCTTGAAACCGCCCATGAATGTATATACAAGAATTACTACTGCGGCAACGATAAGACCGATAACATAAACCCGATTGTAGTTTTCGTCACCGCTTGCGCTGTCCGAGAAGAGCGTTGCAAAAAGCTTTGCGCCCGAACTGAATGCCGACGCTGTGTAAACCGTGAAGAAAACTGCTATGATTGAAGCCGAAACAATCTTGATTATGTTTTTATGGTCACGGTAGCGATTTTTGAAAAAGCTCGGAATAGTGAGCGAGTTGCCTGCCACAATTGTGTATTTACGAAGTCTTGCCGAAACAATGTACCAGTTGAGAATTGTGCCGATAAGAAGTCCTACGGCAATCCATGCCTCGCCTGTGCCGGCAAGGTATACAGCGCCCGGAAGTCCCATCAAAAGCCAACCGCTCATATCAGATGCCTGTGCCGACATTGCGGCTGTCCAACTGCCGAGGTTTCTGCCACCGAGAAAGTAGTCCTCATTGTTCTTGTTGCCCTTTGAACAAACAAAGCCTATTACGATCATAATAATCATATAAGCTATAAACGCACAAAGAACTATTATGTTGTTTGTTGTCATTATGCCCCTCCTGAAATTAAATTTATAAATCAAATACCTTTTAATTCTACCAAAAATGAATAAATAAATCAAGTGAATTGCAGTATTTAGGGCTTTTATGCAGATAATTTGTGCATTTGCAAAAATTCAGGAGTAACATTTTGCACATAATTACGAATAAAATAACTTTTATATGCATTTAAAGGGGGATTTTGTGTTGATTTGAAGAATCAAAAGTATTATAATTACATTGATTGCAAATTGACTGTAAAAGGTATGTGGAGAGATAGAAATGAATATGGTAAAAAGAACTTGGGCTGAAATTTCACTTAATGCAATTGAGCATAACTATAATGTAATAAGAAATAAGGTTGCAGACGATACAAAGGTCTGTTGTGTTATAAAGGCTGACGGCTACGGCCACGGTGCAGTTGAGCTTTCACAGATTTATGAAAAACTCGGAGCAGATTTTTTTGCTGTTTCAAATATTGACGAGGGTATAGAAATCAGAAAGAGCGGTTCAAAACTCCCTATTGTGATTCTTGGCTACACTCCCGTTTCAGAGGCTGAAAATCTTGCTGAATATGATATTTCTCAGGCTGTTTTTTCACTTGAGTATGCAAAGGAGCTTTCCGAAAAATGTGTTGAAGAGGATTGTACCTGCAAAATGCACATCAAGGTTGACTCGGGAATGTCAAGAATCGGCTTTATGTGTCAGGAATTTCCACGGGATGAATATTCTATTGAAGAAATTTGCGAGGCTTGTTGCCTGCCGAATCTTGAGGTTGAGGGGCTTTTTACTCATTTTTGTGTGTCTGATGAAGATGCCGAGGGCAGAGAGTTCACAAACAAGCAGTATGAAAACTTTATTCATGTGCGTGACAGCCTTAAAAAGAGAGGCGTTGATATCAGCGTTGTTCATTGCTCAAACAGCGGCGCAATTGAAGATTACCCCGAAACCTGTTGCGATATGGTAAGAGCAGGTATTATCCTCTACGGACTTGCTCCGTCATCAAAGCTTGCCGACAGACTTGACCTTGTTCCTGCAATGACTCTTAAAACAGTTGTCGCTTTTGTAAAAGAGGTTCAAAAGGGTGCAACAATTTCCTACGGCAGAACTTTTACAGCCGACCGAAAGATGAAAATTGCAACCGTTCCTATCGGATACGCTGACGGATTCATCAGACAGAATGCAAAAGACGGCTATATGACGGTGAACGGAAAGAAAGCGAAAATTGTGGGCAGAATATGTATGGATCAGACAATGCTTGATGTTACCGATATTGAAGATGTCAAGACAGGTGACGAGGTTGTCGTATTCGGTACAGGCGAAAACGGTGAGCCTACTGCAGATTCACTTGCCGAAAATACAGGAACTATAAACTACGAAACCGTCTGTCTTGTCGGAAAGCGTGTTCCGAGAATTTACATTAAAGACGGAAAAATTGAGAATGTGATGTATAAATTATGAGATTACTTGCTGTTGACGGAAACAGCATTGTAAACCGTGCGTTTTACGGAATAAGACCGCTTACTACAAAGGACGGTCAGTTTACAAACGCAATTTACGGATTTCTTACAATGCTGTACAAAATTAAAAATGAAGAAAATCCCGACGCGTGGCGATTGCCTTTGACCTGAAAACACCGACCTTCAGACACAAGGCTTATGCAGGCTACAAGGCAACACGAAAAGGTATGCCGGAGGAGCTTGCGTCACAAATGGAACCGCTGAAAAAGCTTCTTACCCTTTTAGGCTACAGGCTTGTTACTTGTGAGGGCTTTGAGGCTGACGATATTCTCGGTACGCTCGCCAAGGCTTGTGAAGAAAACGGAAACGAGTGCGTTATTGCAACAGGTGATCGTGACAGCCTTCAGCTTGTGTCGGACAAAACAAGCGTTCATCTTTGCTCAAACAAACAGGATATACTTTATACCCCCGAAAAGATTCTTGAAGCTTACGGTGTAACTCCAAAGGAGCTTATAGAAATCAAGGCGATTCAGGGCGATACTTCGGATAATATTCCCGGAGTTGCGGGAATAGGACCAAAGGGTGCAGGCGACCTCATTCAGAGATATCACACGGTTGAGTATATCTATGACCATCTTGATGAACTTGAAATCAAGGACAGTGTGCGTAAAAAAGCTGACTGCGTCAAAGGAAAATGCAATTCTCAGTCGTATGCTCGGTGAAATAAACTGCAACGCTCCTGTTGACACAAGTGTCGAAAATTATGTTGTAGATATGAAAGAGGCCGATGAATGTGCCAAATTTATGGCAAAACTTGAACTGTTTTCTTTAATAGAAAAATACGGCATCAAGGCTGACAAAAATGCAAAGCCCGAAAAGGTTGAGAAAAATTCGCTTGAGGTTGTGTCTGATTTTGACGAAAATGAACTTTTAAAAAATGTTAAGTCAGAGAAAAAGCTCTATCTCAACTTTGAAACAGAGAATAAAGAATTAAAATCCTTTGCCGTGCTTTTTGACGGCAAGGTGTATATAAGCACGGACGAAGAACTTTTTGTTAAGTTTATTGCCGACAGTGAACTTGAAAAGTACACAAGAAACATCAAAACGCTCTACGCTTATGCCGATGAGAAAAATATTGATGTTGAAAACATTGTGTTTGATATTGAGCTTGCGGCATATCTGATTGAACCGTCGTCAAAGGATTATTCGGACAAAAATCTTTGTGCCTCTTACGAAATCGCTCTGCCTGTCTGCACTGATGAGCAGAATGAAAAATACGAGGCATTTGCCTGTTACGCAGAATTGTGCGAAAAACTCGGAGATAAAATCAAAGCTCACGGTCAGGAAAAGTTGTTAAGTGAAATTGAAATTCCGCTTGCAAAGGTGCTTGCAAGAATGGAAAATATTGGTGTCTGTGTTGACCGACAGGGCATTGAAAGCTATGGCGAAATGCTTTCTGCACAGATTAAGGAGCTTGAAACCGCAATTTACGAAAGTGCGGGCTGTGAGTTTAACATCAATTCTCCCAAACAGCTTGGCGTAGTTTTATTTGAAAACCTCGGACTCCCTTGCAAAAAGAAAACGAAGAGCGGTTACAGCACAAATGCAGAGGTGCTTGAAAGCCTGAGGTATGAACATCCCATTGTTGAAATGGTGCTGAGATACAGAACGCTCTCAAAGCTGAATTCAACCTACTGCGAGGGACTTTTAAAGGTCATTGCAGATGACGGCAGAATCCATTCAAATTTCAATCAGACCGAAACAAGAACAGGCAGAATCAGCTCAACAGAGCCGAATCTCCAGAATATCCCCGTAAGAACCGAGCTTGGCAGAGAGATGAGAAAGTTTTTCTGTGCAAGAGATGGCTGGGCGCTTGTTGACGCCGACTATTCGCAGATTGAACTTCGTGTGCTTGCCATATTTCGGGTGACAAAAATATGATTAAAGCGTTCAAGGATAACGAAGATATCCACGCAATCACAGCGTCACAGGTGTTCAATATGCCGCTTGATATGGTAACTCCGATTATGAGAAGCCGTGCAAAGGCGGTTAACTTCGGTATTGTTTACGGAATCGGCGCATTTTCACTTGCAAAGGATATCGGTGTTTCAAATAAAGAGGCAAAGCACTACATTGAAAGCTATCTTGCCCATTACAGCGGTGTTGACAGCTATATGAAAAATGTTGTCGAAAAGGCGAACGCTGACGGCTATGTTGAAACGATGTTCGGCAGAAGAAGAAATCTTCCCGAACTCACCTCGAGCAAGCATATGATCCGTGCATTCGGCGAGAGAGTTGCAAGAAATATGCCTATTCAAGCACAGCCGCAGACATTATCAAAATTGCAATGATTAAGGTTGACGAGCGAATGAAAGCCGAAAATCTCCGTGCAAGGCTTGTGTTGCAGGTTCACGACGAACTTATTGTCGAAGCTCCGCAGGATGAGAGCATGAGAGTTGCACTCATCGTTCAGGAAGAAATGGAAAACGCAGTAAAAATGAGCGTTCCGCTCACAGCCGATGCGGCAATCGGAAGGACTTGGTATGATGCAAAAGGATAACAGAACGATTGCCTTTGTATGCACGGGCAACACCTGTCGCAGTCCCATGGCAGAGGCAATTTTTAATGATATGGCAGAGAAAAACGGTGTTTGCGTCAGGGCGGAAAGCTTTGGCATTGCAACCTCAACGGGACTTCCCGTGTCGGAAAATTCAGTGATTGCCTGTAAGGAAATCGGAATTGACCTTTCGGGCAAAGCTTCAACAGCCGTAGCTGATGCCGGCATTGAAAAATACGAAAAAATTTTACTGTATGTCGCAAAGTCACGCAAAAATGTTGATGCAGTTTTTTCTTGTACAGCCCGAAAAAATCGCCGTGCTCGGTATAAGCGATCCCTACGGCGGCGACATTGAGGTGTACAGACATTGCCGTGATGAAATTGTTAATTCTGTAAAGGAAATATTAAAAGCGTATGAAAATTGACAGAATGACCGAAAATCAGCTTGAGGCGGTTGCACAGCTTGAACAGAGGTGTTTTTCGCATCCGTGGTCGTTTAACAGCCTTGAAGAAGAACTGAACAACGAAACCTCGCTGTTTTTTACCGCAACGGAAGATAATGCTGTTGTCGGATATATAGGAATGAGTGTTGTTGTTGATGAGGGTTACATTTTCAATGTTGCCGTTGACGGTACACACAGAAATCGGGGAATAGTTCGGCGCTTGTTGAAACGCTTGTGACCTATGCCAAGAAAAATAACCTTTGCTTTCTCACTCTTGAGGTTCGTGAAAGTAACGGGAACGCCCGTTCTCTCTATGAAAAATTCGGATTCATCAAGGTGGGAGAGAGGAAAAATTACTACTCCTCTCCAACCGAAAACGCTGTTTTAATGACACGCTGTTTTTGACATATATATGTAATAAAACATTATATTAACGATATTACGGAACTTCATCATAAATGTTTCGTAGTGAAAGGAAAATTATGAAGATACTCGCAATAGAATCGTCCTGTGACGAAACTGCGGCAGCGGTTGTTGAGGACGGCAGAAACATAATCTCCTCGGTGGTTGCATCTCAGGTTGAGGAACACAAGCTTTACGGCGGTGTTGTTCCTGAAATCGCATCACGCCGTCACGCAGAGGCAATTGTTCCTGTTGTAAGACAGGCTCTTAAAGATGCAGACTGCAGGCTTTCCGACATTGACGCAATCGGCGTTACATATGCCCCCGGACTTATCGGAGCGTTGCTTGTGGGAGTGAATTTTGCAAAAGGACTTTCACTTGCAACAGGAATTCCGCTTGTTCCTGTTCACCATCTTCGTTCACACATTGCGTCAAATTATATTTCAAATAAAGAATTAAAACCGCCGTTCCTCTGCCTTGTTGTGTCAGGCGGTCACAGCCATATTGTTATGGTTGAGGACTACACAAAGATGAAAATTATCGGCAAAACCCGTGATGATGCCGCAGGCGAGGCTTTTGACAAAGCCGCAAGGACAATGGGAATGCCGTATCCGGGCGGAATTGAAATGGACAGAGTTGCGGAAGACGGCAATCCGTTTGCATTCAAGCTTCCTCGTCCCGCAGTTCACGATGCACCGTATGATTTCAGCTTTTCGGGACTTAAAACAGCCGTAATCAACTCATTCACAATTCGGCACAAAAGGGTGTTGAGCTTAACAAAGCCGATGTCTGTGCATCATTCCGCTATGCCGTTGTCGATTGCCTTGTTACAAACTTTATCAAGGCGGCTGAAGACCTGGGACAGAAAAAGCTTGTAATCGCAGGCGGTGTTTCGGCAAATTCACTTCTCAGAAGAACCCTTGCAGAAGAGTGTAAAAAGCGTGATTGGGAAATGTATATGCCCGAAAAATCTCTTTGCGGTGACAATGCCGCCATGGTCGGTTCACAGGGATATTACGAGTTTCTCAGCGGAAATATTGCAGGAACAGACCTCAATGCTTTTGCTACAATGAGCATTGAAAAAGGCTGATTTATTCGCAAATAATCACTAAAACACTTGCTATTTTATCAATAATATACTAAAATAGTGTTAATAAACCGAAAGGACGATTTAAAATGAGCAATCCTATTGTTACTTTTGAAATGGAAAACGGAAAAACGATCAAGGCGGAGCTTTATCCCGAAATTGCTCCGAATACTGTAAATAATTTTCTCAGCCTTGTAAACAAGGGTTACTATGACGGACTCACATTTCACCGTGTAATCTACGGTTTCATGATTCAGGGCGGTTGCCCCGAAGGCACGGGTATGGGCGGTCCCGGATATTCAATCAAGGGCGAATTTGCCGTGAACGGCTTTGAAAACAATCTCAAGCATACAGAGGGTGTTCTCTCAATGGCTCGTTCAATGATGCCCGACTCAGCAGGCTCGCAGTTCTTCATTATGCACAAAAACGCTCCTCACCTTGATGGTCAGTATGCCGCATTCGGCAAGGTAATTGAGGGTATGGATGTTGTCAATGAAATCGCAGAGTGTGACACAGACTATTCCGACAAGCCTCTTGATCCTCAGATTATGGCAAAGGTTACAGCCGAAACCTTTGGTGTTGACTATCCCGAGCCTGAAAAATGCTGATTGTTAAGAAAGGAATTTTAAAATGAATGTTTTGCTTGCAGGCGGCGCCGGATATATCGGCTCGCACACTTGTGTTGAACTCATCAACGCAGGTCACGATGTTGTAATTGCAGATAATTTTTCAAACAGCTGTCCAGTAGCGGTTGAAAGAGTTGAAGAGCTGACAGGTAGAAAAATTCCGCTCTATGAGGCCGATGTATGTGACAGAGATGCCGTTGAAAAGATTTTTTCGGAGAATAAGATTGATGCGGTAATTCACTTTGCAGGTCTTAAAGCAGTAGGTGAAAGCTGTGAGAAGCCTGTTGAATATTACCGTAACAACATTGATTCAACGCTCACATTACTTGAAGTGATGAAAAAACACGGTGTGAATAACTTTATTTTCAGCTCAAGTGCCACGGTTTACGGTACTCCGGAAACTGTTCCGCTTGTTGAAACAATGCCAAAGGGTTCTCCTACAAATCCGTATGGCTGGACAAAGTTTATGATGGAACAAATTCTTACAGACACCGCAAACGCAAATCCCGCTATGTCTGTTGTTCTTCTTCGTTACTTTAACCCGATCGGCGCTCACGAAAGCGGCAGAATCGGTGAAGATCCTAACGGAATCCCGAACAACCTTATGCCGTACATAACACAGGTTGCCGCCGGCAGACTCAAGTGTCTCGGTGTTTTCGGCAACGATTACCCTACGCATGACGGCACGGGTGTGCGTGACTATATCCATGTTGTTGACCTTGCAAAAGGTCATGTAAAGGCTATTGAATATTCCGCAGAGCACAAGGGAACTGAGATTTTTAATCTTGGAACAGGTGTGGGCTACAGCGTTCTTGATATTGTAAAGGCTTTTGAAAAGGCAAATTCGATTGAAATTCCTTATGTTATAAAGCCACGCCGAGCAGGCGACATTGCAGAATGCTTTGCCGACGCAACAAAAGCCAAGAAAATACTTGGATGGATTGCCGAGAAAAGTCTTGAGGATATGTGCCGTGACAGTTGGAACTGGCAATCTCACAATGTGAATGGTTACAAATAACAAATAAATGATATTTTATTTGTGCATTCCTACAAAAAAACAATATTTTGTCAAATAATCAGCCGGCAAGAGTTTTTAGCATTGACTTTTGGTGGTTGATTGTTGTATAATTAAACTGCTTATAGAAGCATTATCACATAAGGAGGAAAAGAAAATGTTCAAAAAAGCACTTAGCCTTTTACTGTCTATGATGCTTGTTGTGACATCACTCGTTGCAACCGTAGTGAGCGTTTCTGCTGCCGGCGATTCATATTTCGTATCCGGTTCTGAAGAACTCACAGGTTACAAGTGGGCTGAGACTGAAGCAACTTGCGGAGATAATGTAATGACAGAAAACGGCGATGGTAACTACGAAAAAGTATTTACCAACGTAGCAGTCGGCAACGGCTACCAGTTCAAAATCGTTAAAAACGATAAAGAGTGGATTGGTGTAGGCGATACCGGCAATGACAACTTCACATTCAATGTAACAAAGGAATGTGATGTAACAGTAACTTACAACCCTACAACAAATGAAATCACTGCAACAGGTGAAGGTGTTGTAATTCCGAAAGAACTTGTTGTTGACCACATTACAGTCGTTGGTAACGGTGAAGATGCATGGCTCAACGGTAAGGACTGGAAGGTAGATGCTGAAGCTAACTACATGACAGAGACATCTGAGGGTTCAAAGGTTTACCAGATTAAGTTTGAGAGCCTTGACGCTTATGAGAACTATCAGTTCAAGTTTGCTGCCAACGGTTCATGCAGATAACTGGGGCCTTCCTGAGCAGGGCACAGCTCCTCTCAATGAGTGGTTTGACCTTACATACAACGGTCAGAACATGATCATTGATACAGATGCAGCTGGTTACGAAGACGGTTATGACATCGTTCTTACACTTGACCTTTCAAACTTTAACTATGCTACAAAGCAGGGTGCAAAGGGTAAGGTTGACATCGTTACTGATGCAGAGCCTACAACAGTAGCAGAGCCTACAACAGTAGCAGAGCCCACAACAGTAGCAGAGCCTACAACAGTAGCAGAGCCTACAACAGTAGAGCCTACAACTGCAGCTCCTGCAAAGGGTCTCACAGTTACAGCTACTTCAAACCTCTTCCCTGAGAAGAAGGTTACTCTCAGCGCAGGTCAGAAGACTGTAAAGGTTACATATATGTTCCAGTCTAAGGACAAGGACATGTTGGACTTCCAGTGGGATATGAAATACGATACAAATGTACTCAAGCTAACAGCTAACTCAACCAGAGCTAAATCATTTGAATATCCAAAGGTTGGCAGTTATATTTATAACAATGCTCATCCGGGTGTAATTTCTGCTAACGGTACCACACTCAGCCTTTATGACACAACATCAAAGGAAATCGTATTTGCTTCTGCTGAATTTGAAGTAATTGATCCTGAGGCTACAGCAACTACTGTTGATCTTGATGTACAGGTACTTCGTCTTTCAAATGTTGATCCTGCAACAGACCAGACAATCACAGCTGAAGAAGTTTCGGTTGCTGACAAGTCAATCGTTGACCAGGATGTATCCGGTAAGTATGTTATAGGTACTAATACTGTAACAGATCCCGACGCTTCAGAAGAGCCTACAACAGAAGAGCCTACAACAGCTCCTGCTGCCGATACTACATATGTAGTTGCCGGTACAACAAATCTTACAGGCTATGAATGGGTTGGTACACCTGCTGCAGCTCCCGAAAATGTTATGACAGCTGACGGTAGCGTATTCACAAAGACATTCTCTGCTGTTCCTGCCGGTAAAAACTATCAGCTCAAGGTTGTTGCAAACACAGGCGACGCTCAGAAGTGGATCGGTCTTGACGGTACAGATAACAATGTAACTTTCGATGTAGAAACAGCTTGTGATGTTACTGTAACATTCGATCCTGCTACAAACAAGATTACTGTAACAGGTGACGGCGTTAAAATGGTAACAGACCTTGAAGTTAACAGCATTACAGTTGTTGGTAACGGTGAAGACAACTGGCTCAACGGTGTAGCATGGGGTGTTGACGCTGAAGCTAACCACATGACTCAGGTTTCTGACAAGGTATATCAGATTAAGTATGAAAACATTGAATCTGCAGACGATGCTTATCAGTTCAAGTTTGCTGCAAACGATGATTGGGCAGCTAGCTGGGGTCTTCCCGAGCAGAGCGCAACTCCTATAGGCGAAGAATTTGACCTTGCATTCAATGGTCAGAATATGCTTCTTAACACAGTTTCTGCAGGTTTTGCAGAAGATTCACTCGTTGATGTAACAATCACACTTGATCTTACTAAGTTTGATTATCCGTCACGCTCAGGTGCTAAGGCTACTGTTAAGGTTGAGCCTTCAACTCCTGCAGTTGATAATTTAACAATCAACGCTACATCTAATATTTGCCAGGCTAACGGTTCAGGCACATTTAATGTAGGCGACAAGGTATCAGTTTACTATCTCCTTGACACTAAGGACGCACAGCTTGAAGAAGTACAGTGGGCTCTTACATATGATAAGAACCTCCTTACACTTGATTCACTTACAATGCCTGAAATCGCTGACGGCATGGTAAATATGGATGATGTTTCAGGCAATGCTTCAAACCTTGCACTTTATGATTTTGCAGGCGGCAAGAAGCTTGTTGAGGCTGTGTTCACAGTTAACGGTACAGGTACAACAAATGTTGACCTCAATGTAGTTGATCTTACACTTGGTAAGCTCAATCCTGCAACAGGCACAGTTGATGCTGATTCAGAATATGAAGCAGTAGTTAACGGCGACATGGCTAATGATCTCTTTGATCACATTAACTCAGACGCTAAGGTTGAGGCATATGTTGAGCTACAACAACAGAGCTACTACAACAGAGCCTGCTACAACAGAGCCTGCTACAACAGAGCCTGCTACAACAGAGCCTGTTACAACAGAGCCTGCTACAGAGCTACAGACGCTCCTACAACAGAGCCTACAACAACAGAGCCTGCTACAGAGCCTACAGATGTTCCTGCAACAGATGCTCCTACTACACCTGATGCTACATCTGCTACACAGGCTGCAACAAAGGGTCAGTCAACAGCTGACACAGCTACTTCTGACACACCGGCTAACGGCACAAGCAGCAACGCAGTACAGACAGGTAATGCTTCTATGGCAGTAGTTATCCTCTTAGCTCTTGTTTCTGCAACAGGTGTTGTTTACTTCACAAGAAAGAGATTCAATAAGTAATTGAATTTCCTATTGTAAGACTGTTAACGGCGTTGACAGATTAAAAAAATAATTTTTCGCCTCTCGGTTTTCCGAGGGGCGTTTTTTTATATCGTAATGTTGTGAAAATCAGTTTGAATTATAATTCCAAAATATCATTTCTTTAAAGGTGAATCTGCAATTAATTTACTTTTCACATAAATTTCACCGAGAATTGTTAAATTATTGATTGAAATTTTAGTCTTAATGATATATAATAGGGGTATCAAACTAAAGGAATGAAAAAAATGTCTAAAAAAATCAAAAATATGCTTTCAATTCTCTTCGTGGCTGTACTTACCATGTCAGCATTCTGTATTCCTGCAAGTGCTGCCGAGGATGACCTTACAATCAGCATTTCAACAGATGAAAAGGATTCCGTAACAGCTAAAGTCGGCGATACGGTTAAGTATGCTATTTATATGACCGATACAAAAGAAAAAGTAATCGGAGCTGCAATGAGTTTCTTTTACAACGATGAATATTTGAAGTTGAATGCCGATTCAATAAACTGCGAAAGCTTTAAAAATGCGATTGGCAACCCTAAACTTAAGAATTTTTACACCTTTACATGGACAGATGTTCAGAATCCCGTAAAGCTTAACGGTGACAAGGCTCTTGTTTCTGCTGAATTCAAGGTACTTAAGGGAGGCAAAACCGATCTTTCATATTTCATCTCGGATATGTACGGCGATGATATGACATATCTCAAATCGTATAAAATCACCTGCAAGCTTTGGGTAAACGGTGAAGAGGCAGAGGATAGTGCCGTTCCGATAGTAAATAATGATACGGCAAATTCTGAAAAAATTCAGGGTGATTTTGTAAACTACATTGATGGAATGGGAGAGGAAAACTCACCTAACAAAGACGACCATAAGTCGGTAGTTGTTGAGAAAAAGTACATCTCAACTCAGCAGAATAGTCAGGTTGTAGATGTTACAAAGGTTGTTGAGAGCTCTGCAAACGGTTCGGGTTCAAACACGACATTAATTATTATAATTGCAATTGTTGTTGTTTTGTATTGCCGCAGGTGCAATTATTTTCGTAAAGAAAAAGGACGAAAAAAAGAACAAAGCTAGCGGAACAATAATGCAATGTCGGATGACGCAGATGCGGATAAATAAAACAGATAAATATCTTTTATAGGAAAATTTTTTATAATACAAGCTAAATACACAATTGCGATTGCAATTTTGTTGTATTTTTTTGTTTAAGCTTTTTTGTAAAAAGAATTGCAATTTTGAAAATTTTGTTATATAATGATTCCATACCGATAGAAATCGGAAATTTTTTTGGAGGAGATTCAAATGTCAAAAAAACTTATTAGTATCATAGTGTCATGCGCTCTCGTTCTTTCACTTGCTCTTGTAGGTGTAATCGGCGTTTCCGCAGCTATTGATACAGACGGTCGTTATGTCCCAAGTGAGGGCGTAAAAGAAACACACAAAGTTTACTTCCTTATGCCTGAGTCATGGAAGAGTGAAAAGTACAATGCTCATGATGCAGGTGCATACTGGTGGAACGGTTCAGATCCATGCGGCTCTCTTGACGGTACGTCAGTAGGTCCTGCTTGGCCGGGTTATAAGATGCAGGTTGAAAATGCTGAAAATAACATCTTCTATCTTGACCTTCCTACAGATGTTCCTAATCTTGATTTCAACAACTACCTTAACGGCGGTCAAAGGACAGAAGATGCCGCAACAGGTAAAGTAACTTACGAGTTTAGTGAGGATCAGTTTAAGGCTGCTAAGCAGACTGCCGATGTTTCTTGTCAGTACTATTCGGAAGGCGACAATGAATATTATGACAGTTTGCTTGACGGCGAATTCTGGCAAAGGCTCAGGAAGCATTTGACGGTGATGACAAGACATTCCTCGGTAAATTTGCTGACAACTTCTTTGAGGATCCTGACTGGGGTATCTCAATGTACCTCACCAACATGATTTATGTTATAGACCCTACCAACACTTCTGTAAGTGTAACAGGTAAGGAAACATATGCCGGTGAGTTCTACTTCTACTATGGTCTTAACGAAGAAACAGGCAAGTACGAGTACGGTTCACTTCCTAACTATGATATGGCTAAGGAAGCAGGTCTTGTTCAGACAGTAGACAAGAATGCAAAACCTGCTACTCCTGATCAGGCTGCAACAACAGCTCCGTCAAGTGACAAGAAAGATGACAACAAGACAGATTCTACAAAGAACACAGTTCCTACTGCAGGTCAGAACCCAACATCTTCTGCAAACGCAGTTTCAACTGCTGACACAGCAAATAGCACAGACAACAGCGCAGTTCAGACAGGTGCTACAACAGCAGTTGCAGTTCTCGCAGTTCTCCTCGTTGCAGGCGGTGCAGTTCTTTACACACGCAAGAGATTTGAATAATCTTAAATAATTATACATAATTATTTGATGCCCTCCGCTTTGGAGGGCATTTTTGCATTACTGTTTATTATTTGTTCTCTTATGTATGACTGAATAAGCGGAAATTACGGTTGAAAATATGCCAAAATTCCGTAAAATGCAAATTTGGTGGAATTTAACACAAAAATTTGGTTGTTATTACATTGAGATTAAGGCTCAAAATTCCCTGTAACACTTGATTTTTACTGCGTTTTATACTATAATAGTCATGCTGATACAAGTATGGTGTCGGAAAATCATAAGGAGGAAATACAAATGTCCAAAAAAGTTATCAGTCTTTTATTGGCTGTTATGCTCACAGCGGCAATGATAGTGGTTGCTGCAATAAGCGTTTCTGCCGATACGGACGATGAAGCAGTTATGTGCCTTCTGAGGCACTGAAACCTACCATATATATTTCTGCAAGCCTGATGACTGGGAAACAAATATACATCTGATGCAGGTGTTTATTGGGAAAACGGTTCGGATACTCCTTCAGCGTGGCCGGGTTATTCAGCTCGCAATGCTGATATCAAAAATGTTTACTGTTCTGATGTACCGACCGATGTTGATAAAGTAATTTGGAACAACGCTCTTAAGGGTACAGACGATCCGACAAATCATGAATATAAACTTGCTTATCGAACAACCGATATTAATTTTAAGGGTTATGATAAAGGCGAGTCTGATTATTATCCCAACGGTGTTGAAAGCTTTGACAATATGATTTATATTATCAATCCTGAATTTACTTCCGAGAACGATAAGGATGAATTGATTTTTGCCGGTGAGTGGTTCTACTACTACGGTAACGGTGAATACGGCAATGCTCCTAAAAAGGCAGACCTCAAGGCCGGCGATTATTACGGCAAAGACGGTGTGTTCCCGACAGAGTACAATCCATCGGGTGAGGAAACAACAGCCGAATCAACAACAGAGGTTGTAACAGAATCGGAAACAACCGAGTCTGCAACTGATGGTGCTGCTGCAACAGAGGGGACAACATCATCTGCTGAATCTTCGCTTGCTCTTACAGTAAATGCAACATCTAATTACTTCCCAATGGCAAGTGCAAAGTATAATGCAGTTACAAATCAGGTAACGGTTACATATATTATGCGGTCTCCAAAGAATGTGCTTGACACGCAGTGGCACATTTCTTATGACCCTTCAATCCTTTCGGTTGCTGATGTGAATACTGCTAAGTCGGTTTGCCCGACAATGGACGGCAGAGGTGTATATGTAAACTTCAAGAATAAGTCGGAAGGCGTTGGTTATGTAAGATTCGGTGCAAGTAATCTCGGTCTTTATGACTTTAGCGAAAAGACGCTTTTTGCAACAGTTGTTTTTGATGTTAAAGACATTTCAAAGGTTGCACCGGTTTCGACGACGGTTGACCTTGTTGTTGAGGTGCTTCGTGTTTCGGAAGTAAATCCGGACACAGAAATGACTGACGGTTCAAAAGAAGTTATTCTTGTTGATAAAGAAGTAGTTAAGAAAGATCCTGTTGCTGTGGCAGCAAAAAATGGTCTTTCAACTGAGCTTACTCCTTCAACCTATGCAGAACCGACTACAGCCGAGCCTTCAACCGCAGAGTCATCTACTGAGGCTACTAAGGCTACAGAGGAAACGCAGGAATCAACTAAGGTTACAATTGTTCCTGTAACTTCACAGGATGCAACATCTGTAACAAAGAAAATCAGCTCAACATCCGACACTCCGGATACATCTGATAACAGCGGCGGCAATGACGGCGTTGTCCAGACAGGTGAAGCTCCTCTGGCTGTTGTAATTCTTACACTTCTCATCGGCTCAACTTGTGTAATGTTCGTTCTTCGTAAGAAGGAAGAAATCCTTTAACGGCTGATAAAGACTAATAATTTAAGAGGGCTGACCAAACAAAGGTCAGCCCCTCTTTCTGTGCTGTGATTGAGGTTTAAAATTCTGATAAAAATACAA
>ENA-OQEB01000186-OQEB01000186.1-human-gut-metagenome-genome-assembly--contig:-NODE-186-length-26201-cov-3.420649_pt1 | contig 26201 bp, 43 predicted proteins | sample MGYA00242787_ERZ504619 | MGnify/ENA primary metagenome ERZ504619 (study PRJEB26092, sample SAMD00036317) | human gut metagenome | host: Homo sapiens | study: EMG produced TPA metagenomics assembly of... | reverse complement strand
ACTGATGGTAGCGACACCAATGTTGGCCGTGATGCGCTGAGGCGTTTGCCAAAGGTTCTGATTCAGTAAGTATTCAAGGCACTTTGCGACCCACAGAATGAGAAAAAAACCACGCGTACCGTGGTAGTCAGCTTGTCTTCGCATACCGTTACAGCCATTGAAAATGGGCAGACCGTCCGTGTCATGCATATGTCTGCCGGTCAGGGCAATGATTATCAGACGGGCCAGTGCCAGCCGAGCGGCGACTTGTGCACGCCAACCTACTGCGATCCGAACTCCTACGACAACTGCACGCCTGACGGTGACTTCAAAGTGTGGCTCAAGTACCAGTCCCAAGATATGAGCGGCACCCTTACCCTATCGGATGGAAACACCGAGAAGTGGGATGTCAAGGATGTTGGATTCGTCAACTATTTCTCGAAAACAGGTTGCGCGATTCATCGCATCGCCACTCAAAGTGCGTTTAACGACAGCAGTATTCAGGCTATGGGGAAGAACACGTCCCATGGTTGCGTCGGCGTCGGCTGGGATCAGGCTGAATGGTTCTACAATTGGTGCCTGATGGGAACGACGGTTCACGTTCAGGCTGATATGCGGGCTAACGGCAGAAAGACGCAAAGGCGGAAGCTGAATGTTCGGTTTCCGCCTTTACGCTATGTAAGATAAATCACGACAAATCATTGCCGAATAGCGAAAGGGGCGCTAGTGTTTAGCCCCACGTTCTGTTAGGTTGTCATAGGTACAAACGAGTGATTGGAGGCAGCGTACGGTGGCAGAGAACCAAGCGCCCAACGCCGCGGCTGACGTGGAGATGAGCCAGTATGTGGCTGATCGCACGCGAGTGAATGAAGACAAAATCAAGCAGGATGACGAAATCATCCAGCAGTTCGGCGACTATACGTACGGATGGCATGACACAGATTTCGCCGGAGAAGCGGCAAAAAAAGGCATTGACGAGAATGTCGTGCGCGCTATTTCCGCAGATAAGAACGAGCCGGAATGGATGCTGGAAAAGCGATTGGAAGGCTATCGCGATTTCATCAACCGTCCGATGCCTCAATGGGGTGTCGATCTGAAGGATTTCGACGCCGACGATTTCAAGTATTACGTCAAGCCGATCGACAAGCAGGCCACGACTTGGGAGGAATTGCCTGACGAGATCCGTGCGACGTATGACAAGCTCGGTATTCCCGAAGCGGAAAAAAGCCGTCTTATCTCCGGCATCGCGGCACAGTACGAATCCGAGGTCATCTACAACTCAATCCAGAAGGATCTTGAAGACCAAGGCGTGATTTTCGTCGACACCGACACCGCGGTGCAGAAGTATCCGGAAATCGTCAAGAAGTATTTCGGCAAGTGCATTCCGAGCAACGACAACAAATTCTCGGCATTGAACACCGCCGCATGGTCGGGCGGATCGTTCGTCTACGTGCCGAAGGGCGTGCATGTCGATATTCCGTTGCAGGCATACTTCCGTATCAATACGCCGAATATGGGTCAGTTCGAGCGCACGCTGATCATTGCCGACGAGGGATCGTACGTGCATTATGTGGAAGGCTGCACCGCACCGATCTACTCGACCGATTCGTTGCATTCCGGTGTGGTGGAGATTTTCGTCGAGCCGCATGCCGCGTGCGCTACACCACCGTGCAGAACTGGTCGAACAACGTTTACAATCTGGTGACGCAGCGTGCTACGTGCGTGAAGGCGGCACCATGGAATGGGTCGATGGCAACATTGGTTCCAAGGCAACCATGAAGTATCCGGCCTGCATTCTCGCCGAGCCGTATGCGAAGGCAGCACCATGTCGCTCGGCTTCGCAGGCAAGGGCCAGTATCAGGACACCGGCGCGAAGATGATCCATCTTGCCCCGCATACCAGCTCCACCATTGTGGCGAAGTCGATTTCCCGCGGCGGTGGACGTTCCGCATACCGTGGTCTCGTCAAAATCGTCAAGGGTGCCGAAGGATCGTCCAACTCGACGGTATGCGATGCACTGCTTGTAGATGAGTTCAGCCGCTCCGACACCTACCCGCATGTGGACGTGCGCGAAGATGACGTTTCCATGGCACATGAGGCTACGGTTTCCAAGGTTTCCGAAGACCAGCTGTTCTACCTGATGAGCCGCGGTCTTTCCGAAGAGGAGGCCATGGGCATGATCGTGCGAGGCTTCGTGGAGCCTATCAGCGTGAGCTGCCGATGGAATATGCGCTTGAACTGAACCGACTGGTGGAATTGCAGATGGAAGGATCGGTGGGCTGATTACCATGGCACAAACTCAGGAAATCAATATTCCCGTTGCGGATCCGAACGATCCGTATGCGAATCCGGCAGCCATGCCCTCTTCGGCGGATCGCTCGCCGCGGTCATTTGATGTGGACGCATTTGAAGTGCCCGACCGCAAGCAGGATGATTGGCGTTATACCCTGTGGAACGTGTCGAAGAGTTCTTCAACGCGTTCACGCCGTCGAACGAAACCCAGATTGCCGTCACTATGATCGACGGCACGGCTCTTACTGAAGGCGTGACCTATAGCGAGGGCAAGCCGGGAGACGCCGATACGGGCATCGTTTCCAAGCCCTGCGATCGTGTGTCCGCAGTGGAATGGAACTCCGCCTCCCGTGCCGGAATTCTGCGTATCGACGGTGAAATCAGCCAGCCGATACTCGTTAAGATTCATGGTGCCGGAACGGATCTGGACGCATTCCACCTGGTGATCATTGCCGCCGATCGCGCCCACGCTGACGTTGTGGTAGAGCATGACGCGATGCACGTATCGCCGAAGGTGTGGAGATTCTCACAGGTAGGGACTCCCATGTGTCCACCACGTTCATTCAAGAGTGGAACAAGGGCTCCAAGCATGTGGGCAACCAGCGTATCCACTTGGGGGAGGGTGCGTCCCTGCGCCATTCCGTGGTCACGCTTGGCGGCGATGTCGTTCGGATTCGTATGGATCAGGATTTTGGCGGCGATCAAGGCGATCTCAACATGCTTGGCATCTACTTTGTGGATCCGGGCGAGCATATCGAACATCGCACCATGATTGTGCACAACCATCCCGAGTGCAAGAGTCGTGTGGTATATAAAGGCGCTCTTGACGGCAAGGCGCGCACTCCACATGGTCGGCAACGCGCTGATTGCTCCGACCGCGCCGGGTACCGACTCGTATGAGCTCAACCGCAATTTGGTACTTACTCCGGGCGCGATCGCCGATTCCGAACCGAATCTGGAAATCGAAAACGGCAACATCATCGGAGCCGGACATGCCTCTTCCGTCGGGCGCTTTGACGATGAGGAGCTGTTCTATCTGCAGTCTCGCGGCATTCCGGAAACCGAAGCCCGCAAACTTGTGGTGCGAGGCTTTTTTGGCGAACTCGTCGAGGAAATCGGCATTCCCGCAATCAGCGAACATCTCATGAACGTTATCGACAAGCGCCTGGCACGCGGCGAGAACGACGCGATCGCCCAGGTGTTGGAAGAGAAGTAGAACGTAGGAGCGAAAACCATGTCAACTCTTGAAATCAAAGATCTGTACGCGCACGTCGAAACCAAGGACGGCATCAAGCCGATCCTCAAAGGCGTGAACCTGACCGTCAACTCCGGTGAAACCCATGCCATCATGGGGCCGAACGGATCCGGCAAATCCACGCTGGCCTACACGCTGGCGGGCCACCCCAAGTACGTGGTCGATTCCGGACAGGTGCTGCTCGACGGCGAAGACATCCTCAAGATAACCCCGGACGAGCGAGCCAAGGCAGGCATCTTCCTAGCCATGCAGTATCCGGTCGAAGTGCCGGGCGTGTCGATGACCAACTTCCTGCGCACCGCAAAAACCGAAGTCGACGGCAAGCTCCGGCCATCCGCACGTGGACCAAGGAACTGTCCGAGGCGATGAAGCGCCTGAAGATGGATCCGAAGTTCGCCACACGTTCCGTGAACGAGGGTTTCTCCGGCGGCGAGAAGAAGCGTGCCGAAGTGCTGCAGCTCGAACTGCTCAAGCCGAAGTTCGCCATCCTCGACGAAACCGACTCCGGCCTTGACGTTGACGCGTTGCGCATTGTCTCCGAAGGTGTGAACCGCGCCAAGGAAGCCAACCAGTTCGGTATTCTCATGGTCACGCACTACACGCGAATCCTCAAGTACATCAAGCCGGACATCGTGCATGTGTTCGCAGCCGGTCACTTCGTCAAGACCGGCGGCCCTGAACTGGCCGATGAGCTCGAGGAATCCGGCTATGACGCATACCTGCCGGAAGGATCCGATTCCGAAAGCGCGCTGGCATGACCGATTTTGCAGCGATTCGCAAGGAATTTCCGATCCTTGATCAGGAGATCCACGGCCATCCGCTCGTGTATTTGGATTCCGCGGCGACTTCTCAGAAGCCGCAATGCGTGATCGACGCCGAAAGCGATTTTTACCGCACCATCAACGCCGGCGTGCATCGTGGAGCGCATGAGCTTGCCGCACGCAGCACCATGGCGTTCGAAGAGGCACGTGCCAAAGTCGCACGTCTTGTCGGCGCCAACTCCGCTGAAGGCGAAGAGGAGATCGTTGTCACCTCCGGCGCCACCGCAGGACTGAATCTGCTAGCCACCGCATTCGGCAACGCATCGCTGGGACGTGGGGAGAAGCGGCACGACGTTTCGCTGTGAAGCCGGGAGACGAAATCGTCGTATCCAAGGCCGAACACCACTCCGTGCTATTGCCGTTCCAGGAGCTTGCCGTGCGTACCGGAGCGACATTGAAATGGTTCGATCTGGACAGTGAAGGTCGCATCCTTTCCAACACTGCGGACGAGGTGATCACCGAACGCACAAAGATCGTGGCCGTCACCCATGTGGGCAACACCACCGGTGCCATCACCGACATCGCGCCGATGGTGAAACGTGCGCACGAGGTAGGCGCGGTGGTTGTGCTCGACGCATGCCAGTCCGTACCGCACCTGAAGATCGACCTCCACGCTTTGGACGTTGACTTCGCGGCATGGAGCGCGCATAAGATGTACGGCCCGACCGGTGTCGGCTTCCTCTACGGCAAGCGCGACATGTTGGAGCGTTGCCACCGGCGAATTTCGGTGGATCCATGGTGGAACTTGCCTGGATGGATCAGGAAGCCCAATACATGGCTCCTCCTGCGCGTTTCGAGGCGGGCACGCAGCCGGTCGCGCAGGTCGTTGCGGCCGGTGTCGCGGCCGAATGGCTGATGAATATCGGCATGGAGAATCTCGAAGCCCACGAGCGCGTTATCGCAGGCGAACTCCTCAAGATGGGGCAGATCGACGGCGTGCGCATTCTCGGACCGCAGACCAACGAGCAGCGCATCGGCACGGTGGCTTTTGAAATCGACGGCGTGCATCCGCATGATGTTGGCCAGTTCATCGATGCGCAGGGCATCGCCATTCGTGTCGGACATCATTGCGCGCAGCCGGTCCACCGTCACTTCGGCGTGTACGCATCCAACCGCGCATCCAGTGGCATCTACAATTCCGTCGAAGACGCGCAGGCATTGGTTGAGGCGTTGAAGAAGGTCCGTCCGTTTTTTGGAGTTGAGTAACGCATATGAGTGATTTTGCAATGTCTGGCGACGATCTCGAGCAGATGTACCAAGAGGTCATTCTCGAAGCCTCGAAGAATCCGCATGGCAAGGAGCATTTCGCTCCGGATCTGGCTTCCGAAAACGCCTCCCAGGCGGGAAAGACCACGGTTCAGGCAACCCACGAGTATTGCACTCCCGGCGAGTCCCACCAGTTCAATCCGACCTGCGGAGACGAGGCCACCGTGCATGTGGAGGTTTCCGACCAGGAGCCGCACGTTATCGAACGACTGGTGTGGGACGGTCACGGCTGCTCCATTTCACAGGCCAGCCTTTCGGTGATGGTGGATCTGGTGGAAGGCAAAACCGTGATGAGGCCATGGAATTGGCCGGAACGTTCCATAAGCTCATGGAATCACGCGGCAAAGGCTTGGACGATGAATCCGCCGAGGAATCGTTGGAAGACGGCATCGTGTTCCAAGGAGTGTCCAAGTATCCAATGCGTATCAAGTGCGCGCTGCTCGGATGGGAAGGCATGAAGGACTCCGTGGCCAAGGCATTGGCCGCGAAAGCCTGACAAGTATTGTTCTATGGTGGAAAGCAGGATGTTTCCCGTGCTTCGTGCGCCGCGTTCTACAACGGGCGAAACACGTGAGACAAACTCCAGCCAACGCGATAGGCTACTCAACGGAACATATTCGAATCATATATGGAGCGACAATGAGCGATACCTTGGTACCTGAACCGCAAGCCTCGATTTTCGATTCCGTGGCCAAGGCATTGGGCAATGACGAGGCCGCGGCGCGTCGCGTCATGCTTAACCCAAATCTCGCCAAAGGATTCAAGGACGGCAAACCAGTGGAAATCGAACACGAAGACACCAAGCAGGACGCTTGTGGCTGCGGCAATCAGGCTGGAGCATGCGGTTGTTCCGAAGAACAGGATGACGGCATCGCGTTGAAGGCTATTGACGACATTGGTCGAGCTACTGCGGCCGACGTGAAGGAAGCGTTGCATCAGGTCATTGATCCTGAGCTTGGCATTGATGTGATTGATTTGGGATTGGTGTATGGCATTGAGATCGATGAGCTTGGTCGTGCCATTATCACGATGACATTGACCACTCCGGCATGCCCGTTGACTGATCTGATCGAAGACGAGTGCGCGAGCACGCTTGCCGGCCTCGTCGAGGAATTCCGCATCGACTGGACGTGGCAACCGCGTTGGAGCATGGAAAAGATCACGCCGGAAGGTCGCGAGCAGTTGGCTGCGCTCGGCTTCAATTTCGACAATCTGCCAAAATACTGACAGAAAATCTGTGATATATCAACCTGATATTGCTGATATGTTGATTCCGCAGCGAAACTGCATGTTCGTTGCGGAATTTTTTTGTAAAACAGATTTTGATGATATTTGATTGGATATCATCATCAAGAAAAAATGGCACAGAAAAAGCGTGCTCCCGACGCCGGGAAGCACGCTTTTGTTCTGTGTGCGGCAGAACGTCAGTCGTCGACCACGGTACCTTCGGCACCACGGTGATGCCTTCCGGCGTGACGGTGAAGCCACGGGCCAGATCATGTTCGTATCGATACCGACGGTCGAATTCTCGGTAAGCACAACATTCTTGTCGAGGATCGCCTTGTAGACGCGTGCTCGACGATTGATGGTCACGCCGTCGAACAGAATCGAATCGACGACCTGGGACCACGAGTGGATACGCACGTTCGGCGAAAGCACGGAATGATGCACTTCACCGCCCGATACGATGACGCCAGGGGAGACGATCGAGTCGGTGGCGTGTCCGAGACGGTCGCGACCGGCATGGACGAACTTCGCTGGCGGCAGATTGCCGGACAGCGTGTAAATCGGCCATTCGGTGTTGTACAGGTTGAATTCCGGCACATACGAGATCAGATCCATATGCGCATCGTAGAACTGCTTCAGAGTACCACGTCGCGCAGTAGGCATGATCGGTCGGCGTCGCTCCCGGAATCTCGTTGGAGTTGAAGTCGTACACGCCAGCCTCGTTACGGGCCGCGAAGTACGGTGCGATATCGCCGCCCATATCATGCTTGGTGTCTTCGGCCTTCTCGTCAAGCGCCAAAGCTTCGAACAGGCGTCGGTGTTGGCCACGTAGTTGCCCATGGAAGCAAGAATGGAGTTCGGATCATCTGGCAGGCCGGTCGTGGTCTGCGGCTTCTCCTGGAAGCTCTTGATCATATTCGGGTGCTCCGGATCAACCTCGATCACGCCGAACTGGTTGGACTGGCTGATCGGCTGGCGAATACCCGCCACCGTGAACTCCGCGCCGGATTCGATATGCTGCTGCACCATCTGCTGGAAATCCATGCGGTAGACGTGGTCGGCGCCGACGATCACCACAATATCCGGCTGCACGTCCTCGATGATGTTGATGGTCTGGTAGATGGCGTCGGCAGAGCGAGATACCAGTGCTTGCCAAGTCGCTGCTGAGCCGGAACAGGGGAGACGTAGTTGCCGAGCAACGGCGAAAAACGCCACACCGTGGAAATATGACGGTCAAGCGAATGGGACTTGTACTGGGTGAGCACCACGGTCTGCATATAGCCTGAATTGACCAAATTGCTCAGCGGGAAATCAATCAGACGGAACACGCCGCCGAACGGGACGGCGGGCTTTGCCCGGTCTCTGGTCAAAGGCATCAGACGAGTGCCTTCGCCTCCTGCAAGCACGATGGAAAGAATTTTCGGATTCTTTGCCATGAGAACTCCTCTCCTAGAGCGTCGTTACGACACCGCACACATTGGTCGGTCTGCATCATCGCAAACCACTTACGCACTTAATAATTGCATATTTTCTGCAACATGCAAGGAGTTTGCATCGCGAGTCTTGAAAATTTGCTGACTGTTTCAGTGAACAGCTGTTGAATAGAAGGCCACGGCGCTCGATGCGGCGACGTTAAGACTGTCCACTCCGTGGCTCATGGGAATCTTGACCGTCAGGTCGGCGCGGGAGATGGTGTGATGCGACAGACCGTCGCCTTCGGTGCCGAAAATCAGCGCCAATTTGTCGATATGGTCCTTTTCGCCGTTGTCGTTGTTCAAACGACGAACAAGCTCCTCCAGCGAAATGGAATCGTCTTCAAGGGCCATCGCAACGGTGGTGAACCCAAGATCGCGCAATTCCTGCATGCCGGTGAATGGCCAGTAGTGTTTATCATCTCCGCCAATACGAGTCCACGGAATCTGAAACACCGTGCCCATCGACACGCGGGCGGCGCGTCGATACAACGGATCGCCGCAGGAGGGCGTCACCAACACTGCATCGACGTTCAACGCGGCGGCTGATCGCATGAGGGCTCCGACATTGGTGTGGTCAACGATGTTTTCCATGACCGCGATGCGTCGTGCGCCGCGACACACCTCCTCGACGCTGGGCAGTGGCCAGCGTTTCATCGCGGCCAGGGCGCCACGATGCAAGCGGTAGCCGGTCAGCTGCTTGAGCTGTTCAGGGGATGCCACGTACACGGGAATGTCGGTGCCCCAACGTTGTCGATGCGTGCGAAGGTTTCCGACATGCCTCCGATCCACGGTTCTTCGACAAGCAGGGAAATCGGTTCCCGGTCGGCGGTCAGCGCGCGATCGATGACTTTCGGCGATTCCGCGATGAACAGGCCCTTGCTGGGTTCAAGCTTGTTGCGAAGCTGGATTTCCGTGAGATTCGTGTATGCCGACACGCGCTCGTCGTCAATGGAATCAAGCTGGATGAACTGCATGTGATCGATCTTTCGCCGAATAGCTTTCAGATACAAGAAAACCCCTTGTTTCCAAGGGGTTTGCTGGTGTCCGGAGCGGGACTTGAACCCGCACGCCTGTATAAATAGGCACTAGCACCTCAAGCTAGCGCGTCTACCATTCCGCCACCCGGACAGGTGCGTTGCTCAGCGGCAACAAACGAAAACTATAGCAGATGCTCGGTGTGATGCAAGTCTCGGCGTGTCGCGCGGAATTACGCCATTGGTATCCGAGGTGCTGGTAGGCTCTGAAACTATGACTGATGCCCTTTTCCTGCTTGATACGGAACATGATGATGTGCCGGTGAACAGTGACGAATTGAACGCCGGATGGAAATTGACGTTGCCCCAGTCGGTGCGTCGACATGCCATTCAGGCCATGCGTCTGAAAGACGGTGACGAATTGCAGCTTTCCGACGGTAAAGGGCTACGTATCCACGCGGTGTTGCGCGATGCGCAACAAGGAATCGCGGAAGTGTCGAGCTTCGGCAAAGAACCGAAGCCTACCACCAAACTCGCTTTGATCCAAGCGCTGGCGAAAACAGGACACGATGAGCAGGCCATCGACACCGCAACGCAGATCGGTGTGGATGAGGTGATTCCATGGCAGGCTGATCGTTCCATCGCCAAATGGAAGGCGGGGCGCACCGATAAGAAGTGGCGGCAAGTGCTTGATGCCGCCACTGAACAATCCCGACGCTCCTGGACGCCGGAATTGGGGGAGTGCGTGACCAGCAAGCAGTTGATTGCCATTTGCAAGCGTGCCTGTGTGCACGGCGACATGGTGATTGTGCTGCACCAGGATGCTACCAAAACTTGGAGCCAGCTGGAGGAAGCGATCGCGGTGCTTTCCGACAAATGCTTGCAGGACGGGCGCCAGCGCACCGTGTACGTGGTGGTCGGCCCGGAAGGCGGCATCAGCGATGCTGAAATCGAATCCTTCACCAATGCGGGAGCTGAAGCATGCGTGCTTGGAAGCAATATTCTGCGAGCGTCGACAGCTGGTCCCGTCGCGTTATCGCTGCTCGCACGGGCGTTGGGACGATTCATCTGACGCCACACGCCGGCGAAATGCGGCGGATTATCCCGGTTGCGCAATAGCATGGGTACCGAAGGACAACCAGCATTAAGGAGCATTATGAGCGACAAGGATTGCCTGTTCTGCAAGATCATCGCAGGAGAAATTCCAAGCGAAAAAGTGTATGAGGACGATACCACCTACGCATTCAAGGACATCAATCCGAAAGCCAAAGTACATGTGCTCGTGGTGCCTCGCAAGCATTATGCGAACGTGGCCGAGCTTGCGGCGGCCGATCCCCAGCAGCTCGCCACATGGCTCAGGTCGCGCAAAATATCGCCGACCAGGAATTCCACGGTGCCTTCCGCCTGATCTTCAACACCGGAATTGATGCTGGCCAGACGGTATTCCACGTGCATGCTCACGTGCTGACCGGCGAAAAGCTTGACGAATAATCTTCCCTTTCCCCATATATCGACGTCAGAAGAGGTTTTGTGGCCACTACTACACGTACCATCGCGATTCCGCAGCAGCTTGACCCGGTGACCGTGCTCGGACCGGTCGACGAGGTCCTTCGGGAAGTGGAACGTGCGTTCCCCGACTTGACCATTATCGTCAGAGGCAACCGCATCGCGATCATGTCACGTTCCAGCAAATCCGAATCCCAAGCCGCACAGGCCGAGCATGTGATCGAAAACATCATTCAAGCCGCATATACGGCTCCGATGGACGCCGATACGGTGCGACGCATGCTCGATCAAAACGTGTTGAAAAATCCTGTGCGTGCTACTCGCCCGGGCCATGGACGTGTAGTGGAGGAACTACGGCTGGCCGATCGGCAACAGGAGCATACCTCCAATCGCGAGAATCATGCGGACCGACGCAAACCGCATGTGCGGAGTGATCACCTTTGCGCTCGGCAAGCCGGTGCGTGCCAAAACGGCTGGTCAGATCACATATGTCAATGCCATCGAATCACATACCATCACATTTGCCATCGGACCGGCAGGCACCGGCAAAACATACCTTGCAGTGGCGAAAGCGGTACGCGCATTCCAAGATAGGCAGGTGCGCCGCATTATCCTGACCAGACCAGCCGTCGAGGCGGGAGAAAGCTTGGTTTTCTTCCCGGCACATTGAACGAAAAAGTCGATCCATATCTGCGTCCGCTATATGATGCGCTTTCTGACATGCTCGGGGCGGACCAGCTCAAGCGCTACATGGACGACGGCACCATCGAAGTCGCACCGCTCGCATATATGCGTGGACGCACGCTCAACGATGCATTCGTGATCCTCGATGAAGCGCAGAACACCACCGAACAACAAATGAAGATGTTCCTGACCCGACTAGGCTTCAATACGAAAATGATTATCACCGGCGACGTGACGCAGGTCGATCTGACAGTACCGAAATCCGGGCTCGCCACCATCGAACGCATCCTTGACGGCATTGACGACATCGCATTCGCCCACCTCAAACCGGAAGACGTAGTGCGACACGCGCTTGTCGGCAAAATCGTCGCAGCGTACGACCGACACGCAGCCATTGCCGGCGACCACAGCAGACACGCCACGGGCAAAACCACATCCAGGCAAACAAGCGAGCAAATCGAAAGGAACGCTGAATGAGCGTCGAGGTAACCAACGAAACCGTCTGGCAAATTGACGGCAAGGTGTTCTCCGATCTTGGCATATGGGTGATGGACCAAATGCGGGTCAGCACGCAATCCGACCTGACCATCATGTTCGTAGACCCCGATCCCATCGCCCAACTGCACATGCGTTGGATGAATCTTGAAGGCCCCACCGACGTGATGAGCTTCCCCATGGACGAGCTGCGCCCAGGAGACGGCCGAACTGTGATGGAAGGCGTGCTTGGAGATATCGTGATTTGCCCGTGGGTGGCTGCGCAGCAGGCGCTCGCGGCCGGACATAACACCATGGAGGAAATGATGCTGCTGACGATTCATGGCATCCTCCACCTACTCGGATACGACCATGCCACCCCAGAACAGGAGCGTCAGATGTTCGGTCTGCAGCGACAGCTGCTACTCACCTTCTTCGCGCTTCGCCAGGGAGCGGGGACGCAGGCCATCCTTCCGCCGGACACGCCGGATGCGCTCGCCGAATGGGATAGGCAGCATGGCACGGGACGCAGATCGCCAAATAATGATTGACGTTGCCGGTAGCATATCGTCCGGCATGATGGGGGCTGAATTATGCAGGCAACAATGATTGCGATGATCGTGGTGCTCGCCGTGGTGGCGCTGCTGTTGGTCTGGCTGTCGCTTTCAATGGCCGCGACTGAAGGCGCTGTGGGACGTGTGACCAGGGCGAGCCTGAATAACCTTATTCTCGAAATTCAAACGGATGCCGAGCTTTCGCAATTCATACGCGACAAGAAAATCAGGCGCATTCATAAGGTTCAGCGGTTGGTGGCCGATCGCTATGCCACCGCCGGATCGTGCGCGTTCTTCCGCATCTGCTGCAATGTGGTTGATGGTGTGCTCGTGACGGTGATTGCGGGCATGTTGGACGCTCCACTATGGGCCGAATTGCTTGCCGGATTTGTTTTTGCCATCGTCGTTGCGGTGATTTCGCTGTTGGTGCGTCCGCGTAGCGCCGGAGCATCCAAGCCAGCCGACATTATGCTGCAGCATGTGGATGCTGTTTCCATTGCGGTTCTATTAACCCCATTCGCAAAAATCGGGGGGCAAAAAGGCGCGAAGCGTCGCGGCAGTGATCTTTCCGACGACGAGGAGCTCGAAAAAATCCAGATCGAACAAGGACGGGCAACCATTGACCGTCTGGTCGAAGCCAACGATTTCGATCCTGAAGTTTCCGAAATGCTGCGCAATGTGCTCACGCTTTCCGAAACGCTGACTCGCGAGATCATGGTGCCGCGCACCGACATGATTTGCATCGAGCGAGACGAAACGTTGGAGAATATGCTTAAGCTTTGCTCCCGTTCCGGATTCTCACGTGTGCCGGTCATCGGCGACGATGTGGACGATCTGGTCGGCGTGGCTTATTTGAAAGATGCCGTGCGCGCGACGGCCTTCAACCATGCGGCGATGACACGCGAAGTCGAATCGATAGTTCGTGACCCCATGCTCGTGCCGGAATCCAAGCCGGTCGACGATCTTTTCCACCAAATGCAGCGCACACGCCAGCATGTCGCCATTGTGGTGGATGAATATGGCGGAATCGCGGGCATGGTCACCATCGAAGATGCCATCGAGCAGATTGTGGGCGAACTGGAAGACGAACATGATCGCACGCAACATGCCGATCCGGAACGGATCGGTGACAAGAAATGGAGCATGCCCGCACGCACGCCTATCGCCGACTTGGAAGAGATTTTCGAAATCGACATTGACGAGGATGATGTCGACACCGTTTACGGCTTGCTGACCAAGCTGTTGGGACGTGTGCCGATCGTCGGATCCTCCGCAGTCACTCGAGGCTTGCGCATGACCGCGGTCGACTCCGCAGGACGCCGCAAAAAAAGTGGTCGACCATTGTGGTGGAGCCGGCCCACGTCGAGGGCGTGGACGAAACTGAAACACGTAACGAAGAACATGCGGATGATGCCGAAAAGGCATCCGACAACGATAAGGATTCCAAAGACAAGCATGACTGACGCAGCAACAACCGAGACGACTTCCGACCATTCCGATTCCGCCACGCCCGTTCCATATCGGTCCGGTTTCGTTGCCGTGGTCGGGCGTCCTAACGTGGGCAAGTCGACGTTGATCAACGCGTTGATCGGTACGCAGATCGCCATCGCATCATCTCGCCCGGAAACCACTCGTAAAGCCATTCGTGGCATTTTAACCACGGATAATGCGCAGATCGTTTTGGTTGATACGCCTGGCATCCATCGACCGCGCACACTACTTGGGCAGCGTCTGAACGATGTTGTGGACGAGTCGCTCGCCGACGTGGACGCCGTTGCTTTCCTGCTGCCTGGTAATCAGGAGATTGGTCCCGGCGACAAGCGCATTTTGAGCCGTCTGCGTTCTGATTTCGCAGTCAAGCGAGATGATGGCACATTCAAATGGAAGGTGCCGCTGGTTGCCATCGTTACCAAGATTGACGAATTAAGCCGTGACGGGCTGATCAACAAGCTCATTGAAATCAACGAATTCGCCGACTTCACCGATATTGTGCCAGTCAGCGCGCTGAAGCATGACAATCTTGCGGAAGTCAAGAACGTGCTTATCGAGAACATGCCGGAAGGCCCGCAAATGTACCCGGCCGAGCAGATCACCGAAGAGCGTCCGGAAGAAACCATTGCGGAACTGGTCCGTGGCGCTTTCCTGGAAGAATTGGATGACGAGTTGCCGCATTCACTGGCCGTAGTCGTGGATTCCATCGAATATCCGGAAGACAACGATAGTGGCGAAGCTTACGATGCAAAGCCCACGTGATTGTGTCGATTTATGTGGAACGCGATTCCCAGAAACCGATCATCATCGGCAAGGGAGCGGAACATCTTGTGCGTGTCAAGAAGAAGTTGCGTACGCCGGTCAACCGTATTGTTGGACAGAAAGCCAAACTCGATTTGCATGTCAAGGTTGCCAAGGGATGGCAGTCGGATCCTAAACAGCTCGAGAAGCTAGGCTTCTGATCTGCTTAGGATCCGCTTCGCAGCGAAGCTGCTCACTTCACCTAAGGACAGTCCACTGGACTGTCCTTTTGACGGTTCAGCCAAACAGCTCGAGAAGCTAGGCTTCTGATCTGCTTAGGATCCGCTTCGCAACGATTGCGTGGAAAATAATAAATGAGGTCTGATTCCCGTAGGAGTCAGACCTCATTCTGCTGTTTCGAAGACTACTTCTTCTTGGTGTACATCTGCGTATTCAGCAAAGTGGCATAACGCTTGATGACCTTCGGACGAATCACCTTCATGGAAGCGGTCATCAAACCATTCTCCTGAGTGAATTCCTCCGGCAGAATGATGAACTTACGTACGGACTCCGCACGGGAAACACCTTCGTTGGCCTGATCGACCCACTTCTGCACTTCCGCACGGACGGCGGCATTGTTGGCGGCCTCCTCCATGGGTATGTCGCGATTCAGCCCCTTGCTTTCCAACCACGGACGCAAGGATTCCTCGTCAAGCGTAACAAGTGCGGAAATGAATGGACGCTTGTCGCCAAGCACCAAGGCCTGGGAAACGAATTCGCAACGCTTGATAACCTCTTCGATCGGACCGGGCGAGACATTCTTGCCGCCTGCGGTGATGATGAGATCCTTCTTACGTCCGATGATATACAGGAAGCCGTCATCGTCGATACGTCCCAAATCGCCGGTACGATACCAGCCGTCTTCAGTGAATGAATCCTCGGAGGCTTCCTCGTTCTTGTGGTACTTCGGGAACACGGCGGTACCCTTGACCTGAATCTCCTCATCTTCGGCGATACGCAGCTCGAAGCCAGGGAAAGCCACGCCGACGGAACCCTGATGATAGGGCACACCAAGCGGATTGAACGCGCAAGGAGCCGTGGTCTCGGTCAAGCCATAACCCTCATACACGGGCACTCCGGCGCCACGGAAGAACGCCATAAGTTCCGGGTCAAGAGGAGCGCCGCCCGCCACGATCCACTGGGCACGTCCGCCGAGCACCTCGCGTAGCGAAGCGTAGACCACCGGGTCGAACGCCATACGGCGAGCCTTGGCCAAAGCTCCGGCCTTACCCTTCGCACTGACCTCCTTCATGTAATTCTGGCTGCCACAACGGCTGCGGCGAACGCCACGCCCTTGGCGCCATGACCAGCCTTCTGCGAGGCCGCGTTATACACCTTCTCAAGAACACGCGGAACAACGATCATGACGGACGGCTTGGCGACCTGAAGATCGGCGATCAGCGTCTTGATGCCCTGTGCGATGTAAATATGCAGTTCGCTGGCTACGCAAATGTAGTTGATGGCACGTGCGAAAGAGTGCGCCTGTGGAAGGAACAGCAGCACGCTGTTCTTCCTCTCATGCAGCAGTTTCGGCATATACGCCGGAAGATTCAACGCGGTGGTGCAATAATGCTCATGGGTCATCTCCACACCCTTCGGCGCGGCGGTGGAACCAGAAGTATACACAATGGAGCACAGGTCGGTTTTCTTGATGGAAGCGATGCGCTCGTCAAGCTCTTCGTCGCTCACGCCGGAGCCGTAGGCCATGATTTCGTCGAGACCGCCGTTCTCGAAGCAGATAATGTGTTCCAGTGCCGGGCATTCCTTATCGGCACCATCGGCTTTGGCGCGCATATCGGTGGTCTCGACCACCAGCAGGCGGGAATCGGAATTATTGACGATATTACGGATCTGCTCCGCGGAATCCGTGTCGTAGATCGTGGCGAGCACACCACCACATGCCATGACGGCCGCGTCGAACACATCCCACTCGTACGAGGTACGGCACATGAACGCCACGCCGTCGCCCTTCTTAAGACCGTAATGCATCAGACCCTTGGCGATCTGACGAATATCGGCGAGCACCTCGTTGCCGGTTTTGGTCACCCATTCGCCGTTCGTCTTATAGGTGTAGAGCGGCTCGTCACCCATACGCTCGGCTCGATCGGCGTAAATATCGTAGATGGTGGTGCCCTCGTCCAGCGGCGGCTTGCCCTCGGTTTTGGTGGTCAACAGACCGGTTTCCGGATCGAGGAACGTGGTGGATGGGAATCCTTCGCCCCATTCGACGGTGTGCGGAAGGTCGATATGGCCGTCGGGGGAGATGATGTTGTTCGGATCGTTGTAATCCGGAGTGTTGCCGGAATCGTCGCTGACGGGGTGAACGAAGTCACCTCCCAAACGCAGTGCCTTCTGCGCAAGATTTGCAGCTCGCTTGTTCAAAGAGGTGATGACGGACACGTGACTCTCCTACACATTTAAATCCAATATCTGTAGGAATGATAGACCCATGAATGCGACACGTCACCTTACGGTAGCGTAGGGAAAGTGCGCATCCAGCGGGGCCTGCGTAAAGGAATTGCCATGCGATGCCATTCAATAGGTGAACTTTTCTTCATACAAAGGTGTGACCTACGTTACACTGGTGCGCTGTATCTGTTCATTTTGATTTCTTTAACGAGGAAGAAAGGGCACCTATGGCTGAAACAGCTGAAGCCACCGTGGTCTTCGGAGTTCTCAATGAGACCTCCGAACACGAGTCTCGTGTTGCTCTGACACCGGATATCGTAACGAGGTTGCGTAAATCGGGTGTTAACTGCCTGATCGAATCCGGTGCGGGCGTCGCATCGCATTATGTTGATGAGGATTATAGTAAGGCCGGAGCGCAGGTCGTCTCCGCCGATGAAGTGATTGCGCGTGCCGACGTGCTTGGTTTCGTCGATCGTCCGAGCAGCGCGCTGCTCGGACGCGTTAAGCAGGGTACCTGGATTATCGGTATGCTCGGTTCGTTCACCGACGCGATTATGTCACTGCGATTGAAAAGGCCGGTCTGGTCGGTGTTGCCATGGAGAAGCTGCCGCGTCAGTTGAGCTCCGCGCAGTCTATGGACGAGATGACTTCTCAGAATTCCGTAATGGGTTATAAGGCGGCCATCGTGGCGGCCAACGCGTACGGTTCGTTCCTGCCGATGATGACCACCGCCGCTGGCACGATCCGCCCGGCCAAGGTGCTTATTCTTGGCGCAGGCATCGCGGGTCTGCAGGCCATCGGCACCGCCAAGCGTCTTGGCGCGGTTGTCACCGCGTACGATGTGCGTCCGGCTTCCAAGGGCGAAGTTGAATCCTTGGGCGCGAAGTTCCTGGATCTGGGTCTTGACTTCTCCAAGGGTCAGGGCGAGGGCGGCTATGCCCGTGCGCTGAGTGCCGAAGAGCAGGCCCAGCAGCAGCTGCCGTCGATCAGAAGGCTGCCGGCTTCGATATCGTCATCACCACCGCCAAGGTCCCGGCCGCAAGCTCCGGTTCTGCTGACCAAGGCTGGCGTGGCCGGACTGCACCGTGCGCTGTGATCGTCGACTGCGCGGCAAGCGACCTCGGCGGCAACGTCGAAGGTTCCACCGTCGGCACCCAAGTCACTGAAAACGGCGTGACCATCATCGGCGCTCCGTACCTGTCAAGCGGCGTTTCCACTACCGCATCCAACCTGCTGAGCCGCAATGTGGCCGATGTGCTTGCGCATTTCGTGCGTGACGGCAAGCTGGCCATCGATCTGAACGAAGAGCTTGACAACGCCATGGTCGTGGCCGGCCGCGGCGAGGAAGCCAAGAAGGAAGGGGAGTAAGCAATGGATATCGTTGTTGCGATTACTCTGTTCGTCCTCGCGCTGCTGATCGGCGTTGAGGTTATCGGCAAGGTGCCGGCCACCTTGCATACTCCGTTGATGTCGGGCGCGAACTCGATCCACGGCATCGTCATCGCCGGCGTGTTATCGTCGCCGCGCATGCCACCAGCCCGCTCGCCTGGGTGTTCATCTTCCTGGCTGCAGTGCTGGGCACGATGAACGTGGTCGGCGGCTATGTCGTTACCGACCGCATGCTGGAGATGTTCAAGTCCGACAAGGGCAAGAAGAAGGAAGAGGAGGCCAAGTAAATGGGTACCATGGCTGAAATGCTGAGCACGCCGCTCGGCGTCATCGAATGGTTCGTCTATCTGCTGGCCGCCGTGATGTTCGTTATCGGCCTGCACTTGATGAACTCTCCGAAGACCGCTCGCAAGGGCAATATGGTCTCCGCTGTCGGCATGATCCTTGCCGTGGTCATGGCGTTCATTGTGCTGTTCGCAGGTGAGATCTCCAACGGATTCCAGCATGGCGTTGCCGTTGTGCTGCTGATAGCCGGCATCATCATCGGTGCCGTCGCCGGTGTGGTTTCCGCCAAGAAGGTCAAGATGACCGACATGCCGCAGCTCGTTTCCGTATTCAACACCGTGGGTGGCGGCGCCGCCGCGCTTGTGGCTTTGAACGACATTCTGACCTCCGAGGGCACGCCTTCCATCGTGGTGTTGATCACCGCTGGTTTGGGCATCATGATCGGTTCCGTCACGTTCTCCGGCTCTCTGATCGCAGCCGGCAAGCTGCAGGGCATCAAGTGGGTGAAGAAGCTGAACTTGCCGGGCAAGGGCTTCTGGAACATTCTGTTCGCCGTACTGACCGTCGTATCCTTCGTCATGCTGTGCGTGCAGCCGGGCCAGCGTCTGCTGTGGTCCGTGCTCACCACTGTGTTCGCGCTGTGCTACGGTCTCGTGTTCGTCATCCCGATCGGCGGCGCCGATATGCCGGTGGTCATTTCCGTGCTCAACGCCTGCACCGGTACTGCAGTGGCCATGTCCGGCTTGGCTATCAATAACATCGCTCTGATCGTGGCCGGCGCACTGGTTGGTGCCGCCGGTGTGACCCTGTCCATCGCCATGTCCAAGGCCATGAACCGTCCGCTGCTGTCCGTGCTCGCAGGCGGTTTCGGTGGTGCCAATGCCGCCGCTGGCGCTGGTGAGGGTCCGGAAGGCAGCATGAAGGAAACTTCCGCGGACGATCTGGCCGTACAGCTCGTATACGCCGAAAAGGTCATCTTCGTGCCGGGCTTCGGCCTGGCCCAGGCTCAGGCCCAGCGCGAGCTTGCTGATCTTGGTGTGCTCCTCAAGAACCACGCGTCGAAGTCTCCTACGCCATCCATCCGGTGGCAGGCCGTATGCCTGGCCACATGAACGTGCTGCTCGCCGAAGCCAACGTGCCGTACGAGGAGCTCGTCGATCTGGATGACATCAATCCGCAGTTCCCGCAGGCCAACGTGGCTCTTGTGGTCGGCGCCAACGATGTGACCAACCCGGCCGCACGCAAGCCGGGCACCCCGGTCTCCGGCATGCCGATCCTCGACGTCGACAAGGCCCAGAATGTGGTGGTCATGAAGCGCGGTCGCGGTACCGGTTATGCCGGTATCCAGAACGAACTGTACTTCGAAGACAACACGCAGATGCTTTTCGGCGACGCCAAGGCAAGCCTGCAGGCCGTTATCGCGGCAGTCAAGGAGCTCATCAACTAACAGCTGAAACGTTGCGTTGATGCTTTTCCTGAAAGGTCTCTTCCGGTGAGGGAAGGGACCTTTTTGCATATGGTGATTTTCGTAAGATCAGGTCTGTTGCATGCGAATTGTGAGTTATCCACAGTCGTTATTTGCCTGTGGATATGGGTGGAGTTTTCCACATATCCACAGATTTTCAAGGTTCGGTGGCGCAAGATGATTTGAATATGAGACAGTAGGTGCACCCTACAACAAAGGAGTTGCACATGGCGGAAATAATCACTGGCCCGTTCCATATGGATGAACAGGGATTTTTGGCAACGATCGAAGAACTTATCGAGCGGTTTGATGGATACAGTTCTGGCAAATATCTTGCGGAATTGGGAAAAATCCACGATGAATACGGTGAGATCGGATCTCTTTCGCTTTTTGACGAAAAAGTCTGTGAACTGGGGAAGGAATTATTCTGCAGCACATCATGGGTGGCGAATCTGGCGTGGGCCATGATTTCGTTCGATTATGATCTGGTTGAGCATGATGCGAATTTTCTTGATGGATGCCGTAACATCGTGCGTAAGTACGGTATGAGCGTTTGGCTCTATGAAATGATCAATGACGCTTCGATAGCGGTGGCTTTGCAAAGGCCCAGCAGCAGAATGCCATTCCAGATTGGATTGACCTACACCAAGGATGTGTTTCGGAGAAGCAAGAAAAAGGGTGGAAAATACGCTACCAGCAAAAAGAAGAGACTGGCCTGCATGGCTGAATATTTGCAGGAAGTATATTGGCTGGCCGCGTACAGTCTGCTACGTTGGGGTGAGGAAGAGCCGCGTGCGGCCGATGTTGCGTTGATGGTGCTTGGATATGGCGGTATCGGCATGTGCATGCTGAGGGACGATCCGAAAGTGGTGGATTCCGGATGCGATGAAGACTTCTCCTATCGAAATCTGTGCGACCATCTGCGCGATCTAGAATTCAAGCCGATCTGGACTATGCTTGCAATGCCGACCTTGCAGAATCCATGTTGCTTGAATATCCCGCGTGTATGGATGCGCGATATCTGTACGATGCGGGGAAAATCGTGGAAGCGTATCGTGCTTTGTGGAACAAGCAGACTGAATCAGCTTCGCAAATCATGGAACGCGTTTACCAGAAGGGCGCGTATCAGGTAACGAACATTTGGGAGGATCCGCTGTACCTGCATGATCTTGCCCTGTCGCTGTTGGGGGCAGTTGGCTCGCGGCCCCTTACTGAAGGGTTCCGGACTCGTGATGACAAGATGTTCCAGCAGGGAGTGGAAAGTCTGAGACGAACGACTGAATCCGTTAAAGGGATGGGGTTGGCGATGACATTGGGAGGGTATATCTACTTCCCGGAACCGGAAAGTAGGGATGATGCGCTTTTCGCACCGCGAAAGGAGAAGAAACGATTAATGGACGCCTGTAACGGGCTTAGGGATTTGTCGGCAATGGTTGCGCTCTACCGTTTTCCAAGGGATATCGAATCCCTGCGTGCAACGCGTGCGCTTCTCGCTCATGACGCGAAGGGATATATCGATCTGATGGGTCCATACATGGGAAGCGCGGATGAGACGGGAGGAAACGAGGGGAGGCCGGTTTCAATCGGCGACTGATCGGCCTCTCAGATCGCGAACGTCAAAGCGTATGTATCATGGTTGTGCCGAGATTGAATGGCGGAACGTTCAGATGAACTTTGTCTCTTCGATCTCGGTGCATGCTATGCCGTATTGCTCCAACAATTCGCGAAATGCTTTTACGTATCTATCTGTGGCGAACTTCTGTGTGAATGACAGACAGAAGTTCTCGTTTACGTAATTCACTTCCACCAGCGTGGACGTCCAATCCGCATAGGCGTAACAATTTTGGACATGCCGTGCCAAAGAATCCCGATCGAACATTCCTGTATAACTGATGTCAGCCGTTGAACATCGCATGCTGATAACTTGTCTGCACATCTGTTTCTGGGCTTCCAGATTCGGCAGGCTCTCAAGATAGTGATTCAGCAAGTGGTTCCTGCCAGCTTGGGAATCAGTGTTTCAATATCGCACTCGTCTACCTGTTCATGGGGTATTTTCAGCTTGGTCCGGCAGATGCGGTCCTTGGCACAATCTTTGCACAGACCATCAGTGTGATCGTCGCGCTGGTGGTGATTCGTTGCAAGCAGAAAGGCATTCGTTTAAGGAAGGCTGATTTCAAGCCGAATCGCAATATGTTGGGCGCATTCTCAGCATACGGACGTTCGTATATCGGCTTCATTACCCTGCCTTACTTGGAAATCGTATCGTCAAGGTGCGCAAACAGTGGGCGAGCCAACCATGCCAAGGGTAGTGATGCCAGTGCTGAAATCAGCAGAATAAGCCAAACCGTGCAATGTGCGTGCAGCCATCCGTAAAGCATTTGCCCGAGTGGCTGGGCGCATATCGTCAATGATGAAATAATGGCCATGACCTTGCCTGTAAGCGCGGTTGGTGTCCTCATCTGAATAGATGGTACGAGAATGAGGTTCAAGAAATCAACGGCGATTATGACTGCCGCAGTGCAGAGCACCAGCATGATGAGCTTGGTTTGCGTTGAACATGGAAGCAGGAAGGCGATGGCCGGTGGGAGCAGCATAAGACTTTCCACGAACAACAACGAAGGGGCGTTTCGTGATTTCAAACGGTTGGCGAAACAGCCAGCGATGAATGTTCCCGCTATGCCGGCAATGCCGATAATGCCATCGCATAGACCATATGTCGCCGCATCGTAGCCTAACGTAGTTCGAATAATGTAAGGAAAGCTTACTGAACTGAATCCAGTCAGTATCAGATTGATCCATGTGCAAACACCGGCTAATCGTGCTACGGTCGGTTCCTTGCGAAGCAGGAAAGCGGTCGCCGAATGCATATCGCCAATGATGACGTCGAGCAGGCAGATGCCGGCATCATCTTGATTCGATAGGGCTTTGCGAGTCTGATGAAGCATTCAACATGGCTGCCGACAGAAGACATGCTGCGGTGATGAGCATCATCGGTCGAATGCCGACCAGCCCGTACATCACGCCACCTAGGAAACTCGGGAGTAATTGGCTGAGCTGCTGCACTTGGTTGATGATGGCCGCGCCTCGGCGAAGATCAGTGGAGGACTCTCTTCCGATGATTTGTGGCAGTGCGGATTGCACGACGGGAGTTTCCATGGCATCGAGTACTGCCAACACTACCTGCATGATGGCGATGGCGAGAATGTTGAATCCGGATAGTGCGAAAAACACAGTCGCGAGCAGTGTGACGATTCCTGAGATGATATCGAGCGCCACCATCATGGCACGTTTGCTTACTCGGTCGGCCATAACACCTCCGAATGGGCTAATAAGTATGGTCGGGATGACGGATATGGCCAGCACGGTGGCGAAGGTCGTGGATGATGCGGTTTCATCCAGTACCCACATGGACATGGCAAATCGGAGCATGGTATTGCCGAACAAGGAAATGCCTTGACCGAGTACAAGCAGGATGAAGTTTGCGGAGCACAAGCTGGATTGGAGTGTCTTTGCTGACGAGTTTTTCATGACTATTCCTTTCGATACCGACTGACGGTATGTAAAAAAGGTACAAATAAAGATAGATTGACATTGCCGAGCTTTTATTGCGGATTACTGGCGAGTAGGAAGAAGCTTCCGCAAGCCGATCTTCCATATCACTGTCGTGATCGATAAGTGGAACTCCGAGCGAGTCCATAATCAATCCAAGACAGTGGATGCGATGCTTGAATTCACTTAGGGTAGTGATGGGGTAGAAGTTTGGGGCTAGCCAGTAATTGAACAGCAGTGAAAAAAGTTCCGCGGCTTCTTGAGGGTATTCGGTTGTGATTGAACCGTCCCTTAGCCCCTCCTGGATGAAGTCGTACGCGATTTTGGTGCTGTCGGTTCGCCAGATGCGAAGATTTTCGGCGAGGATTTTCGGGTCGTTCAGCAGGGGAAACGCATCGCGCATGAGGGTCATATGTTCGGTGTCGGTAATCTGCATCATGAGCGAATTGCGTAGTTTCTGCAATCCGTTTCGTGAGCCATCCTCTTGATTTGCCTGGGGAAGAAGTCGTTCGTTGTCGGAATCTACCAGCGCATGCAGCATCGCTTCTTTGTTTTTGAAATGATGGTAGATAGCGCCTTTGCTGAGGTCTTCGAGCTCGTCGAGAATATCTTGAATCGTGGTGCGCTCATACCCCTTTTGCGCGAACAGCTTTTTCGCGGCGTCAAGGATTCGCTGTCGTGTCACCTCAGGGTGCGCATTGCGCGCCATATGCCTCTCCTTCGATGATGGAGTCGAATACACCGACATTATACATACCGTTGGTCGGTATGGTATGTCGGATATCTCCCAGCTCGATCGAAAAGTGTGCCGAAAGACTCTCTGCAGATTTCTGCGAAGAAACCTGAATCTGCGTTGCCGGGGTGCGGGTTGTCTGTCTTTTCTGCGGTTGGTGCATGGTTGGGTGTCCAAGGTCAACTTGAGTGAGTGACGGCTAGTTTCCCGAAGGGAATAAGACCCTGGTTCCTATATGCCTTTTTATGGCATGGGGCTTTCGGTGAAGAACGATTGCATCCGATGTGAAAAATCCCACAAATCCGGCCCACGTCCTGCTCGAGAACTTCAAAACTGTTGCCAATACTGGAAACACGCCGTATATAGTGTTTGAAAATGTGACGAGGCACTGTATGTTGTGGTCTTGATTTTTATTTTCGTTCGGATAATGTGTGCCACATACCAACGACGTACGGTCGTGAAAGGACGTGGAACATGAACATTACGTTATACACCAAAGCAAACTGCCCGCAATGCACGGCGACGAAACGCCAATTGGACAAACGAGGCCTTCCCTATACGACTGTCGACATTACGGCCAACGCACGTATTTCCGACAGATTGCGGAACGAAGGATGGCGGCAGATGCCAGTCATCATCGCAGACGACGAATCCTGGTCCGGGTATCGTCCCGACAAAATCCACGAGCTGGAGGCTCGCTGCCGGTGAGCGCGTTGGTGTACTTCTCGTCGGCATCGGGCAATACGACACGCTTCGTCGAAGGATGCCGATTGGATGAATTCGGCATTCATACAATGCGCATCCCGCTGCGGCCGGACGAGCCGGAGCTGCATGTGGATGAGCCCTACGTCTTGCTGACACCCACATACGGCGGAGGAACAATCGGCAAAGCAGTGCCCGTGCAAGTCAAACGATTCCTCAATGATGAACGCAACCGCAGTGGCATCATCGGCGTCATCGCATCGGGTAACACCAACTTCGGCGAAGCCTACGGCATCGCAGGCGACATCATCGCGCTAAATGCCGCGTGCCGCTACTCTACCGGTTCGAACTGATGGGCACTTCAGAAGACACCGCGACCGTGCGCGAAGGACTGCGCAGATTTTTCGACGAATACACACAACAGGAACAACGATAACCATGCCAGAAGATTCAACGACACCACACGCAGCAACCGACGTCATAGCCTCCTACGATCGCGCCCATGACTGGCACTCGCTCAACGCGATGCTGAATCTCTACGACAAGCAGGGGCGCATCCAATTTGATAAAGACATCCAAGCCGTACGCGAGTACGTCGAAAAGCACGTGCTGCCGAACACCGTCCGTTTCAACTCCACACAAGACAGACTCAGCCGGCTCATCGCAGACGGCTATTACGACGAATCCGTATTTGCTCAATATGATGCCGAATTCCTTGACAGGTTCTACCGCAACGTGGATGACTGCGGATTCGAATTCGATACATTCCTCGGAGCTTTCAAGTTCCACCGCTCATACGCATTGAAAACCTTTGACGGCAAACAGTACCTGGAGAACTTCCCGCAACGCGCGGCCGCCGTTGCGCTCGCG
>ENA-OQEB01000185-OQEB01000185.1-human-gut-metagenome-genome-assembly--contig:-NODE-185-length-26209-cov-1.948087_pt1 | contig 26209 bp, 28 predicted proteins | sample MGYA00242787_ERZ504619 | MGnify/ENA primary metagenome ERZ504619 (study PRJEB26092, sample SAMD00036317) | human gut metagenome | host: Homo sapiens | study: EMG produced TPA metagenomics assembly of... | reverse complement strand
ACACAATCGAAATAACTATTTAAACAATATCTAGACACTTATTCCGTTTATTAGATATGAAATCAAAGATAATAGCAATCATAGCATACATAGCCATTACCATGCAAGCAATGGCTCAGGAAAGGACTGTAGAAAACCGTCCTTATACCGACTTGCGCCCATTCCACTTTGGAGTATTGGTGGGCACTCACCTACAAGACATAGAATTTCAAAATGCGGGACCTACATCATACATTGATGCAGACGGCATAGAACAAGCTAGCAATGTAACCGTAGACCAAGACCGATGGGACGCAGGCTTTACAGTAGGCGTATTGGGCGAATTCCGACTCAACCAGAGCTTTCAGTTCCGTATAGCTCCAGCCATGTACTTTGGCACTCGCCATCTCTCATTCTATAATATGCTGGAGAAAGATGGTGCAGGCAATCCCATCGAGCAAAAGCAAGAGATGAAGACCGCCTATATCTCATCTGCATTTGACATCATATTTGGTGCACAGCGCTTCAACAACCATCGCCCATACGTGATGGCAGGCATTAATCCGATGATGAACTTGAGCAGCAGCAATGACGACTATATCAAACTCAAGAAGACCGAAGTATTCTTGGAATTGGGAATAGGATGTGATTTTTATCTGCCTTTCTTCAAACTCCGCCCTGAGTTGAAATTTATGTATGGTCTCACGGACTCTTACGACAAAAAGCACATCAATAGCATAAAAGACAAAAGTGCGCTACCATATACTCTAGCTGCCAATTCAGCTCACAGTAAAATGATAGCGCTAACTTTCTATTTTGAATAAACCTCTTCCCAAGTGAATACACAGCCATTCTTCATGCCAGCATCAGCCCCTTGGAAATCGGCAGAATAAGGACTGCCATCCAGTACATGCTTGCCCACATAACGTTGTGTCTTCATTGAGAGAAGCATGCAGCGGTTATAAAGCATATCCTGCCATACGAACTCCTCAGCTTGGGTGGCATCAGTCGTCAGGCGAACATCTCCAGAAAGACCGGCACCTGCGATATAAACATATCTACCATCAGCACACTTCAAGGCAACCTTACCCTGTCCTCTATCCTCTACGAAGAACTGCACCTGCTGAGACATATCCTTCTTGTTCCAAGAATCATGCATCAATCCATGCTTGGTTGCATTCATCAGATTGCCATCGGCAAGATTGAAGAATCTTACAATCTTTCCGATAGGCAAGTTGGCTGTTCTATCAGCCATTGGCTCCTCTACCATAAAGTCATCGAAGTCTGCCACACCACCATTCTGCTCATTCTTATTGAAGCATAAAGAGCACGCGCACGCCTTGGAATGTCTTCAATTGATATGGAGACAAGATTTGCTCACCTATATTCTCCCAGTTCTTACCATCCAAAGAGTAAGCATATTGCAGTTGGCTCTTGTCATAATCGCCCCAAAGTCGAAGCCAAACCACCTTCTTATCCAAAGATTTAATTACCTCCTTGTTGGTATTCTGATCGTAGCATCTCAAGGCAATCCCTTATCTGTCTTCACTACGCCCAAAGAAGCGTATGGCATATTGATGGCACCAAGACCAGCCTCATCACCAATTTTCAAACGAGAAGCATCGAGCTTTACCGAGGTGTAAGACACAGGCCCCATAGCACGCTGGGTAAGCGAGTTCTTCGCCCAAAGCAACTGTTTGGCTGGCATAGCATGCAGACGAAGCCATCCCTTGCGTTCCTTATTGAGCGACCACAGTTTGTCATTCGGATTATGATTCCATTGCCAAACCGGTTTAAAAGTTTTACCCGAGAAATCATCACATCTGTCGTATGGAGCCTGTGGTGTCTTTACCATATCATTCGGTTTGAACCAGGTACGAGGTGAACGGCCCAGGTTCTTCTCCAATCCGAAGTAAGGCCAGCCATCCACCAAGTAACAGGTGATAGGCACACCGTTCTGCCCACGGCATTAAAGTCTTGCATCGAAACGCCCCACCATTTTCCATCCGGAGCCTGCACGATGCCGCCCTGATGAATAGTTGCACATCCCAGGTTCAGACCATTAGGCTTGTTGTTCTGGAACTTGAAGCCATCTTCCGGCAAAGGCGACCGATGCCCATGTTACCTACGCTCCATCCAGCAGCATAGCCATACGATTCTCTATCGCTGATTACGCAGGTTTCATAAGGTCCCCAGATGCTTTTGCTTCGGGCACACTGCATGCGCCCCATCGGCGAGTAATCGGCAGAGAGGATGTAGTACATGCCGTTGATTTTATACACATGATGTCCCTCACCCATCGCATTGCCTTCCGGAATCACCACCTTGCTACTGCCCTCTACCGGACCGCTCAAATCGGGCTTCAACTCCGTAACGGTTACATTGCCATACTTGTGCACGGCATAAATCTTGCCATCGTCATCGAAGAGTACGGAGAGGTCGTAGATATCGCCCTTGATCTGATGATGCTTCCAAGGTCCCTTGGCACTATCAGAGATAAAGACTTGCAAGCCATGACCATTGATATTGGAGAAAATATAGAACTTGCCGTTATGATAACGGATGGCTGGAGCCCAAATACCCTGTCCGTATGCCTCCTTACCATTGCGGAGATTGAAATCATCAGAATCATCAAAGCGGTCGAAGCAGTAAGAGGAGAATTCCCAGTTGACCAAATCCTTGGAATGGAGCACCACCAGTCCCGGCACGCTGTGCATCGTGGTACCCGCCAGATAATATTCCTCTCCCACCCTGATGATATCAGGGTCAGAGAACTCATCATAGAACAAGGGATTGGTATAGGTACCATTCCCGTTATCTGCCGACCATGACTTTCCTGCCAAGGTCTGAGCCGAAACACTTTTAGCTGCAGATTTCTTCTGTGCAGAAACATTCAGAGAACCGCTCAGGAGAGCGATGCAGCAAGTTGCAAATAATACTTTCTTCATTGTTATTCTTAGGTCTAAAATTTGATTATTAATAATGTAGCCGCAAAAGTACCACTTTTTATCCACTTACAGGTGGACAAAACGATAGTTTTACGGCTACATTTGACATTTACTTCATAAAATACGTCTTTCCTGGCTCTGTTTCCAAATCATATTCATACACAGTCGGGATATTCACCTTGACGCCTTCTTCCACTCTCTGCTGCTCCATCGCAGTTTTTACCAATGCAGGTGCCAGCAGGGCATTCGGGCACTCCCCTTCTGCCTTCTTAATATTTTTCGCCTTCAGCGGAACGCAGGAACGGAGACGCAGGATGCCTCCAATGGTTGAAAGAATCTTCGCCTGCTTCAGTTTTCCATTCTTCCATTCCATGTCTACCACAAAGCCGCCACGGGCACGAAGTCCCTTTACGCTTCCCTCTTTCCAGGCATCAGGCAATGCCGGCAAGAGATGCACAGCTCCATCATGACTCTGCAGGAGCATTTCGGCAATGCCGGCTGTTACTCCGAAGTTGCCGTCAATCTGGAATGGCGGATGGGCATCGAAGAGATTCGGATAGGTTCTGCCATCAGGATATTCCTTTGCCTGCGCATCAGATGGCAACAGACGAAGCATATTACTGATGATTCTGAAAGCATGATTGCCATCGAGCATGCGTGCCCAGAAGTTCGTCTTCCAACCCAGACTCCAGCCCGTAGCCTGGTCGCCACGATGCTTCAGGGTAGTGGCTGCGGCACGGAAAAGTTCCGGATGAGAGAAAGGAGAAATCTGATTGGATGGATACAATCCGTAGAGATGCGAGATATGGCGATGCTCGTTCTTCGGATCATCCGCATCCACAAGCCACTCCTGCAACTGTCCGTACTTTCCTATCTGCATCGGTGGAATCTGCGAAATCAGCTGCTGCATCTCCTTGCGCTCAGCCTCATCAACTCCCAATATTTCAGAAGCCTTCACAGCACTGCTCAGGGCATCGAAGGCTATCTGGTTATCCATCGTGCAACCAGCTGTTACGGCAGTTCTCTTACCCTTAGGTCCCTGTTCCGGACTCACCGACGGCACGGTTACCTTCCATTCGGTGCCCGGCAACTTCTGCATATAGTCGAGATAGAACTCTGCAGCCCCTTTTATCACCGGATACCACTGCTTGAGGAAAGCCCTTGTCGCCCGTATAGAGATAATGCTGCCAGAGATGGGTGGTGAGCCAGGCACCGCCATTCGGGAACATGCCCCACTGCGCTCCATCTACCGGACCTGCTATGCGCCAGATATCGGTGTTATGATGAGCCATCCAGCCACGGCAACCATACATTTCCCTAGCCGTCTGTGCTCCCGTTACGCTCAAATCCTTAATCAGTGAATACAGAGGCTCCGTGTATTGGCGAGATTCGTTACCTCGGCAGGCCAGTAGTTCATCTCCGTATTGATGTTGATGGTATATTTGCTGTCCCAAGGCGCATTTCTGCTGTCATTCCAAACACCCTGCAGGTTTGCTGCCTGTCCACCAGGCTGGGAAGAAGAAATGAGCAGATAGCGGCCGTAGTTGTACATCAGTGCCACCATCGCCATATCCTTGCTGCCTGCAAATTTCTCCAGACGTTGGTTGGTAGGAAGCGAAGCATTGGCATCAGTTGTCAGAATCAGGGAAGAAGTTGCAAACTGCTTCTGGTAAGCCTCCACATGGCGTTTCTCCAACTGTGAATAGCTCATCAGTTTCACCTTATTGATATAGTCGGCATTGCGCTGGGCAGCATTGCCCGACACATCGTGATAGTTCACAAAATTGGTAGCAGCGCTCACGATGATGGTTGCCTCGGTGCCATCCGTCCTTACATCCGCTACACATTCGGCAGCAAGAGCCGCTTGATGCTTCCTGGTCTTGTCCCTTCACCTTCAGCACTACACCATTCGCAGTCTTCTGAGTCTGATGTTCAAAAGGCGAATCCAGGGTAACATCAATATTCAAAGCACCCTTCTACTCGCCTTGATATGGCAAACGATGACGCCATCAGCCAGCGAAGCAAAGGTAGTACGGGTATATCTTACGCCATCCATCACGAAAGAAGTCGTAGCAATCGCCCTCTTCAAATCCAGATTACGCACAAACTGCTCAGTCTTTCCCTGGTTCTTCATGCTGATATGCAGATTTGCCATCGGCAGGAAGCGCATGCCATGAGGTCCTGATGAAGGTCTGGTTAATAAGAGCCGCCGCCTCCTCTTCCCTGCCATTGAAGATGAGTTCCCTCACCTTTGGCAGATTCTCCAGTGATTTCTTACTGTTGTTGTTATGGGGACCGCCACTCCAGAAAGTCTCCTCATTCAACTGGATATTCTCATCCGTGGTTCCGCCATACACCATACCTCCCAGATGTGAGTTTCCGATAGGCAGGGCCTCCAGCCACTGCTGGGCAGGGGCGTTATACCAAAGCAGGGTGCTATTATCAGTCTTTATAGCCTTTGCAGCAGAAGCAGGCATAAGAGTTCCCAGCATCAAAGCAGCAACAAAGCATTGTCTTTTTACATTCATTATTTCAATTTTTAGAAGATTGTATCTTAAGTTGGGACAAATATACAAAAAATATATCAGTCCCCGAAAGAAAATCTGTTTTATTTTTCCAATCTGTAAGAACTTTCCGGCATTCCAAGACGTGATGGCACATAACCTCCTCCACAATCCACCTCAATTTTCTCAAATACGATGCCCGGCTGCAAAGGTCTAAGCAGCAAAGAATGCATCTCTCCCTTATTCTTCTTATCCAGACGAAGGCGAACCTTTTTCTGAATCACTCGTGCAGCAGCAGTAGGATACATCAAGTCGTATTTATGCTCCCAATTCAGGTTTTGGTTGAGATGGACAACCACCTCTTCACCTCCATCCAAACTCAGCGCCACCTGATGACCACCTTTCAGGAAAGGCATCACGACAGCTACCGTGAGATAGACATCCACCGAATCAGCTGCGTAGTCAGGTTCATCCGATATTTCAGCCAGGCATTTTCCACCGATGCCGTATAAGGAAACAGGGCGATACCCGACAGGGAACGTCCCAATCCTGGGATGATTTTCCAGGAAGCATCTGATGATTTTCTGCATTCACCCACATGCTGAGCCTCGATAGACACCACTCCGCCTTTTTCCATAAAGACGAATCCTGTGATAAGAGGCTTATCCTGCTGGTCATTCTCCTGAATACGATATACCTTCGGCATCACATTGTGTCTTGGCGCATGCCACTCTGTGTAACCTATATGCACCTGGTCCATCATGTGGTTCCACTTGCCCGAAGCAATCTCCTGGTTATAGTGCAGACAGAGCATAGAATCTCTTGCGAAACACTTTTCCACATCATCAGCCCAGCGATTCGCCTCCTCGTCGCCCTCGGCAAAGAGTTTCCTGTTCATCGCCAGCGAGTAATACATATCATAGAGATTAGCCATGCCCTGAATCGGGAAAAGCACCAGTTCCTGATAGGCATCCTTCTGCTCCTTATCCAGCAAGGCTTCTATCCGAAGCGCCTTCGCTTCCAAGGCAAGGAACTCATCCTCACAGCCTTGAACTCGCCAGACTGAAGATTGTAAGTCTTATCATCAAGCATCTCGCATTAATACGCGAAGCATAACGGCCGTAGAGGAGCAGAAGATCAGCTATATCCTCTGCATGCTGCTCACCAAACTGCGATGCCGAGAATCGCTCGGCATACTTTCTAAGATGATAGGCATTAAACTGATCAGGGTTCCATGCCATATCCATGAAGAAGTCGATGGCAAACTCATGCGGCTTGATATCCCCCCACATTGAGCATCCAGAGCTTATCCACCCCATACTGATAGGTAGCCTGCAACTGCTCCCACATTTCAGAAATACTCGACATCGTGAGCCACTTGCTTGCCCTTGGCGCACCATAATAGCCACATGATAATACATGCCGTAGCCACCTTTATGCTTCTCCTTACCCAGGTAAGGAAGGCGTCTTACATGACCGAAATTATCATCGCAAAGCATCACGATTACATCATCCGGCACCTTCAAGCCTGGTCATAGTAATCAAGCACCTCGCTATAGAGAGTCCACACCTGGGGAGTCTCAGAAGCAGGTTTGCCGGTAGCCTTGGCTATCATCTGGCGCTGTGCAGCGATAATTTCCTCCATCTGTCGGAAGTTAGCCTCCCTGCTACCCGCATCAGTCATCGGACGGTCTTCGTCTCCACGCATACCAATCGTTACGAGATTCTCATAGTTCTTGGTATTCTCTATTCCTTCCGAGAAGAAACGGGAGATAGCCTTCCGGTTGGTCTGCCAGTTCCAGTCGGCATTGCCATAGTTTTTCTTATGTCTGATCCATTCCTGCTGCGAACGCATCATCGGTTCGTGATGAGAAGTCCCCATAATGATGCCATATTCATTTGCCAGACGAGGATTTTCGGGGTCATCCTCATTGAAGCAGTTGCCCTCGTACATCCCGTTCTCATCTTTCAGGATAGGAATCAGCGGCTTATACTCCTTGAAGGAGCCCCACATGGCAGGCCAGAGACAGTTGGCCTTGAGGCGCAGCAGGAGTTCGAAGACATGCGCATACATCTTGCTGTTCATGCCCCCGAACTTATCCCGAGCCCAGGAAGTCATGCAGGGGAACTCATCGTTGATAAAGATACCACGATATTTTACCTTCGGCTCCCCCGACTCCACGTTGCACTTCTCCACAAACACCTCCTTATGCTTAGCCACAGGCACATCAGCCACCAATACCATGCGAAACGCCCATCTGTCGGGAGAGTTCATAGATGCCATAGATGGTGCCTCGCATATCCGAACCGGCAATCACCAAAGCCTTGTCCACTCCCTTCATCGGATGTTCCAGGGTCTTGACCACGTAGCTCTCCCATTTTCCCTTCAAGGCTTTCTCATTGAGCAAACCCCGTTTAGCCAGACGGGTAACCACATCTCCCTTACCATACGTACCGATGATGACAGGATAACGCACAGGCCATTCGCCGTCGCAACAGACTCTAGCGATTTGCCCGTTACCTTGTAGATATCAGAGCGCAGATCTTCTGCAGCACGCTTCACGCCCTGAGGCTCAGCTGCATCAAGATAAATCTCAGAAGTAATCCCGGAAGAAACCACAGGAAAAGCCCCCTGAGTCTGCTCAAAAGCAACAAATGGCTGATGGGAAGAAACAAAAGAATCATTGGCAGCCTTTACGACTGCCAATGATGAAATGAAAATAAATACTACCAATAATAACCTACAATATCTCATATTTATTTTTTATACTAGAATCATTCTACTGTTTTTGATACTCAAAGCTATCCACATCCACATAACCTCCAGCAGCCTTTGTGGCATAATTATAGATGGCAATGCGGGTGCCCATAAAGAGACGTCGATAATCATACTGCATCTTAAAATCCTTGATGGCAGGAATCCAGGTCTTTCCATCTATACTATATAATAAGGTGGCGAGATCCTGATGAAGACGGAAATCGCAACTCATCTTCAGATAGATGATGCTTGATTTCGTTGCCTTATCCTGCCTCAGATTCAAAGGCTGGCGATATACCTCCTCACGTTTTACACCGGTCACAGCCTTCTCCTTATCCGTCAGAGCTACACTCTCCTTGGTACCTACCACAAAGAGCTTCTTGCCTTCCTTTACTACAGAAAGCAAAGCTGCATCACCCTGGAAGGCAGACAGACCAGCCACATCGCCATCCTTCATCTTGCTCACATCCATCTTGATGATTCCCTCGCAGGTTGGTCCCTCGGTACGGTACTGATGGTATTGGGAGCCAGGAAGATATTAGGAACGATACGGGATGTCTTCAGGCGGAGCCAGCCCTTGCGTTCTGTGAGCGACCAGGCATCATCACCGGATTGTGGTTCCACTGCCACTGCAATTCCAGCTTGTCTTTAGAGAAGTCGTCGCTATACACGAGTCCCTTACCGTCATAACCCAGTACAGGCTTCTGCATCTGGGCAGGAATATTGCCCTTCTCATCGGTCAGCATAGGCCATCCATCCTTCCAGGTACATGGCTCCAAAGTGAGAACTCTTCCTACACCACCACGGTCTTGGAATACGATGCCATACCAGTTGCCATCCTTATCATCTACAATCGTACCTTGTCCTACACCATTGAAACCGGCAAACTCTGTCTCCAGAATCACCTTCTTTTCGTAAGGACCGTTATCTTATCGGCACGATAGCACACTTCACGGCGCGGATGTCCCTTAGTCCATGAAATCATCAGGAGATAATACTTGCCATTATGCTTAATCATACGGGAGCCTTCGAGCAAGCCTGTTTCATCAGCATCACGCTCAAAGAGTTTGCGATGGCTGCCAGGCACCACATCCGTCAAATCTGCATTTAGCTGCACCATCTCTCCCGTGCCATAAACCACATATGCCTTGTCGTCATCATCAAAGAAGAGAGCGGCATCATGGAAATGCTGCAAACGGCTGTGTATGGTCCATTTACCCTCGATATCATCGGCTGTACAGATATAAGTCTCGCCACCAGGATTATCGTTCGGAGCAAAGAGCGCATAGAACTTGCCACGATGATGCTGAAGCGAAGTAGCCCACTGACCACGACCATACACCGTACCCTCCTTCATGTCATACTTAGGCGAATCGGTAAGTTTAGGGAAGATATAGTTCACTGTTTCCCAGTTCACCAGATCCTTCGATTTCATGATAGGCGCACCCGGCATCAGATGCATGGTGGTGCTCACCATATAGAATGCATCTCCTACTCGAATTACATCCACATCAGGCACATCAGCCCAAACCACAGGATTGGCGAAATTCTTCTCAAACTTCCACCAGTCGAAATTGAAGAGTTTGCTTCCCTTCAATCCCTTGAACACGAAGTATATATCATGCTTTCCGGTCACTTTCTTCATCATTTGTGCCGAGAAAGTCTTCCACTTTTCCCAGCCACCAGTCTTGCTGACATCTATCTTTGCCACCAGTTCACCATCCTTTTTATCGAGATGGACCTCTAAAGAACCGCCGAGCGATGAGCACGCAGCAGAGATAGCAAATGCATCCGGACTCTCCTTTCCGAAATCCACCTCGCGTACCTTGATGTAATCATCATTGTGGATTTCCGAGATATAAACACCCGTATCGTCGGTCTGCTCCGACTTCACTCCCTTAGAGAAAGCAATGGTCTCCGCCTCCTGACGCTTGTAAGGATTGAGGGTTGCGATAGGAGTCACTCCTTCCTGGGTATGATGGATGATTGGGAAGGTGCCGTCGGCATTGTATTTGAATTCTTCCACAGCCACGCTGCGTCCGAATCCGCCACCTAGTTTACCCGTATGATAGAAGAAATAAGACTTGCCCTTGAAGTCGGTCACGCCGCAATGGTTGGTAAAGGAACCCGTATTCTCCTGTGGCATGATTTCGCCATATACTTCCATGGTCCAAAAGGCTTCTTGCTCATGGAATAAGCAATGTGCTCAGGCACTCCACCTGCTGCATAGATCATATAATAGTTCTTGCCACGCTTCATGAACCAAGGTCCCTCTGTATAGCAATCTTTATATTTTCGGGTTGAATCACGCTTCTCCACGTCAGGCGAACCGAATCCCTCCTCAGTCATCACGATTCTTCCCACTTCGCGCTTTTCATCGACAGAAGCCTTAGCATCTATACCACCCTTGAAGCTGATCATATCTTCATTCAGTTTGGCATAGTAAAGATGTGGATTACCCCAATAGAGGTAAGCCTGACCATCCTCATCCATCCAAACGGTAGGGTCGATATTGTCCCAACTTCCATTATCGAAAAGCGGTTTTCCCAGCGCATCCTTGAACGGACCTGTAGGAGAATCTGCCACAGCTACACCAATAGCCATTCCGCCCGTCAGTTTAGAGTGCGCACAGATATACCAGTAATACTTACCATTACGTTCGATGGTCTGTGCAGCCCAAGCACGGTCATCTGCCCAGGAAAAAGAACTTAGGTCGAGCGGAGAACCATGGTCAGTCCAGTTCACCATATCCTTGGTGGAATATACACGCCATTCGTTCATCCAGAAGAAATCTGCCTTGTCTTCATCATGACCGGCATACACATAGAGACGGTCTCCGACAACCAGAGGTGCTGGGTCGGCGGTCAACTGGTTTGCACGATAGGATTCTGCGCATAGGTAGCGCCCTGCATGGCAAGCAGCCATGCGCTTATCAATAACGGCTTTTTGCTAGCCAAAATTTTCTTTGTATTCATTATTATGTTTGTTTATTCGTTGACTTTTCTACAATTAATTCTTCACAAGTCTGACACCATAAATCTGTCCAACCTGCTTGCCTTGTGAGCCACAAACTTCACTCTACCTCCTTCTTTCCTTTTACGAATTCAGCTGGTATCTCATAATCCACGGTCTTAAACTGCGTAGTACGCCAGCGATGACTGTTGTTCACGCTGCAAAGCAACTTGTCGTTGACATAAATATCAAACTCACTTGTACGCCACTCATCCTGTCCCCAGAACTTGAGCTGAAGGCTAAGATTAGTCTCTCCCTTGGTCTGCATCAGATAGCTGAAATAATGGCCATCCTGTGCATCACGGAAGAAGATACCTCTGTATTACCCTTGCTCGAATCATCTGTCTCCATACGATGGTCGGTCTCTGGCTGTTGTTCTCCAGGGCTCACCTTATCCACAGTTCTAGCCTCCAAAGCCTGACGGGCTGTTTCCTCATCAGCCAACTTCTGCATATAAGCCTTGTAATCATTCTCGCCGAGTGCCAACCAATACATCATATAGCGGGAATCGTGAATCTCGAAGAAAGGCTGCAGTTCACCATCAATGGCATTCTCCATTCGGGTGGCAAGTTTAAAGTGCAAAGGCTTGCCAGGAATTGGCTTCAAGTCTTTGGCAATGTCGTCGAGATGTTTCGGCAACAGAATAGGAGCTTTATCGAGCGGCAACTTCATACCACCGGCATACTGTCCGAAACGACTGTCGTCAGCTATAAGCGAACGCATATCCTCTGTTCCCGTCTTCATGCCGAGCAGGATAGGACCATACATGATTGCCACATACTGAGGCACATTGATCATCGGTTTGATGTAAGCATGCATAGGCATAGAGATTTCGACCTGGTCACCCTTCTTCCATTTGCGCTTGATGCAGACAAATCCATTCTCCTCATAGCTATCGGCATCAAAACCAACACCCTTCACGGTGAAGTTATCACACCACGATGGTTTACGAATCTTCAAGGTGAAGATACCTTTTCCCTTAGTTACTTCTATCTTAGATGTCTCAGCGTATGGGAAAGCGGTCTGCTGACGAATCACCATCTTCCGTTCCTTCCAATTCAACTCGGAAGCCACGAAGAGATTCACATACAGTGCATCATCCTCCGCCTTCACACCCTTATCGTGCGTCCAGACAAACTGTCCATACTTTCCGTGGTCTTCCATGCCTGTTCCTACGCAGCACCACATTGCCTCATTAGGGGCAGAATAGTTGCGGTAATGACGAGGACGGGCGGAAGTGAAATAGACATAGCCGCCATGTTGCGGATGCTGGGCAGAGAGGATATGGTTGAACATCGCAGTCTCGTAAAAGTCGCCATACATGCCATCGTGCTTCACTCGGTTCAAATCCTCGGTAAGCTTCAGCATATTATACGTATTGCAAGACTCCGGTCCATCGATGTCGTTGATATAGTCTATGCAAGTTTCCTTGGTCGGGAAATGCTCACGACGACTGTTTCCGCCCAAAGCGAGCGAACGCTGACGTGTCACAATTTCCCAGAAATACTCGCTGGCATTATGATATTGCACATCATGGGCCAACTCTGCAATACGCTGGTATCCGATAACCTTAGGAATCTGCGTATTGGCATGCATATTGTCAAGGCAGTCCTTGCCATTCTCCATCGGAACAAGCAACTGTTTGTGAGAGAAGCGGCGGGCACAGTCCATATATTTCTGCCCTCCTGTAATGGCGTATGCATCAGCAAGCACCTCGTTCATGCCTCCATGCTCGTTGCCTAACATACGCTCCATCTGCTCATCACTCAAGTCTGCGGTGATATCTACTGCCCAATCGCAGAACTTCAGAAACAGAGTCTTTGCCTGTTCATTTCCGCAATAGAGCCATGCATCACGAAGACCTGCATACATCTTGTGAATATTATAGAAAGGAGCCCATGTTCCGAAGTAAGGTCCGAAATCGCCTTTACTGAAAGCAGTCCACATCTTGGCACTATTCGGAACTCCACCGATATAGTTATGACACCAGGCTTCAGGACGCTGATTGTTGGCATCAAGCACCAGCTGGAGTTCGGATATCATATATTCCATGCGCTTGCGGCATTCCTCATTGCCTGTAGCCGCATTGATGGCAAGGGCCGACAGATAATGTCCGCCCACATGTCCGTCCAGTCCATCCCAGTTGGGATAAGAAGGTTTGCGAGGTTGCAAGCCAGCCTCCTTGCGATAAGGGGCCAGCATGCGGTCGCAATCATATTTCAGGAGCACCTGCACGTTCAAGTCGCGGGCATGCTTCAATGGTCCGTCCAGAAGGGTGATGTCGCCCAGCGGGAACTCATCCTTATAAAGTTTATCCTGCGCCACAACGCCCAAGGCTGGGGCAATGCTCAGCAGAGCAATCATTAGTTGTTTCTTCATTTTCTGATATTATTTCTAATTAGTTTTACCCATAACTACTTTCAGAGCCTTTCCCTTATATGTAACCGTATTCTTGGTTCCGTCCAGGAGTTCGATGTCGAGCTTTCTTTCCTTCACCATATTCCTGTAACTTCCCTTTCTCGCTGAAATTTCCAGGTTTTTAGCCTTGTCATTCCAATGCAGACGATAGGTGGCAAAGGCTTTCTTCTCGTAGGCATAGCCATCACCGGCATCCTCATAGATTTCAAAGTCAGCATCTGCTCCAGGATATATCTTGATAGTATAAGGTGCATCAGGCTGCTCTCCTGTAAATTGCTGGCAGACTGTAAACGGAATGATGCTGCCTGCTTTCACATAGAGAGGAGAATGCTCTATAGGGGCTGCCGCCTCTATCCATCTGCCTCCTTCCTCATGCTTGCCGGTCCAATAGTCGTACCAGCCTGCATCTGTTTTTGGAAGATACACCTTTCTGCTTGCCTCACCATACTGCATCAATGGCTGGGTCATAGGGGCTACCAGGAAGGATGGGCCATCATAAACTCGTCCTTGATATCATGAACGGTGGAATCCGAAGCAAAGTCAAATGCCAGGGCACGTGTCAGAGTGTAGCCTTCTCTAGTCACTTTCGAAGCCAGCGAATAGGTATATGGCAACAGTTCGTAACGCAACCTGATATGGTTGACTATACTCTCATAGAACGGTTCGCCCGGATTGCCGAATCGCCATACCTCTCGGGGTGTATCAGTACCATGACTTCGAAGCATAGGCAGAAAGGTGGCAAACTGGAACATTCTCGTGTACAGTTCACGATAGGCTGGGTCGTTGCACCCCTTAGGGAACTCGCCTTTATAGAACCATCGGTTCCATTTGTCAGGACCTGTGAAGAATGCACCTACATCAATCGTCCAATAAGGACATCCCGTAGCCATGAAGTTTAAGCCTGCAGGAATCATCTGTGCAAAGCTCTTCCACGAGGCATAAGTATCTCCGTTCCAGGTGATGGTAGAAAAGCGCTGCTGACCGGCATACGAAGAACGGGTTAAATTAACAACTCGCTTCTCATCCGTCACCGCTCTCTGATGTTCATAAATTCCCATTGCATGATAAAGAGAGTAAGTCTGGCTGCGCTCTGCCCCCAGCATATCACTCAAAGCCCGAGTGTTGAGTTTCCATCGCTCGGCATGGTTCTGATAGCCATACCCCTTGCGCATCGGATTGTTCCAGTCGCCATCCACAGGTTCTGAGGAATCGCACCACCACGCATCAAACCCATTCTTGAAGAACTCGTTGTTGGCATAGTCCCAATAGAGCGAACGGGCCTGCGGATTGTAAGCGTCATAAACAGAACCACCCGGCAATATCCATCCCCTTTTCTTGAAATCCTCGTTCTGAGGACAGAACTGCGCATTAGGCAGATAGAAATCATCAACTTGCAGTTCATGGCATGGAGCGAATCAGCCAAAGCCTTCTTGTCGGGATAAAACTTCGGATCCATCTTCATCTCTCCCCAATGTCCTGCAGGCCAGTAACTCCAATCCTGTACTATCATATCAAGCGGAATCCTGCGCTGACGATATTTCCTGACGATGCTCTCCAGTTCCTTGGAACTGCAATAGCGTTCCTTCGACTGGGTATAGCCGAAAAGATACTGCGGCATCATTGCACTCACCTGTAAGCTGGCGATAATTGGCTACCACCGCATCCATGTTGTGTCCCTTCATCATGTAATAATCAATTTCCTGCGCAGCTCCATTTCCACATAACTGCTATCTGCCACATTATTATATATCATGGCACAGCTGCATCAAAGAGCAAGCCATAACCAGCCGTAGAGTTGAGTACCGGTACCATCGCCTTCAGGTTGTGCTGACAAAGCCACATCTTCTTGCCACGCAGGTTCATGTAGTCCTCGATATGGGAACCCAAACCATAGATAGCCTCATTCTTCTTCCAGTTGAAGTTCATCTGATAGCGATAAGCCGAGCCCAGCGTATCCCGCTTCAGCACGTCCATTTCCTCAACATCGCCATTTGCCGTATGCACACTCTGCGGGTTTCTCGTCAAAAGTCACCTTCTCCTGATAAACTTCTGTGAAGAACGGGGATTCTTCAAGTCTTCTGACAGGAGCAGATGGTGCTGATGGTCGAAATAACTGATGGCTCCCGTAGACTGGTCAATCTTAACCACCAGACTATCTGATGTCATGGAGAGATAATCCTTTCCATAACGCAGTTTTATTTTCTTATCCTTGCGCGGCACACACACATCCGTTCCATTACCGGCAAACTTACCCTCTGGCTGGAATCTAACTCTCACCACATCCGGCTTGACAAACTGCACCAGCAACTTGCCATTTCCCTTTTGCCATTCCAAGCCATTGAATACGGCATGAACCTCTCCAGCGCCCATATTCCCAGCCGAAGCAGCCATGCAGAAAGGCATGATACCTACAACGGCTATAACTTTACGAAATATCAAATTCATCATTTTTCTGCTTACTGATAACATTAATTATTTAATAACCATCACAAAGCCGCCACGAGGCTGTGCATTGATATAACCTTTCATTCCCCTAACCTTACGATATGAAATTTCCAAGGATTTTTTGCCGATCCGCTATCCTCGAACAATACAACCCGGGAGTTTTGCTTTGTCAGAGAAGATAAATCCAGGAGCAGTTTCTGGGATTCATCCTTGCCGTTAATGCCAGCCACATACCATGTGCTTCCCTTTCTACGAGCCATCACGACACATTCGCCCGGATAACCGCTGAGCAAGCGCGTCTCATCCCATGCTGTAGGCATGTTCGAGATAAAATCCTGTACTTCCTTTGGCTGGGCAAGATAACTCTCCGGCTTATCAGCCAATGCATTAAAGCCGACTCAAACAAGATTGGCAATGCAACTCATGAGCATGGGTAGTGATATGCGGATGCTGAGAATCAGAAAAAGTGCAAGGCGTATAATCCATCGAGCCACTATACCGCGGGTAAATGGCAAGGTAGCATTATGAGAAGCTGCCTTTTTAGTCAGCACTGATTCATTATTATACCATTCCGCTCCATACACACCTCGGTAGAGAGCAGGTTGGGATAAGTGCGCTGCCAGCCTCGGGGAACAGTAGCACCATGAAAGTTAACCGTAAGATGATGGCGTGCCGCACACTCCAAGAGGTCGATGCAATACTCCATCGTTTCCTGTTTATCGCCAGCAAAGAAGTCAATCTTCACTCCAGCTACGCCCATTTTCTCTAACCAGGCAAACTCTTTCTCCCTGTTTTCCGGAGCATTCAGCCTATTGTGAGGTCCTGGTGCACCCCAAGCCTTGATCCATGCAGTAGAAGAATTATACCAGAGCAAAGGCTTCACACCCCTATCCTTGGCATATTGCAAAGCCTCCTCGATGGTGGCTCCATTTTTCATTTCATCCCATTCTGCATCAATCAACACGTATGGCAGATGCAAGGTCTTCGCCATATCTACATATTTTTTAATGATATTCAAGTCGTTGGAGCCATGGTTGTAAGCCCAATAAATCCAGCTTACACTTCCTGGTCGTATCCATGAAGTATCTTTCAGACGACAAGGGGCACTGACATCAGTTACCAGGGTAGAAGCTATCAGATCCTGCTTCTTGCCAATGATGACCACTCGCCATGGAGATTTCCAATTACCCGAATAATGCTGCGTATTTTCATCCAGGAACACATGATAATCCTCCGGATCCTGCCCGTTTTTCAAGGAAGAGGTGCTGTTGATCCGTTCTATACCAGCCTCAGTAATAAGAGAGAACACGTCATTCTTCTCAAGCAGACAAGGATAGCCCCAATGCTGTTTTCCGCCTTTACCGGTAGTGGATAAAGGGAAGAAATTCTCATAAGACTCTGTCCATTGCTGAAACCACCGGCGCGTGCCTTCACTGATATGATAAGTAGTCAAATCCTGCTTGATTGACGTATGCTGCAAACCCTCCAACTCATAACAGAAGGCTACACCATCATTATAAAGGCGAACCACCATACGCAACGGGCGCTGCAGATCATCCTCAAAGGTATAAACTATTTCATTCGCCTCGTTCTTACATTCACTCTTCTTTCCCATGAGCATCTGATAATGCTCCGAAATAAACTTAGGCTTGGAAATGTTTTTTAAGACTAGATTTCTTCCTCCACCATCGCCGGTATTCAAACCGTAACCGGTGATATGAAGCACTTGGCTTTCCTTATTTCCTTTACCGGCATCGCGATAAGCTACCTCAAAAGCCTTCACCTTATTATCCTCACCCTCTGCCTTCCATTCTATCTTTCCATTGGGAGAAGAGAAAGTTTCCCGCAGATTCTGGGCAAACGATACCAAACAACACGATAAGAGAAGCGCAGGAAAGGCACTCTCTTATCGAACTCTATATGAACCAAATTTTTAAATAGTTTCATAAAACATCAAATAATAATTACTGAGCAGAACTTTTACTCCCCAAACTGCCACCAATCCAGGAAGAAGAGGTTCTGTTTCTGGATGTCACCTCCCTTGAAGACGAAGTAGAGATCATGCACACCCTTTACCTTCTTCACCTGGGTAGAGAAGGTTTTGTATTCGTCCTTGGTGTTGCTGATATCCACCTTGCCGATGCACTGACCGTTTACCCCATCAAGACGGATTTCGATGCTGCCGCCCAACATGTGCAGGAGGCAGAAACCTCAAACTTACTTGCACCTTTCTTGAAGTCAACACCCTTCACAAGGATATACTTTCCCTCGTCAACATTCGTAACCACCTGATTCCATCTGTCCTTCTGCGCCCATTCGTTCTTAGGCTGCGTCTTCAAACCATAGCCCCAAGCCATCGTCTCAGCTTCTACCTGGCGATAAGTTGAACCATTCTATCTGCTCCAACTTACAGTCCTGGAAGTATGGCAACTCCTGGATGGTTCCGTCAGGATTGTATGTCATCTCGGCAGCAGATACAGAACGCTGCTCAGCATGACGTCCCGTCTTCAAACGGAAGATGTCATAATTCAAGCCGAAGCAATAGCTCTTGCCCTTGTAGTCGATGATGCCCGGATGATTGCCACGAGTACGAGGCGTATGTTCATGATATGTCCCTTATATTCCCACGGTCCGAGCGGATTCTTGCTCATCGCATAACCGATGCCCTCAGGACAGCAGGTAGAAGCATAAGCCAAGTAATAATTGCCATTGCGTTTCCAGAACCAAGGACCTTCCTGATAATCCTGAATCTTCGGAAAGTGCATGATGGAATCAGAATAAGAAATCATGTCCTCGTTCAGTTTCACTGCCTTCAACACGGGGTTGCCCCAATACATGTAAGCCTGGTTATCACCATCTATCCATACGGTAGGGTCGATGTCGAACCAGTCACCCTCCCATGCCAGAGGCTTTCCGAGAGGATCCTTGAACGGTCCGTATGGACTGTCTGCCACCAGCACTCCGATGCCATGACCGTGGATAGGGCAATACATATACCATTTGCCATTGCGCTCGATAACCTGCTCTGCCCAGGCACCATTCTCTCCCTTGAACCACTTGAAGTCTTTCAATGAAGCTACGGCACCACGATCTTGCCAGTTTACCATATCCGTTGAGGTATAGAGCAGCCAGTCTTTCATCAGGAACCCCTCAGCCCCATCCTCATCGTGGGTGGTGTAGAGATAAACCGTATCGTTGTGCACATAAGGTGCAGGATCGGCAGTATACTTGGTCTGGATGATAGGCAAGTTGATGTTCTGGGCAGTTGCTGCAGTTCCCATGCCAGCCAAAAGCAGGGATAATACTATTTTGTTTCTTCTCATATTATGAATTCTCATTAATTGATGGTTGTTATGAATCATCATTAATTGATGGTTGTCTGAAATTCCATTTAGAAACTGTCACTATTGAAATAGGATATCCAGTTTCTTCAAGTCCTTATCAGCCGAACTGCTGCCGTAATAAACCTCATACTTTCCTGCCTTGGCACGGACGGTATTGGTGGCAGCATCGAAGAGTTCGAAATTCTTGCTGTCCAGGGAGATGACGGCTTGGGCTGTTGCACCGGCTTTTACCTCCACTCTCTCGAAAGCCTTCAAGGTCTTCAATGGTCCATCGGTATCGGCAGGATCCTTCACATACACCTGCACCACCTCGGTTCCATCCTTCTTTCCTACATTGCTTACTGGTACCTTCAGCGTCATCTTCTCACCCTTCTTCAAGGTAGAGCTGGAAAGTGTAGCATCACCTATACGGAAAGAAGTGTAGCTTAAGCCATAACCGAATGGGAAGAGTGCATCGTTCATATAACGATAGGTTCTGCCCTTCATGCTGTAATCCTTGAAATCGGGCAACTGCTCTGAATTCTTATAGAACGTAACAGGCAACTTGCCGGCAGGATTGTACTCTCCGAAGAGTACACGAGCCACAGCCTCACCACCTTCCTGACCAGGATACCAGGCCTGGAGAATGGCATCGCAACTCTCTGTCTCTGGAGTCAAGGCAATGGCAGAACCAGAACAGTTGACAAAGACAACCTTTTTGCCCGCCTCCTTCAAAGCCTTCAGGAAATTGCGCTGAACCTTAGGCAATTCTATGTTGGTGCGGTCACCACCCTTGAAGCCAGAAATCTCGATAGGCATTTCCTCACCTTCCAACTGTGGTGAGATACCACCTACGAAGACTACAGTCTCGCAATCCTTCAACTGCTTGAGCGAAGCCTGATAGTCGATAGGATTCTCGTGCCCGATATTGAACTTCATGTCCGCATTATAATTAGGCATCTCGTGATAGCGAATCTCTATCTTATACTCCTTGCCCTTCTCGGCTTGGAACTCGATACGACTCTCGGTAGTGCGCCAGATGGAATGCTCTGCCTTCTTCTCACCATTCAAATAAACCTCGTAGTGACCGCAACCAGCCACGTCGAGCAACACCTTGCTGTCTGCTTAGGACGGAATACGGTTTCATATTTTGCAGAGAAGCCCACCAACTTCACATTAGGAGCAAAAGAATGCTGACCATAGGTCGTTACCTGCACAGGATTCTTCTCCTGGGTGATGGCAACAGGCTTGCCTTCCATCTTGCGGTTGTTCCAGAAAGTGCCCTTAAAGCCCATCTTGCCATCCATACTACACTGGTCGAAGTAAGAATTCAAAGTCTGGTCGTTCACCAAGTCGCACCCATTAAAGGTGACGACCTGGTTTTTCTTCAAACGACTCTTGATACCATCCAGGATGGTAATTGTCTGTCGTGGAGTACCATTATAGTTTCCCCACATCATCGGTTCGTTATCCACATTTGGTCCGATGAAAGCAATCTTCTTTACCTTTTTATCGAGAGGCAAAACCTCATTCTTGTTTTGGAGCAGCGTCATAGTCTGCAGAGCCATATCAAGCGAGAGCTGGCGATGCGCCTTGCTGCAAAGCACAGATACCGGAATCTTCGACCATGATACTATCTTGTTGTCATCCATCTCACCCAAGTCGAAGCGACCTTCGAGCAGACGAATCACATGCTTGTCAACTTCTTCTTCAGTCAAGGCACCATACTTCACTGCCTCTGGCACTGACTTATAAACATAATTATATCCACACTCTACATCCGTACCAGCCAGCACGCCCTTGACAGCCGCATTTCTGGCATTGCTAGAAACCTTATGACTGGACCAGAAATCGGTGACCGCACCGCAGTCAGAAACTACCAGGTATTTGAATCCCCATTCATCTCTCAAAATCTGCTGCAGCAAACGGGTACTGCCGCAGCATGGTTCATCATCCCAACGCTGATAGGCACACATCACCTCACGCACCTTGGCATCCTGCACCAGTGATTTGAAGGCAGGCATATAAGTTTCCCAAAGGTCGCGCGGTGTAACATCGGTAATATTGTCAGTATGGCGAGCCCATTCTGGTCCGCTATGAACCGCATAGTGCTTGGCACAAGCCCAGAGTTTACGGTATTTCGTATCCTCAGGTCCCTGCAATCCGCGCACCACGGCGCATCCCATCCTACTGGTAAGATAAGGATCCTCACCATAGGTTTCCTGTCCACGTCCCCAGCGAGGATCACGGAAGATATTCACGTTTGGAGTCCAGACCGAGAGGGCATGGAAACGGGTTACATCTCCACCCTTCTGCTGCAGTTCATTCCATTTGGCACGCATCTCATCAGATGTCGCATCAAAGACTCTATACACCATTCTGTCGTTAAACGATGCTGCCATTCCGATAGGTTCCGGGAAAACGGTTACATCTCCCATATTCGCCACGCCATGCAGCGCCTCGCTCCACCACTGGAATCTCTTGATTCCCAATCGAGGGATAGCCGGCGAATCATCCAGCATCAGAGAGGCTTTCTCTTCCAGCGTGAGACGTCCACACAAATCTACCGCTCTCTCATGAGCCGAGAGGGATGGATTCTGATAAGGTAACTGCTGCGCTGAGGCATTGCCGGAGGACATAGTCAGCACAAACATCAAAGCTGCGTATATAACATTCTTGTTCATTGTTATTATTAAGCTATTAGTGTACTAAATTGTTATTTGTGACTGCAAAGGTAAGCAAAAAGGCAGAATTCTACTTTATCACATGTATCAAATACTTTATTTAATGTAACACTTACAACTGTACCTTTACAGCCTTTCCGTCATATTCTACACTCTTGCTTGCCTGCATAGGCTGATCGCCCGCACCACTATTGGCACCCACCAGCACGATGTGGAATCTGCGATGCTGGAGCATTCCCTTGTAGCTGCCTTGCGTGGAGCGATGCTCAGGGTTCTGTCTGCTTCATTCCATACAAACTGGATTTCCGAGAATTTACCCTTCTCGTAATTATAGTTGTCGCCCTCGTCCTCATAGAGCGTAAATTTACCATCAGCACCAGGATAGACACGGATTTCCAGCTCATCCCAAGGCTTCTCTGAACTATACTGCACTTCAGGACCGAATGGCAGGATGGTACCTGCTTGATGAATACAGGCATGATGTCGATAGGACAAAGGCGCTGGATATCCTGGCCACCCTCATACAGAGCATTGGTCCAGAAATCATACCATTTATTACCCTTTGGCAAGTAAACATTCACAGGCGCAGCTGCCTTCCTTACATCAGGATAGATGGTATGGCCCTTCTTCTCCTTATCCTTCCAGGTGTATAAAGGATCGGTTACCGGCTTCACCAGAATGTTGCGGCCGAAGAGATACTCATCGTTCAGGCGGGAAGCCTTTTTGTCTGCCGCATAGTCCATCACCAGGGCACGCATCATGCTTCCGCTATTCTGCACGCAGTCGCCTGCTGTACTGTAAATGTAAGGAAGGAGACGATAGCGCAGCTTGATGCTCTTAATCATGGCATCATAAGCCAGTCGCCCTGTTTTCCGAATTCATACAGTTCGCTTACCATCGGTGCACAACAGTGGTTGCGCATCAATGGCATGAAGGTTCCCCATTGCATCCAACGGGTCTGCAATTCCTGAAGAGCAGGATTCTTAGGATTCTGTTCAAACTCCCAGTAGAAGAAACCACCCAGGTCAGTATTCCAGAAAGGAATGCCACAGAGCGAGAAGTTCAAACCCGATGGAACCTGATTCTTCATCTCGTTCCAGGTAGCTAACACATCGCCGCTCCAGCAGAGAGTGCCATAATGCTGTATACCAAAACTGCCGCTTCGGGTCATCTGGAACGAACGCTTTGTGTTGCCCTTCATCGCTCTCTGATGCTCATAGATGCTCTTGTTATGCAATAATGGGAAGGCGTTTTTCACTCCAAGCCATGAACCGTCGTAGGTCTGGTAGTTCTCATCACCCGGCTTCTCAAAATGGTCTGGTTCCGTAGAATCGGTCCACCAGGCATCGAATCCCATTTGGTAGAGATGACTAAGATATTTCCAATAGAGGTCGCGAGCCTTCGGATTGAAGGCATCGTATGGCATCACGCCATTGTTTCTTGGCCAGGTATCGAAAGGAAGGAGAGCATTCATCTTCTTCAGCTCACGATACTGTTCGGTCCAAGGACCAAAACTTGACCAAATGGAAATCATCAGGTGGGCATCGTTCTTGTGAACATACTTAACCATCTCCTCCGGACTCTTCAGTCGAGGCTCTCCCTGTGCCTTCATCTGCTTCATATCAGTAGGAAGATACTTGGCATAAGCTGGGTCGCCCACCTTATTAATATAATATGGGTTCTGGAACTTCATCGCATTCCAGTTGGAATCGCATCCCCAATATTGCCAATCCTGCACGATGGCATCAGTAGGAATCTTCAGTTCACGATACTTGTCCAATACGCCTGCCAGTTCGTCGCTGGTCTTATAGCGCTCGCGGCATTGCCAGAAGCCCATTGCCCATTTCGGAACATCGTAGCCTGTCCGGTGAGTTCACGGATGCTGGCGATGACTCCATCCTGCGTACCATCCTTGTACATGAAATAGTAGTCAGCGCAGGTTCCCACTTCGCTGGTAAAGGAAGTGCATGATGGCTGGTTGCTATTGTTCCTGGATGCTACTACATCATTGAAATAGGTTTTTCCAGCATTGTCCCAGTAAAGACCATAACCTTTCTCGCTGGTGAAATAAGGGATGGCGATATAGGTGTTATGATTCCAGAGTTCGATGTTCTTTCGGCCACGCTGATTCATGTAAACATCACGCAGCTGTCCCAAGCCATAGATGGCCTCGTCATCGGCAAGACGGAAGTCCTGCTCTATGCGGTACTTACCTTGTTGCTTCATCCTTGCGGGCTTCCAGACGGGTCTTCGTATCGGTAAGCAATAGTTTTCCATCCTTCGAAAGGAAGCGGATTTCGCCAGTCTGCTGATTCAGTTCGACGGAAATAAAACTGGATTTAATATTTACAATATCTCCTTTTTCCTGAATCTGAACATCCTTAAGTTGCTGAGGCTTCAAGATGACAGAATAGCTTTTCTTCTGAACGGAAGCACCAAATCCGGCATCAGATTTCAAGATACGGACGATGGATGGAGAATAGAATTCGATGGTTACATTCTGCTGAGCCACCTGACGGGTGATAGACTTGGCAGCCGCACCTTTCTGGGTGCCTGCCACCTTTATGCTCTTGGCGCAGAGTTCACTTGGAACACCAACGGCAGCGATGCCCAAAAGGGCAATGAGAGATAAATTCTTTAGCATACTTTTGTTTATTGATTAGAGGGTTTATGATTTTTCTTGATTCAAGTACATAAGATTGTATGTCGGCTGCAAAAGTAATGCAAAATGGTGGAAAAGGGATAAAACAAATGATGATTCGAATGGTACATTTGTTGAATCATGCCGAAAAAGCCCCTTTTTAGGCTATTCCGGCACGATTTATCTATATTCTGAAGCAATACGCCAAATTCCTTCTTAAAACACTTGGTGAAATAGCTGGGCGAGCTGAAGCCCGTTCGCTCGGCGATTTCATTCACGGTGAACTTTCCTTCCTGAAGCAAGGCAGCTGCACGATGAAGACGGATGCTGCGGATAAATGCCACAGGAGTCGTATCGGTCAGAGCCGTCAGCTTTTTATAGAGTCCCGTCCGCTCCATGCAGAGGTCCTGCGCCAGTTGCTCCACGCCATATTCGCCATCTTCCAGATGCAGTTCTACCAGAGCACGCACCTGAAGTATCAGCTCGGGCTCCTGATTGATGTTTTCAGCTGTTTCCTGCAGCAGACTATCCTCCGGCAATGAAGAAACTTCATCTTGAACAGAATCAGTATTTATTACATTTATTCTCTTTCTCCTACGAAGATAAAAGTGATGACACCCACCAAAGCTACAAGGGAAAACACAAAGCCAGCTATCGCCCACCCCGACTGCCACCAGGCTGGTCTATGGTAAAGAAGAGGCCCAACATAGGTGAAACATAGATAAGACCATCACGATAGGTTCCCAGCCAGATGGCTCCTTCCTTATCCCGATAAACCGTATTGATGCCCGTGGTGAGCGATTTTCCATCAGGTAAAGACAATTCCCTTACCTCGCGTGGAGTAGTTCCCAACTTGAAGTCGAACATCAGATAACCATGCTGACTGCTGATCAAAGCCTGATTGTCTGATGACATATTCAATGTATGCAAGATGTAATCGCATGCGAATATCCTGGCAAACTTCCGGGTTTCCGGATTAAAATGCAGGAAAATGGAAGCATCCGCCTTGTTCTTCTCATCACGTCCGGTCCTAATCTGGTAAAACTGTCCGCTCAGCGTCTGAATAGTGAGCGAGGTATTCCGATAATGCTGAACTTCGGCTGTTGAATAGGCAGAAGCGGCATAAACCAGCTTATCTTTCTGAAAAACCGCCACGATTCCCGAATTCATGAAAGCATAAACTTGTTTGCCATCGGTATCTAAATCCTGCAGACTCCCCCATTCCTTCTTCAAATGAATCAGATTACCATCTGCGTATTGAGCAGCGAATCACCCATAACAACCCAGACATTCTTCCTGCTATCTACAAACAGGTCCTGAATAGCATTCCCAGTAGGAGTGTTTGGGATTATCCTCCTCTTATCCTCTTTTCCATTTCCTGTCAGAACGTCAAGGGGATGCTCCAGAAGTCTGCCCTCGGCAAGCTGAATGCAGAATATCTACTGATATTCCTTTATCCAAAGTCTATCCTGGCTATCAGCATAAAGATGCGTCTGC